>ERZ795057.384-NODE-384-length-47011-cov-61.190221_pt1 | contig 47011 bp, 42 predicted proteins | sample MGYA00375141_ERZ795057 | MGnify/ENA primary metagenome ERZ795057 (study PRJEB30186, sample SAMN05720163) | activated sludge metagenome | isolation source: Anaerobic digester | place: Hong Kong | collected 2015-01-26 ...
AAATACTTATAGAGGTCAATTGTGAATCTAAAAGATTAATCGGACAATAGTGTAAAGAAATTGCTATGAGCGCTACGTTGAAAAAAAGCCCCTTCTGTTGATAATTATTAATTCTATCTGTTTGTTGCTCCTAGTTTATTAGAGTTTATTTACAAATAGAGTAATAAAGTCCGATACAGCCACGTTGATAATTTGTAGATGATTAGGTAGAATAGCAGATACTAAATTTGTAAATATTATGGTATTTAGTTGACAGTACGACTTCAAAAACAGAAAGTAGATGAGAACAATATGGCGGATCCCGAAAAGCCAGAGCAATAGAGTAGGAAATCTTTTAACTTTAGTACTATGAAAAACGTAAAAATGGTTAAGTTGAGCCAGATTAAAAACCGGACTCAAGTTACGATGAGTGTAAGGTACACATCGATGTGTAACAAGTAGCTTAGAAAGAAAGTAAAAACTGAGTGGCAGATGCCACTCAGTTTTTATTAGTAACCATTTAAACCCTTCCTAACAGTTGCAACAATATGAAATTAAAGCCATCCGCTTATAACGTATTCCTCAATGTCGATGATAAGGATTATGCATTCAATACATTTAGATGTGAATTGGCTGAGATAGATCAATCGGTTAAGTACTCTCTTCAAAATGCGAGGTTAGACAATATAAACGACGATGATATAAAAGACTTGATTGAAGCTGGCTTTATCGTGCCAATAGACATTAATGAGCCAGAAAACTACTTTCGAATGTTCAATGAAAAAAAGCGCGAAAAAAAATTGTCGATTAAATTCTTACTAGCAACCTTTTGTAATGCATGCTGTACTTATTGTTACCAGGCTCAAGGCAACTACAAATCTGAAATCATTGATTCCAGGAATCTTGAGATTTTCATAAAGTGGCTTTCTAATGAAATTGAAGCTAATGAGATAAAAGATATTGACATTGAATTATTTGGAGGCGAACCACTCTTAGCCGGGAGCCTTATACCTGAATTATATGAACGACTTGGAGAAATAGGCAGCAAGTATCAAGTGGATCTAACGACAGCAATTATCACTAATGCCACGCTTTTAACTGATGACTTGATCAGAGTCTTCCTGGATAACAACGTCGAAATCAAAATGACATTGGATGGCATTGGGAAAGTGCATAATGATAGACGCAGGCTTAAGGACCCTTCTAAGGATGGATATAGGATAGTTCTGAATAATATTAAAAAAATCAAACAGGCAGGTGGTATCGATTTAATTAATATCAGAATGAATGTCGACAAATTGAATATTAATGAAGTTGAGGCGCTTGCCAGTGAATTAAACGGTTTGGGGATTACTAAATTTTATTGTGGCAGAGTATTCTTCAGAGGTATAGAGACTGATTACGACAAAAACCTGTTTTCAGATCTTGATTATGATAAAGAAATAGATTTGAAACTATATTATACTTTCAGGAAGTATGGGTTTGCAAATTCCCCATCCAATCTGGACGCTAAATTCAGTTGCCAGTTTTTTAATAAGTATGGTTATGTTGTCTCGCCATCATTAAAAGTAGCCAAATGCGATGAGCTTATTGATCTTCCTGAATTTCAAATAGGCTATATAAATCATAATGGCAAATTGATCCGTACCAATAATAATTATATGAGACAAACATCTGCCAGCCCTGCAGATTATGAACAATGTCGCCAATGTAAACTATTGCCCTTATGTGCAGGAGGATGTCCCATAATATCACTGAACAAGAAGGGAACAGTTTATACTAATTCCTGCTCAATTACTGAAGAATCGGTCAAATTCAAGATAGCCAACATTCTAAAAACAATAGAGGATTAATTATATGAAACCAATTTATGAAATAATTGCTAGTGGGATCTCCATTAAATTCAGCTATTAACGTGATGGAGATCAACATTTTAGTTTTAGGAGAGGAAACATGGGTAGTTGATCCTGGCGTTACATTATACTGTGAAAAAGATTATTCCAAAGTCAATATATACCATGTTCATAATAAAGGCCTTTTCTATCTCAGGAAGGACTTTTCCTGGGTAAAGATTGATGGTATAATCTGGAGGGGGCAATTTGAATCCAATTCAGAAAAACAAAAATATATACTCGAAATAATTAAACTCTCTGATGTTACCTGTATAAATCATCCTGATGTCACCCTAAACTGTTCATCTAATCTTTCAATGTATTATGCTCTATTTAAAGCGAAAATGCCAGTCCTGCAAAAACAGATTTCATCATTTGGTAAATCAACTCTGGATTTTATAGAACCTGACCTCCCATGCGTCTGCAAATTAGGCAATTATCACATGGGATACGGGAAAATGTTAGTCAGAAACAGTGAAACATGGAGAGATTTTATTGACACGGCAGTACTTCTGAATGAGCCAATAACAATTGAACCTTATATAAACTATAAAGTCGATATAAGATGTCTCTACATTGGAGGGCAGATGAAATGCATAGAAAGAAAGCCAAATCACTGGAAGGCAAATGTAAATCCTGCTGAAGTTATCAGCTACGATGCCCCAAAGCAACTATTGGAAATGACAGCAGATTTTGCATCAGCTATAGGTGCTGATGTCATTGGAACAGACTGGATACTGGATGAAAATGACAACTGGAAGGTATTAGAGTGTAACACTGGTCCGGGATTAGTTAATTTTGAGCAGGATTGCAGACTAATTAATGAAATATTGTTAAAACGCATAGATAAGAAACAATAAATGTACCCGACGGCTCTGGAAGAACTATTAAATCCTCATTGGAGCAGGGACTTTTTAAGAAGGCTGCCTACCGATGCGGGCAATGAATACGACATTAATTATTTATTGAATCAGGCAGATGCCCATAACTATTTTTATAATTGGTTCCTGAATTCGCATGGCTCATCTTATCCTGATATGCTTAGAAAGCAACACAGGTTGGCATGTCTTGGGGCTAATTTAAACAGACCTTATAAAATAAAAGGATATTTCAGATCACGCTCAGGTGGAAATAATAATTGGGACGAAAGAGACTCGTTTCCCGGAAAACTCAGATTAGACTTGAGACAGGAAAAGGTGAGTCATCCAGCCTGCGACATGTTAAGAGTCAATAGAGAAGAATTAAAGTTCATTTCCAGTGAAAATTACTTTGCCCCTTTGTATTGCAATGAGAAAAGAAGACTTGATTTCAATAAATCAAATGGACAGCGTGGCCCTTTCAATTGTCACTGTTTAGTTGAATCATCCGGGAATAATCCTCTGGATCATCACTTCAAGTTTTACAAAAATGGATATTTCAGATTAAACCATCCTGTTGATGATGAATATTTGATATACATGGAGAACGTGGCCGGCATAATGTGCAGACTGGTAACACTAGACCAATCAAAAAATCACTTCTTTGACCTTTTGGCTGAATACTACCATAATGCTATAAACTGGATGCCATTTGCGCATGTCAATAACTCATTGTTTATGGGCCAGATAAATGTACTGTTACGGCATTATAATTTTAAAACCGTTCCACATTCAAAACTGGACGTGTATGCTCTGTTGACATCTACCGGGAATTTTGTTCCATTATTTACTGATTACGTTTCAAGCTTTCAATAAACTATGAAACTGGAACAGGTCGACATAGAAACAACAAGTTACTGCAACAGAAAATGCCCATATTGCCCGAATTCTGTTTATACCAGGCCTGCAGAATTGATGGAGGATAGTATTTTTCATAGAATTATCGACTCTCTAAGTGAAATCAATTTTGATGGGATAATATCACCTCATTTGTTTGGAGAACCATTATCAGATAAACGGATTGTATCCTTTGTTTCCTATATTAAGATAAAACTGCCCCGATCATTTGTAAAACTCTACACCAATGGTGATTATTTAACCAAACAGATCTATTTGGATCTAAGAAATGCCGGGCTTGATTTTTTGGTGATTTCAAAACATTCCAAAGCAACACCGAAAATCGTTACTACAACAATGAAATACATTGAGCAGAATCGTGCAGACGATTTCAGGACAATCCTCGTGATAGATTACTATAAAGAGTATTATAATAAATCTCAAAGCAAGATATTTAACAACAGAGGTGGAAGTCTTGATATCTCAAATGTGATGACACATGACGAAGACAATTGTAATTTAGTGAACCAACTTACTTTCGATTACGTAGGGGATGCGATTTTATGTTGTAATGACTACTTTTCATCAGTAAAATTTGGCAATATTAATTTAAAATCTATATCTGAAATCTGGAACAATCCTGAATATGTTAAACTCAGAAATGATATCATGAGGAAAAGATATAATTTAGAGATATGCAAAAGATGCAAAGGCATTTTAGGCTCGTGAAACCAAAACGGGATTTACATATTCATACTATTTTCTCTCATGATGATGGGTTCGTAATGCATGTTCAAACTGATGGTAAAATTGGAGTAACACAGTGTGCGGAAATAACAAGTATCTGTGATCATTTTGGAGACATGCAGTATCATGATGCATATCTCAATGAGGTAATAAAGCATAACCATTATATTGGCCCCAGAGTTGACAGTACAAGAAAAATTGATGTATATGTTAATCGTTTTCGATCTGTTTAAAGCTCTGGAATTTTAAAATACTCAACTTATGAATCTGATTATTATTGACAAATGTTCAAATTCATGCCCGTATTGCTTTGCAAGTCATGAGATGGACAATATCGCTACGAATAAAATGTCTCGTGAGAGCCTGGACGTAGTATTACGTTATCTAAAAAAAGATAAAACATCACAAATAATAAATATAATCGGTGGTGAACCTTTTCTATATGATGATTTAAATTTTTTGATAAATAAATTGAATGAATCGCAAAAAGTAAAATCATATACAGTATTTACAGGAGGGGTCTTTAAACCAGAAAAATTACAGGAACTTAAACCGTTTCATAGAAAATTATCTTTACTGTTCAATGTTAACGAAAAACAGGATTATAAAAGCTTGAAGCAATATGAGTTGGTTCATCAAAATATCGTAGATGCAATCCAATTTGGAATACCGACTTCAATTGGATTTAATATTTTCAGAAAGGATTTTAATTATGAAGAAATAGTAAATTATTGCCAAGAATATGGGATTGCCACATTACGGCTGGCCATTGCAAAACCAACCTTTGGGATTAAGAACAGTAAATTGCTAGTCCCTGATGATCTGGGTCTTATCTCACAAAGGATGGTAGATTTCATTGAACAGGCATCAAAACTTAATGTTCGTATAGAAATGGATTGTATGCTACCTAAGTGCTTCTTTTCAAATGAACAATTAGGTCGAGTCTCTTTATTGCAGCCATCCATAATCAATTATATCGGCAAGTGTACTCTTGCCTTTGATATTTCTCCTGATTTAAGTATTTTCAGATGCTTTGCAGTTAGCACTGAAAATCGCTTAAAGCTGACAGATTTTGAAACTCTCAAAGAGGCATATGATTATCTGAAGCTTTTTTGGGATGAAAGATATTTAACCCCAAATATTTTCGGAAAATGCATGCAATGCGAGTTTGCAAAGAATCAATCGTGCTGGGGTGATTGTTTATCTTATCAGAGTTCATTTCCTTTTGATAACACTTATGATAACATTGTGGAAAGAATTTATTCCTCTTTGGAATCTGATGAACTGGATAATATCTCGGATTTATTTAATAAACTTTCAACACAAAATGCTTCTTATAATCTTTTACGCGCATATTACTATTTAAAAATTGGAGATTTGGATAATGCCAAATATTTTGCTCGTAAAACGATTAATTCAACTGCGAACAAAACTCTATCAAAGTCTGCTTGCAAGGTGTTAGAGAATATTCGATAATTATATTCTATCATTGACCTATAATGTTATTCCTTTTATAGATATGCTTAACCGAATGTTGCCTTAATTCACTCTTGAGATCAAACTTATCGGACTCATTTCGCTCCAGGACTACAATCTGGCAATTCTCCGGATTTCCGTAGGATTCAAACTTTTCGACACTCCAGTGATACCATCTCATCAGGAATAGTCTGAGAGTCATCCCGTGAGTAATAATAACCGCGTTTTCGGGAAAGTCCTCCTTTGCAAAATCGCGATGAAGGGTCCCAAAAAAATCACTTACCCTGTCATAAACATCAGCACATGATTCACCGTAAGCATCCGGTCTGCCACATATTTTGCTAACGGAAGGATCCGATTATCTTCCCCGGCAAAAAATCAATGTTAAGCAGTTCAAAGATGGCCGTTATCTTGGAGCGGCAGAAGGAGTCGGGATTAAGCGTCAAAAGTTTTTGTACCAACGAAGGCATAGCACCATCAACATTTTTTTACTGGCAGAAGAAGCTTCGTACGGAGGGCCCTGGCGGGCGCTTTATACCGCTGCTTGTCCGGGCACCTGGATCAGCGGTATACCCAGCCTCTGGACAGAAGCCTGCTCCCGGCATGGACAATAACCAGTTGGAGATTACCTATCCCAACGGGACCACCCTTCGGATAAGACAAACCCTGGATCTGGCCGGACTTCGTTCACTTGTATCCCTGTTAGACTGAGGCCCATGTTCCATCTTCACAGCTCACTGAGGTATTACTTGTATCCTCTGCCGGTAGATATGCGCAAAAGCTTTTACACCCTGAGTGGTGTGGTTAACTCACTGATGAACCAGGATGTCCGCAACGGAGGGGTCTTTATCTTCATGAACCGTCATCAGAATGTTATGAAGATCCTTCACATGGAATACGCCGGACTGGTTATCTATCATAAGAAACTTGAATCGGGACGGTTTAGGCTGCCGGTTTTTGATGAGACGACCGGATCCATAAATATTGATTGGGAGGATTTAATGTCTATGGTTGAAAACGTAAAACCAAGGTGTTCAAAAACCCGTCGGGTTGTTAATAACTATCAGTCATTCAGTTAATTAAAAGTGGCCAGGCTAGGTATCACGTAGCTTTGTCTGAGTTATCTTTGGCTCAGACTTCAAGCAAGACGAACTGTGTCAAATACACCTGATCAAAGCGCATTTATCGAGACCCTTCTCCAAGAGCGTGATGAGCTTTATCAGGAGCTGTCCAAGCTAAGACAAGTAGATGGAGGGACTCTGGAACGCTACGAAGCAATAATCAGGGAAAAGGATCTCAAGATCACGCGTTTGGGTGAGAAAATAAAGAACTTTGAAGATAAGATCAAACAGTTAACCGATCAGTTGGCCTGGCTAAGGCGTAAGTTCTGGAAGCCGTCGAGTGAAAAGTACATCCCATCTGATCCTGCCCAGCGCAAGCTTGACTTTGAAGGCCTTGACATACTGCCCGAAGAAGAGACTGTCATCAAGGCTTCAGCTACTGAAATCATCACCTATAAGCGCACCAGGGTAGAAAGAGAGAAGAAGCAGCCGGTTCGTATGCCTCTGCCGGAGCATCTGCGCCGTGAGATAGAGGTCATCGAGCCGGAGGGTATTGATGAGAACTGGGTTCGTATAGGCGAAGAGGTTACCGAGCAGCTGGAACATAAACCCGGAGAGCTTTATGTCCGAAGGATCATACGCCCGAAATATGCTATGAAGAAGGATCTTCAACTGGTGCAGGAATCAAGTGGTGAAGAGATCCGGGATAAAGTCGTTAAGATCGCACCACTTCCTCTTTTACCCCTGCCAAGGAGTAATGCCGGGGCCAGTCTGCTTGCTGAACTTATCATGGGCAAATACATGTATCATCTTCCTTTCCACCGGCAACTGGCAATGTTTAAGCTTGAGGGCATAAAGATACCTGCATCAACTGTCAACGACTGGTTCGTCGGTTGTGGGGATCTTCTCAGGGCGCTCTATTACAGGTTAAAGGAGATAGTGCTTGAGAGTGACTATATACAGGTCGATGAAAGCACCGTGCCGGTTATCAATAATGAAAAGCATCGGGCGGTAAAAGCCTACCTGTGGGTGGTCAGGGCAGTGATGAAGAACCTGGTATTCTTTCATTATGACAAGGGATCACGTGCCCAGAAAGTTGTCATAGAACTTCTCCACAATTACAAAGGTGCAGTACAGACAGACGGTTACGATGTTTATTCTATCTACGAGAATAAGAAGGGGGTATTGTTACTGAGTTGCTGGGCACATGCAAGACGAAAATTTACCGAAGCACTGAAAGAGGACAAAACCGGAGCTGAGTATGCCCTGGAACAAATCAGCCTGCTCTACGGAGTGGAGTCGATGGCTGATGACCAGGGGCTCGATTACCAGCAGAGGGCAGAACTACGTTCAAGACTTGCTTATCCCATCCTCCTTGGTTTTGAAAAATGGATCGTCAGCTACATGCCCAAGGCATTATCAGATGGCAGAATGAGCAAGGCATTACAATACACATATAAATTGTTCCACAGATTATCCAGATATCATCTTGACGGACGCTACCAGATGGATAGTAACCTTGTTGAGAACAGTATCCGTCCTCTGGCTCTGGGGAGAAAAAACTACATGTTTTGCGGTAATCATGATGCGGCAGAGAATGCAGCCATAATGTACTCACTGCTCGGCTGCTGTGCAGCCCTGGATGTAAACCCCCGGGAATGGCTGACAGATGTCCTGACCCGGATCCCATACTACAACAACAATTACAGCCTTGACCTGGCAGACCTACTGCCTCATAACTGGAAATCCGGCCAGGCGCTCCAATATGCTCCATTGGATATCCAATAATTATTGGAGATTGTTGGAAAAAGTTGAACACTCCATCTACTTTTTACAGAATATCAAAGAACTCTAAGAAAGTTGTATTGAAACCTAGCTGCGGCAATATAGCCAATGGTCAGGCAGCTGTCAACATGTGCCAGACCGAATGCTTACGATTCACCATCAGGTATCCGATAATAAAACGGCCCGTATTCGTCCCTTTCTTTATCAATCTTTTTCTTATCTTCCTGAGATCGAAGATGTCCCCACTCCTGCTCTCTTAGCCTTGGCTCCTCAATATGCCTTAATTGACCTGAATCAAAGGAGATGGCAATCTGCTCATATGTCCTCCATGTCCGCCAAAAAGGCGAACATATAAAAAGGCGGATTCTTCTTTTATCAAATCCTTAAGCTTTTTTCCCGCCTCTTTAGCCTGTTCCAATCCCCTTTCAGAAAGCTCCAGTGCATAGTCCGGCTTTTTCTCATAAATGCTTGGATCGGAGTTGCCCTCTGATTCTCCATGCCTAATGAGAATAATTCTTTTAGGTCTCATATTGATTTATTAAATTCTGATATGTTATACGGCTTAGCTAATAATCCAAAGTACTGCGGATAAGCATTCAACCTTCTGTTACAGGGGAGGCTGAAATGGTTTTTACCAAATTATCTCTTCGGGAAATTTATACCGGGAGGCACATCTATGTCACTAAGCCTTTCCTCATTCCACCCAAAGAAAAGAATTTCCCACAAGCCATTCTCAATAGTCAATTACTCTTTCGTTTCTCGCCTCCCGGCACCCTGTGAAGAATCAGGATATTGGACATGGGCCGCGTATGTGCCTGATCATGCCCATATTTTGTGCATGCTTCAAAATCGATCCGTATAATGTCACTCTCCATAATTGGGATGTGCCACTCATTGTTACCGTCAAGATACATCTGTAATTGAATATCCACGGACAACTTGTTAAAGGGATCGCTAAGCCCTTCTGCTACAGCCTCCTGTCTTTTCTGGCTGCGTAATTCAAAATCGAAATCCCTTCCAGCATCTTCTATTTGCATAAGAAAATCCTTCCGATTTTCAGAAAAAGGATATTTGCCATTCTCGCTAGCCTGAATCCGGTTAAGGTCATACTTAACCAGGTAATCCTCATTTTTTTGAATTACAACAGACTGAAAAAGTTTCACCTTGATATCGCTACTCATAGTTAATTAGTATGAAGTTTATTATATTTATTTTACTTCTAGTGATTTATGTCAGAATCCGTTCCCGGTGAACCATAAGTAATTATGATATTCACCTTATCGTTGGGATTTCCGGACAAAACATCAGGTTTACCCATCCCCTGATCTCCCATTACACGTCTGACATTTATGCAATTGATAGGTCCGCCCATCAAAGCCAGACTAAAGTTCTCATCCGACTGCAATACATCGAATGACACCCTGTCTCCTTCCCTGAAGGATCTCTTTGATTTGAATTCATACCAGTCGCCGTCGTCAGCCGTGATATCGCCACGATTATCACTGAACCTGGTTACAGTACCTTTAAGATGTTCCTTTTCTGTCTTTGTCATTTCGATCTTTTGTTCAACAATTCAAGATTGGCAGCTAGTATTATTGCCGCTAATTTATCCGATCCTTAGCATCGTCTGAAACCCATTCACCGTTTTAATCCTCTCCTTCTCACGTGACGGACACCAGTCATGCCGGTCTGCCCTCAATGATCCTGCGTACAACCTCATCTTTCTCAAACTCCTTCCACGCCAGGTATTGTTCCTTGTCAGGCTTCATGTCGATGCTAGATATGTAAAAGAGAACTACTACAGCCATAAACGTGTCGAAATCAAACTCTATTGTGTTCATGCGGTCAAGGTAAACCGTCGCAGACCCGTTGCCTTCAGCATCAAAATCATACTCCTTCCAGAACTCACGGCCGTTCATGTATGACGATATCTTGTCACCAGCAAGGGCGACTCCCTCCCACTCCTGCTTTGAAGAGAATTTTTTCAGCTCTGAACTCAACAGAATCTTGTCGATTCTGTAAAGCTCGTGGTTGTTCATCAGTTCATGACACGAAGGAAACACCTCCAGAACCTTACGGGCCTTGTCATTGATTTGTTGCGTTTTGCTTTTGTCCATCTATGGAAGCGGGTTAATAACATCCAATACTAAAATACTAAAAATACTCCCTGTAACTCTTAACGGATGGAGGGATTATTTATCTTTGATCAACAACGAACATTCACAGCTAACAAAGGCAATACAATGGCTAATGAAAAGGAAGAATGGGTAAACCCTCGCATTATTGAATTTAACCTTTCAAAATGGGACCATGAAAAACATATTCATTACATAAGCTACTATAACGGTCTCTATATCGGATGCTCAATCAAACCGGGAACAGATGTCACCGATATGGAAATTGCCCATGTGATCCTCAACATGGAACTGACTCCGCGAATGTACTCTTCCAATTTATCCAGAATGACTGTGACAGTAAAGGATAAGCCAGTCAGGTTCATTATCTCACCAAGGAGAGTAGAAGTATCCTACGGATTGGCAAGATAGTCATAAGTTCAGGTTGGTCTGAACGGTAGCCCACATTGATATCGGGTCCCGCAAAAATATCGTTTCAAACCTGGCGCCGCGTCAAACCTTAACAATTGGCTGTAATTTAGCCTGAAGCCTTATTATCTTCTTCCGGCATTTTCTTTCTCCTCTCCTCAAAAATCACCTCAATCAAGCTGCTGACGGTTTCGCGCATGTTGTAGTCCCTGGCTGCCTTTCGCCTGAAAAGAAGACTTATTATGAACAGTATCAGGCTTAGGGTGGCAAGCAGGACAGAACCCCACAATACACTCAATGGAGCCAGTATAAATGCAAAACCAATCAGGGTAAAAGTCAGCACCTTCAGCAGACCACCGTAAGAGAGACAGATATGTATCCTCTCCAGAGCCTCCCTATCCAAACCTTTCTGACATCTGATCTCACTGTACTGTGAGCCCTCATCCAGCAGACTGTCAAACTCTCCCTCCCCATAAGACTTGCTGTGTCTGAATTTTAGACCTTCGAACTCGAGATCCCTGTAAATGATTGAATAGTTATTAAGCATAAGCGACGGAAATAAATGTCAGCATCAATAAAACGTGGCATCTGACCGGAAGTTACGTCAGACTCAATTTTTCTGAAATTGTTTTCCCCGAGTATCCTTAAGAATTGGCTTTAGCTCCTTCACATTTCAAAATAACGGCTTAACTCTCTCAAGGGTGGCCATTTTTCAATATTTTTATAGAAATATCCGTACAATGAATGAACTGAATCACGAAGTATTTGACCAGATAAAAGAATGGGTGGAGACCGGAGAGTGGAAAAAGGGAGGCGGCGGTCATTATAATGAAGAACTGAAGGCACACAATGTCACTTACACCGCACCCTGGTTCCAGGACCTGACCTGGGAAGAGCTGGATGCACTGGAGGAAGATGAGAGCGACTACTTCAGTTTTCATCTCTCAGTTTATATTTTTGATGACGGACACTACAAGATCGAATTTGACCCCGGTCTGTTTAATCTCATGTACAAGGGCTATGACACTCAGGCCGACAGAAAGGCCTGGCAGGATTTCAAAAACCTGGCAAGGGAAAAAGGGGTGCTGTATGAGCCATAGGCTGACCTCCTGATACTTCCGCCGGCTTCAGAGCGTTTACTTGTATAAAACAAAGATTTACTCCGAAAACCCGGAGCAGAAATTTCACTCCCTACATAGGAGGAGGAGCAGCATGCTTTTTTTGCATTGCACATAGTTAAAAAGTACTGTTATGAGAGAACGTGAACATAAGAATCCTGACGGGCAAAGAATACTTTTCGTCTGCCGCCACAACGAGATGCGCAGCAGCACAGCTGAGACGGTCTATAAGGCCGAGGGCCTCAACGTCAGATCCGCAGGAACCAGCAAGGGTGCCAGGGTGCCCCTCACAGAGGAGCTCATCAACTGGGCCGACCTGATTTTGGTCATGGAGGAAAAACACCGTGTCGCCATTGAAACCCACTTTGGCAATGAGGCTGCACAGAAAAAAATAATAGTCCTGAACATACCTGACAATTTCTATTACATGGAGCCGGGACTGGTCTCGATGATCAGGGAACGGGCAGATCCATACCTGCAACAATGAACGGCAAATTGAAATCAACCTGCGACACGAACCGGAGAGCCGGAAACAATAATATGACGCCATGCCTGTAAGCAAAAACCCCTACAAGAGATTCAGCCTGATAGACAATGCGCTCCGCAAAAGGGACTATCCATCCCTTGAGAAGATAAAGAGCCTGCTTGAGGCGGAAGGTTACCCGGTATCCATTTCCACTCTTGAGAAAGACCTGGAAACAATGAGAAGCAAATTCTCGATGCCCATAATCTATGACAGATACCATAGGGGATATGCCTACAGCGACGAAAACGCTTATTTCGACATACCCGTGACCGGCGAGGATGTTGAAACCATCTGGATGGCTCTTGACAAGCTGAACATGTTCCGCAATGCCTCCGCTTTCAGAAATGTCAGAAGCTCGCTTGAAAGGATTATGTCGCGGCTTGAAATAGACCTCGACAGACGCGATGTGTTTGCCGATAAGGTAATATTCTATGAGCCTCTCCCTGAATTCGCCGGCAGCGAATGGCTGGCATCAATTTACGATGCGATCTGCGGATGCCATCATATCTACTTTGAATTTCACTCCTACCAGTCCGTCACCAGTCACAGCCTTGAGCCCTATGTGCTTAAGGAATACTCAGGAAGATGGTATGTAATAGGAAGGGAAAACGGTGCACCGGCCCTTTACGGACTTGACAGAATTCGCGGGCTGGAGGCTGGAACATCCATATATGCCCGGGACAAGGAATTCTATGACAGAATCCGGTACGGTATTGAGTTATCCATGGGCATGTTCAATTTCCAGGCTCGCCACCACATGGTACACATCGGTTATGACATCACCCTTGCCGATGAGATCAGATCAAAGAAATTCACTGAATACCAAAAGGTTGTGTCCGAAGATGCACAGGAAATCGTCATCGCGATGGATGTTGTGATGGATGAGGCATTCCTGCAAAAAGCAGTACTGCCGTATGGAGACAAGGCACGAGTATACGGACCTGATTTCGCCGTCAGCATGGTCAGAAGAGTACTGATCAGGGCACTCAACAACTACGCTGAAGAGTAATTATCAGCATCAGGATAAAAAGAACCAACCAAGTGTAATAGTCCAGGTTCTGTATCCGTTTCCGCCTGCCACTTCAAAGGCGTCATCAGGCATACTCCTTATGAGAACAGAAGCACAGACAAGTCTACCACCGAAGGCCAGATCAAAACTCCCAGACACATTCGCCCGGATAGGAATAGACCGGTTGCGCAGGGATGAAACCGGGCTCAATTGCAAGCCTGTGCATGTCACGCACATATTGCCTGAGATCATCGGGCTCAATCCGGATTATGCTGTCGGGCAGGCCCAGGAGAAAACGTCCTATCTCCCTGTAATTGCATACCTCGGTCTCAAGCACATAGTCACCGTCACGCCCATCGGCGGAAATGTATTGCCTGGTGAGAGGGAACTCATCAATCATGAGTCCGTATGCCCTCGTGTTCATCTCTATCCTTACCTTCCGGGTTTCAAAGCCGTACCCCCTGAACGGGTCAGTCAATCCCTTCTGATGCCTCTCCTCGTGCCGGAAAGGGTTATCCGTAGCCTTGATCCCTGCAATGCCAGAGAGGCGCATCACCATGTTCCGTTTATAATAATGGACATAGGCCCATACCCTGGTAAAGCTGAATGCAAACCCGAGCGGTTCAACAAGTATCTCCCTGATACCCCTGTTTGCAGTTGAATGAGTGTACTCCGCTATCTTCACCTGCCGCTTGTTCCTGATGGCATCAATGATTATCCTGGCCGGACCTGCCTCCTCACCCCTGGCGGCCTTCCAGATAATGCGTTCATCATCATAGAAGGAGTAAAGCCGCCTGATCAGATTTTCCCTGACGTCCGTAGAAGCTTCTATGCTGCTTATCGCCGCATTGAGTATCTCTGCCTCCTCCCTGGTGAAGAAGAGCAGCTCGCCGGGATCGATACCCAGCCTCTGCCGGGTCCTCTCCCTGTCAATATGGTAAAGCCCTCTTCTGTTGCCGATAACATAGCCGGCTTCCCGGAAGGTCCTGAGGTACCTCCGTACCGTCCGCTCGGTGCATTCATTCTTTTCAGCAAGTTCTCTGACACTGTATCCGTAATGATGGCTAAGCAAAGCCAGCATGCTGAGAGCCTTCACAAGAGTTGCCTGTTCGTTCATTACCAGTTATTTAAGATAAACCGACCATGAGATTATTGTCAAAATTAGGAATTATTTTGAAACTATGACACTATCTGTCACACTCGGTTTCGTATAATTGGGAAAAAGAGGGATAAAACGATGAGTATGCGAAACGGGGTAAATGGAAAAGGAATAAATGCAGATACACTGCACGTGCCCGGTGTAAAATTGCCGTGCATGAACAGAAAATGACAAAGACGAAACCAAAGGATCCGGGATTTGAATTTGACTTTTGGCACAAACAATATCTGGAACAATAATAAAACTGATAAAAACAGACAGCAATGGAAACAGACAGGATTACCTGCTTCAAACCCAAATTATGGCCTGACAGGGAGCACAGGGCCGCTCCTGATGACGGGGCCCTTCTCGAGGATGAGCCTGCAATGACAGACATCCTCAGGTTCAGGCAGAGCATCCGTCTCTATTACCGGAACTGGATTGACGTGTGGCGTACATACTGTTACTTCACCAACTACGGAGTCTTTGTAATACCCCTGATTGCACTCCTCACCTGGAGCTGGCAGGTCTTCATAATTCTGGCGGTCCCCTTCTTCTTTATCAAGAGGTTTATCAACAGGAAGTTCTGGGGTCTGCGAAACTTAGCCATCCTAGTGCAGGGACTGTTTGACAGGCAGCTTTCAGAGAACTTCGGCTACCTCCTGCCGTTTGATGATGAATAATCCGGTAAGGCACCGCTGACACACTGGAGGCAAGATACTAATGAGAAAAAAAAGTGTACAAAGTAAAATAGTAACAAGCAAGTAAGAGATAATGGACAAAGACCCAAGAGAAAATGCCGGACGTAAGAGTAAGAAAGGATTTAGACCGAAGAATCGGGAGATATTCATCCTTGACGTGCGTTCAGGTAAGAGAGCATACAACTATGTTTGTGTGCTCGACAAATCCGGCAATGGCGGTTGTGGCATGAAAACCGTGGCATGCCAGGCTCTTCTTGACGGCATCTCAACCGTCTGGTGCCGGGCTGACAGCAAGGAAGAGGTAGTAAAGGACCTGAGGGCTGTTGCAGATACGGTTATCCGCACAAGGATACACAGACGCCGCCCGGACTGCCCCGATATTGCAGGCAGAAAGTTTTTCATGAACTGAGCTGACCCCGGGAGCGGAAAGTGACTGGAAATCCGATAAACTGACATTAAGACGATAAGTGATCAAAGGAACATAAATTCTATAATCTGAAAACCATGCAATTATGACAGCACAGGAAGGAGATAAACTGGTTTACAAAGGAACCGAATACACCATTGCTTCGGAACCGCCGCTCAGTCTGCGGGAGCCGGACAGGTATGAAATAAGATTTGTTCCATGCCGTACATCCTGCTGGCGCGGATATGTTGCGGAATGGGCCCTGGTGGAAGACAAACTGTATCTGAAGGGTGTCGAAGGTTCAGCTTATGTTACTGACCTCGTCAGTTACAGGGAAGAAAAACTGCGGCTTGGAGGACTTCTGAAGCGGGGGGAGATTGACCCCGCACAGCATGAAAAGTTACTCATTGAAATAAAGGAAAGCCTCACCGTGGAGCAGGATATTGACCTGAAGTTTCTGTTCAAAACGACGGAACCGGTTTTTGCAGACTGGGTGTCAGGCACCGTGCGTGTTCCCCTGGGTAAAATGCTGAAATATGTACATATGGGATATGAGTCTGTTTACCGGAAGGAGATGCTTCTTTCTTTTACCAATGGCATTCTGACGGAAACCAGAACCGTAAGAAACAGGTGCAGGCGAAACAGAAACAATGATGCATTCTGATCGGGATCTGAAACTCATTTGAACAACGTAAATAGTTTGCGGAGCGGGGTGTTACTGTTGCACGGCAAAACCAGATACCAATAAATACAATCATATGAAAAAGGAAGAAGACAATCTGCCAGGCAGAAGGAAAAAAAGGCCCATGAACATCGAAATCACCGAGCTCTTCATGGCAAAGAAGGGCAAGAACGGGTGGGCTCATTGCTTTCACGGGGTCATACACCGCGAGAAAGATGATAAAGGCCGGGAGACAGCCGTGAACAGCAAGATATACCTCAAGGACGAAGGGTATATCTGGAGCAGGGATGTCAACCGGGACAAGTGCGGCGAAAACCTCGACGACATGGTTGAGCTTCGACTCGACCACAACATTCACGGCAAGCCCGGAGTAACCGTTGATATTGCTGAAAACAGATTAAATCTTAACTGATATGGACCGCCTGGAAATATACCGGCTGAGGGTAGAATACCTCGATGAACATATCTTCTTCGGGCTTAAAGACCTTAATACCGGTTTTGACGTAGACTCGATAAGGTACTTCAGCAGGGAGGATTTTGAGAAGGTGCTGGACCGGTGTGAAGCGGCAGGAATAGGCATATACGGCATTGAGCCGTGGAGAAACGGAAATTATTACGATGTGTGGACATGTGAGGAGTTCGACTGCGAGCCGGATGAACCGGAATGGTACCGGACGGCTTTCGGGGACTTCGCCACCCGCGGTGTCGAACTGCAGTACTCGGCAACATACCATGTGCCGGCAAAACTCCTGAATATATAGAATATGAAAGCAGAGGTCGTTAGGACATACGGCAATGACCGGTGCCGGATAATTGAATGCATTAAATGAAAAAACGATGGAAAGAAATCCCAAAAATAAATTCTTCAGGAACAAAAATGAGCGTGACCTGTGGATAAGGCTCAATGCTGAGCGCATACAGTACAGTGATAAAATGCGTAAATGTGAGGAGCAGACTTTTGGCAGCGTCAGTGAACCTCACTCATACATGTGGATATCGAAGAACCAGCTCGATTACGATGAATACATGCGTAAGGCTCCCAGATACTCCTTTGAAGAGTTGCTGATGACCCGGGAAGAGCTCTTCCGGTTGGAAAACGAGCGGGAGAAAGAGGAACGGAAAAAAATAAAGGAGGAGAGTTCCACGGATGATGACTCAGGGGGATGGAACTGGAGGTAAGGCATACACATGTAAAAGGTATTTCCTGAATCGGAACTTTGAACAAACAGCGTAAACAGCAAAATATGACAGCAGAAAAAGACAGAATGTACAGTGACGTAGAGTTTCTCACAAATCTGTATCCTCCAAGAAACCATAGGAACATCGAATCGCTTGAGGAAGCGGCTTCATACATTGAGGGAGAATTTCGCAAGCTGGGATGCCTGGTTGAAAACCAGCATTTCACCGCAGACGGCCGTGATTACAGGAATGTCATTGCCTCATTCAATCCAGGCATGAAGAAAAGACTGATAGTCGGTGCACATTATGATGTCTGCAATGAGACCCCGGGGGCCGACGACAATGCCAGCGCAGTGGCAGGACTGCTTGAGTGTGCCAGGCTTATCGACGCACAGAAGCCTGACATTGATTACAGGACAGACTTTGTTGCCTACTGCCTTGAGGAGCCGCCCTGGTTCGGAACGCCGGATATGGGAAGCGCAGTACATGCCAGGTCCCTCCTGCCAATCAGAAATGACATCATTGGCATGGTCTGCCTTGAGATGATAGGCTGTTTCTCTGACGAACCCGGTTCGCAGGACATTCCCCTGAAAGATTTGCGGAAGGTTTTCCCTGACACCGGTAACTTCATTATAGTTGCCGGCCGCAGTCATCAGAAAAAATTTGCTGAAACAGTCACCGGTCTCATAAGTGAGAAATGCAGTGTGCCGGTCTTCACGGTGACCGACCCCAGGCTTAACAGTCTCCTGGAACTGTCGGACCATCAGAATTACTGGAATTACGGTTTCAATGCGGTGATGATAAATGACACCTCCATGCTCCGAAACAAAAACTACCATGGCGAGGGCGATACAATTGAAAAACTCGATTTCGGCAGGATGGCCCAGGTTGTAAACGGGTGTTATAACGCTATAACCTCATTTTAATTAAATAATATGTTAACCACACATCGAATCATCTTAAGCTAAATAATGAGTTTATGCTGGCCTGATATACACTTAATAACTAATCCTGCGTTCTAAAAAGAGAGAATCAGAGAGATTTGCAAATTGAATTAAATAGCCTGACGGCACAATCTGACTGACACGGACTCATGTTCAATGCATAGGATTGTTGCCATTGAAAAACGTCATACTGTCACATACTTACAAACTGATCTGCACTGAAACGAATTAACAACAGTTATATATGAAAATACATTACAGCCCCTGTTTTGACGGAGAGCACTACATTGATTTTAAGGGCAGAGACAATCTGCTTATTGATGAACTTGTAGTCGGAAATTCCGGCTTGCTGAGCGAGCTGGAATTACGCAGTGGCATGGCTTGTACCTGTCTGTCTGAGTCAGAAAGACAGGCCAGCTATTACAATGCTGTCAAGGCGGTTATTGAATCCAGACCCGACAACCCGATCACTGATTCGTTCAAAGTAGACGAATACGGAGTCTCTTCAGAGTTGTTGAGATGGAGGGATGAATTGATTGCAGCAGGATGGAATCCTGACATCAGGAATGTGTCAGCAAAGCTTGATTTACTTTCAGATATAGAAAATCACATAACCGGAAGCGGAATCAACATCAGGGGAGAGAGTGACCGGCTGATCGCTTTGATAAATTGTAAAAAAAGCCTCCTGCAGAAGGATGATGAAGTAATTGTCCACTTCCCTGCAGAGCATATCTCTCCGGTTATAGCAAAACTGTTAAGGAAGCTAAGCGATGACGGGACGAGGATCACATACGTGGTTCCTGATAAAAGCATAGCTGCTGACGGGACTAATCTTAAGAAGGTTCAGGAGGCCTTTCTGACAAATGTCCCTGAATTGCTTAACCCGGATAAGGATGTTTCATTCAGAATTGTAAAATTTAACAGGCAGGCCTCTGCCCTGGAGTGGGTTGTAAAGAGTCCTTTCACAGAAGGCACTGTCTTCATCAACTCGGATAACCGGAGTTTCGATGATATCCAGCTTCTCTTTGGCAATCCCCGCTCAGGCTCTTCCCTGAAAGATGCAAATCCGGAGATCATCCAGCTGTTTAAGCTTGGATGCTCATTGTTCCTGAGACCTCTTAATGTCTACAACCTATTGTCCTACTTGCAGATAAGCAGACATCCCCTGCCATATGAACTGAGAAGGAATCTGATTGATGTAATCATATCCGAAGGCGGAATTATTAATCCCGAATGGGAAAAGGCACAGGAAGAATATCTTATGAGCCTGGAGAAGAAGAAAAAGGAGAAGACAAAAGACATCATGCTCTTTATCCCGGTTGACGCTGAAAGTGGAAAAGAGATTGATATTAATAAACTGAAGGAGTATGTTAAAGCTCTCAGGACATGGGCGGGTCAGACCCTCATTATAATGGCCAAAGACAAGTCCGGAAAGAATGATCCACTCATTAATAAGCAATTAACCCTTCTGGTGAATTTCTGCAATGCACTCGTGATAATCCTTAACGGTTATAATCTGGCAACAGTAGATAATGAGAAGCTGAAGTCATGGATACTTTCGATATACAAACCCGGTAATTATTCCGCCAGTGAGGCAGAAGCCGGTTCAAGATTCGTAGTTGCTTCGCCGGCAGCTCTCCTGGATCAGGCAAACGAAGTTGTCTGGATAGACTGTTACAACGGCACACCCAAAGCAACAGTCCACAGATTCTTGAGTACAGCAGAGAAAGAAGCTCTTGGAAAATATAATCTGGCCATATGGAGCGAAGAAGCTCAAGTGAAGGCTCAGCTTTATGAACAAAAAATGGCAATACTTAACTGCAGATCGAGATTTACACTTGTGGTTGCGGAAAAGGACATGGGAGAAAAACTCGGCATGCACCCTGTTCTGATTCAGTTATCAGCTCAGTTTGAAAACCTGAAGACCATTGAATCCGTGAACCCTGCTCCCGAAGGTGAAAGCTTTGAAGTTGAGAGAAAAGACCTTCCTACTGGTCAGCTGATGATTGATATGGCACAACAGAACCTGTTTACACCCCGTCAGAAGGAAAGCTACTCTTCTATTTACGAGCTGATTCAGAATCCTCTCGACTATGTTCTTAACCACCAGGCCGGTTTGTCCCACTCAAGCGTGCTGGAAATGAGTGCGGTAAACAGGACAATGGGTAATGTTGCCCACCAATTCATTCAGAATCTTGTTGATGAATCAGACGGCAACCTGACAGTGATGAGAGAGGTAATGTCAAAAGAGTATCCGAACAGATTCAATAAGGCGGTACTACAGAAAGGAGCGATCCTTTTACTTGATGAAAACAAAATCGTACTGTCAAGGTTTGCAGAACAAGTCAGACAATCAGTAAGCAACCTTCTTGACATCATTGAACAAAACGGCCTCAAAATCTTCGGATGCGAGGTGGTAAAAGAGTGCATGTTTGAAGGATTGTTTGAGATGGAGGCAAGGATGGATATGCTCCTGACCGACACAGACGGCAATTACCTGATATTCGATATGAAATGGTCGTCGGGAAAAACCTACAACAAACTTCTGGAGGCCAACAGGGCATTGCAGCTTGAAATTTACAAGGCTGTCCTGAAGAAGGCAGAACCAGCAAAACAAGTTTCCACGGTTGCATATTTCATTCTGACGAACGGAACGCTGCTGACAACAGGAAACCTGACCGGCGAAAACGTAAAGGACGTGACACCTGATAATATGAACGATATCTTCGAACAGGCAATGAATTCATATACATACAGATGGAGACAACTCCGGGAAGGAAAGATTGAGTCAGCAGAGAAAATGCCTCTGACTCTTCTGAATTACAATGCAGATGTAGAGCAGCAAAATTTATATCCTCTGGACACCGATTACAATGATAAGGATCTGAAGGCAGAAAACGGCTTCAGTAACTTCACAACATTCAAGGGAGGTTTAAAATGAAAAACATAGAATTCATCAACGCCGGAGCCGGTTCCGGTAAAACACATACTCTTGTCAATCTGCTGGCCGATTATCTGGCAGGCGAAAAAGGTAATTACAAACCCTCGGAGGTCATACTTACCACCTTTACGGATCTTGCTGCTGCAGAGTTTCGTGAAAAGGCGAGGGAGGCCCTGCTCAAAAGGAATTTGTTTGATCAGGCGTCGCTGCTGGACAGTGCAGCAATCGGTACGGTGCATTCTATTGCATACGGATTCGTAAGAAAATACTGGTATCTGCTGGGACGGGGGCCGGCTGATAATGTAATGTCAGAAGATGATCAGCTGTTCTTTATGAATCAGTCACTTGCAGGACTGGCATCTGACGATGACATCCGGTTCTTCGATGCGATCATGAAAGAATTCGGGTTCTCCAGGTATGACGGCAAAAAGATGGCAGATGATACTGATTTCTGGATGAAGCATTTGAGAGCTATAATCGGAAAAATGCAGCAGTACGACATAACTGACCTTCGAAGCAGCATTGACAGATCAAATGAGCTAATTGACAGGATCTTCATGCAGAATGTCACAATCAATGATGCGGCAGTTTTGGATACACTTAGAAATTACATAGATATCTGTACGGCTAATGCCAGAAGGGAAATAGCCGAAAAAATCGTTAAGGACGGTTCCCTGAGCTACTGCTTCCTCACAGCCCTGTCCTCACTGGAACCAACTGCAAATGAAAGAAAGCTTATTCCTGAAATCGACTCAGTTATAGCCGATGCAGCCATGGCTGTTAGATCCACGTATTACGGAGCGAAACTCCGGATGTACAATGAACGTATCTTCGGGCTTGCTGCAAAATGGAAGAAGGAATATAATCTTTACAAGGTAAGGAACCGTCTCATCGACTATAATGACATGGAGAGCTTGTTTCTTGAACTTCTTATGAAACAGGAAGTACAGGAAGAAATTAGGCGAAGCTTTAAGCTGGTGTTTGTTGATGAATTCCAGGATTCAAGTCCGATACAGGTAAAGATATTCGACAGGCTGTCGGAACTGGTTGAAAAAAGCATATGGGTCGGTGATCCCAAGCAGGCGATCTACGGATTCAGGGGATCTGATGCCCTCCTGATAAAGGCTATTACAGGAATATTCAATTCAGGCGATGAAATAAATAACCTGGTAAACGGAGACCCACTTGGTAACTCATACAGATCCCGCAAAGGACTGGTAGATCTTGCCAACATAGTTTTCACCAGGGCTTTCGACGATCTTAAGCCAGACAAGGTGAAACTTACTGCGACAAGGAATGATGCACTCAATTTTGGCAAAAATCCGGAAGCAGAACTGACGCACTGGCATCTTACCCTGGGAAACAAAACGGCTAATAATCCCGACCATTACCAGAACCTGGCACAGCAGGTTATCAGGGTCCTGAATGACAGAAAAAAGGTATATGACAAGAGCTTGTCGGCACTCAGGGAAATTAAGCCTCATGATATTGCAGTTCTGTGCAGATCGAGAAGGGAGGTAAATGAGATAGCTGCCATTTTGCAGGAATACGGCATTAGAACCACAGGTCAGACCGCAGACATGACTTTCTTCGAGACAGCCGAAGTAAAACTCTTTCTGGCAATAGTCAATTACATGCTCAATAACCTGAATGACCTTGCCAAAGCTGAGATATTGTATCTGTGTGATACTGAAAACCATTCCATTGCAGACATCATAACTTCGCGGGTCGGGTATCTGCCCGTTAGAAATGAAGCTCTAGCTCATAGAGAGGCAAGTGAAGAACCTGATACAATACCTGTACCCCGGTGGGAAGATGAAAATCCTGTTATTAGGAAGATAGACGATGTTGCCGGACAAATCAGAGCCCTTCCTGTTCCGGACCTCGTAGAAGCGCTGATTATTAGGCTTGATCTGAAGACTTTGGTTGCACAGTGGGGTAACAGTGACAGAAGGGCAAAAAACCTGGAGGCATTGATGAAGCATGCCATAACCTATGACCAGCGTTGCCTTCAAATGGGACTTGGAGCGTCACTGAATAATTTTGCGGTTTACCTTGCCACCCTCGGACAGCAGGAGGAAAAGGCAGAGAAGGTAGAGGGAGCGGTAAATGTTCTGACCTATCATAAGGCAAAGGGTCTGGAATGGAACATGGTCATTCTTGAAAGCCTGGATGAGGATGAGCTAAATGAGGATGATGTCATTTACAAATCATTCTTCGGGGTGAATGATGTCCTGGCCGGTCTTCCGTCTGCTCATAACCTGTTTCCTGAGCGTTACATTCAGCTTTTGCCCTGGTTTCCCGGTGCGAAGAAGAAAGTGCAGCCCGACATCAAGGCATTGATTACGGCAAGTCCCGAATATGCCAATATTGTAGAGGAGTTGGCGGCAGAGATCAGGAGACTGATGTATGTTGGAGTTACCCGTGCCAGGGATTTCCTTATAACCGTTTCATATCATAATAAAAAGCTTGAATGGCTGAAGAACATAGGCTGCAGCCTGGTGGCACCCGGCGAAGGCACGGATAACACTATTGATCTGTGGAATGCAGGCATTAAGTCTGATTTGGTCATGTGTTCCAGAGATCCCGACTTTACAGGTATTCAGGCAGAATGGAATGAGAGGAGGCCTGTCAAGCCTGACGATACAACGGACGGTGAGCCCAGATATCTTAGTCCAAGTAAAATAATTGAGGATCTCATTCCGAAGGTTGAGCTGGTTCGTAATTTCAATGCCAGGATTGCCGTTGCAGCAGGTCCGGGGAATGAAGGAGAGGGACCATCCGATGCGCAGATAGGGACCTGTCTTCATGACATTTTCTGCATTTATCAGCCTGGTTCAGCAGACAATCATGAAAAGATGAAAACTGTCCTGCAGAATAGACTTATGCAATCCGTCTTCCCGGAGCCTGAGCGAATCATTGCATCAATGGATAACCTGTACAGTCATCTGAATGAAGAATATGGTGCACCCATAAAGGTTTACAGGGAGTTGCCATTGCAGATGCAGACGCCGGCAGGCCAGATATTAAGAGGCAGCTGTGATCTTGTCTGGGAAACCGGTAATGGTTGCGTTATCGTCGACTATAAAAGCTATCGGGGAGGTTCAAATGAGATAATTACCCCAGATGGAGAACACTATGCGGGTATCTATGCAGCACAACTCAAAGCATACCGACAAGTGCTGGAGGAAGCCGGCAAAAAAGTGATTGACACGTTTATATATTACGCTGTCTCGGGAATTATTGCAAGCGTTTCATCATAGAATAATAATTAAAAAGGTACAAGTATGAAGATATTGTATTTAAATGGATTAACTATGAGTTAATGGGAGTGGGCTCGAACCTGGTGAAAAGGGTTTATAGATACACAAACCCAACAAGCGACATTGTCAGACTTGATATTGCTTGCTTGTTCAATATTACTTAGTTCTTGCTCAAATACTAAAGAGCAAATGAAAACGGCAAGGATAAATAAGTTGCAAAAACATGATTATGACATACTTAACCTTGTTTATGCAAAACCAAATTATAAGATTTGGATTGATTAGTAATCAACTTATTAATAAGACAAAAAATGATAACAACGAATGACATTACGGATTTAAATGGTGAACTTTTAAAAATATGGGGTTCTTATAAGGGGAAAATAAAGAAAAAAGATGGCAAAGTAGTATCGCCCTTTCTATCACCTTGTTATTTATCTGACACTTTGGTCACCAACGAATGCAAACTTTTGATCATTGGCCTGAATCCGTCCTACAGCTATCCCAACTGGAAAAAGGTCTTGAAGAAAGAAATTCCACCTGAGCAAAATATCACTCAAAAACTTAGAGATCTCCGGGAAGAAATACTCGATTATTCTATTGGTGCGGACAAAAAGAATGAATCAATTGATAACTACTGTAAATTTCGTAAAGACGAGATTAACAAGAATGATTTGACCTATCTTGATTCCTCCGCATCAGACAAAAATGAAGGAGTTCAGTATTTCTCAAAAATTCGTGAACTTGCTGAAGAAATTCTTATGCTTGAAAAAAGTAATTGGAGACATCTGGATATATTCTATTACAGGGAAACGAAGCAGAATAGAATAAAGAATTTAATAGACATTAACGAGGACTTCTTCAATAGGCAGATGGACATTACAAAGAGACTTATTCTAAAGCTTGAGCCATCTATGATTTTCGTTTCAAACGCCTTTGCAGGTGAAAAATTCAGAAAAATGTTTGCTGATGACAGTGAAAGTTTTTTTGTCAAATATCCAATTAATGTAACACAAGGCACACACCTAATTCAGATTGGCAATAAAAAGAATGTTCCTTTGTTCTTCTCTGGAATGCTTTCAGGTCAAAGAGCTCTTGATCTTGGATCGTATGAACGGCTCAAATGGCATATGAAGGCAGTAGCAGATGGCAAATCAATGAGATAATAAATACCCGCGAAAAGTAAACTGAACTCGGTTACCACTCAAGTTTGGATTTAATATTACTTGCCGAGTTAGATTCAGGCGATGGGTTAAATGCTTACATTATCAACTTATTGCTTTTCTATTAAACCAAAATAATTCTTAAATACAAGATCATGGAATGGCAGACACCTTTATGGAAAATGGCTATAACTGATGAAGAATTTGAAGCCTTAAGAGCTGAAATTAAGCAACTATTTGATGAAGGCAAGTCCTTTGCTAAGAAACTGGCTTCGAAAAAAATAGCACTTTATTATGCAGAATGGTGGAAGAGGGAATATAACGGACATGCCCCGAGCAGCGAAAAAATTGCGGAATCGATTGGAATTGAACTTTCTGACTCCGCTGAACTTTTTGAACTGGCCAAGTCCGGAGGGGAAATTCTTGGATTGCGGTGGATAAAAAGGCAAAATACTCTCTATTTCCGAACTCTCCTCCTCCAAGGCGGGCTCCCCACTCTGCATATAAAGAATAATACAAATTCTTATAAATCATTCTTGCTGAAGGTACTCGAACTGCAACCGCGCAATATTTTTGAAATATCTGAAAATCATGATCTTATAAGATTGTTGCCCCCATCAAGCAGGAACGAAGTAATCTATGAAAGCTGCTTGCAGATTATTGAGGATATCTGGAGCAACAGTGAAAATGCTTATAATATTTTTGGTACCGGGAATGAACTTGAAGATATCGGAAAAGCTCTTAGAATACATAAAGCTAAAATTGAAAAGGAAAAAAGAATCCACCGGAATATACAAGCAAGCATTAGATGGGTTCTTAGAAAATCTGCCGGTGATAATTGGAAACTAATGCCTGAATTCAGATTCCCCGGAAACCTTTCCGAGGAAGAGATGTCAAAATTAGTCGGCTCCACAAAGCTTACCTCTGAATATTTCATCGTCTTTGATGAAGAACCTATATGCCGGTTACGCAGAAGCAGCACCGGGAATTTCAGGACTTTCTGGTTGAATGAGGCATATCGACAGGGATGCAATTACGATCGTAAGGTAGAAATACATCTGAAATCACCTGATGGAAGTATCAGGCATTTGGATGTGAGAGGTACTGATCCGCCTGATTTGTCTCTTCCATGTCTTCTAGTAGAGAATGCCCCAGATGAGCTTGTTTTTTGTCAAGGCAGAAACTCTAAAGATGAAGAAGGAGTAATAATATTCCCTGAGGGATGGAAATTAGTAGATGATATGCAACCGATCACCATCACTAATTTATCCATCTGCGACATGACGTTAAATACATGCCATTTCAGAAATACGATAACGTTGGAAATGGAATCTGAGACTATGACCTTTAATACCAACTCGGCATCTTTTCAATGGTATATGGTAGAGCAGAAACCATTGTGGATGACAAGTTCCAGTTTGCCCATAGTCAGAGGAATACCAAAGTTTTTTATCTATGATGTCAATGAAGATCTTGAAAGGAACAATTCAATAAGCTACAGGAGGCAAGGAGATTTACTTTGGCAACAAAATCCAAGATCGTTGCCTCTGGGTTGTATCGATTATGAAATAAATGCCAGGGGCGTGTCTGAATACGGAAGCTTTTACAATATCGGAGACCTTAACATTGAAAACGTGGACCGCGAAGCATTTGACGCCAGTCTTAAAGTACACAATACTTACTTTTCTCTTACTGTAATTGAGGAACAAGATCTTGCAGTGGCTCTGGAAAATAGCACCATAGCCTTAAGATGGCTAAACCCAATGAAATTTCCAAGAGAGATTCGGTTCAAACTTTGTCATTCCGGTCAAAGAAAAAGTTTGGCTTTCTATATCTCCCCACCCTTCCGCGGAGTGAAAATAACAGATGCGGCGCAAAATGTATTGCCTGACAAATGTTGTCTTTTTATCAATAATTTATTGGGCTATAGAATAATATCGACTGAACATATTTTACTGAGACTATATAACACTCACAGGAGTGACATTTTTATAGAAAAGCAATTGTCTCCCGGAACTACATCTATTATTGAATTTCAGGAAGAAATCCATCGTCTGTTCAGCCTGTATAATGCACTTGATCCTTCAAACAGCGTGCTATTTGAATTCAGGGATGGGGATGAAATCCTGAACATGTTCGAGATAAAAAATCACAACCTCGGAAAGGAAATACTGCCAGCAGGAAATGATATCAGAATTAATGTCGAGCAGGCACCTGAGACTATGTCACTTTATGCTATCCAATTGGATTGCTCACCAAAAAATATAGAACCGTTCCCCCTGGAAAGAGAAAACAACTCTTTTCTTCTGACAAGCAGGGTAATATCCAAATTTGTCATCTTCTCCACCGACACTTCAGACACTAAATCTGTTCTTCCTTTCTTTGCTACTACTGATGCTAATGAGGAAGAAAATCCTGATAAGATAAAGAGAACCTGTGAGAATCTTAAAAATACAGAGCCGTCTGACAGCATATGGCAGCAGACGATCATTTATTCTCAAAAAGCCAATTACTATAAGCTTCCTATGATCGCATTTGATCACTGTAGGGCGATTGCCCTTAGTCCTAAATTAAGTGCAAGATATTTCTGCTTGTTGAGGATTTCTACCCAAGATGTTGACGAATTCTCAGATATCTGCCACAAGTTTGAACAGGAACTAGGGATCTCCTTTCACTGGTTAAGTGGTAAGAGGTGGGCAGAAGCCATGGATTGGGCACTTTCATCAGTGGATGATAGATACAGGCACAATATGCGCTGCTTGCTCATTTCCGATATTGATAATTTCATTTGTGAAGGGACAAACAATGTTCTAACCAACAATCTATTACAGTTTATTAAGAATGGGATAATACCACAGGATTCACTGTTTCACTTAAGAACCAGCGTTAGAGAGCTTCAGGCAAGGATTGGAAATAGAATCAACGAATTACCTGCTGGAGGGCCAAGTATTCCACAACAATTTCGCTATGTAATTCCAGTTGAAGATTTTAACGCTAATCTATGGCCTGTACTCTTGACTCCTCTCTCAGTAGCATTATCAATTACAGGTAAAAGTGAATATCTTTTCAGTGAAAATCCACACGTGCGCAGCAATTTGCAGTATATTCAATGGCGTTTCCCGATATGGTATATGCATGCTTTACTGTATTGTATAAGAAGACTTTCTTCCTGAAATAAAAATTATAACTCATGAACTTCAGAGAATTTTACCAGACTGCAGACCGGATATTAAACGACGCGATTATTTCACTCTGGGCCACCGGAGATTCGCAAATGCAGAATTATATACGTTATGTATTAAAATCTGAGAAATTACTGGCTGAGCCTGTTTTTCAGACAATGTTTCATTGGGAGCTGTTTGGTTCTGATATGAATTCCCTCGTAGATCGTAGAATATTTACCGACAGATTCCTGAAGGCACTCGATAGGCTAGACTCAGTTCGATGGACAGAGCCAGACGGATTTCCTTATAAAAACTATTGTTTTAAATCCGACACATTCCCTTACAAGCACCAGGTTGAAAGTTGGGAAAAGCTCTTGATACAAAAGAAATCTATTGTTGTAACCACCGGTACAGGTTCAGGCAAAACTGAATGCTTCATGCTTCCTGTTCTTCAGGATTTAACTACAGTTAAGGAAAGCGAACACGATCCTGCTGTCAGAGCCATATTTCTTTACCCTCTGAATGCATTGATTGGAAGCCAGAAGAAACGTGTTCATGCCTGGACTAAAAGTATAGGAAATGTTACTTACGGGATATATAATGGAAAAACGCCAGAAGACCCTGCATCTCAGACGGCAAAAGAAAGACATGCACCCGAGATTATAAGCCGTTCGGACCTCAGGTCATTTCCACCGGATATTTTGTTCACAAATCCAACGATGTTGGAGTATATGCTTGTCAGAGACAAGGATGCCCCTATACTTGAAAAATCGAAAGGCAAACTTAGATGGATCATACTTGATGAAACACATACTCTTTCTGGCTCTGTCGCTGCAGAGATGGCTCTGCTTTTACGTAGGGTTCTGGATGCATTCGGGGTTGAGCCTGCTAAGGTGAGGTTCGTTGCAACCTCAGCCACCGTAGGAGGTGGCAATAAAGATGCATTAACAAAATTTATGAGTTGCCTAACAGGGAAGCCAGAGGCAGACATCCATATCGTGTCAGGTAAAAGAATACTACCAGAATATGAAATACTGCCTGATGAGATCTGCAAACCTGACGATCTCAGACTTTCCGCTCATAGGGATGAAAAAATCAAGGCTATTAGAAATAATATCCTCCAAAATGAGGTATTAAGCGCTACAGAAATCTCGGCTCCTTTCGCAATTAATGGCATTGAAAATCAGCTTGATCTGGTTACCTCTTTGTCTCATACCAAAAACGTCCTTCCTGTAAGAGGACATTTCTTTATTAAAGGAATCGGTGGTTTATACGCCTGTACAAACCCTCAGTGCAGTAAACATGGAGATAGAAGGCCAGTATCAGCAATTGGCACGCTAACTGCTTCAAAAGCCCCATTATGTGATTTCTGCAACTCGCCAATGCTTGAGATGGTGGCATGCAATTCATGCAACAACCACCTAATTACAGGTGAAAAGTACCTGGAAGGAATACAGACAAAATTTCGCATCCCTGGCGAAACCAACGAGGATCCGTTCTCACTTGATTTTGATAATAATGACGATGAAACCAACAGGGAAGCGCAATCAGATCATGGTGAGGTATTCTATGCAGCCAAAGCTAACGAGAATTTCAATGCCGATCATTTGTTCACCTTCAGCCTGAATGCTGACGAAACCGTGAATCCTGAAGGCGAAGATTATACTGAAGTCTTTAATGATCAGGATGAGACTATTTGTCCATACTGTAAAGCAAAAATTGAAAAACCCTTCCATTTCAGAATATCCTCTGTTTTCATGAATAGGGTACTGACCGATGCTGTTCTGGAACAAACACCTAAACTCAACAGGCAGGATGCTGAGGCTAACTGGTACGGTCATAGGTACATTGCCTTCATGGATAGCCGTCAGGGCAGTTCTAAAGTAAGTGCACTGCTTAACATAGATGCAGAGACGAATTGGGTAAGGTCACAGGTATTTCATAAATTGTCCAGCCTTAACCAACCCGTCAGACTGACTGAAAACGAAAGAGCAGAGAAAAGTGCGGAACTTGAGCGTTTAATTGTGGAAATGAGAAATTGCCCTGCTGCATTGCGACCCGGGATCATAACAAGAATGGCCGCCATTAATGATGAGCTGGAAGAACGCCATCGTTCTGCAAGATTGCCATGGCATGAGATGAAAAGGGAGCTTCTGAATAAGACTGAACTGAATAAGATTTTTAATTTCAATCGAAGAAACGCTCTCCCGGAAGAAAGGGGGAAATATCTCACCGCGGTATTATTCAATGAGTTCGCAAGAAAACTGCAAAGAAAAAGATCTCTCGAAAACCTGGGATTAATCAAAATCGTATTCCCCGATTTTGAGCATTCACGTACTCCTGAGCTAGCGAACACGCTGGGCATCTCAGACGAAGATTGGAGGAGTTTCTTGAAAATAGCCGCTGATTTTGTCGTAAGGAATGGATTTCATTTCATACTACCCAATGGCACATACCGGTTTTTCAGCGATATTGTCCGCAGTGACGAACTTTATCCCTCAAACTCCCCACTGGAACATGTAAAAAAATGGCCTCAATTCAATGATAATTCACCAATTCAGCCAAGACTTGTACTTTTATTGTGTGCGGGTCTGGGATGGCATAGCTTTGAAGAACTCAGGAACAATACGTTGAAGATTGACCAGCTAAACTCAATTCTTAAATCTGCTTGGAATGAAATTCGAATTAGCATACTAAGCCCCGATGACCAGGGATTCAAGGTTAATTTAGAAGAAAAAGTAAGTTTCGAATTACCTGAGCACCTGTGGCTTTGTCCCGCAAAGAAAAGGTTCTTAGACACCCATTTCAAAGGATACTCCCCATGGATGACCGGAAGGCTTGACCCGGATAACCTTATGTATTTCAGAATAGAAACACAGCCTTTGACTGTACCGTATTTCCCTTATCCATACTGTTTAGGACAGGATGGAAATAGGAATGATATTGAGGTTTCGTCATGGTTATCTGAAAATTCTGCAGTATTCAGAAATGTCGGAGCATGGAATTACTTACATGAAAGAATTTATTTAAACAAACCTTTACTGCTGGCAGGTGAGCATTCAGCGCAGCAGAATCCTCTGAGGCTGAAGGAGTTTGAGGAGATGTTTGAAAAGGGAAAGCTAAATGTTCTCAGTTGTTCAACCACAATGGAAATGGGTGTGGACATTGGTGGAATTTCAGCAGTTGTGATGAATAATGTACCTCCGAGTCCGTTAAATTATCTGCAGAGAACAGGCCGAGCTGGCAGAAGGCAGGAACCTCGGTCATTGGCTTTGACATTTTGCTCTGATAATCCGATCGGGGCATCCGCAATGAACAACCCAAAATGGGCTATCGAACACAGAATTTCTCCTCCGGTCATTAGCCTAAACAGTCCAGTGATTGCTGAACGGCATGTAAACGCTTTTTTCTGGAGCAAGTTTATACGAGACCACCATAGTGGTCTTAACATCAGGGAGGTAATCAGCGAGGTATTCTTTACTGAAGGTGAAACCGTTGCCGAATTGTTCATACGCTGGATGGATACGACAGACATAAAACAGCTTACGGCAAGCATCCGGAATATAGTGCATATGACAGCGATGGAGAATGAAAATCCTGAAAGTCTCAGGTTGAAAACGCTGACTAATTTTGAAGAACTAACTTTCAGAACTAAAAGAACAAAAAGAATCCTGGAGGAGAAAAAGGCTGAACTTATAAATGAGTATGGAGAGAACAGTCCGGCTGTCAGAGCAATCAGTTATAAGATTAGCAAATTTTCCCACACGCCCGTACTTGGGTATTTTGGAGCGCAGGGATTTCTTCCTACAGCGGGTATGCCAACCGGAGTCATGTCATTTGACACTGTATCTTGGGAGGATCTCCAGAAAAATGATGATGACAAGAAGATTATGAACTTGAAACCTGAACCAAGTCATGGCCTAACCAGAGCATTGAGCGAATATGCACCTGGTGCAGATGTGGTTATCGATGGATGGAACTACAAGTCAGCTGGGATAGTTCTTCACGGAATATGGAATTCTCATAACAGATTCAATATTCAGGCCTGCCGTCATTGCGGTTACCAGAGAATAATATCTGATGATGAAGGAGAGAATTTCACTCAATGTCCGCACTGCGGCCAAAACTCTATGTCAGGCATTGATATGAAAGGTCTGGACCGGCTTTCTTCTACACAGGTAATTGAGCCAGCTGGCTTTGCTGTCGACATCCGTCAAAGACCCAGCAGAAAGATTACGGAAAAAACTACCATGCACCATATTGACACTTTGCTCTTAGGGATGGAACCATGGAGAGTAAATGGAGGAGCATACCAGTTAAGGGAAGGAAATGAAAACTCTGAAATTCTCTACTATAACCTCGGAGCAGGAAATGGCTTTTCGGTTTGTCTTCATTGTGGCCGCGCTGATACAGATAGAGGCAAGCTCATAGGACATACGAGGTTAAGGGGAGGCAAAACTGATGAAAATGATACTCTCTGCTCCGGTAACAACGATACATATGCCATAAAAGATAATGTTCTGCTTGGGGGCCGCATCCAGACTGACCTTGTAGAACTTAGATTTCTGAATGAAAATCAGCGCCTTGTAAATGACGAGGAGACCATTTGGTCACTGGGAGTCGTACTCACAAAATCCTTGGCCATTAATCTTGGGATAGAAGAGGATGAGTTGGATTTTGGCATTAAAAGTTATCGTGATTGCAAATCGGTTTTCATTTTTGATACGGACAAGGGTGGCGCCGGTTATTCGGTTCAGTTCCAACTCATGGCCAAAGATGTTTTCGAAACTGCCAGGGATATGTTGACATGTACATGCATAAAAGCATGCACCAAATGCCTAATCGATAGAAAATCCCAGTGGTTTATAAATAAACTCGACAGAAATAAGGCTTTAGCATTAATTGAGTTTATTCTCAGACACTCGGTACCGACTGAACTTGAGGAAGAAATTCCTGGCATACGTTCTGTTCTTGGAACCGTCACAGATGAAATAAACAGGCACCTGTACAGAAATGAAATTTCTGAAATCTGGCTTTATGGCAGTAGCACTATCTCTCAGTGGGATATGGAAACTTTCCCATTTAAGAAGCTAAAATACAAAGCTTTAGTAAATACAAGAATTGTATTGAGGTCTGTGCCAAACAATCTGGATATTGCAGATTATATTTCTTTAATACAGTTGAAGGGATGGGTAGAAACGTACATTGATGCAAATGAATACGGAATTCTGAAACCAATTTGTCGGATAAAACTGAATAATGGTAGTTATTACCACTATTATTCTCTTAATGACAATTGCAATTTGGCTGGAGAGTGGGGTTCCGTAGGCCCTCAGTATTTTTGCAGGTCAGACAGTCTTGTCTTACTGCAGCCGTTTAATCCTGAAACACCTGTGACAGGCAACAGAATTCAGGAAATTAAAATTGATAGCGTGGAGAGGAGCTTTCAATCGTCCGGGCTTGCTGACCTCATATTTGAAAGCTATGAAAGAAGGAACGAACTGAAGGAGATTATGAGTGGCAAAACCTACAATGTTACTTGTTCTGACAGATATCTTAGAACTCCGCTGGGGTGTTTGTTGCTACTGCAGTTTATTAAGCGAATTGAACGATTAACAAGGTGTTCGATCGGCTCAATAACAATAAAAACCCTGCATCTCGAGGAATCATATAAGGTTCAGGAGAAAATATATCATAACTATGCAGATGATGTTTCTCGAGCCTTAAATATTCAAGCCTTTTCTGATTCTATCGGATTACCGGAGATTGGAATCGACACAAACGGGCTACTAGCTCATGCGAGGTCAATTGAATTTTCCAGTGATGGATTTTCGCTACTCATACGTCCAGATGCAGGAATAGAGCATGGGTGGAGGGCAATAGGATCAATTGATTTGAGTGATCTGGATATAAGTAATATCAAACTCATAAAAAGAGTCACATATCCATTGTACTATTTTATAAGTGAAAATGAAATCCAGAGCCTCTAAATTATCATTCCATCTGTTCGAAGCTTATGTCCAACATCACTCCAATTCCTATGTAGATGAAGATTCACTAAATCTACAAGATGCATTAAAACTTCAGGATGTATAGGCTGTCTCACTTGCCTGGTATTAGATTTTCTTAAAACAAAGATTTGATCAATCCTAGAATAAGCAGGGTCGACTGACAAATCAACTTCCCATGTTTCAGTCACAATTAGAAAAAGAGTATATGGATTACCGGATTTAAGTTTTTCTGCTGTTGCAATTGAACCTTCCAACATCGTTTTATCCATATAGGTTTTACTCTCGATAGACACTATAGGAATATTGGCTAAAACCCTATCCGCAGTTTCAATGTTTATTGTTATAGGCCGGTATATTGCAAAATCCTGATTCTTAACATTAATGCCAATATTCGGAGCAACAATAAAATCCTGGAGGTTCCTAGCAGAGAAGAATAGATTTGTATAAGCCTGTATACCCCCTATTTGTAGCTTGTCATCTTGATCGTTGATATCTTCCTTAATGTTTTCTACGAGATCTTGAAAAAGTATAACTAGGAATTCCTCCAAGATGGTAGATCTAAACTTTCCTTGTGAAGTAAATACATTCTTGAAGTTCTCATCACAATAATCATAATACCCATTCAACAATTTCGTCCTTTCGGATATCTCTTTGAAATCAAATCCCTTAATTCTACTATTTGATTTAAGATAACTAACATAGGAATTCAATTGGCTGGCAAATGCATCTTGCTGTATTTGCGTCAGTTTAGTCCATTGTCGATACTTCTGAACATAGTTTGCTGCATGAATGTATTTGGTCAGATCTAATCTAGATAATTCACTTAGTTTTTGTTCCATTATTATTCGAGTTTAGACAAAATTGATAGGGGAATCTTCGATTGGGAGATTATTGCCTCTATTTTCAAGAACATCTTTTAATTTAATTGCTATAGCATGAGCTAATAATGGAGGAACTGCGTTTCCTATCTGCTGATACTGGCTCAATCCCTTTTCCCAGCTCATTTTGGTTCTCATACCTTTGAAAATGAAACTGTCCGGGAATGATTGGAGCCTAGCCCCTTCTCGAGCTGTGAAATTACGATTTAAATGCGGGTGAATAAAATTGCTTTGAAAAGACGCTGCAATTGTAGGTGCTGGTTTATTTCCAAAGAGCCTTTGATTGTTTTGCGAGAATTTAATTTCAGATTTTTCGTTCGGATTACCCCTTTTAACAGATCCATGACTATCCCAAACATCAACTAGATTTTCCCCGTGTCCGATCGCATCGAACCTAGCAATAAGTCTTTTAGTATGTTTCATTGCGACATGATTAAATACTTTACTCGATCCCTTGCGAAGAAAGGCCTGATATGAATTTTTAGGTTCAGTTAAATAGTCCATAATTTCAATACCCTCGCCAGCATCAATAATCGGTAAATCTGAAATCGCCATATCAACTGTAATTTCGTCGTCAATTATTTTTTCAGGGAATTCAGGAAATAAATCAAGATCCTTTCTTATTCCAATGAAAATCACCCGTTCTCGTAATTGTGGAACTCCATAATCAGATGCCTTGAGAATGGCAGATTTTACATTATAGCCTTTCCCCGCATGAGTAAATTCAAAAATAATTTGATTATAAACCTGACCCCCAGACATTGAAAGCAATCCCTTTACATTTTCCATAACAAATGCTCGGGGCTCAAACCAGTTTATTACCTTAACAAATTCGTAAAACAACCTGTTGCGTGGATCATCTTTGATTTTATTTCTTCTTTTATTTGCCAAACTGAAACCTTGACATGGAGGTCCTCCTATCACTACATCAACATTTCTCCCGCTAATTAAGTCATTAATTTCGTCCCTATTTATTAGTGAAATATCTTTACAGAGAAACGGAACATCCTTAAAATTTGCCTCATATGTCAGTTTACAATTTTCATCAATATCGGAAGCGAATATTGTTTTAAATCCTGCCCAGGAGAAACCAAGTGTTAATCCACCACATCCAGCAAATAAATCAATCGTGTTTAGTGACATATATGAATATTTGATGCGCAATTTAAGGAATTTCAATGATGTTCTTTTGATAAGAATAAAAAGTTATGAGCAATCTCCAATCACCTGACAATCCTACAATAAAAAGATCCAAAAAAGTATCACCAAATTCAGCCTGACGAATTTAAAATCTCAATATCTTACTTGTAAGTAGATAGGATATGGATTCAGATTGATACAGATTTGTATTACCTTTAACATGCATTGGAACAAAATATCTGAAATTAAGAGATCCTTTAGAATATTGATCATAATCTCTTATTATGAAATTCATTACAATTATACGTCAATCCAAACATACAAGGAGTGCCTGTGTTAATTAAGATCTGTACAGAAAGACCCATCGGGGCAGTTTCATGTCCGTGCAAAAGGAACTGTCTGTGTCTTTGTCAGCGCTCGCCGCAGTACGGACAGCCATGTTTAACATGGATTAGCTAGTTTTAGTCTATGGGCACTCCTTGTTTTTAGTATCCCGAATAAATGAGACTGGACGAATTCGTAACCGATGATTTAATAATCACTCTCCTTTGCAAGGAGAAATGCAAACGGATTCGCCGCTCCAGGAGATCCGGCATCCAAAGAATCGATCAGGAACTCAATGAATTAATGCCGACCAGGAGCCAATGGCTGAAAGTCAATAAATCAAAGAGATTCATACGAACCATTGACTACACCAACAAACAACAGATCCCAAAAGCAGCCCTGCAACTCAGGAATCTTAAGTACACCATAAGGAAACATCGCGCTGCCACACCTGAAAGAGACTACATCATCAGACTCAATAAGTACATAGACCATATAAAATCAATTTGCAGAGGTGAAACAGATTTCTCATTCAGCAAACCTTTAATCATCCCAAAATTCAAGGACGAAACCGAGACTGAGATCATCTACCGGCCGATAAGCAAATACGATACCCTTGATGACAAGATCATGCTTAACATTACCAACCAGTACCTCTCCATGATCTTCGATAAATTCTTTCACAATGAGATCTTTTCATACAGGATAAAACGCAACTACAAAGGCCAAACAAAGATCACCAGTCAACACGATGCCATCAGATCGGTCAAGGATTACCTTGAAAAAAACCGTGATAAGGAAATATTTGTGGCCGAATGTGATATCAGGAAATTTTTTGATATCCTGAATCATGAAGTGATTAAAAAGGAATTTGAAGGACTTATAAGCAACTTTGGGGGATCAGCGCATGTTGTAAATCTCTTCAATTCATATATCGACTCTTACTCCTACGCCGAAGATGTTGCGGCCAAAAATAATGATAATGCATATTGGAGCTTGTACCGTGTAAATCCAAGGAAAAGACACAAGAAAAGGATATTTGACTGGGTGGATGTGGACAGCTTTATCCAAAATGGTATTTATACGACTGAGGAATGGAAGAAGGATCAGAACCGTATTGGAACACCCCAGGGAGGATCACTATCGCTATTGATCTCAAACATGGTCCTGAATTCTGTGGATAGGGTGTTTATGGATAATCCTGATCCTGACCGGCTTTTTGTAAGATATGGGGATGATATCCTGTTAATGCATACCAACAGATCCAGGTGTCAGGATCTCATTGAAGCATATAAGAACTCACTGATATCCAAAAAACTTCTCTTTCACCCCTTCAAACCCGTCTCTGAATTCAAGGAAGAGGATAAAATCAGAAAGGAGTACTGGAACAACAAGTCCAAATCTGTCTACTTATGGGGTAAAGGACCTGGTGACGCAGCTCAATGGATCGGGTTTGTCGGTTATGAAATCAGCAGAAACGGAGAAGTGCGGATAAGAAAGTCGACACTGTCAAGCCAATTTTCGAGGATCAATAAAGCCTATCATTACGTAAAGAGACTGGATTCACCGGACAGAAGGTCAGTCATGAAGTTCGGAGAGCTGGTTTCAGAGAGAATTAATTTTAAAAACTACCCGACAATTTCAAGCAAATTCTTTACTGTATCATTCAGGGAATTAACTGTTAACCGTTACTCCGCTACACAGATCAAGGCTCTTGACAGGTATAGGAACCGGAAATTCCGGAAATTAAGGAGACAATTCACAAAGGCTGGATTCAACAGGGATTTCTATCTCGGGAAGCCTTTCAGCTATTATTGTCATTTTATGAGATCAGGCAGCATCAATTAATCCTATATTTTTGAGCAATGTTCGTCAAAGCCATAGAAAAAGTTTCCGAATTCAAGAAGCCTGTGCCTATAGAAGATATGCATTCCGTTACCAACTTAAGTTACTTTCCGGCAAATGGCTTCATCGCTAATTATCAAAGATCCTACTGAAACACAACGATGTTTTATTAAATACTTATTGCTGGCACAATTGAAGATCTGGTTTTAATTAAAGTAAATAATAAACTTCAACGTTCGATCTTTAAAAACTCTGGATCAATTTGATTATACCTGCCACTCTTTAACACCGGCTCCAGAGTTGCCCTGTCCTCCCAAAATACCGTCGCACCGCGGCTTCGTGTGCCATCGGCAGAAGTAATCCACAGGGTGCCATCCCTGATCTCTGCCGTGGCGCCGCCTGAGGCGTTCATACGGGCTATCTCGTCCATTATGCGCTTTTCATAATCCCTGATAAGACCCGAATATGCTCTGTGAACTGCGCGGTATGCCTCAGTGAATGAATCGCACTTTCTGAGTGACCCGTATGCCTCCGGACAGCTTTCACGCATCTTCAGCAGGTACTCCCTGATAAAAAAGTCAAACTCATAGTATGCTGTCATTTCACTCTGTATATCCCGAATCCATTCGAGAAGTCCGTTAATCTCTGATCCCTCTGCCTCGGCATAATCAGGGAAAAGGTCAAATTTGCACCTCGAGCCGTGATAATAGGCATGAAACTCATCGAGAAGCCCTATCACACCCTGCCCCTGCGTCGACGTTGTGCCGGCGACATAAGTGTCAAACCTGAAAGTCCGCAGCTCACGCGGTATCTCCCGCACCAGCTCCCTGGAAGGGAAGAGCATCTTTTTTGGAAAGGAGATGAAAAAGCTCTCTGAAGGTGACAGGTACAGGTAGCCGTTTACATTGTCCCAATCCATAGCCAGATGATGCTCCCTTGCATATAAGTAGATATTATCGCCAAAATAGCCGTGTGCAGTCTCATGAACGTTGGTGCCCATACTCCCCAGTATCTCAGTTGCCGTGTTTCCCTCGAGGAACTCAAATGACTCCATGGGTTTGTGCGACGACATTGTCATGCCGTCGACAGTAGCAGCCTCCATGTAATCCGGAAGGTCGTCATACAGCATAAGGAGCTGCCATGAATGCGGTGAATCCCTCTGGGTGACCTTTTTTACCCAGTCAACATGTTCCGGGACAGTTCCGGAGAGTGCCGTGCCTTTAAAAGTATCCTCCCGTTCCGCATTTACATTATTATCTAAAGCCCTTGGTTCTGACGAAAGGGTATATCCTGAAGTGACAGAAGCAACATTGCCGTCACTGTAGCTATCATCTGTCCGATAATCACTCCAGTCCGGCTGCTGAAAGTCATAGCCAGTGTCCCGGTTATCAAATACCTCTTCTGTGTCAGAATCCTTCTCTGCCATCAGGTTCTCAACGTGTCTCACCGAACTTTCTGCCCATACCACTATCCTTTCGGCCAGGGCTTTTTCATCCCTCAGAAAGAAACCTGCAGCAGCTGCTGTAAGGATTATCAGAACCAGGATCTTCAACAGGGCTCTCATTCTGAAGATTTTGAATTAGTCACGTTGAAAGGAGCCTTTTTCATCTCAGGGAGATCAAGCGTCTCAACAGGTATCATTTCAACCGGCAACTTCAACTGTTCAGCCCAGAACAAGGCAAGATGATACATCTGCTCATCATCTTCCTCATAAGTGTATTTAACGGTTACTTTCTTTCCGGATGAAGTCACCTCCTTCAGTTTTTTCAGGAACCAATATAGCTTTCCGCTGTTTGTGCCGTTGATGTATTCAATCGAAATGTCAATGACTGTCTCCTCTGCGGGCTCCTCGCAGTATCCGGTGACCCAATCCATTACCGGGGCAAAGAACTCATCCGGATTCTCAGGGATACAGCGGCCAGAGATCTTTATCCTGCCGCCGGATGACATGGATACCTCGGGACTTCTGGTGGTGGCCTGTATATAAAGATCGCTTATCATGAATGCACTTTATTTATGTACGAAAATAGTGACTGTTTATTGCACAGAAATGTCTGAAGCATAAGGTACTCTGCCAAAGTGACAACAAAACCTGAAAGCCAACAACGGAGTTTACATGACAGGTACTTTCCAACCCGGGATTGTGCTGATCCTCTTCATCGCACACATCAACACTCCTCCGGGGATAATGGTTAACCGGTTATCAAAGAACAGATGGTTAACAGCAGATCTAATAGGATAAGGTCACCAGATAGAATTTGTTGCTTCGATTATTAACCTATGGCCCTGACAACATGATTGAAGCTTTACCTGGCCAATACAGATAAGAATGAGTTAAATATTTTACATTGCAGATAGGCTGCAAAGAGAGGTTGTTTACTTGCGGCAGATCCAGTCCGACATGACTGATCAGTTGAATTATCTGTTGAATTTAACACTTAAGACGAACATACATGGAAAAGAAACACCAGGTACACAATCTCATCATCCTCGACGAAAGCGGTTCTATGCAGTCGATCAGGGAGATGATCATCAGCGGCTTCAATGAGCTTGTCCAGACAATCAAGGGTATCGAAAAGGAGTACCCCGAACAGGAGCATTTCATTTCACTAGTAACCTTCAACGGATTGGGACGAAAAGTCATACACTTCACGGAACCTGCTGCCATGCTGGAATCGATTGACAGCTCGAAATACCAGCCCAACTACTCAACGCCCCTCTATGACGCCATGGGCGATTCCATCACAAGTCTGAAGCAGGCACTCGGGAAACAGAAAAACTGCAGTGTCCTGGTCACAATCCTTACAGACGGCGAGGAGAATGCCTCAAAGGAGTATAACGGCATTGCCATCAAAAAGCTGGTGGAGGAGATGAAGCAGCTGGGCTGGACTTTCACCTACATCGGTACCGACCACGACGTGGAGAAGTTCGCAACGAACATTTCAATCACCAATGTTATGTTTTACAAAAAAGACACTGGCGGCGTCAATGAACTGTTCCGTAAGGAGAGAGATGCAAGAGCCGCTTACAGTCAGAAAATAAGGGCCAAGAAGAACACAAACGATGATTTTTACGAAACAGACGAGTCCGGGAAATCATGAGTATGAAAAGATACGAATCGAGCAACCTGCCCTCAGAATGTCCGAAGTGCGGATCAACAAGAGTTGCAAAGATAGTGTATGGCCTGCCGGTTTTTTCTGACCAGCTGAATGCTGCTATTAAAGATGGCAGGAAAGTGCTGGGAGGTTGCTGCATCACGGGTGATGACCCGGCATGGAAATGTCTGGATTGCAAAACGGAGATCTACAGGGAGAAATCCTGACTCTGTTAACTATCCATCGGTTTGAGGATGAGTTTAAGCTGGCACTGCATAAGGCCTTAATTGTCTTATAACTTAGCTTTTAATTGTTACGGGAATAAAGAAAAACACTATTTTTGAATTGCATTCCGAGTCCGTTTAGCATGATGCTAGACGGAGCCAACCGAGCCTGAACCGGCCACGGTGGAAAAACAATGCGGGCGATTAGGGCCAAAAACAAAGGTTTGGATCTCCCTTCTCACGTTTATCGGAATGCAGATTGTTTAACCTATTAAAACCATTTGCATTATGAAAAATGAAGAAAAGACTGAGAAAAGCGCTGAAGAACGGGAGCTCGATCCCGGTGAAAAGTTCCTACAGGAATATCTCGAGATGCCGTATACCAACGACAGAGTTGGACAGGCATTTGTGATAATTCGCCCAGGCTTACGCATTGCTGTCAACAAAAAAAGTGATGCTGATTGTGAAGACAATGACCACAGTAACCACGACAAATAAACACAGTGATTTCGTACAAATTAGGTGCAGGAAATTTGGGAACAAGAGTGCAGTGCTTTTGGGAACACAGGAGAGTTAAATCCTGTGTTCTTAGTTCAGAATTTCGCCAGGGAAATAGCTATTGCCCTACAAACTCGGAAATAGCCTCCCTGATCTCCTCGTCATGCCCTATCTGGAGGTGACCACCGTTTTCAACAGAAACCAGCCGGCAGCCGGGGATGCGCTCGGAGACCATCACCGCACCGGCATAGGGCGGCGCGGGATCGTCCTTCGCATGAACAACCAGCGTCGGCACAGTGATCTCCTCAAAGGGAAAGGTCTCATCAATGGCGAGGTTCAAGACATACATGTCAAACAGGATGCCTTCCGTCCTGGCGGAAACCGGCATTGAGGAGAGATAAAGGCTTGAAATCATTGCCTTCCACTCCCCTTCTGACAGGGAGTTGAAGGGCTCCTTCGGAATTAACATGGCGGACATCGACTTGCCAAAGAGCCTCACGCTGCTCCAAAAGGAGCCGTTGTCGGTCATTATCTATTAAATGATTGAGGTAAAAACAAAAAATCTTCGCGCAGATGCCTCAAAACAATCTGAACAAATCCATACGCTTAATGGTTAATAATATTGTATAACAAATGTCAAACAAAAACATAAAATCATGAAACGCAGATCAACAGCCATATGGCAGGGTGACGGCGCCGACGGCAAGGGAACTCTAACCTCCATGAGCGGGGTGCTCGACCAGACTCCGTATTCATCAGCAGCACGGTTTAAGAATGAGGATGGCAAAGCCGGGACCAATCCCGAGGAGCTTATTGCAGCAGCCCACAGCGGATGCTATGCCATGGCGCTGAGTTATGCACTCACCGGAGCAGGATTCGTTCCTGATGAGCTGCAGGTCAGAGCAGATGTCACCCTGGATAAGGTGGCGGATCATTTTGAGATCACCGGTATCCATCTTGATCTTGCAGGAAAGGTTAAGGGAATAACCGAGGAGAAATTTCTGGAGCTGGCTGCCGAGGCAAAGGTCAACTGTCCTGTCTCACGGGCACTGAGCGCTGTTGAGATCACACTGGCAGCCAGACTGGTTTAGGATAAGCGTATATATAAAGCCCGGCGCTGACGCCTCACTACGCAGTGAGGTGAAAAAGATCATTAACCGGTTAGATAGCTCCGAAACATATTCTCAAAAATCTGCGACGCATAGTATGCGGCCAGATTAATAATTCCTACATTCCGGATTGTTTACTTTAACCATTCTCTTATGAAGATAGCAGTAATCGGAGCAGGCGGGGTTGGCGGATACTTCGGGGGGAGACTCGCCAAAGCAAACTTTGATGTCACTTTCCTCGCCAGAGGCGAACATCTCAGGGAGATCCAGCAAAACGGCCTCCGGGTGAAGAGCATAAACGGTGATTTTATTATTGAAAACCAGCAGGCAACAGACAGCATACAGAAGATTGGTTTCGCAGACATAGTCATACTTGCCACAAAAGCCTGGCAGGTATGTGACATATCCCGTGAACTTAGGTCGATTTTAAAGAAAGATACAATAGTCCTGCCCTTGCAGAATGGCGTGCTTACGGCTGAGGAGCTGGCTGAGAACATTCCGTCAGCGAACATCATAGGGGGATTATGCAAGATAATAAGCAAGGTTGAATCGCCGGGAGTGATAAACCATTTCGCCCTTGATCCGGTTGTCATTTTCGGGGAATTCGACTCCCGCGGGACTGAAAGGGCTGAGTTGCTCAAGTCCGTTTTTGACAGGGCTGAAGTCAACGCCATTATCTCGGATGAAATTGCTGCTGATCTGTGGAAAAAGTTCATAGCCATCTGTGTCAGCGGTTTGCTTGCAGTAACCAGGACCAATTACGGCGAACTGAGAGAGCTGAAGGAGACGCGCCAGCTTATGACGGAACTGATCCGGGAGATTTTTACATTATCCCAACACCTGCAGATAAATATCGAGCCTGAGTTCCCGGACAGGCTGATCTCGCTTATTGATACCTATCCCTACGAAACCACTTCTTCACTGACTCGGGATGTATGGGACGGGCGGCCGTCAGAGATTGAATATCAGAACGGGACTGTTGTAAGACTCGGGGAGAAATACGGTGTGGCTACTCCTGTCAACAGGTTTGTCTACAGCTGTATTCTGCCGATGGAAATCAAAGCCAGGAATAAAATGACTGAAGGCAATGGCAGGAATTAAACCAGCAGCATTGCCTCTTCAAATATATTTCCCGATCTGCCACTTGTAATCCGCGAGCAATAATGCAGTGAAATCTGTAGATTCACAGGCAGAAAAACCAATCAATGTCATATCGGTATGAAATCTTCCCATATCCCTGCTTTCTATGACCCCAGAATGTCTCTTGATCAGGAGAAATGGCAAGGTTATACGCAGACACCTGCAAAACCAAAGCTTATGATGGAGTACCTGGAAAGGAAAAACCTCATGGAGTACTTCCGGACTAAGGACGATTGGCCTCCATTCGACAGGGAGGATTTCTATATCGCCCATACCAGGGAGATGGTGGACAATTTCTTCGACAGGGGGAAAACATCCAGGATTCTCAATATGCAGTGGTCACCTGAATATGCCGAATCTGTCCGATATGAGAACGCAAGCCTGTACTATGCAATCCGTCATGCAGTCCTCCATCCGGATGAGGTTTGTTTCAGTCCTTCGGCAGCCTTTCATCACGCCAATCCAACCCGCGGGGCGTTATTCTGTGCATTTTCAGGTCAGGTAATAGCCTCCATGAAAGTCTACAATGAATTTGGAGTATGTGGTGCATATATCGACCTTGACGGTCACTATGGAAACAGTATTGACAACTCAAGAGATTTTGTTCCGGATATTGACAGGGCTATTTCCCCTGTTTGTGGAAACATAAACATTATGGCCAGTCATCAGAAGTATCTTGACGAGTTAAAGGCAAACCTTGAGATACTGAAAAAGGAGATTATGGAAGACCGTGTACATTACATCGTCTTCTGTCACGGGGCTGACAGCCATGAATGGGATGAACTTGCCAGTCAGTTATCAACCGAAGAATGGGTTGAGTGCTCCAGGATCGTGTACACATTTATCAGGGATCTCGAATCCTCTATTGGCAGGCAGATTCCGCTTATCCTTTCACTCTTCGGAGGATACAGAAGAGATGACTACAACTCGGTCTTGTCATTGCACACTACAGACCTGGTTACATGCCTTAACATTTTGTGCGGGCATAATATCGATTTTAGAACAGAAGTGACACCCCGAATAACAAAGCCTTGACCGTACGATCTTTAACTCAATCTGTCCGCCTTATAGCGGGTTAAGACACTCTATTTCTGTGAAACATAGGTCTAATCCTTAAGTGATAAGCTTGCAAATCGGGTATTTCAGATTTACAAGTATCCATTCCTGTGAAAGACGATTACTACCATGAAATGTTGCACAACGGCCCGGCGGTATGTTTAGTAGGGTTTGGTGAATAAGTCTATTATTTTCTTGCCTGTACTTCTGTTCTTTCGAT
>ERZ795057.386-NODE-386-length-46760-cov-38.735018_pt1 | contig 46760 bp, 34 predicted proteins | sample MGYA00375141_ERZ795057 | MGnify/ENA primary metagenome ERZ795057 (study PRJEB30186, sample SAMN05720163) | activated sludge metagenome | isolation source: Anaerobic digester | place: Hong Kong | collected 2015-01-26 ...
TTTCAAATCGACGGTTCATGAACCCCTCGACTTGTAGTCGAGGGTCGTTCAGTTTGGTGTTTCCGGTAACCGTTCCTAGTTCCAGTGCTAATCTATGTCTGCCAGGGTGACGGCCCACTGGTATTCGCCGATCTCAACGCCCCAGAGGGTGTAGCTGTCGCCGTCCTCGTCAACCACCTTGATGTCGTAGGTTCCAGCTGGGACGCGTATGGTCACATCGTCGCCGGGCTCCATTATGTCTGAGATGCGGTTCTCACCCCAGGGTTCGTCGGATGGATCGATGTAGACCTCCTCGATATCCCAGGCGCCAAGGTCGTTGGTTATCTTAACGGGAACCGTGCCGGTGTCGCCGCCGCCGCAGGCGGAGATCACGGTAAATGCAAGCACCACCGCGAGCATCATTACCATTCTCTTCATTGAGACCCCTCCATTTTTTGAAAGCGCGGAATGCCCTCTCCGCTTATACACGATGCGCATAATAAAAAAACCGGAGCTTGAGGTAAAGGGGCCGGATCAGGGGTCCCTGTCCACCTCGGTAACCTCCCACAGTACACCGTTCTGGTCGATCTCAACCTGCCACAGGGTATAGGAGTGTCCGCCGGAGTCGTAAACCTGGATGTCGTAGGTGCCCGGTTCCACCCTGAGCACCAGTTCCCCTCCGGTGCCAATGATGCTGGCCCCCAGGAGATCGTCCCCCCAGGAATCGCTGTCGCTGGGGCTGAAGAAGGCGTGGTGTATCGCCGTACCCTGGAGAGAGTTCTTCACGGTGGTGACGCAGGGTCCGCTGCCCATTGATATCACCGAGGGGATCACCGGATCGTAGCCCGGCCCCGGGGAACCCTGGAAAAGGTCCTGGAACATTGAGTCAAGGGGCTGCAGAAGGTCCAGCTTCCACCCGCCGGACTCCTCCCGGAACAGGAAGACCACCGGTCTTCCCCGCTCTTCCGCGGTGAGAACGGCCCTTTCGCCGGTTATCTCCACCGAGATCACCGCTTCGGGGAAGATGAGCATGTCTGTCTCCACGGCCAGGGCTTCAAGGAGAAGCTCTGCGTCGTTCTCGAAGGGGGCTCCGCCTTCTGTGAACAGCTCCGCAAGGGATTCCAGGCGACCCTCGGTGTCGCTGGTAAGGCCGGACATGAGCCTGCCCCAGCTGCCCTGCTCCGCATGGGTTCCCAGGTCCCTGTAGTTCTCTATCACCTGTCGCTGTTCGCCGCTCCAGCCTATGCAGCCGGCGAAGAGAAGCGCGGCAAGCGCCGTGGAAAATGCCGCCAATTTCAATGTACACTCCCTCCGGGCAATTGAAGGTGTTTGTTTCGCCGCCTACACTCTACATATTCACCTCTTCAGGGTCAACGGACCGTTGACCCTGGGCTTCCAGGCTTTATTGTATGGTTGACCTAAAGAGGGGAGAAGTATCCGGACATGGACAGGGTGACATTCCCCAGGCAGGTCGAGGAGGATGCCGTTACCGGCATGCCCCCCAGGAAGATACTGGATCATGACATTCCCATGCTGCTCAGGTCCATGGGTACCGCAGGGCTCCCGCTCTGCGCAATAATGATAGACATCGACCATTTCAAGAAGTTCAACGACAAGCACGGACACGATGTGGGCGACCTTGTGCTGAGGCATGTGGCCTCCACGGTGCGGAAGGCGGTTCGCTTCCGGGGAGAGGCCTACAGGTACGGCGGCGAGGAGATAACGGTGCTTATGCTCAACACCTCCCTCGCCGAGGGGGCCGCCACCGCGGAGAGGCTTTGCCGGGCGGTGGAGAACTCCCGGGTGGAGGCTGTTGTTCAGGGCGAGAAGAGGGAGTTCTCGGTTCAGATATCCCTTGGGGTGGCGTCAACCGAGCAGGTCTCGGGCTCTGAACTGATCGTCTCCGCCGACCAGGCCCTGCTGGTGGCGAAGGAGACCGGCAGGAACCACGCCGAGGTTTATGACAAGGCCCGCACCAGGAGCGGTGAGACCACCAGGATAGATGTTACCTTCTTCGGAACTCCGGTACCCATACAGGGGAACAACTACATCCTCCTGAAGAAGTGGTACGCCATAGACAACCCGCTGAACATAGGGGTGCTGGAGATGAAGGACCTTGACCATGACGCCACCTATGTGGGCGACAAGAACATGCCCCTGCCCTCGGGAGGCCTTCTGGAGGCGGAGATCAGGGGCAAGGTCAAGGAGATAGAGGTAAGGAGCAACAGGATGTTCTTCAAGCTCGAGGTAAGGAACGAAGTGATAGACCTCATGTTCAAATACATACAGGACAGCGGGAATGCGGGATATTAAGGCACGGCGGCTCTGGACAGGACAGGGCGGAACCCTGGAGAACGCCAGGGTGACCCTTGACCGTGAAGGGCTGGTGGAGGGGATCGCTCCCCTGGAACCGGAGGATTTTCCGGAATACGACTTCGTTATGCCGGCGTTCTTCGATGCCCATTGCCACCTTTCCTGGATGGTCCTTAAGGAGCTGTCCCTGGACCTTTCCACCGCCGGCTCCGCCGAGGACCTTCTGGGGATCGTGTGGGAAAATGCAAGGGCGGGGGAAGACGGCATTATCAGGGGCGATTCCTTCGACGAGAGCTCCTGGAGCGACAGCAGGCTGCCCACGCTTGACCAGCTCGATGCGGTCACCGGGAACCGCCCGGCGTTCCTCTGCAGGGTCTGCGGCCATGCCGCGCTGGCCAATTCCGCAATGATGGCCCTGATGGAGCACGACCCGAAATGGATGGACAGGGAAACGGGTTTTCTCAGGGAGAGACCGGTCATGGAATTCTCGGAGCATTTCCCGCCGGACAGGGAGAAGGCCCGGGAAGCCGTGGTCAGCGTTACGGCCAAGATACACTCAACCGGGGTTACCGGGGTTTGCACAGTGGAGAAGCCTGCCAACGCCCTGGACCTTATCGAAGCTGCACCCGACCTTGACATAGCCTGGGTGGTTAACGGCGATGGACCGAGCCCTGAACTCCCGGGCCAGCGGATGCGCAAGTTCTTCCTCGACGGTTCCTTCGGCGCCGGGAATGCCGCGGTGGACCCTTATTCCCGGGAGAACCTGCTCCATTCCGACGATGAGCTTCTTCGGGGATTCCTGGCATGCGCCGAGGCCGGAGAAGTTCCTGTGATCCACGCAATTGGCGCTGGGGCCCTGGCCCAGCTTCAGCGGGTCTCCGCAAGGGCATTCGATGTACTGGGAAGGGGCTTCCCGGTGCGGATAGAGCACGGTGAGGACCTTGAGCCGGTATGGGACATGGGCTGGGACCCGGATTTCCACATCTTCAGCATGCAGCCTAATTTCGTGGAGAGGTGGCAGAGACCCGGTGGAATGTACGACCGGCTGCTGCCCCCGGGGCGTTCCGTCAGGCTCAATCCCTTCAGGCTGGTGCTTGACGGCGGCTTCTCCCTGGGCTTCGGAAGCGACAGCATGCCGCTGGATCCCATCTTCGGCCTCAGGGGAGCCCTCCGTCACCGCGACGCCTTACTCGCCCTGGATACCCATGAGGCCCTGCGGGCCTATACACTTTCATCGGCGGAGATATCCGGATGCGGCCACCTTGCCGCTTCCCTTGCCCCCGGAAGGCCCGGCGACCTGGTCTGTCTTGACGGTGACCCGTTCTCGGACTTCGATTCGGTTTCAGTGCAGAGGACGGTCAGGAGGGGAAGGACCGTTTTCCGTCGGGAGGAGGCCGCAGGTGAAGATACCTGAGGACTGGACCGACTCCCTCCAGAACGCCAGATTCGTGGCGGAATGCGCCCTGCTGGAGGACAGAGCCTCCGAGGACAGCGCCACATGGGCGCTGGGAGGTATGGCCCACCGGCAGGCGGTGTGCACTGTGAACGCAAGGGAAGGGATCGTACTTGCAGGCCTGCCCCACGCTTCGCTGGTGTTCCAGCTGCTCCCGGGCGGTGCGGAAGTGACCCCTCTGGCCGCAGAAGGGGAAAGGGTACCCGCCGGTGGAGCGATAGCGGTGATACGCGGCACACCGGGAGAGATACTCAGGGGAGAGAGGGTGTTCCTGAACATCCTGGGAAGGCTTTGCGGCATCGCCACCATGACCGCACGGTTCGTGGAGGCGTGCCATGGAACCGGCGTGGAGATACTGGACACCAGGAAGACCACCCCGTGCATGAGGGCAATGGAGAAGTACGCGGTGAGGACCGCCGGGGGAACCAATCACAGGTTCTCCCTCTTCGACATGGCCATGCTGAAGGACAACCATCTGGCCGCCGCCGGGGGTGTTGCCCAGCTGGGGCCGGCCATGGGCAGGCTCAGGGAGAGGGGAATTCCAGTGGAGATAGAGGTGGACGGGCTGGACCAGCTCAGGGAGGCAATACTGCTCGAACCCCAGAGGATACTGCTGGACAACATGGACACCGAAACCCTGTCAAAGGCGGTTGCCATGGCGGAGGGCTCCGGTATCTACCTCGAGGCTTCCGGGGGGATCACTCTGGATACCCTGCGGGAAGTGGCGCTCACCGGGGTTCACGGCATATCCTCCGGTGCCCTTACCCACTCCGTTCGCTGCAGCGACATAGGATTCGACTGGGATATCCCGGGGGGAGTGTAATGACAAGGCTGGCCGTTGACGTGGGTAACACCAAGACCGCCCTGGCCCTCTTCGAGGGTGGGGAGCTCCTGGATCAGTGGCGCATAAGGACCCTTCACTGGACCTCCGACGAACTCTGGATAACACTGGAGGCCCTGCTCAGGACATCCGGACATGGCCTCCCGGCGGACATGTGCTTCGCTTCGGTCGTTCCCCAGGTCTGCCATTCCCTGGTGAGCATGGCGGAGAAAAGGCTGGGCATCAGGCCTGTGGAGGTGAATCACACCACCGCCGGAATACAGATGGACTACATATATCCCCATGAAGTCGGCCCCGACAGGCTCGCCAATGCCTGTGCCGCGGTTATCGCGGGAAGTCTTCCTGCGATAGTGGCAGACTTCGGAACGGCAACGACTTTCGACGTTATCGACTCCAGTGGCAGATACGCCGGGGGAGCCATTTCCCCGGGGGTAGGCACAGCCGCGGGGGAGCTTTTCAAGAAGGCGGAGAGGCTGAGCCCCATCGATCTGGAGTTCCCCGCTTCCGCCACGGGCAGGACCACCGCGGACGCGGTTCGTTCAGGGGTGCTCCACGGCGCCGCCGGAGCGGCGGACCATATGGTGGACCTTCTCTCGGCGGAGCTGGGCCAGGAGCCTGTTCTCTGGGCCACCGGCGGATGGGGAAAGGGGCTGGCTATGCACTGCCGCCACTCCTTCAGGGTCTGCCCTGAACTCACTCTCATGGGAATCAACGAGATAGGCAGAAGGAACAGGGAGGGGAACGGTAATGGCTGAGATCCTTCTGGGAGTTACCGGCGGGGCTGCGGCCTTCAAGGCCTGCGCCCTGGGCTCCCTCTTCAGGAAGGCCGGGCACACGGTCAACGCCGTGCTAACTCCCGGCGCCCTTCGATTCATTACACCTGTGCAGGTTTCCGCCGTAACCGGCGGTCCCTGCCACACCGACATTTTTTCCGGGGGAGCCACGGGCTTCATTCCCCACATAGCGCTCACCGATTCGGTGGACCTGATGGTGGTGGCCCCGGCAACGGCGGGTTTCATGGCCAGAGCGGTGATGGGTCTTGCCGACGACCTGCTCTCCGCTGCCTTCCTGGCATGCGCGTCGCCTGTGGTGATGGCCCCTGCCATGAACACCAGGATGTGGAACAACCCCGCGGTCCGGTCCAACGCCGAGACCCTCCAGGTAAGGGGGATCACCCTCGCCGGGCCGGTGGAGGGCGTGCTTGCCTGCGGTACCACAGGTGGAGGGCGTATGATGGAGCCTGAGGACATTTTCAGTATATGCCTTGCTGTTCTCGAGAAGAGAGGAAAGAACTGATTTGAAGCCGGTCCCTACACTGAAGTGGAATGACGGAAAGCTGGTACTGCTGGACCAGAGGGAGCTCCCGGCCAGGGAGGTTTATCTGGAGTGCGGCACCACCGCCGAGCTGGCGGAGGCCATACGGACCCTGGCGGTGAGGGGAGCCCCGGCCATTGGTATTGCCGCCGCCTGGGGAGCGGTTATCGCAATGGCGGAAACCGCTGCCGGCGAGGGTTTCCGTGAAGAGTGCATGGAGTTTCTGGATGTTCTTGCATCCACCAGGCCCACCGCGGTGAACCTGTTCCACTGCCTGGACCTCCAGAGGGAAATAGTGAAGAGCTGCACCTCCAGGGAGAAAGGTCTTGAGCTGCTGGCGGAGAATGCCGCCAGGCTTCAGGAGGAGGACCTTGAGGCCAGCAGGATAATGGGCTCTCTGGGCTGTGATCTCCTCCCTGACAACTGCACCGTGCTCACCCACTGCAACGCAGGGGGGCTGGCAACCGCCGGGCTGGGAACCGCGCTGGCGGTGATCTATGAGGCGGCGGAGAGGGGAAAGCTGACGCAGGTATACGCCGACGAAACAAGACCTCTGCTCCAGGGATCCCGGCTTACATCATGGGAACTCGCCAGGGCAGGGATACCGGTGAAGGTGATTCCGGATTCCGCGGCGGCTTCGCTCCTCCGCTCTGGGGCTGTTGACGCGGTGATAACAGGGGCCGACCGCGTGGCAATGAACGGGGACTCCGCCAACAAGATCGGCACCCTTTCACTGGCACTTGCCGCTTCCAGCGCAGGGGTTCCCTTTTACATCGTGGCTCCGGTCTCCACCTTCGACAGGGGATCCCCCGACGGTTCGGCAATAGTGATCGAGGAAAGGTCCCGGGAAGAACTGGCCTCCCTGGGGGGGAGGACCCTCCTTCCCGAAGGTGTGGGAACATGGAACCCAGCATTCGACGTAACCCCCGTGGAACTAATCACCTCCATCATATGCGAGAGGGGTGTGGCGGGTTCTCCGAAAGAGGTTGATTTTTAAAGGTTGACAAGGGTTGATACAGGGAATACTTTTCGTCTGGAGTAAGTGTTTTCGCTGACCCCTGGGGCGCCAGCGGATTTCAGCGCAAAGCGGGGAGCAGATATGGGAAGAACCATCGGAATAGACCTTGGCACAACCAATTCGTGCATTGCTTTCAGCGATGGTGGCCATCCCACCGTCATACAGTCCAAGAGCGGCTCCAGGGTCATGCCCTCGGTGGTGGCCTTCTCCGCCAAGGGGGAGAGGCTTGTGGGCCTTGTAGCCAGACGACAGGCGATTACCAACCCAAGGAACACCATCAGCAGCGTTAAGAGGCTCATGGGCCGCAGGTATTCCGAGGTGGTTGATCAGGTGGACACGGTTTCCTACGAAATAGTGGAGAACACCAACGGCGACGCGGCGGTGCGGGTCATGGACAGGGTCTATACCCCTCCGGAGGTCTCCGCCATAATACTGCAGAAGCTGAAGCAGACCGCGGAGGAGTTCCTGGGAGAAGAGGTCACCGACGTGGTGATAACCGTTCCAGCCTATTTCAACGAGGTTCAGAGGGAGGCCACGAAGGCAGCCGGCAAGATAGCCGGGCTGAACGTGAAGAGGGTGCTCAACGAGCCCACCGCCGCCGCTCTGGCATTCCTGGAGCCCAAGGGTAAGACCAGGATAGCGGTTTACGACTTCGGCGGAGGCACCTTCGACATAAGCATCCTTCAGGTGGTGGAAGGGGTTTTCGAGGTAAAGGCCACCCTGGGCGACACAAGCCTGGGGGGCGACGACCTCGACACCCAGCTGGTTAACTGGATAATGGCGGAGTTCCTCTCCGACACCGGTATAGACCTGAACAAGGACGCCATTGCCCCCCAGAGGGTGAGGGAGGCCGCGGAAAGGGCAAAGTGCGAGCTGTCCATGGCCCAGGAGACCGACATAAACCTGCCCTTCATAGCAACCGGCGAATCCGGCCCTGTGCACCTTGAGATAAAGATCACCAGGAAGCTCTTCGAGGAACTGGCCGGGGACCTTATCCGGAAAACGATACCCCTCTGTCTCGACGCAGTATCCGATGCGGGGATGAAGATGGAAGACCTCGACCATGTGGTTCTGGTTGGCGGATCAACCAGGATACCCATGGTGCAGCAGCTGGTCGAGGAAACCTTCGGAAGGAAGCCGGCCCAGTCGGTGAATCCCGACGAAGTCGTCGCCCTGGGTGCCGCCATAGAAAGTTCCGTGCTCACCGGTCAGCGCAAGGACCTTGTGCTCATCGACGTTACCCCGCTCACACTGGGCGTGGAGACCCTGGGCGGCGTGATGACCCCCATAATCCAGCGCAACAGCCCGGTGCCAACCAGGAACAGCAGGATATTCACCACCGCAAGCGACAACCAGTCGGTGGTTGGGGTTCACGTGGCCCAGGGGGAGCGCGACCTCATCGACGGGAACAGAAGCCTGGGAACCTTCGAGCTCCGGGGCATCAAACCCGCCAAGAGGGGAGAGCCCAGGGTCGAGGTTACCTTCGAGATCGACGCCAGCGGCATCCTGAACGTATCCGCAAGGGATACCAGCACCGGCCAGAAGCAGAGCATCAAGGTCAACCCCAGCGGAGGCCTTTCCAGCGACGAGATCGAGAGGCTGAAGAAGGAGGCCGCCGCCAACGCCGAGGCTGACAGGAGGCGGATGAAGCTGGTGGGGCTTCGGAACGAGTCCGACGAAGCCATATACAGGGCCACTAAGACCCTGAAGGTGGCCAGGGAAGAGCTGGAGAAGGAGTCCTGGGAGGAGCTGGAAGCCGCGGTCAAGGAGCTGAAGAAGCTCAGGGACGGCGACGACGCACTGATACTGGGCAAGGCCATCAGCACACTGCGGTCCCTCACGGATTCCGTGGCGAAGCTCGTTGCCGTCTTCGAGTCCGACGAAGAGCAGGCCGCCGCCGAGTTCCTGGAATCCATGACCGACGGGTCGGAGGAAGAGACCCCGGAGGAGTAGCCTTCCACTGCGGCGGCGTTTTTTTGTGATACCAGCCTGCTGATTGTATATTTCACGCCATGAATCCTTATGAAGTACTGGGTGTGGACAGGAACGCGTCCCCCGAAGAGATCAAGAAGGCCTACCGGGCCGCGGCGATGAAGAACCATCCCGACCGCAACCCCGGCGACAAAAAGGCCGAAGAGCGTTTCAAGGAGGCCGCAAGGGCCTACGAGATCCTCAGCAGCCCCTCCCGGAGGGAAGCCTATGACCGTTTCGGGACCACCGGGGAACCCGGTTCCTCGGGAATGGGGGGCATGGAGGACATATTCGGAGGCTTTGGCCTCGACGACGCCCTCAGGGCGTTCATGGAGAATTTCGGCTTTTCCGGCGGTGGTTCCTCCAGGGGAACCGTCAGGGGCGACGATGTAACCGTACGTGTTGACCTTGAGCTGGAAGAGGTGGTCCTGGGCGGGCGACGGGAGATACAGGTTGAGAGGAATTCAGCCTGCGAAGCCTGTGGAGGGACCGGAGCCGACAGCGAAGCCGGGTCCGAGAGCTGCAGGCACTGCGGCGGAGCCGGAAGGATATCCACCACCAGGAACACCCTCCTGGGAAGCTTCAGAACGGTGAAGGAATGCCCGGTCTGCAGGGGCGCGGGCAGGGTCCCTAAAAAGATGTGCCCCGGCTGCAGGGGCAGGGGCTACGAGAAGAAGAAGACCTCCATTGCTGTGGACCTGCCCCCGGGGCTTACCAGGGGGCACTACATACGGCTTCGGGGCCAGGGGGACCATCCCGGACAGGGCGGAACTCCAGGTGACCTGAGGCTTCTGGTGAACGACATAGACTACGGGCCCTTCTCCAGGGAGGAGGACGACCTTGTCTTCCCCCTTACCGTTTCATATCCACAGGCTGTTCTGGGAGCCGATTTCGAGATACCCGCTCCCGACGGTGAACCAGTTTCCGTTCAGGTTCCCCAGGGAACGCCTGCTGGAAGCAGGATCCGGGTAAGGAACAGGGGCATCGGCCGTCTGGACAGACGCGGGCGGGGAGACCTGCTGGTGGAGGTCGGTATCCATGTTCCGGGCAAGGTGAAAAGGAAAGAGAAGGAGCTCCTTAAGGAACTGGAGGAATCCCCTTCCTTCAGGAATCCCGGGAAATGAAGCCGGCCTGTCTTCGCCGCCTTGAGTTCAGGAGCATACTGGAAATGGCGGCCGAGGGGGCTTCCACGGAGGCTGGCCGGGGTCGCGTCATGTCTCTGGAACCGGCTGGGGACAGGGAGACCTCCAGGACACTGATGCTGGAGACCCTCCACGCATCGGATCTCATCGGTTCTTCACTGGAACCGGCTCTTTCTTCGCTGGGTACCGCCATTGAAACGGCCGGAAGCCTCGAGGACGGCTCCATAGCCCTGGATCCCGTGCTGCTTCGTGCAGCGGGGAGTTTCATGAGTGATCTGATTGACTTCATCGGAAGGGCCGACGCGGCCAGGGAAGAAATTCCAGGAGTGCTCCATGATCTCCTTGGGGGAGTGTCCCTTTCCAGGGAACTCTCCCGTCACCTCCTTGCGATCACCACACCCGACGGCGAACTTTCGCCGTCCGCGTCGCCTCTGCTCAGGAAACTTGCCAGACGAATGGATTCGCTGCGCTCGTCTCTGAGCTCCAGGATATCTTCCATCTGTGCCGACTACGCCAGCAGGGGTATTCTCCGTGACGCCCCTCCGACAATGCGCTCCGGCAGGTTCGTCATTCCCGTGGCCGCTTCCAGGAAGGGATCGGTGCGGGGGATCATACACGACAGGTCCGACAGCGGAGCAACGGTGTTCATGGAACCCGCCCAGCTGGTGGAGGCGGGGAATGAACTTCAGGAGGCCGCCATGGACTACGAGCAGGAGAGAAGGCGGATCCTCAGGGAGGCTACTTCCATGCTCAGGGAGCGGTCAGGGGAGTTCACCGACGCACTGGAAACCGCGGTGGAACTGGACTCCATCTTTGCCAGGGCCAGGTATCACAGGAGATGGAAGACCGTTTTTCCCGAGGAGGGCCCGGTGAACCTCAAGGGTCTGGTGCACCCCCTGCTTCCTCCTGAGACAGCAGTGCGAAGCGATGTGTCGCTGCCCGGGAGCTGGAGGGTCCTGGTGGTGAGCGGCCCTAACGCCGGGGGGAAGAGCGTACTGCTCAAGGCGGTGGCCCTGGCTTCCCTCTGCTCCAGGTGCGGTCTGGGGGTTCACGCTTCCGGGGGATCCACCATGCCGTTCTTCAGCAGGGTGATGGTTTCCATGGGGGACAATCAGTCCATCTCCATGCACCTGAGCACCTATTCCGCAAGGCTCTCCGAGCAGAAAATGATCCTCGACCAGGGAGACCGCGAGACCCTGGCAATAATAGACGAACCCGCGGCGGGGACCGACCCCGTCACCGGCGCCGCGCTGGCGGCGGTGTTCCTGGAGAGGATGGCCGATTCGGGCACAAGGGCCATCGTCAGCACCCATATGGGGCAGCTGAAGCTTCTGGCCATGGAGAAGGAGGGGTTCCTGAACGGATCCATGTCCTTCGATCCTGAGACCCTTACCCCGGGCTACAGCTTCATCCCTGATCTTCCCGGAGCATCCTGCACCCTGGAAGCTGCGGCAATAGCGGGTTTTCCCCCTGAGATCACCGGGAAGGCCTCGGAACTCGCCGGCGACTCCTTCAGCCTGGATTCCCTTGTGGCAAGCCTCAGGGATCTCGAGGAAAGAAGGAGTGAGGAACTCCTGCGCCTTGAGAGGGAAAGGAAGGAACTGGAAGAGAAAGCCAGAACCCTTCGAAGGAACCTCCGGGAGGCCGAGAGGAAGGCCGGGGAAAGCGCCATGGAGGCTGAGAAGGAGAGGAACCGCCTGCTCAGGGAGATCGAGTCGAAGGCAGATTCCCTGCTGGCCACCATCTCAGATACCTCGAACCGCGACCAGCGGCTGAGGGCCCGGCGCGAACTGGGGGAGATGGCCAGGAACTTGTCTGCGGACCAGGCGGATAACCCGGAGACGGCTGATGACAGGAACCTGCCGGACCTGAGCGTAGGGGACGCGGTGAAGGTGGAGGGCTGGCCTCAGCCCGGGAGGGTGGAGAAGGTAAGCCGTTCCACGGTGATGGTAAGGCTGGGCTCCATGCTCCTGAAAAAGGAGAAGTGCCATCTGGAGAAGGTCAGCACCCCCGAACCTGCGGACGCTTCCGCGTCGGAATACAGGACGCCGGAGGAAAGGCCTGAAGCCATGCTCATCGGGCTGACGGTTGACGAGGCAGTGGCCGAACTCGATATAAAGATGGACAACTGCGTCGCCGCAGGTCTCAGGCGGCTGAGGGTGGTTCACGGAAAGGGCAGGCTGATGAAGGGGGTTACCGACTGGCTCAGGGGAGACAGGAGGGTGCGGTCGGTATCCATGGCCCCGCCTGAGGAGGGCGGCGCCGGAGCTTCGATCGTATTGCTGAGGGGATGAAGCATGGGATACAATCCCGTTGACATAGAGCTTCTCAAGGATTCCGTCGATGCCGTGTCCATCATCGGGCAGTACGTGGAGCTGAAAAGAGCAGGAAGCTCATGGAAGGGGCTCTGCCCCTTTCACAGGGAGAAGACCCCCAGTTTCTTCGTTTTTCCTGAGAGGGGAACCTGGAAGTGCTTCGGATGCGACTCCGGCGGTGACATAATCAGCTTCCTGGGCCGCTACAAGGGCCTTGACTTCATCGAAGTGGTTGAGGAACTCGCCGAGCAGACCGGCATGAAACTGAAGATAGCCGGAGGCAGGGAGCGAAGGGAACTCAGATCACCGATATATGAACTCCTTGAGGAAGCGCAGCGTTTCTTCACCGAATCGTTCAGAGGTCCCGAGGGCAGAGAGGCCAGGGAGTATCTCCAGACCCGCAGGATCGACGAGAACCTGCTGAGGATAGGCATAGGCCATGCCCCGGGGGGTAACGCACTCCTCGCCCGCCTTCAGGAAAAGGGCTACTCCGTTTCATCCATGGTCGAGGCCGGCGTGGTAAAGTCCGGGGAAAGCGGACCATATGACTTCTTCCGGAATCGCCTCATCTTTCCCATCAGGGACAGGAGGGGCCGTGTGGTCTCCTTCGGGGGAAGGACACTGGACAGCGCCAGGGCCAAGTATCTCAACGGCCCGGAGACCGCGGTCTATACCAAGGGCAGCTTCCTCTACGGGTACAGCAGGGCTCAGAAACATGCCAGGGAGCAGAAGAGGGTCATCCTCGTGGAAGGCTACTTCGACCACGCCAGGCTCCTTTCCCAGGGTTTCCACGAAACCGTAGCCGCCAGCGGCACGGCCTTCACCGAACGGCAGGCGAGGAACCTGATGGGGATGGCTGAAAGAACCTTCATCTGCTACGATGGCGACGCCGCGGGGAACAAGGCCTCGGTCAAGGTTTCCGAGGTGATCATGTCCCAGGGGGGATTCCCTGAGATCGTGAAGGTCCCCGGGGGGATGGATCCCGACGACTTCGTCCTGAAGAACGGCCCCGCCGAGTTCGAGAAGCTCCTGGAGAACGCCATGGATCCCGTATCCTTCTGCGTTTCCCTGCTTGGCGGGAACGCCATGTCCGGAAGCGGAAGGGTTGCCGTTGCCAGAAGACTCCTCGAGGTGGCATCATCCGCCTCGAGCCCCCTGGTTCAAGAGGACCTCCTGGAAAAGGTAGAGAAGCACACCGGCTTTTCCAGGACCGCCCTGATCAAGGCATCGGCAACAAAGGAACCACTTTCCCGCGCCGCCGCCGATACCGGTGGGAGGAACCTCTCCTCAGGCGACAAGACGCTTCTCAGGGCGGCAACCGCCGGGGGAAGGCTGGACAGGGGTCTCATCAGGTTCCTGGAGCCCGGGGACATGCTCTCGGTCACCGGCAGGGAGATACTGGCGGAACTCAAGGACCAGCTCGACGCGGGATACGCCACCGTGATGCTTGGGGAGATGGACACCGTCATGTCAGGCTTGTGCGCTGACATCTCCGGCTTCCTGGAGTTCACCACCACCGATGAGATCAGCAGACTGAAGCGCTCCGTGGAGAGGAAACGGAGGGAGATGCCCCGGCGGAAGAAACTCCTGGAGGAACTGGCCACCGCGGACCCTGTGAGGACCGCCGAGATACTGGAAGACCTGGGCGACGGCGGTGGCATGGATGCCAGGTAGACCCTCACCGGCGGACGGGAGCGGCAAATTGCTCCACGGCGGGCAGAAAGCCGTGCTGGCACACAGGATACGCACGGCTCGCAGCGAACTGGCTTCCATGGCCGGGCTGGATGACGCCGACCTGGGCAGGAACCGCTGGAACAAGCTTCACACGGAGATACGGGAAAAGCTCCTGCTCCTGGCCGACGAAAAGAAAAGGGAACGGGCGGAAGCTCTCCTAGAGGAACTCCTGGACGCCGAGGCGGAGATCATAGAGGGCAATATCAGGCTGGTGAGAATGGTGGTAAGGCGCTACGCCTCGGGCTTCGCCGGCGCACTGGAGGAGATGGACCTTGTCCAGGAGGGCTGCGAGGGGCTCCTCGACGCGGTGAGAAGGTTCGATTTCACCGGCAGCAGGGGTTTCATCACCTACGCGCTCATACGGATCAAGAAGAGGGTCCTTCTCGCGGTGGAAAGGCAGCAGAGGCTCGTAAGGCTGCCTGCCCACGCGGTTCGGAAATCGGTTTACATCAGGGAGATCATGGACGACTTCGCCGCAAGGGAAGGAAGGCATCCCCTTCCCCATGAACTCCAGGATGAGATCGGCGACCCCGTGGACTGGTCACTGATACTCAGCCTGTCGGAGAAGGTGGTTCCCATCACGGAACCGGCGGGTGATTCGGGCATTCCCCTGTCGGAGAAGATACCCGGTGCATTGCCCTCCCCCGAGGAATCCACATGGGAGGAGACCCTTCAGGATGCCATGGAGGGGCTGGACAGAAGAAGCAGGTTCGTTCTGGTGATGAGGTACGGACTGCTCGGCGGAGAAACGCAGACACTGGACAGCATTTCCAGGGTACTGGGGGTCTCCATAGAAAGGACGAGGCAGATTGAGAAGAAAGCCCTGGACCATCTTCGCGCTAATCTTCGGGGTTTTTCCATCACTGACTGGCTGCGGGGGTAGCGGGGAAGCCCCAGGATCCACCTCCGGGGACACACTGGCGGTGGTTTTCGGACCCTCCCTTACCGAGCTTTTCTTCGAGGGTGGAGCGTGGGACAGGCTGGCCGCTGTGGACAGATTCTCCACATGGCCGCCTGGGGTTCAGGACATCCCCGTGGCGGGGGACTACCTTTCCCCGTCACTGGAGACCATCGTGGAACTCGGCGCTACATCGATCCATGCGGTTGGAAGCAGCGAAGCTCTCAGGGATCTCGCCTCCAGGATGGGGATCCCGTTTTACACATACTCCTTCGACTCACTGGAGGATGTGATGGAGTCTTCCAGGAGGCTCGAGGAACTCTATCCGGAGGCTGACCTGAGCGGCTTCAGGCATCTGGTGGAATCGTCCCTGGATTCAGCCGGGGAGAGCCTCAGCGGAAAAACCCTGAGTGTAATGGCGGTGGTTCACCTGGAAGAGGACGGCGCCATAACCCTTGCGGGCAGGGGGACCTTCATCGCAGACATCATTACCGGATCGGGCTGTGTCCTTTCGGCCCCTGACGCTGGCAGCTACCCCTCCGTATCGGTGGAGGGTGTTCTGGCCATGGCGCCGGACCGGGTCATCATACTGGCGCCTGGCGGAGATCCCGAGGCAATAATGGAGAGATGGTCCGCCAACGGGCTTTCCACTGAAGGGGTCACCCCGCTCACCGGTGAGCATCTGCTGATCCCGGGTTCGAGGCTTCCCCAAACGGTGAGGGAGATGATATCCTGTCTGAACTGATCCTCAGGGATTTCCAGGCCGGTTACGAAGATTCTCCCGGCATCGTCGCAGGCGTTACGATGACCGTTCCTCCAGGCTGTGTCACCGCGGTGATAGGCCCCAACGGCAGCGGCAAGAGCACACTTCTCAAGGGCATCATGGGGTTTCCGGGAACGGTTTCCAATCCGGGAGCCTTCCTTGATTCCAGACCCCTGGGCACCATAGAAAGACGGGAGAGGGCGGCACTGGTGGGATACCTTCCCCAGTTCCCCCCTGTTCCCCACGGCCTCACAGGTCTGGAGACGGTCCTTCTTGGGAGACATCCCCACAGGGATCCCTGGTCTGCGGATTCCCCCTCCGACAGGGCCGCTGCCATGGAAGCCCTGGAACTGGTGGGCGCCGGGAAGCTCGCTGACCAACAGGTGAACAGGATATCAGGAGGCGAGTTCAGGCTGGTCAACCTTGCGGGGGTGCTTGCGCAGGAGACGCCTGTGATCCTCCTGGATGAACCGGCATCGTCCCTGGACTACGGACACGCGGCGGAACTCTGGGAGATACTTTCCCGGCTTGCCGCCGGAGGAAGGACCATCGTGGCCACCACCCACCGCATAGGCATGGCCGGAGGCTCGATCCAGCAGATACTCCTTCTCTCAGAGGGCAGACCGGCGGGATTCGGAAGCCCTGACTCGATACTCTCCCGGGGCGACCTGATGGCAGAGGTTTACGGAAGCGGTATCACCGTGGTGAGGAATCCGGCGGGGAAGGGGTGGGTGGTTTGTCCCAGAGAAAGAGGATAAGCTCACTGTCCAGGGTTCTTATCATCCTCCTTGCCGCCGGGATAGCACTCTCGCTGATAACCGGTCCAGCCGGGATCCGGGCCTCCGGCAGGATACTCATCGACCTGAGGATGCCCAGAGTGCTTCTGGCCATTGTGGCGGGAGCCTCCCTTTCAGTCTCCGGATGCGTGCTTCAGGCGGTGCTGAGGAATCCGCTGGCAACCCCCTACACACTGGGAATAAGCGCCGGGGCAGGGGTCACCGCAGGGGTCCTGATACTTTCCGGCGCGGTGATCCCGGTGTTCCTGGTGTATCTCTCAGGGGCGGCGGGAGCCCTGGCCGCCGGATGCCTTACCTGGTTCATAGCCGGCAGGAGCAGGAGGGATCCCTCCGGCCTGATCCTTGCGGGTGTCACCGTGAACCTCCTGGGGGCTTCTTTCCTGCTGCTGATAGAGTATATGAGCCCCGCTTCAAGGCTGGTGGAGATAGTCCGATGGATGATGGGCGATTTGGCCGTTGCAGGCTATGGAAGGGTTCTTTTCCTTCTTCCATTCTTCGCCGCCGGGATCACGGTTGCCTTCATGAGGACCGGCACCCTGAACCAGTTCCTCACGGGGACCGAAATGGCGGAGTCCAGGGGAGTGAACACCCTGAGGGAGCGTTTCATCCTCCTTCTGGCCGCGGCGCTGCTGGCCGGGGGAACCGTGGGGGCAGTGGGGCCGGTGGGTTTCATAGGCCTTATCGTGCCGCACGCCGTGAGAAGGCTCGCTGGAGGTGACTACAGGAGGCTCCTCCCCCTGTCCGCACTGGGAGGCGCGGTTCTGCTGGTCTGGTCCGATGTGGTCTCCAGGGTGGTGGTCTCGCCGGCGGAACTCCCCATAGGGGTACTTCTGTCCCTCCTGGGCGGACCTTTCTTCCTGTACCTTCTTCTCAGGAGGAACGAAAGGGACTAGTAGTCCCCGTTCCCGGCTTCCTCCTGCTGTCTCGCGGCGTACTCAGCCCTGAGGGAATCCATTGTGGTGTAGTATTCCTCACGACGGTCCTCTATCACCGAATTCTCTCTGAGGTGCTCCAGGAGACTTGCGTTGTACCTGGTGGAATAGCTGCCCTGCATGGAGAGGTAGAAACCGGCGAGCTGGGCCCTGTCCTCGGGGATCTGGGTGCCTGTTCTCGAGGTAATTTCAGCCAGGTAGGCCACACCGTTATTCACGAAGGGTCCGATCACGGTGAACTCAGGGGAGGAAAGGGCTGCGTCAGCCAGCCCCGGGCATCCCAGGAATCCCCTGTAGGCAGCTTCCTGCGAGGAAGACCACTGTCTTACGGAAGCGGGGCTGAACTGCTGGGAATCATAAATTTCCAGCGATTCGGCTTCCGCGTATCCCTGAAGGCTGATGCCGGAGGCGAGAATCTGATCCATTGCCTGCCGTGCGGCATCCAGGGACTCCTCCTCCTGAAGGGAGGTGTAGTACTCAAGCAGTATGGCGTTGGACTCCAGAGCCTCCTGGAAACCCACGAGCCCTCCCGGTATGGTTTCCATCTTCCTGGCCACCATAAGGGCCGGGTATCCGCCGGAGTAGGATGGAAGATAGAACACAGGGCCGATGCTGTCGGTCCAGATGCTGTCTGTGGCGAAGGAGATAAGGGCCTGTGGGATCTCCTGCGAGGGTACCGTTTCAGTGGTTACGGTGATTTCTCCGTAGTCGGCTAACTGGTAATCTTCCACAAAGGGGACCTGCTCGGCGAGGATGTTCCCGGCGGCGGCCTCTATGTCCCAGAACGCTTGCCTGACCGTGTTCCTCCCCGGGTAGAGCGGAACCTCCCAGTGGACTATGGTGAGGGTGTCCAGGGCGCCTGATGTGTCCGTGGGGGCCTCCGAGGTGGAAAGCAGTTCCACGGAATGTGTCGCCTGCATTCCGGAGCGGGCCATGGACGGGGCGGTGAAGGGCCTCGAGACTTCTCCCGGGGCCATGTCCAGGTTCCATCCCATTACCGTTTCCAGCTGTTCCCTGGTAATGTTCAGGGTGTCAGGGTTCCCTGCCCCGGCTATGGCCAGGGAATCCACCATGGCCATGGAAGCCTCGAGGTCGGCGGCACTGGGTACGATCTGGAACACGGCGAAGCGGAGCCTGGAACCGGGGCTCCTTGTGAACAGCTCCGGATTGCTTTCATAGAAGCTTCTGAGTTCATCTTCTGAGGGCATGTCAGGCGTGGCCCTGAAGGGGATGTAGGTAGCGCTCACCGATGACATGGCGTCCTCTATCATGAACTCGATCTCGTCGGCGGATATCATGTTCTCCATTGAGACGGCCGTTCCGAACATGGACCTTTCGGCCTGGCCGGCAAGCTGCATGAGCGTGGCACCGTAGTTGGGGTCGTTCCTGTACTCGGCCATGTATCCCGTGGGGTCCTGTATGCCCATCAGAGTAAGCTGAGCGGCCAGGAGGTTCTCCGCCAGTGACATCTTCACCGGCTCCCAGCCAAGCTTTTCCAGGTATTCCCGCTGAAGGGTCCTGTCGACCATAAGGTCGAAGGCCGCTTCGTTTATGTCGTTGTACATCAGTGCCAGCTGGCTCTCGGAATTGGGATAGCCCATGTTGAGCATCTGGTTTTCCATGGTGGCGTAGACTTCCTGACGGGCAGCGTCGTACATGGCCGGCTCGAGTTCTTCTCCATTGACGGTGCCCATGGCCAGTCTGGAGGAACCCGGGCCATCGAGGCCGCCCCGTCCCCACTGAAGAAATATCATGCCCACGAAGATGACAACCACGGCAATTAGGAATATCTTTGCATTGTCTCTGAACCAGGTCAGCATTGTAGGTCCCCCCTGTTAATTTGAGGCAGGAAAATAAGCAAAATCACAGGTGAGGGGCAATAGCCGGGGAGTGTTCCGCATTGGTAGTAAAAAACTTCGCTGAAATGGAGAAGAAAGTCGTTTCCGCATCCCCTGGAGATGTGTTCCTGATCTCCGGAGAGGAGCATTACCAGTCAATGAGGCTCCTGGACCTTCTCCGCAGGAGGGCGGCTGGCCTCGGCATGGAAACGGTGCGCCTTTCCCCTGATGACATGGGTGAGGTGAACCTGAAGGCGCTTTTCAGTGAGGGCTCCCTCTTCAGCTCCGGCAAACTCGTTATCATCACAGAGGTCGACAAGCTCCCCAGGTCCGACCGGAAGGATCTCGAAGAGGTCGTTCAGGCCGGTTCCGATCACATCCTCTTCGCCAGGACCGCCGGCAGGAAGCCTTCGAACGCATTCATTAAGGCCCTGGAATCGGCGGGCACTGGATTCACCTGCTGGGAGCCATTTCCCACGGCCATGTGGACATGGACGAAACGGCTCTCCTCCGAAGAGGGCATCTCGTTCACCAGGGACGGTTCGCAGGCTGTGGAGGTGATAGCCTCCGGAAGGCTGGAAAGGCTTGCGGAAACCGTCACCAGGGTTGCAATATTCCATGGAAAGGGATGCAGAGCATCAGCTTCTGATGTTTACAGAGCGGTGAAGGGGGAAAGGGAGACAACCGCATTCAGGTTCTGCGAAGAAGTCCTGGGGGGCAAAAGGGGTGAAGCCCTGGCCTCCCTGGCCCTGCTCCTGGGGGCGGGAGAGGAGCCGATCCGCCTCCTTGCGCTGCTGTATAGCCAGTGGAAACAGGTGGCAGCGGCCGGTGAAATGATGAAAAAAGGGGTATCGCCGAAAGAGGCCTCGGGAAAACTGGGCATTCCACCATTCAGATGGAAAGCCGTGGAAGCTCTGGCTGCAAGGGGCAGATACGGTGCAAATTATTCCAGCCTAGATGCTTTTGCTTCCGCCGACCACGAACTGAAGACCGGAGGTGATCCCCTGGCGTCCATGGCCTCCGTTGTTCTAACCTTGACAACAGGTTGATAATGAAGAAAAATAACCCAATGCAATGCAACCGCTGAGAAAACAGCTCTTTGGAATGGAGGGGTAATGGCGCTCGAAAGGAAGATTCAGGATCTCCTTGGAAGAAGGAATGAACTGGCCGACAGGCTGGCTAACCTTGAATCCATGAAGAAGGAGACCAACCAGAGGGTTTATTCCAGGATAAAGGCCGACTACGACAACCAGCTCAACGAGGTCCTCAACAGCCTCGGCGCTGAAAAGGGCTCCCTTGAGGACAAGGTCAGCGACCTCACAGCCAGGATCAACGAACTCGAGCAGAAGCACCAGAGCGAATCCGATCTCGTGGAAGAGCTCCAGATAAGGGCCAAGCTCCGGGAGCACGACGAGAACGACCCCAAATTCCAGAAGGAACTCGACGACGCCACCGGCGCGCGGAACAAGACCGCCGACGAGCTCGACGGCTACCGTTCAGAGCTGGGCGACATGAAGAAGGTCCTCCGCGACGTGGAAGACGCAACAGCCGGAAAGGCTGCCGCGGCTGCGGCGGCGCAGCCGGCCGCTGAAGCAGCTGACTCCCTGGATGAACTGGAACTCGACGAGGAAGTCGCCCTGGAAGAGGAAACCGAAGACGACTCCGTTCCCTGCCCTTCCTGCGGCCATGTGAACCCGCCCCAGAAGCTCTTCTGCGAAGAGTGCGGAGCCGCCCTTGACGAAGAGGAGGGTCTGGAAGACGACTTCGACCTGCTCGACGACGGCGATCTGGACCTTTAGTAAGATTTGATCTCCAAGACAGGAGGCCCCGGGTTCCCGGGGCCTTCAGCTTTTCAGCAGCATCTCCATTATCTCCACGGCGTTGAGGGCTGCGCCCTTTCTCACGTTATCGGCGGTGACCCAGAACTGAACTATGCAGGGGTCCATGGGATGGTTCCGTACCCTTCCAACGAAGGTGCTGTCCGTTCCAGGCGTTCCCAGGGGCTGGAATCCCCTTTCCTTCACCACTACTCCGGGAAAGCCGGCCAGAGCCTCAGCAGCCACCCGGCAGGGAACGGGGCGGGTGAAGCTGACGGTTACAGATTCGGTGTGCCCGACCATCACAGGAACCCTGGCGCAGGATGGATACACCGGGAAGGATGAGGAGAGTATCTTCGCGGTCTCGTGGACGAGCTTCCTTTCCTCGAATGTGTACCCGTCATGTTCAGGCTCGCCTATCTCGCATACCACGTTCCTGTGGAATCCTCCATATGAGGGACCGCTTTTTTCCTCGGCCTGCAGCTGCCCGATTCCCCGGCTTCCCGCTCCGGAGACCGACTGGTATGTCGATACGGCAGCCCAGGATATGGGTGCCACCTCCATGAGCGGTGCAAGGGCCATCACCAGCTGGATGGTGGAGCAGTTGGGGTTGGCTATCAGACGATCATCCTGTCCAGCCGCCTCCGGGTTCACCTGAGGGACCACAAGGGGCACCCCGGGGTCCATGCGGTACGCCGAAGAGTTGTCTATTACCGTCGCTCCCGCCTCCAGGGCCATGGGAACCCATTCCCGGGCCACCTGCGAGGAGGTTGCACCCAGGAGTATCATGCCCTTTTCCACGGAGGATTTTTTTATTATTTCAACAGGAAGGGCAGAACCCCTGAAATCCAGTGTTCTGCCGGTGCTCGCTTTCGATGCGAACAGTTTGATTTCATCCGCAGGAAGGTTGCGTTGCTCAATAACAGAAAGCATCTCCCGGCCCACGAGTCCCGTTGCTCCTACGATTCCGGCTTTCATGCTGTTTTCCCCTCCAGGTGGTTTCGTTCGATCCTGCGGTTGGCGCTGCCGGTAATATTACTGCTTTCAGGGTGCTCCGGCACGCGGCTTCACCGTCCGGGAACCCTGGTTCAGCCCCCGGGAAGCGGTACAGGGGAGCCGGATGAGAGCCCGATGGCCCGGGCCCAGACCCCTGCGGTGCCCCTGTTTCACGGGGTGGGCAGCGGTGATGCCGGGGAGATGATACCCCTTCATGCACCACATCTCAGCGACCTTAACTATTCCCCGGAAAGCTGTCCCGCAGAGAGGGGAATGATAAGGCTCCTGGAGGCGATCCTTAAGAGCGAAGGGGCTCCCGCCGACCTTTCCGCGCTTCCCTGGGTGGAGAGCAGCTATTACATAGGCGACTACTCCAGGGTGGGCGCCGCAGGGCCCTGGCAGTTCATGAGCGGAACCGCCAGACACTTCAACATGAACATGACCGATGAGGTGGACGAGAGGTACTCCTGGGCGGCTTCCACCAGGAAAGCCTCCGAGTATCTCGGCTACCTTCACCGAAGGTTCGACGACTGGCATCTCGCCCTTGCCGCATACAACTGCGGTGAGGGAGTGGTTGACAGGGCCCTGGCCAACGCATCCAGGAAAGAGTACGGAATGATAGAGCTTCCAGGGGAGACCGACGCCTTCGTACCAAGGTATTCCGCTGCGCTGCAGGCCCTCAGGGGCCGGGAGCCGGACACACCGGACCTGGCCGTGGTAATGGTTCCACCGGGGCTGGACCTTCGGATACTGGCAGCGGAATCCGGAATAGACCCCGACGTGATGGCGGACCTTAACAGGGGATTCCTCCTGGAAAGGACACCGATCGGACAGAGGAACTGGGAGGTGGTGGTCCCGTCATCCAGGGCATCCGTGGCGTTTCAGGCGGCATGGTCCATCAACGGACGGGACTACCTGGTGAAGCACGGAGACACATGGGCGTCGATGGCTGAGGCCCTGGGTGTAAGTTCCAGCGAACTCATGTCGGCGAACTCCGGAGCGATGCCCCAGCCGGGGGAGTACATGTTCCTTCCGGGAACCTCGAGGGTACCCGTGAACTCCGCCGCAGCTGAAAGGGCGGGCTTCTACAGCTACACCGTGCGTGCGGGGGACACCCTGGGGGGCATTGGCGCCTCCATTGGTGTATCTTCCAGGGAAGTGGCCGCGTGGAACGACATAACAACCTCCACCACCATTTTCCCCGGGCAGACCCTCCTCCTCAGGGGGATCCCGCCTGAGGGCACCGCCCAGGTGGAGATAGTCCGGGCCGCCAGCCAGGTGACCCATACGGTAGCCGAGGGGGACACCATGTGGGACCTTGCCCTGCGGTACGGGGTTTCCGTGGATCAGATAATGCAGCTGAACGATAAGGAATCATCGTCTTTGTCAATAGGGGAGACCTTAATTATCAAACCGGAGTAGGTGTCATGTCATTTCTCTTTGGATCCAAGGCGCAGAGAACTTTCAAGAAGATTCAGGACCTGGCCGCGGGGGATATGGTGGACCAGGCGGCGGTCATGGTGGAGGAAGAGCTCGAAACCCTTCTGGAAGATCATGACATTGCAGCGAAGCTGGTTCCCTTCCTGATGGACATAGGCCATCCCGATCTGGGCGGGCGGATCGGAGAGCGGATAATCAAGACCCATTCCGACCTCCGCATGTCGGTGACCAGGCTCCTGGAAGAGAAGCAGGCCCAGTTCCCCAGGTCGATCGAACTCCTGAGGGTTATATGGAAAAGCCGTCTTCATCAGCGGGACTTCAATGGTCTCATGGACATACTGGGCCGAACGGAAAGGGTTACCGTCAGCCGGTTCGCCGACTCGATCCAGTCTTCGGCCCAGGCCCTCAGCGGTGCAAGGGGAAGAGAGCTGGGGCAGGGCATAGAGCGCATCCTGGCCTGGGCGGTGATCTCCCTGCACAGGGGGGATCCTTCCGCGGCAATGGACATACTGGTGGACGCGGCAAAGCGCTGCAGTTTTCCCGAGGAAAGTCTTTCCAGGCTGAGCGGATGGATAGCCGCCAGGACCGGAGGCACCGAGATGGAAGTGAACCTGAAGCGGATACAGGTGCTCACTGCCATCGGCGACAGGGAACGGGCCGTCTCGGAGCTGCCGGGTCTCTACGAGGCTGAGAAGGATATCCTGGACAGGGCCATATCCCTTGTTGAGAAAGATCTGGTACCTGGAGACAAAACATCCAAGGCGAGGATCTCCCTTGCCAGGCTCATGGCAAAGGCGGGCAGGGTTAACGAAGCCTGCCTCATGCTGGATCCCCTCCTTGAGGGCGGCCACGAGTCATCCATGCTGGAGCAGGCGGTCACCGGTCTGGTGATAGGCGCCCAGGGTTCCGCCAGGGTACATCTGCTTCAGGCCAGGCTGAGGCTTTTCAGAGGAGAGAACACCCAGGCCCTGGATTCCATCGAGAGGGCCTTCGGATGTCCCGATGTGGCTGAATCGCCGGTTGTGGACATCTGCAGAAGCTTCATCAAGAGCGGTATAGACCGGGACGGCATGGTAACCGGCAAGCTGGGTGAATTCCTTGTGGAGAAGGGCACGGTGGATGAAGCCGTGAACATCCTGTCCCTCAGCGTGGCTACCGAGCCCGAGTGGGTGCTTGAAAAGCTGCAGCTTCTTCTGAAGCGCGACAGGACAAGCGCGGCGGTCCTCACCCTGCTGGCAGTGGTTCTGCTTGTACTCAACCGCGGCGGCGAAGCCGCGGCTACACTGAAGCATCTGGCGGCCAGGAAGGACGTAAAATCGAAACAGGATATCGTCTCCGTACTATCCGATTTCGACGACCTCATGGGGGAACACCGCGAGCTCAGAAGGCTCAGGGCTGCCTCGGGAGCCGCAAGCGGAACCGGGGAGGATTCCGCCAGAGACTGGCTGGAGCTGATCATATCCGGTGATAAGGTCAGCGAGAGTGGATGTCTGGTGGTCTTCGACAGCGGCGTTTACAAGGACAGGGCAGCGGAAATACTGGAATCCGGTTTCACTCCGGATTCCCCTGGGGCGGAGCTGGTACTGGCCGCGGCAAAGATCGTCGCAGGGGTGCCCGGGGAGAGTTCCGAGCACCTTTCCAGGGCCATGGAGTCAACGGAACTGCTGGACAGGGTCACCCATCTGGTGGCCTCGCTTCCGTTCTCCGCCGTTGCCGCCATGAAACCGGAAAAGGTCTTCAGGACACTGAACGACAGCGGCAGGGGAGAAGTGGTGGCGAAGATACTTCCGCTGCTCTCCACCGGGGAGACGGAGAAGTGGATGGACGACCTGGCATCAAGGGTAAGTCTTCCCGACCCCGACGAAACCGCATTGTTCAGGCTCAGGTATTTCATAGAACAGGGCAAGCCAGGTACGGCGGCGGCGGCCGCAAAGGGCCTGGAAGTCTCAGGGATGAACATAGTCAGCCTTCTGGAGGGCTGCGCGGCGGTTTCCTCAGGAGACCTGACCGCGGCCACCGAGCACCTGTCCCGGGCTGCTTCCCACGAGGAGACCGCTTCGCTGGCCAAGGCCGTTCTCGGAACCCTCTCCGGAATGGACGAGGGCAACTCCGCATCGGCCATCGCACTGGCAAGGGCGGAGCTCAAGACCGGGAACATCAAGGGTGCCGTTGAAACACTCCGGGGCATCCTCCATGACCCTGACGTACTGGTCTTTCTCGAGGAAGCCGCCGCCGAGGTTCCCGGAGCCCATATGATCCATGGATGTCTGGCCCTTGCAAGGCTTTACACCGGTGACGCCGACGGCTACAGGGCAGCGGCGGGCACCGCACTGGAAGGAAGCTCGGAAATGGCGTCCGAGCTTGTGGAGAAGGGAGCCGGCTACTCCCTGGAGAACCATTACGCCCTGGGTATGCTCTTCGCCGCCGAAGCCGGCATTTCCCACATAGAGGGTTTCCAGTCCGCGGAGCTCCTTTCCGCCGCGTTATGTACGGATCCCTCTCTGGCGGGTCGTGTGGCGGCGCTGAAGAGCGAAGACGAAACGGTTCAGATGCTCACGGCCCTGGCTCTGTGCGATCCCCTTGCCTTCTCCGCGAAAGCCCTTCCAAAGGGAGTTTCCATTCCGGAATCCATGATAGACGCCGCAGTGGAAAGATGGGAAACCCAGAACGCCCTGGACGCCCTCGAACAGCTGGAGGAGCTTTCCGGCTCAGCCGGATACGCGGAGAGGGTCCACAGGATAAGGAAGATCCTGGCCGCAGGCGGAAGGGACAGGTCGAAGGAACTGCTGTCCGATGCCATGGACCGCGGGGAGTGGAGGGCCGACCTCCTTTCCCTCTGCTCGAACAGGGAAGTGGCCGGCGAATCAATCGAGAAGCTTTTCCCCGATGGTGTGGAAGGTGTATCGGAAGATGAGATAGAAGCCGCCGGGGACATGCTGGTCAGGTGCGGTGCCAGGGAAGCCCTCTATGATTTCGCCGTAAAGCTCCTTGAAGCTGGTACCGAATCCTGTTCAGCCGCAGCCGGAAAAACAGTAGACATCTATGTTCCCACCGCGGGCGAGGAGGGTTCCCTGACCGTGGAGCAGGTGGTGGACCTTCTCCTCCTGGCGGGAAGGACCTCCGATGCGTTCCCCCTGGCAAGGGGGGATTCCGGTCTTCTTGCAAAGGTAAGGCAGAAGGTCGCCCTTCTCGACAGGGAGTCTTCTACTCCGGAAAGTATTCTCCGCTCGAACCGCCCCGGGGAGATGCCTCCCGATGCCCCTGCAATGGCCAGGGGGGAAGCACTCTGGATGGCAGGCCAGCGCAGGGCGGCCTGCGGCGTCTGGAAGAAGGGCTATGAAGAAACCTCCGATCCCGCACTGCTGCAGAGGCTCATGGAAGGCTTTCACTCAATGGGCAGGGAGCTGGACTCAGCGGCAACGGCAAGGCTGCTTGCGGAGAAGCACCCTGATGTTCTTTTCAGGAGCGGTGAACCAGGAGCAAAAGGCAAAAAACTTGCATTGATATCATATAGCATCAAGTAATCGAAAGTTGGAGGGAAAAATGGCAGACAAGCCGAAAGAACTGACCACTGAACAGCTGCTGATAGAGCTTGGCAGGGTCGTAATGGGTCTGGGCACCAAGATCGACGCCCTTGGCAGCAAACTCGACGCCATTCACGAGACCCTCTCAACCGCCCCGCCGGCCGAGACCGGTGCGTCGGCTGCCCTGGACCTGCAGCCGATACTGGAGAAGCTCGACCTCATCCACGGCGCCCTCTCAGGGGAGAGGGATACCTCAGGCGGAGGCGCAGAGGCTGCCGTTCAGGTCGACCTCCAGCCGGTCCTGGAAAAGATGGAGGAGATCCGGGAAACCCTTGGAGCCGCTTCGGGCAAAGGAGAGGCCGCAGCTGCTTCCCAGGTGGACATGACCCCGGTCACCGAAAGGCTGGAAGAGATAAGGACGGCCCTGGAAAAAGGCTCCTACCCCGAAGAACTCAAGAAGGATATTCAGGAACTGTCCAATGCCGTGAAGGACATTCCCCTTCCTTCGCTGGAAGGTATCGAGGAGAAGTTCCAGAAGGTCGCCGACACACTCGACGAAGTGAAAAAAGCCGCCGAGGACAGAACGTTCGCCCAGGAGCTGGGAGGTTCTCTTGAAAAGGTGAGGGAGGGTCTGGAAGCCTCCGGCAAGGATACCGTGGCCGCCATCGGCGAGATCCCCGGTAAGCTTGACGCCATGGGGGAGAGGATCGCCGGTTCCATGGAGGAGCTTCAGACCAGGACCCGGGAGATACTGGAGAAGGCCGAGGAATCCCTGGAGAAGACCGAGGGCTCCCTGGAAGATGTGAAGAACGAGCTTCAGAAGGGGCTGAAACTCAATACGGACATGACCGGCCAGATGGTTGAACTTACCTCCAGGTTTGCCGACAGGGCCCAGGAGGACCTTATCACCGATCTTAATTCCCGGGCTGTGGAGCACTTCAACAACGGAGAGTACAAAGAGGCCAAGGCTCTGTTCGACGAAGCCCTGGAGCAGCAGCCCGACAACCCGGATCTCCTCTGCAACTCCGCCAATGTGCTTGCGGCGATGGATGACCTCGAGGGGGCGGAGAAGCTTTTCAGGAAGGCCCTTGGAGAGTCCCCTGAGCTGGAGCCTGCCCTCTCCGGTCTGGGGATGATCATGGTCAGGACCGCCAGGGCGGAGGAGACCATTCAGTTCCTCAAGAGCACCATCCTCAGCGGCGAGCCTTCGGTGAGGACCACCATTGCTTACGCCAGGGCCCTTGTGGCCCTGGAAAGGCATGACGAAGCCGTTGAGCTCCTGGAGACCGCTCTGAAGGGAGCTCCTGACAACCCTGAGATAAAGGCGGAGCTTGCTGAATACGGCTGTGAGGAAGATTAGAACCTGATGTTCAGATACATCCTTCTCCTCTCGCTCCTGCTGCTTTCCTGCTCGAGGGAGGTGGTGGAGGCCCCGTCCGCAGCTGAAACCTCACTGGACAGAGCAAGGGTGGCGGATTCACTCCTGTCCGAAGGGCAGCGGGAGGATGCGGCACAGCTTTACCTTTCGGCGGCCCTGCTCCTTTCCCCGGGCACCCCTGAGAGGATAAATCTGGCTGAAAGGGCCCTGGAGGCCTCTGACGGTGCTTTCCCGGCGGCGGCCAGGGTTCTGCTGGAGTCTGCGGGATCGGACCCCCACGCACCATACAGGGCCCTCAGGGAAGGCGGGAGCGCGCTTTGCAGCGATCTTCTCCCCGGCTTTCATACCGGGGCTTACCGACTTCCGGGACACCTCGCCCTGATGGCCGCCGAATCCATAGTAACCCTGGACCCCGTAATGGCGGAAACTCTCCTCTCCTTCTCCGGCGACCTGCCCGGTTCCGCCGGCGAGGATCTTCTGCTGTGCAGGTACAGGGCCGCATTGGGCACAGGTGACATCCAGGGTCAGGAGGAAAGCTGGAGAGCCGCCCAGGCCCTGGATTCCGACGAACTCATGGCCCGTTTCTTCCACCACAGGGGCATGGCCCTGGGCGAACAGGGCATACCGGACCTTCTCAGGTCCTTCCAGCTCTGGCCCGCGGGGGATATGCACGCCGCGGCCTACGCTTTTCTCAGGGACACCATTCTCACGGATGCGGCCCTGGCCGCCGCGGTCGCGGATCCATTCTATTCAGGAGGTCTCTGGAACGAGGTTTACGACATCGCCCTGAACTCCGCGGATCCTCCTCCCAGGGTCGTTTACCTGGCCGGGCGCACCAGGGACAGGCTCGGGTTCTTTCAGGAAAGCGCTGATCTTCTCAGGAGATACCTGGACACATGGCCCGGGGGAGAAGACGCCCCGGACGCGGCCATCAATCTGGCCAGGAGCCTGGGAGCCATGGGCCTCGTTGAAGAGGGAATGGAAACCCTTTCCTTCTACAGGGACACCTGGCCGAACCACGGCAGGATAAGCAACTTTCCCTGGTACGCAGGCAGCCTCCTGGCGGAGAACGGCCGGTGGGCCGAGTCCATCCCCTGGTTCACCGAGACCATCACAAGATACCCCGGGAATACCACCGCCGACGACGCCCAGTTCTACATCTGCCTTGCCCTGATGAAAACAGGAAGGACGGCCGAGGCCGCTGAAGCCTTCGGGAACTTCAATGCACGGTGGACCCAGAGCGTCTACAGACCTTCCTCGAGATACTGGTACGGAGTGCTCCTGCTTCAGATGGGAGACTCCACCGGCAGGGGAGTGCTTCAGAGACTCATCAACGACAAGCCGGAAAGTCTTCCGGCGGCATTCGCCAGGGATTACCTCGGGCTTCCTCCTTGGGCTCCGGAGTACACCAGCGAACCCCTGGGAGCGTGGATGGCCAGGAACGGTCGTCCCGAGGCGGAACCTTCCCAGAGCGCCTGGGACGGCGTTTTCCTCATGGAGGCCGGCTGCAGGAAATGGGCCCTCGACCTCTTCCGGGCAGCGGAGGAAGAGGCTGGCGACGCACACAGGCTCGCTCCGTTCTATCTTGCCAACGACGTATGGGAAAGGGGCCCGTGGGCCGCCTACAGGATGTGGAGCCTGGAGGGAAGTGTTCGCCCCCTTGACCTATGGCGTCTCAGGTACCCGGCGGCATGGCCTGACGAGGTGCTCAGGGAATCGCAGCGTTCAGGCATGGATCCCCTCCTCCTCTGGTCGATAATGAAGCAGGAAAGCGCTTTCCAGCCATCCTGCTACTCCACCGCCGGAGCCAGGGGGCTGATACAGATGATACCCAGCACCTCTGAATACATAGCCCGGGACAACGGATGGAGTGATGCCTACTCCCCGGACATCCTCTATGATCCCGGAACATCCATCATGTATGGCGCAGCATGCATCTCCTCATACGGCAGGGATTTCCGGTGGGATGTTCCCGGCACCCTGGCGGGATACAACGGGGGGCCCCACAACGCTCTGAGATGGGGATGGGGGGTTGACTCCACCGAGGAGTTCTTCAGCAGGATCACGTACAATGAAACGAAGAAGTACGTGGAGATAGTAAGCCATAATTATCTGATATACAAGCACATCTGGCCTGAATACCTCTGACACCGGTGTTTTTTGACCCCGGGTTTTCACCCCTGTTATAATCGCCCTGCCGTGATGCGGTCCTCCACGGCCCGAAATGCAACATCCACGAAGGGAACGATATGTCACGCAGGCTTTACGGAGACCTGACCGAACTAATAGAGAAAAGGAAGACTCAGGGTCTTTATAAGACTGAAAGAATAATAACATCCCCCCAGGGTGCGGAGATCACCACCGTGAAGCGAGGGAGGGTGCTTAACTTCTGCTCCAACAACTATCTGGGTCTGGCTTCCCACCCTGAGGTGCTGAAGGCCGCTGAGGAAACCCTCGAGAACAGAGGATACGGACTCTCCAGCGTAAGATTCATATGCGGCACCCAGGACATACACCTGGAACTGGAACGACGGATGTCCGAGTTCCTTGGCACCGACGACACCATACTCTACGCTGCTTGCTACGACGCCAATGCCGGGGTCTTCGAGCCGTTCCTGGACGAAGACAGCGCCATAATCGCCGACCAGCTCAACCACGCCTCGATCATTTCCGGCGTGAGGCTATGCAAGGCGAAAAGATACATATACAGCCACAACCGCACCGGAACCGGTACCTACAGCTTCGACGGGAAGGACCTTCCCGGTCTGGAGGCCATTCTCAGCAGCGACGAGGTCAGGGCAGCCAGGTACAGGATGGTGGCAACCGACGGGGTTTTCAGCATGAACGGCGACATAGCCCCCCTGGCTGAGATAGTGGATCTCTGCGAAAGGTATGACGCCATTCTCATGGTGGACGACAGCCACGGCACCGGCTACATCGGAAGGACCGGGAGGGGCACCCATGAACTCCACGATGTCCTCGGCAGGGTCGACCTTATCACCACCACATTCGGTAAGGCCCTTGGCGGGGCGAGCGGCGGCTGCGCCTCGGGAAGGCGTGAACTGATCGAATGGCTCAGGCAGATGTCCCGGCCCTATCTTTTTTCCAACACCGTTGCTCCTGCGGTGGTGGGTGCAACGCTCAAGGTGCTGGACATCATAGAGGAGAACACCCACCTCCGCGACAGGGTACACCGCAATGCGGCTTACTTCAGGAAGGGGATCAAGGATGCCGGCTTCAGGATTCTGGAGGGTGACACCGCCATAGTGCCCATAATGTTCGGCGACTACGAGAACGACGCCGTCCTGGCCCAGAAGTTCGCCGACGACCTTCTGGATCACGGAGTCTACGCCATAGGGTTCTTTTACCCGGTGGTTGCCGTGGGCCAGTCCAGAATAAGGGTTCAGCTCAGCGCCGCTCACACCATGGAGCAGCTTGACAGGGCCATAGCGGCCTTCACAGAAGTCGGGCGGATCAATGGGATCATAGACTGAGTTCGAGACTCAGTTAACTGAAGCGCCGGTATTGACATACCCTAAAAAAGTACTAATGTACCCAATATGAGTAATAATCAAAATGAGCTTATCGGCGAGGTGCTCTTCGGGAAGGTGAGAAGGAAGGTTCTTTCCACTTTCGTTCTCAATCCGCAGCGTTCGTTCTATCTGCTGGAACTCATAAGGCTGCTCGACTGCGGCAGGGGAGCGGTGCAGCGGGAGGTCTCCAGACTGGCGAAGGCTGGAATACTCATCCGTGAGAGGCAGGGCAATCAGGTCCATTTCAGGGCTGATACCGGAAACCTCATCTACCGGGAGATACGATCCATTTTCTCCAAGACCACTGGTCTCGTTGACCTTCTCAGTCACTGCCTTGAGTCCTGCGGGGATCCCGTTGGCATGGCCTTCATATACGGCGACTACGCGAAGGGGACGGCCAGGGAGGATTCTCCTGTGGACCTTATGGTGGTGGGGGATACCACCATGGACGCCGTGAGGCAGTGCACGATTGAGTTCACCGAGGAGGCCGCCAGGAAACTGCACCTCACCGTTGTTTCCCCTGCTGAGCTCAAGAGAAGGATATCCGCTGGGGAGGGGAAGATCCGTGAGATACTCGCCTCACAGCGGGTGTTCCTCGCCGGGGGTGAGCGGGAGCTTGCTGTGCTTTCATCACCGGGAGACGATCTGTTCGCAGGGCTGTTCTGAGGCGAATAACCTTGTTCACCGGCGGTTTTATGCAGATATTCCATAAAATGCATTTTTTATGAGTTTGGAGGATCATGGCTGACAGCATGACGCTTTTTCAGGAGGATGTAACCCGGACCATCCTCGGGCTTCGGAAAGCCATAGGGATAGTGGTGAGCAGACTTCCAGAGAGGATAGACAGCCCCCACGACGTTTATCAGGTCCTGGGTCTCGACAAGAAGCTCGGGTGGCGGATCTACAAGATCATACACGAGGACGACCTGTTCTTCGCTGCTCAGTTCGTTCCCGGAAAACACTCCTTCGGCAGGTTCATCAAAAGCTGCAGGGGCAAGGGGGTAGAGAAGAAATACCTGGAAGACGCCCTCACCGCGGTTGAGGAGTTCTACGAGATAATCGACAAGCACTCCGGCGACAGGCAGTCGATGGACATGATGCTCATGGCCAGTTCCAGGGACGGACGGGATCAGGCGTTCAATACCCTCAGGAAGCAGGCATGGTACGCCCAGAGCCATCTTCTCGGACTTCAGGCCGAGACCCAGATGGATGCCTGGTTCTTCGGGCCCTCCGCCACCGATGGAATGCTCGATGTGGCGGAGGTCAAGGGACTTTTCGACATAAGAAGGAACCGCCCGGGCGTGAAGTGGGTCATAGATACTCCGTGCTTCTTCACCGGCAACGCCCATGACGAGCAGTTCTTCACGGAAACTATCAGCGGAGGGTCAGGCCCGGCCTGCAACCTCATGGAGAGAGTCCCCTTCCTCGAGAAGTACTGCAGCGACCCCCTGCCAGAACTGAAGGCCGTAACATCCCATAGCTGCGGCCCTGTTTACGAACTGGCGGAAGGGCCGGTGGGGAACACCAACCTGATAGATACAGTAACCGGAACGGTTTCCAGGGGCATTTTCCCTGTGAAGCCCCATGAAAATGAGACCCATCACGAAATTTCGGTGAAGATATACACACCGGTGCAGAACCTGGTGCTCGACCTGTTCTTTCACGAGACAATGGCGGAGACCATGGCAGGCAACCCCAAGGCCCGTATGCTCTTCGACTACTACACAAGGGGCGGGGCCCTTGTGTACCGTTCCGAGAGGGACACTGTGCCCATGGACATAAAGCCCCTCATGATAGGCTCTGGGATAGGATGTGCCTACACACCCCTCATACCGGCATACTCCGAGATGCTCTCGGATGTCTTCCAGTGCCTCAGGTGGGACCCTGACGAGTTCGTGGTGTACAGGACCAGAGTGGAGTTCCCTGTACTGCCCTCTTCGCTCTACTACACCGACGACATCGTGAGGTAGCCGGACTAGTCGGTTTCCATGGCCCTTCTGCTGGTCTTTATGGCGCAGAGGTGCCCGCACATGGAGCACACGTCCCCGTCCTCCGGGAGGGCTTCATCCCTGTATTTCCTGGCAGTGACAGGATCTATGGCGCAGCGGTACTGGGCCTCCCAGTCGAAGGATGCCCTGGCGTCCGCCATGGCCCTGTCCTTTTCAGCCGCCCCGGGGATTCCCCTGGCAAGGTCCGCCGCGTGGGCGGCTATCCTGGCGGTTACAACCCCTGTCCTGACATCGTCCACATTGGGCAGCCGGAGATGCTCCGCCGGGGTCACATAGCAGAGGAAGTCCGCTCCGTGCCATGCGGCAATGGCCCCTCCGATTGCGCTGGTAATGTGGTCGTATCCTGGGGCTATGTCGGTGACGATGGGCCCCAGCACATAGAACGGGGCATCTCCGCAGAGGCTTTTCTGTATCCTCATGTTCTCGGCTATCCTGTCCATGGGAACATGACCGGGACCCTCTATCATGGTCTGGACCCCCGCAGCCAGGGCCCTTTTCTGCAGTTCTCCCAGTGAGATGAGTTCCTCTATCTGCCCCCGGTCCCCTGCGTCGTCGATGCAGCCGGGTCTAAGGCCGTCTCCCAGGGAGTAGGTTACATCGTACTCCCTTAGTATCTCAGTGAGCTGATCGAACCTGGCGTACAGGGGGTTCTCTTCGCCGCGCTTCTCCATCCACTCGGCCATGAGGGATCCGCCCCTGGAGACCATTCCCATCCGTCTGCCCTGCTTCCGGAGCAGGTCCACCGACCTGCGGGTCACACCGCAGTGCAGTGTAAGGTAGTCGACACCGGCACGGCAGTGGTCCTCAACCGCGGAGAATATCTCCTCAGGAGACACCTGGGCCACCTCCCGGCCCTCCTCCATGGCAATGCCGAACACCTGGTAGACAGGCACCGTTCCCACAGGGACCGGGCTCTGGCCGGTTATCCTGTGCAGGATGTTCTTCCATGCCTTTCCGGTTGACAGGTCCATAACGGTATCCGCTCCGTGTGCCACGGCGGTCTTGAGCTTCTCTATCTCTTCCTCCATGGATTCGTGGTCCATGGAGCTTCCTATGTTCGCGTTTACCTTTATTCTGCTGCCGCCGCCTATCATGCAGGGTCTGGGGATGTTCCTGGTGCGGTTGACTGGTATCACGGCCCTTCCTGAAGCTATCAGCTCGAGGGCTTCAGCTGTGGAGAGGTGTTCGTTCTCGAGGGCGGCTTCAAGGGTATCCGAGGTTCGGCCTCTTCTGGCCTTTTCGATGGTCGTTTCTGACATATGAGCCTTTCCTTTCGCAGCAACCGGCGTTTACGCCGGTCATGAATTATAGTTTACTTTTCAGGTGAACGCATTCTCAGGGAGGTTTTCATGCTGTCAGCTACGGTTCTCAGCATCCTTGCAGGGTTATCCCCGTTGGAAACCCTGGCGGAAATGGTTCTGGGTGATCCGGTTCCATCAGCCCAGGAACCTGTGGCAATGGAGTTCGGAGATCCCTTCCTGCTGCCCGAAAGCCCGGAGCTTTTCGACGAAGCGATCCTGAGGCAGCTCCACCTCATGGCCTTCGGAATGCAGCCCGACGGTATTCTGGAACTCTCGGAAGCCGTTAACACAGAATGGGACCAGCTGGATACCGGAACCCGAAACCTGTGGCGGCAACTCGCCGGAAGGGCCGGGCTTACAGTGCCCGGGGATGTACCGTCCCCGGCGAACCTTACTTCCCTGCTCAGGTACGCATCGGAGTCGGGAACACCGCCTCCGGATGTGGACCCCGGCCGTCTGACCGCTCTGCAGAGGTATTACCTTGTGCTTACCCTTCCTCCCGACGAAGCCGAGGATTTCATGAACGATCCTTGCTGGTACGTGCGAACGGCTGTGATCACGGTAAGCCCCAACACAGCCTTCAGGATGCTGGACGACCAGTCACCCGCCGTGAGGCTTCAGGCTGCGCTCACCGCGGGAAGATCCGATCTTCTGCTGGAGATGGCGTTCATTCCTGGCCCCATCGGGCAGAAAGCCCTTTCCGGTATAGGACAGGTACCCATCCTGGAGGAGTTCCTCTACCGCGATCAGGACCCGGCGGTAAGGGCGGCGGCGCTCCTGGCGCTGCTCGACCTTGGATGGACCATACCCGACGAGAGGCTCGACTACCTCCTCACCGACGACTACCTGATGGTGAGGGCAATAGCCGCGGACGCTTCTGGAAGGGATTTCGCCATGCCGGCGGAGGGCCCTCCGGAGGATCTGCCTCCCATCGGCGAGGTTCCCGACGCTGTGGTGATCTCCACCACCGAAGGGGATTTCCAGATGGAGCTTCTGAAGGATGCGGCCCCCACGGCGTGCCGCAGCTTCTGGCACCTTGCTGAAAGCGGTTTCTACGACGGCATCTACTTTCACAGGGTGATCCCCGGGTTCGTGGCCCAGGCCGGCTGCCCACAGGGCAACGGGTTCGGAGGGCCGGGATACGTGCTGCCCGCCGAGCACAACACAGAACCCTTCACCAGGGGAGCCGTGGGAATGGCGGATTCCGGACCGGGCACAGGAGGCAGCCAGTTCTTCATAATGCTGGACGACCACAGGAGGCTGGACTGCCGCTATACCGCCTTCGGAAGGCTGGTGGACGCCTCAATGGCGGACATGATCGAAACAGGCACCAGAATACTTGAAATAACCCCGGCAAACGCTTATGAATTGGCCGGTACGGCACACTAGTTCCCAAACAGAAACAACACTACCGGAGAAGCAATGACCAGAAAAGTACTCGTTACCGGAGCCATGGGACAGATAGGCTCTGAGCTTACCCTTGAACTGAGAAGAAGATACGGCAGCGACAATGTACTGGCCACCGACCTGAGGGAGCCCGGTGGCAAGCTGAAGGAGACTGGTCCCTGCGGAGTCCTGGACGTTACGGACAGGACAGCCGTCTTCAGCTACATCAGCGAGCACGGCATCAACACGGTCTATCACCTGGCGGCGATCCTCAGTGCCACCGGGGAAAAAAAACCGGCCCTGTGCTGGAACGTAAACATGAACGGCTCCATCAACATCATGGACGCAGCGGTTCAGCTCAAGCTGGGAACCGTGGTCATACCAAGCTCGATCGCCGCCTTCGGACCCGAGACCCCCAGGTTCGACACGCCCCAGGAAACTGTCCTGAAACCCAAGACCATGTACGGTGTCACGAAGGTATGCGGCGAACTCCTGGGAGACTACTACGTAAAGAAGCTCGGCGCGGACATCAGGGGTCTCCGCTACCCGGGCATCATCTCCAGTGAAACCCCTCCAGGCGGGGGCACCACCGACTATGCGGTGGACATCTTCTACCAGGCTGTGGAGAAGGGCGAGTATACATGCTTCGTGAAGGAAGACACCATGCTTCCCATGATGTACATGCCCGACTGCATCAAGGCCACCATAGACCTTGCCGAAGCGGAAAAGGATGGTCTGGTACACAGCTGCGAGTACAACCTGGGAGCGCTGTCATTCACCGCAGGGGAGCTTGCCGCTGAGATCAGGAAGCACATCCCGGGGTTCAAGGTGAGTTATGAGCCCGACTTCAGGCAGGGTATCGCTGATACCTGGCCCGCTTCCATCGATGACTCCGCAGCCCGGGAGGAATGGGGTTGGAGCCCGGACTGGGACCTGGCCTCCATGACGAAGGACATGATAGAGAAGCTCCGGCAGAGACTTTAGAAAGCCTGTCCCCGCAGGCTGAGGTCAGCAGGAAACGAGGGAAGGATGAACCCCGCCTCGAACTTCTTCGGAAGGGAAGAGGAGATCAGGGAACTCAGGAGGCTGCTGAGGTCACCTGGTGTTTCAGTGGTTACCATCACAGGCATCGGCGGAATGGGCAAGACCACCCTGGCGGCCAGGATCATGGACCTTCTTTCCTGTGAGTTTCCAGGCGGCGGCGTTTTCGTTCCCCTGGAGGAACTGGAGCACTCGGGACAACTTGTCCCGGCGGTCCTTTCTTCAATGGGATTGTCCCGGGGAACCGGCATAGGCGAAAAACAGCTCTTCAACGCACTTCACCGCAGAAGAATCCTGCTTGTCCTGGACAATTTCGAGCACATCATCAGCGCCGCTTCGGTTATCGACAGGCTGGCCGCTGCGGGGGAATCCAGGATACTGGTAACCTCCAGGACCCGACTTGGCATTCCGGGAGAAAGGGAGATCCGCCTCCGCGGCTTCAGCAGCCCGTCGCGACCTGATGAGCTTGACCGCTCCCCCGGGGTAAGGCTCTTCCTCTCCGCAGCAGGCACCCGGTACGACGACTATGAGACCATCTCCGCCATATGCGGGGAGCTCCAGGGGATTCCCCTTGGCATTAAGCTTGCGGCGAGCATGACCCAGGAGAAGGAACCCGTGGAGATACTGGAGCTGCTGCGAAGCGGAGGAGCGCTGCTGGATGTGGATGGAGATCACGATCAGCGGCGTCACAGGAACCTGCGCACCGTGTTCTCCTACAGCTGGCAGCATCTGGATCCTGACGAGAGAAGGGCATTCGCAGGGGTATCCGTGTTCAGGGGAGCGTTTTCCGCCGGGGCCGCAGGCGAGGTAGCCGGGGCGTCGCCGGGTACGCTCAACGGTCTTTGCAGGAAGTCCATCCTCGACCGGGAGGATAGCGGCGTTCTTTCCCTCCATCCGCTGCTCAGGGAGTTCGGGAAGAGGATGCTCAGTGAGTCCTACGGCCTGCAGGAACAGGTGGCCGACGCCCATGCGATGTGGATCGCCGGATTCCTGAACGAAATGGATGAAGGTACCGACCACAGGGAGAGGGGAGGGTCGCCCTCACCGCCGGATGTGGTGGCCGGGGTGCACCGGCTCATGGAAAAAGGGGATGTCACGTCCCTTCGCTCCCTGCTGAATCCCATGAAGAGATACCTGGTAAGATGGGGCTTGCTGGAGGCCGGCGCCGAACTGTTCCAGAGGGCCGCAGGCCTCTACAGGGGCAGGGAGCCTGAGATCCACCACCTCTGTCTTGTTAACCAGGGCGCCGTTCTCTCGAGGAGCGGCTGCTACGACAGGGCCGTTCCTGTGCTGGAGGAGGCGCTTCAAGCGGATAAGGCCAGCATCAGGGCCCTGGTTCACTACGAGCTTGGAGTGGTCTACATGAGGACCGCCAACCTGGGAAGGGCAAGGGATCATATGACCAGGGCACTGGACCTTGCCAGGTCATCCGGTGAACCCAGGCTGGAGATAATGGCGCTGGGCGGTCTCGGCGACATCTACAATCACCTTCACGATCCATCCGGCGCAGAGTACTTCATACGGCAGTCCATTGAGGCCTGCCTGAAAGCCGGCGACCGGGGAAACCTCCTCTCCGGTTACATCACCCTCTCGAACGTGATGTTCAACGTGGGCAGGGGAGAGGAAGCCCTGGAGTACGCAGGGAAGTCCCTGGTGCTCGCCGGCGTTTCAGGAGAAGACTTGTACGCCGGGCTGGCAGAGCTCTCCGCCGCCGGGGCAAGGCTTATCCTGGGGCATTACCATGAAGCCCTGGCTCATGTGAACCGAAGCATAGAGATCTTCGACGGGCTTGATTCGAGCTGGGGGCTTCAGACGGCATACACCATCCTGGGCAGGGTTCAGCAGGCCATGGGTACCGGAGAGAGCCTTCATACGATGGAGATGGTCGAAGAGCTCTCAAGGGAACTGGGGGGAACCTACAACACCATGGAGAGCCTCATCGCCGTTGCGGCGATCTACCAGGAGAACGATCTTTCGGATAAGGCCATCAACGCATACAGGAGGGCGGAGAAGATAGCCCTGAACCTGAACCTGGAGGTCTACAGGAAGAAGATCACAGAAGCCATCCAGCAGTGTTCCACCTGATAGGCCTCACCACTACGCTTCCATCGAAATGCACTTACGATTGGTTCTATTGCCTTTCGGTGGTACTCCCAGCAGTATTATCTAACTGATCACAGTTGTTTCGCGAAATATCCAGTACTGGATTCCTCGCCAAGATGACCTTCATACTCACCATCCGATCTCAATTGCTCTGTCAAAGATGTTCTCCCGCTATCAACTGTTGACGTAAATCAAGTACTATATCATGATTATTCAGGAGGTTTGTCTTGAGAATATTCCCGTCTGTTTTCCTTGCCTTTGCGATGTATGCTTTCGCCGATACAGCAACACAAACCGACTGGTCAGGGGGGTCGGGGAATTTGGGGCCGGTGATTGATCTTGGTAGCGACTTTCTTCTGGACACTGGGGTCGATTGGTCCTTCTATGAGGGTTCTCTTCTACTGGGGCCGGAGGAGAATAAAGTCAACGCAGGATCTGCTGGAGCCAATTCTCTATTCGCTGCGGATATCGACGATGATGGTGATATCGATCTGCTTGGAGCATCATATTCCACTAGTGAAATCATCTGGTGGGAGAATGTTGACGGTTTTGGGGATAGCTGGTCAGAGCATTTGATAGACGGAGACTTTAATGGAGCTTATTCTCTATTCGCTGCAGACATCGATGGTGATGGAGACAAAGATGTGCTTGCAGGTGCATTCTGGGATGGCGAAATAACCTGGTGGGAGAATACCGACGGTTCTGGGGATAGCTGGTCAGAGCATTTGATTGACGAAGACTTTAAAACAGTCACTTTTGTGTTCGCCGCGGACATCGACGGTGATGGTGATAATGACGTGCTTGGAGCATCTTATACCGCAGATGACGTCACTTGGTGGGAGAATGTAGACGGGTCGGGAAGTATCTGGTCAGGGCGTTTGATAGACGGAGACTATAATGGAGCCAGTTCTCTGTTCGCTGCAGACATAGACTCTGATGGTGATATGGATGTGCTTGGAGCTGCTTCTAGCGCAGATGAAGTTACCTGGTGGGAGAATGTGAACGGTTCCGGTTCGGGAGATACCTGGTCAGAGCATTTGATAGACGGAGACTTCGATGGAGCCGAGTCTCTGTTCGCCGCGGACATCGACTCTGATGGCGATATTGATGTGCTTGGAACCGCGAGTGTCGGAGATAAGATTGTCTGGTGGGAGAATGTAGATGGCTTGGGGATTAACTGGTCTGAGTGTTTGATAGACGGAGACTTTGACGGAGCCAAGTCTGCGTTTTCTGTAGACATAGACGGTGATGGCGATATAGATGTGCTTGGATCTGAACATGCTGGTTCAGGTATAATCTCCTGGTGGGAGAATGTGGATGGATCGGGGTATAGCTGGTCAGAGCATATGATAGATGAAGCCGTTTACGCCACATCTGTGTTCGCCATAGACATAGACGGTGATGGTGATGTTGATTTGCTTGGAGGTAACTATGCTGACGTCACCTGGTGGGATTTGAACTCCTATGAATCTAATGGTGCTCTTGAGTCCAGTCTGCTGGAAATACAGGCTGGTTCGGCACTTTGCTGGAGTGAGATCAGCTGGAACAGCGATTGTCAAGCAGGTACGGAGCTGGGATTCCAGGTTAGAGCAACTGAAACCGGCTGGGAATCCCCAATGCCCGAATGGTCTGACACTCTCTGGAATCCCTGCAGTCTGGAGGGGATCCTTCCCGATGACTATCACTATGTTCAGTACAGAGTGGTCATGGATACTTCTGATCCGTCCTTAACACCAGTTCTTTATGATATAACCCTGTCATGGAATGAAAATGGAGTAGAGGATCAGGAATTTCCTTTTATAAGATCAATTGAGTTCTTGCCATTCTCTCCGAATCCAGTAAACGGTCGGCCTGTTGCGCGCTTTTCTCTGGTCGAACCTAACGATGTTGAACTCACAGTTTTCAGCATTTCCGGCCGTGTTGTTGATAGAGCAAATGCTTCTGGATATCCAGCTGGATATGGTAACATTATCTTGCGCGAACTTCCTCCTGGACTCTACATTTGCAGGATGACATCAGGTGGGTTCTCAGGCACTCGTCGTTTCATTGCTACCGAGTAGGAGTTTGAAAGCATCCAATACTGTTCAACGGAACGCTGTACCTGCTACATTCCAGTTCGTAAACTGTGAAACTGTGGAGTGCCTGTAATAGTTCTCCTGTAGTTCTCACCGATCTCCGGTGCCGGGGATACTGATACTGGAGCGGTCTATTTCGTTATGACCACCAGCCTGGAATCGCTCTGATCCCCGGCCCTGCCGCTGAGGAGGTAGACGCCTGCCGGAAGGGCCGTAAGGTCCATGGTGACCTCTCCCTGCCCAGGCTCTGCGATTGCCCGTTCCACTGTTCTCCCGGCTGCGTCGCAGAGGGTCAGTTCCGTTTCCCCTGAAGCCGACAGCACTATGGTGAGTGCTGATGACGCCGGCACCGGTCCCACGGAGCTGAACACGGAACCGGATGATCTCTGCTGCAGACTGGATTCGGAATGTGAAGGAGTTCATAGGTACATCATGGCGATTGTCTTACCAGGTGGTCCTTACTCGGATTCTTTCTTCGATTCATATACTGCTTCTCAAGCAATATTAGTTTCTCAAGTAATGTTGACATTCATCGCGACACTGTCATATGAATGATCAGTCAATGAAAAGCATAGATTAGATTCGGTGCATACTCGGATGAGACAGCTGGAAGAGGTATCAGAATGAAATTTAGTACGTATATTATCGTTCTTAGTTTGCTGTTAAGTGGTTGTGTGTTTGATTCAGACAAAACAGATCACTCCACAGCCAGGTATACGAAGACGCTTCCATTCATGCCGGCCCAGATATCTGATGAGGGTTTTTACGGTGACGATGTCATGTGGTTAGAATGGTTCGAGTACTCGGATGACGATTTCTATCTGGTCGAATCACCGGAGATGATTGACAGTGTATTCGTGTATGTACGCCCAAACGCGGACTTCTTATCTAATCTGTTTCCAGAAAACGGAATGCTGCTTATTCACGTAAGTGATCTGCCACATGGATGGTCTGCCAGCGAACACATTCTCACCCTGGAAGGTAACACTGTCATTCTTGACGAATACATCTCCACTTCAGACGAAGAGCAGTCAGGTGAGTGCGGTGCCTGCTTCAGCGTTATCGGACTTATCCCTGCTGATTAGCTGAGTTGAGGATGTGCCGGTTTCTATAAATGATGCCCGCCACTGCAGTTTAAAAGAGAACCCGGCACCGATTTCCAGTGCCGGGGATACTGTTTCAGGATCGGTCTAATTCGTTATGACCACCAGCCTGGAATCGCTCTGATCCCCGGCCCTGCCGCTGAGGAGGTAGACGCCTGCGGGAAGGGCCGTAAGGTCCATGGTGACCTCTCCCTGCCCCGGTTCCGCAATTACCCTTTCTGCGGTTCTCCCGGCTGCGTCATAGAGGGTTATCTCAGCTGCGCCGGTACCCGCCAGAATCACATTGAGTACCGATGAGGCAGGCACGGGCCCCAGTGAGCTGAACACGGCGCCGGTGGTATCACCGGCCTCGATGCCCTCTCCCAGGGGGTCGGCGTAAACCGCCACCGTTGCGATGGCCGCCTTCGCGCATTCGGTGCCGAAGGGGAAGAACTCCATGTAGTTGGCAAGCAGATCGGTCTCCTGGTGATACCATGGGTTCTCATCCACCCCCTGCTCGATGCCCAGGAGGGCGGGGTAGCCCTGCTGCCAGAAGGAGGCGTGGTCACTGTAGGTTGTGCCCGGAGAATACTGAACGTTCAGTTCCAGTTCCGGCACATAGGTCGCGGTTATGGTCTCCATGTTCATGGCCAGTTCCTGGGAGAGGGTGTTGTAGGGCACGAAGAGCTGCCTGAGGGAATCTGGGGCGTAGAGGATCATGTCGAGGTTCATCACCGCGATGATAGAGTCTCCGTTGGCGGCGGCTTCCTGGGCATAGAAGTCGCTTCCGATGAGCCCCAGTTCCTCGGCTCCGAAGCACAGGTATCTTATGGTGTAGCGGAAGTTGTGGTCGGAGAGGATCCTGGCAGCCTCAACCACGGTGGCGGAACCGCTGCCGTTGTCGTCGGCTCCCGGGGCGGTCTCATAGGGGTTAGACATGGTGATGGAGTCCAGGTGGCCGCAGATGATCACGATCACATCGGGCTCTATCAGTCCGGGCTGCTCCGCGATTACGTTCCAGCTGGTGTAGGGGTTTCCGTAGAAGGTGAAGTCGAACTCCTCCACCTGTGCGGTGAGTCCGTAGGAGATCAGCTTGTCCCTGGTCCATGTGCATGAATTATAGAACTGATCGGTGACGCAGAGCCTGGTCTGGTAGTCCTCGTAGTGCTGTATGGTGGCTATCAGGGAATCCTGGTTCACCTGTTGTACGATGTCGGTGACGAGGGGGTTGCTCAGGGGGGCTGGAAGGCCTGCTGCAGGCGCGGTTTCCCTGTATTCCCTCAGGGGCTGTACGAGGTGCACCCCGGGATAGGCCCTTATCTCGCCCTGGATGCCGGTGGTCCTCACCAGGGCGGTATTGCCCCTTATGAAGACAACCTCTCCCACCGATGCCGCTGAAGTTTCGTCTCCAGGTGTTCTCAGGTGGACCAGGGCGTAGTCGTCGAGGCTCCACTCTCCGGAATCCAGAACGGTGGTTTCACCATTGATCTGAGCCTGCTCACCGGCCAGCATGAACCAGTTCTCCGAAACGTGGTAAACGGAGGCGTCCTCAGGGATGTCAGTGTCCCGAAGGTCGCCCTCCACCAGCAGAAGGTCGGTGCCTGAGGAGACAAGGGCAAGTATCGCAAAGAGGGCAGTTATCATGATCTGCCTTTCGATTCGTGGGCGGGGATTTCGTACCTTTTCAGGGGAATATTACTCCAGCGGCCTTGCCAGCACAACGACCCCTGCATCGGAAAGTACCTGGCCTGAGCAGTTGGCTTCGGCGTAAACGATATATCTGCCAACGGGATAACCGCTGCCCTGCCATGTGAGGACCAGGTGCTCCCCGGGGTATATGCCGTGGAACAGGGTCTCCAGCTCCATACCCCTGGTGTCGTATACCTTTACGGTAACATTGCAGGCCTGCATGGGGAGGCCTATCTCCACCGTGAGGGGAGTGTCCGGAGGGTTGAAGATAGCCGGGGTGAGGGTGAGGAAACGGGTGGACTGTGTTTCGCCTATGCTGTTGGCGGCTCCCGGGGTGCCTCCCTGTATGCAGGTTCCCCAGTTGCTCCGGAGGTAACCCGGGGCTTCTCCGGACCTTCTTTCCAGGCTCTCTCCGGGGCCGCCGCCCCAGGCTGAGAGGTAGGGCACCATATCCAGCGCCGTTCCCTGGGAAGCGAGGAAGAGGCTGTCTCCTCCGTTGTTCAGCGTGGGCCAGCTCTCCGGCTCCAGCACCGGACACTGGAGCTGACCCCACATGGCGGCGAAATCGTTCAGGTCTTCCGTGAGCACCGCGTAGCCCCCGGGCTCGATGATGCCCTGGGGAAGCAGAGCTTCGGTAGAAGGGTCGGAGAGGGTGAGTGAGGACAGCTCCACCGCATGGGCGGTGCCGTTGTGAAGTTCCACCCACTCGGGTTCGCTGTGGAAAAGCTCGTTGATGTAAACCGTGGGCTCCGGGTTCCATTCAGCCACGGCGTAATCGTTGGAGCCGTTCTGGTCCTGGGCGCAGGAGATGGAGGCGGTTACCGGAAGATCCTCTCCCTGGGACTGCCACTGGAGGGATACCAGCACGGTGTCCTGCAGCCCGGGCGGTACCGGGCTGAAGGTTCCCAGGGTTTCCTCACCCGCGGCAATTGTGATGGTGAGCTGACCCTGGGAGACGGAGTCGGTTCCCTGGGATACCATTCCAGCGGTGATGGATGTGTTCGTTCCATCGGGCCCCATGGGAGGTTCGAAGGATATGGGTACCGCAGCGTAGTCGACACCCTGGGTGATGTTCTCGGGAGGACCTCCCGGGGTGGGGCCCCAGGGAGAGGAGTACCAGCTCGACTGGAGGTCGGGGAGGGCGGGGGAAAGCCTCTCCACGCTGAGATCGGTTCCCGGGTCGAAGGGGATGCCGTCGCCCGGGTCTTCCGGGGTTCCGTACTGGGAAACGGCGGTTGAGTCATGGAGGAGCATCAGGGGGTCGGTTCCAGAGAGGCCGTCGCCTATGGTGGTGTTGCCCGGGTGGAAGACAGGAGTTCCAGGGGGCAGGGAGTATGGCTGACCACCGCTCTCGTACTCGGGGTCGAGTATTACCGCATAGGTGCCCGGGGTGAGGAATGGCGAAGAGATCGCCAGGATATCGTCTTCCGAATCGCCGTCGGAAAGTGTGAACCGGGTGAGGTCCGCCTGCCCGGGGCCCGGAAAGAAGACCTCGACGAACTCGTCGCAATCCTCATTGGTGGGGTTGCAGAGCACTTCGGTAATCACCGGCCACGCCGGGTACTCAGGGAGGAACTGAACCCACCTTGTGTCGTTGGATTCCATGGTGTCTTCCGGGCAGCTGACGGTTGCCGCAACGATGAAGATGCCGCTGTCTGGAAGGGCTGAAGGTATCTGGACGGCCTGGCTCTCTTCCGGGGAGAGGGTGACTGACTGCTGATGCAGCACTTCACCGACATCGGGGTTGGTGTTTCCGTTGAGGTCGGAGTAGAAGATGACCTCTCCCTGGGCCTGGAAGACCCCGCAGTTGGAGAAGCACCCCGTTATGCTGCCGGCGGCGATGTACACGGTGTCGGTGGCCAGGTCGGCCCAGCCGGGGTTTTCTTCCACGGTGCCAGGGGTGCCCCCGGGGGGTGAAGCCTGCCAGTTGTACTCGGCATCGGGACCCAGGGGGATTATGCGCTGGATGGAATGGCCGTTCCCCGGATCGAAGGGTATTCCGTCGAGGCCGTCGTCGTCGCAGAGGAGGGGGTCGTCGTTGAGAATGGGGGTTCCAGCGGTGCTGAGAAGATGCTCCA
>ERZ795057.391-NODE-391-length-46509-cov-14.269385_pt1 | contig 46509 bp, 44 predicted proteins | sample MGYA00375141_ERZ795057 | MGnify/ENA primary metagenome ERZ795057 (study PRJEB30186, sample SAMN05720163) | activated sludge metagenome | isolation source: Anaerobic digester | place: Hong Kong | collected 2015-01-26 ...
CCAAGGGCGTCTTGCCACAGGCAGGACCATTCTTCCGGCAGGGATTTTCCATGAGAATTCCAGAAGATATTCTCCGGGCCTAACAGGTGAGGATACTCATCCATCACCACCGACTCGTCAAAGGTCGTGGTAAGCGCATCGTGTCGTTGCAGGCCTTTTGCCAGTATGGTCGTTATATCCTTTGCTTGAAGGGCCTGATTCCCCAGGAGTCCGTGAAACCACAGGATGCCGAGGGCATAGTTGCTGGACAGCGGAGGTGTAATGGGTTGATGATCGAGCGCTGCTGTGCCGATATCCGTCAGGCTCGCCTGAAAATTCCAGAAGAAGGGCAGGAGGCTCTCCTGGTGTGAGAGGTTGATCCAGACCCTGTCGAGGCAGATATCTTGCGGGGTGTTCCACAAGGAAGAGGTGTCCGAAAAAACGATGCGGGCGAGTTGCCCCAGGAATGACAGTTTTAGATACAGGATCTCGAGGAAAAAACGATCCTCGTTTTCAAAGAGGAACGGAGAAAATTTTGCTGCACGAAGGGCAACGTTTTCGATGCAGGGAATCCTCCCGAAGAGTCTGTTTGTCTCGAGCCTGTCACGGAGTTCCTCGAATGATGCTCCACTGAGCATGGCCAGGAAGTCAATTGCATTAATGGATGCGGATTCGAGGATGAGCAGGTGAAACGGGTAAAAGGAAAAGGGGACGATTCTTGTAAGCGCCAGATCCTGCTCCCCGTAACACTCACCCTTCAGCGGGCACGCCGGGCAGGGGAACTCCTGGCCTTCAGCCTCGTTCAGGGAGCCGAAGCCGGTTATCATGTGATGAAGATCTTTTACGGACGCCGGGTCGGTGGTATCAGGCGAAGATGCATAGAACTCAGATCGCCCGGTAGTGTCCAGACACTCCCGGCAATACAGGTAGCGTCGCAAAGAATGTGAATATGCCTGAAGACCGCAGGAAATCAGCAGGTCGTCATCCGTGCAGAGCGTAAGGGGGTTCCCGCAGTGTGGGCAGGGGGGGTGGAAGAAGGTATCCCGGGACTGACAGTAGAAGAGCGGTTGGAACCGCCGTATATGGCCGTCTTCGCCGATCTGGTCCGCCAGGAGTATAGCGGAGCCATCTGCGCGGTAACTCTCATATGCCTTTTGCCAGCAGCGCTCCACCGTCTCGTTGTTCAGGGCGCTGCTCTTATCATCACCGAGCAGATAGGTGTCTTTGTCGAGCAGGAGGAAAACATGTTTTACGGGGCTACCATGGTCGCTTTCGATCTGAGCCTGAATGATTCGCGTCAATTGAGATGACTCGCTGATGAGGATGAACGGGAAATGCAGTGCTCCTCCGGCAATGGTCTCTTGGGAAATACAGGGGATGTGGAGTCGTGATATAGCTCTAGAAGGCTTTATATAGGGAAGTAAAGATGCCATAACCATTATAATTTAAAGGTAAATTGTATTACAATCAGCTGCGGGGATCTTTAGAAAGCTCCGCCATTAGGGGTGCAGTAGTGGTATGAAAGATTCTTTTTTCAGGCGCGAAGTGATATGCCCCTCTCGTTAAAAAAATAAATAAAATATCTTGTTGATGCCCTTTTGATCCATATTGAAGGGTACCTGAAGGAATGTCAAGCTGATTGTGGCAGTTAGATCCAATATCGACAGGAAAAATAAGCCGTTTCATTACTTGTCAGGAATGTCCCGGTGATACGGAAGCTGAGAGTTCAAGGCAGCATTTTCTCCGCCACAGGATGGACAGCAGATCTTGGGTATTGGTTTTGATAATATAGCCATCCTGGAACAGGGAAACGTGCAAAATCTTGATCAAGGCATACAAAATCGAAAAGTCCGATGAAAAAGATCAAAAAGGTGCTGTATACAGCCTTTAATAGATCACTGCTGCGAGATACCCCACAACCGATGCATTGTCCCCGGTTATATGTCCGGAGTGGGCATAGCGCAGCACCTTGGTGGAAGTCCTGCCGATGGTCTTGGCATAGAGCAGGGCAGTCACAATGGGGCCGCCTCCGCATGCCTCGCTTTGTGATCCCTCCAGGTCCCTGCTCAATCCTGCTGCATCAAAATCTTCAATCCTGCGGGCCACCTTGGAATCCATGAGCTCTGCCTTCTTTGACGAATGGAAATGAGACAGGTCGGAGCTCGCCACCAGCAGAACATCGTCGGGATTGTCAATTTCCTTTGCCAGGGTGCCTGCCAGGGCCTCACACAGAGGGTAATCCTGCTGGCCCATAATGAGCGGGCAGAGAGAGAATGATCCAAGGACCGTCTGCAGAAACGGCAACTGGATCTCGAGGGCATGCTCTGCTGTGTGTGCACGCTGATCGTCCTTTATGGTGCCGGTGGTTTTGAGGATTTTATCGCACAGGGCTTCGTCCACATCAATAATCCCGAGCGGGGTCTCGAAACCGCCTTTCGACCATACCGAAACAAACGGAAAGTACGCCCGGTGGGACGGGCTTATCACCACAACAGTGGAATAGTCATGGCCCAACAGAGTCTTGTAGGCATATGCAGCGACCGGGCCGGAATATATGTAGCCTGCATGGGGGCTGATGATGGCTGCGGGCTTTCGACCTATATCGGGGATGGACGCCTCTTGCATATACGTAGAGATATCATCCGTGAGTGTTTCAGGATGACCCGGGTACCAGCTCCCTGCAATGACGGATTTCCGAATGGGGCCTGTCATGACTGACCTCCTTTATAACCGGGGGATCGGGTATGTGGTCTAAGGTTGAAAATCAAGCAGGAGAATGCATCACTATGATAAAAAGAACATCAGCTACATAACAGGATAAAAAATTCGTATCCTGTTTACCCTTGTACCCTTAACCCCTGTATCTTGTAGACGTAAATTACGGGAATACCGGGATGGAGTCAAGGCCGGCGGTCTCTTTCAGGCCGAACATGATGTTCATGTTCTGAACTGCCTGGCCGCTTGCCCCCTTGGTGAGGTTGTCGATTACACTCACGATGACGGCCATTGAAGTTGTTTCATTCCTGGCCAGCCCTATGATGCATCTGTTCGTGGCCCTCACGTCCTTGGTGGAAGGGAACCCGCTCTGAAGAATGTGGACAAACGGGGAATCGTTATAAAAGGCGTCCAGACACTCCTTCAGGGTTTGTTCGTTCTGCTCTGTCCTCACGTAGATCGTTGAGAGCATGCCCCGGGAAATGGGGATCAGATGAGGGGTGAACTCAATGGTTACCGGCTTGGTGGCTGCCAGAGACAGTTCCTGTTCGATCTCAGGGATATGACGGTGAGATCTGCCCACCTTGTAAGCGGAAAAACTCTCGCCCGATTCACAGATATGGGTGGTGAGGCTCAACCCCCTTCCAGCCCCGGAAACGCCGCTCTTGCTGTCGACGATGATTCCTTCGGGACTGATCAATCCTTCCTTCAACAGAGGGATCAGCGGAAGGAGAACGCTGGTGGGATAACAGCCCGGGTTTGCCACAAGGGAAGCATCCCTGATCGTGTCCCGGTAGATCTCGCACAGTCCGTAGGCGGCAGAGCTCAAGAGCCCGGCACAGCTGTGCTTAGTATACCATTTCGTGTAGACCTGCTCGTCATGGATTCTGAAATCCGCACTCAGGTCAACGACCTTTACCGAGTCGAGGAGATCCGCGATGAAACCCATGCTGAGGCCATGGGGTAGACAGGAAAAGACAACATCACACCGGTTTTTTATCGATCCTGCGTCAAATTCCTCCAGTTCATAATCGGCGCACCCCTGGAGAAACCCGAGAACTTCAGAAATGTTCTTTCCGTTATACTGGCGGGATGAACAGTAGGTTATCCTGGCATGCTCATGATTCTGTAAAAGTCTGATGAGCTCTGCACCGGTATACCCTGTGGCGCCCAGGATACCTACTGATAGAGACAATGGTGATTACCTCTTGGAGAACTGAGGTCGTTTACGTGCCTTGTGAAGCCCGAATTTTTTCCTCTCCACCATCCTTGGATCTCGGGTGAGGAATCCTGCAGATTTGAGTTTGGGCCGGTATTTTTCGACGTCGAATTCAGCCAGGGCCCTTGATATGCCATGACGGAGAGCCCCTGCCTGGCCAGAAATGCCCCCGCCGCTGACGGTGGCAAGGATATCAAACTGCCCCCTGGTCTCGGTTACATCAAAAGGCTGCATTGCTGACATCTTCAGTGTTTCTCTGTCAAAGTACTCATTCATGGGCTTACCGTTTACCGTGAATTCTCCGGTGCCGGGCAGCAACCATACCCGGGCGGTAGCATTTTTCCTTCTTCCAGTGGCATATGTCCGTTCTGCCATAAATATCCTCTCTTATAGATTAATCTCTTGAGGCATCTGAGCTTCGTGTGGGTGTTGCTCTCCTGCATAGACCTTGAGCTTCTTGAACATAGATCTTCCGAGACTGTTCTTGGGGAGCATACCCTTGACTGCATGCTTGATGATCTCTTCGGGGTTCTTCTCGAGAATCTGCTTGGCAGATTTTCCTTTGATCCCGCCGACATACCCGCTGTGATGATAGTACATCTTCTGATCCAGCTTGTTGCCTGTGAGCTTCACCTTGTCCGCATTGACAATCACGACAAAATCGCCAACATCGGTGTGAGGCGTGTACTCAGGTTTTGTTTTTCCCCGCAGGATGGATGCAACATCAGCTGCCAGCCTTCCCAGCACCTTGTCCGTTGCATCGACGAGCACCCAATTTCTCGGGACCTCACCCTTTTTTGCGCTGAATGTACTCATACATGTAACTCCTTAACCGCTAAATAGGGCTCGGATATAGCTGATGAAGGGGTGGATGTCAAGTGTTGATCAAGCAATCATCATCGATTATTATAACTTTTATTCGCGATGGATTCATCCAGGCCCTTTCGAGGCGATGTTTGAGAATGCAATCTCCCAGGATCAGATCTTCCCTTCTTCAACGCCGTGGCATGCGATGAGTCTTCCCGAATCGTATTCAGCCATGCCTGGTATCTCTGCTGAACATCTGTCAAAGGCATACGGGCACCGGTTGTGGAAGACACATCCGGACGGGAGCTCGATGGGAGTGGGGACCTCTCCTTTGAGTTTGATGTGATCGGCCTTCTTTGTCCCCAGGACCGGGATGGCGCTCAAGAGCGCTTTTGTGTATGGATGGCGCGGATGTGAGAAGAGCTCTTCTGTTTTTGCCAGCTCGCAGATGGTTCCCAGGTACATCACGGCAACACGGGTGCTGATATGTTTCACAACAGACATATCATGGGTTATGAACATGTAGGTCAGCCCGCGGTCTTCCTGGGCATCCATGAACAGATTGAGGATCTGCGCCTGAATGGATACGTCCAGTGCAGAGATAGGCTCGTCCGCCACGATGAATTCCGGCTCCACCATCAAGGCCCTGGCGATGCTGATCCTTTGACGCTGACCGCCGGAGAATTCATGAGGGTACCGTGAAGCCCAACTCGGGTCCACACCCACCTGCTCCATTACCTCCGAAACCCGTTCTTTCGCTTGTGCAGCTGAGATGCCGGGATTATGGAAAAGCATGGGTTCCATCAGTGTCTGTTCCACCTTCATGCGGGGGTTCAGGGATGCATAGGGATCCTGAAAGACCATCTGCATCTTTCTGCGGTACGGGAGCATCTGCCGTGAATTTTTGCTGTCGATCCTCTTTCCTAAGTAGAATATCTGTCCACCGTCTATGGGGTACAGGCCGAGTACCGCCCTTCCAAGGGTAGATTTCCCGCAACCGGACTCTCCCACGACAGAGAAGGTCTCCCCGGAAAAGATGGACAGGCTCACGTCATTGAGTGCGTGAACGATGGTTTTCTTGAGATTGATGCGCATGTTTTCCAGCCGGAGCTGCTCTAAGAACCCGCCCGATATATCGAAGTGCTTGGTAAGATTCTGCACATCAAGCAGGGGAACTGCCCGGTTCATAGATCCTCCTTTGAATCCTGGTCCATCAGGTAGCAAGCCACCGACCTGTTGTATTTTTCATAATAGGTAAATGGTGGTACGTGCTTTTCACAGACATCCATGCGCAGTGGACACCTGGGATGGAATGAACATCCAGGCGGTATACTGAAGAGAGAGGGCATCATCCCCGGGATCTGGTTCAGCCGTTTGCCCAGGTGATCGCTGCCGGGCAGGGCATTGATCAGTCCCTGTGTGTAGGGGTGTTTCGGATCGCTGATGATGGTGCCGGTATCGCCCATCTCCACAATCTTGCCGGCGTACATGACCGCTATCTTCTGTGTTATCTGGGATACCACGGCGAGATCATGGGTGATGAGGATAAGGCCGGTCTTTTCCGACTTACACAGCTCCAGGAGGAGATCGAGTATCTCTGCCTGGATAGTCACATCCAGGGCTGTTGTGGGCTCATCGGCAATGATGAGTGACGGGTCGGTGAGCAGGGCGATGGCAATGACAATCCGTTGCCTCATCCCGCCAGAGAATTCATGGGGATACTGGTCCAGTCTCTTTTCAGGTGAGGGGATATGCACCTTTCTCAATTTCTCGAGGGCGATCCTGCCGGCTTCTTCCTCGCTGATATCCATATGGGCCTGCAGCGTCTCCACCATCTGGGTCCCTATGGTCAGTACCGGGTTGAGCGTCATCATGGGGTCCTGGAAGATCATACTGATCCTGTTACCCCTGATGATCCGCATCTCTTCCTCGCTGAGGTGTGCAAGATCTTTACCCTCGAAGAGGATTCGTCCGGATGCGATGTATCCCGGCTTGCTGATGAGATCGATTATGGAAAAGCCGGTCACGGATTTGCCGGCACCGCTCTCACCCACGAGGCCCATCCGTTCCCCGGGGTTGAGGGAAAAACTCACCCCGTCCACAGCGGTCAGGTCACCGAAGCGAAGTGCGAATCGAACCACGACTTCTTCAAGTTCCAGCAGGTGCTCCATTGCCTATCCTTTGTATAGTTTCGGGTTGAGCACGTCCCTGAGCCAGTCACCCAACAGATTGATAACGAGTATGAGTATGACGAGGAAGATGCCCGGGAACAGGGTAATCCACCATGAACCCGAGAAGATGAATTCAAAGCCGGAGTTGATGAGCGATCCTAAAGAGGGCCTGGTAACTGGCATGCCCAGCCCCAGGAACGACAGTGCAGCTTCGCTCATGATGGCGTTGGCCACCTGGACCGTTGAGATCACGAGAACCGGGGACAGCGTATTGGGCAGGATATGCCGCCACATGATCCGCTGTGTATTAAACCCGATAACCCGCGCAGCCTCAACATATTCCTTCTTTTTTTCCGCCAGAACGGATGCCCGCACCGTGCGGGCATACTGGGGCCATTCCGCAAGACCGATCACTAAAACGAGCATGGGAACGGCAAACCTCTCGTACATGGCAACCCCGAACGCCGCCTGGAATATGGCACTCAAGAAGATGGCCACCATCATGGTGGAGAATGAGAGCTGTACGTCTGCCATGCGCATGAGGAAGGAGTCGATCCTGCCTCCGAGGTATCCGGAGGTCAGCCCGATAAGAACGCCCAGGAATGCCTGCAGGAGCACTGCAAAACAGCCGATGATAATGGAGATGCGCATTCCGTAGAGCAGGGTGCTCAACAGGTCTCTTCCCTGACTGTCGGTTCCCAGGATAAACTCGGCCGTGCCTTTCTCCATCCACATGGGAGGCATTTCAGCGTTGAGCACATTGATGGAGGCGGACTCATAGGGATTGTGGGGGGCTATTACAGGAGAAAGGAAGCTTACCATAAAAAGGAAACACAGGATGATAAAACAGATCATGGCAACAGGATCCCTTAAAAAACTGTAGAGCATGTACGATTGCCTGATGCGTTTTAATCTTCCCATTACTTGCTCCCCTGTATCCTCACCATGGGGTTGACCAGGCCGTATATGATATCCACGATGGTGTTGACCACCACGAATATGACTCCCACCACCATGAGATAGGCAACGAGCAGGGTCGTGTCTGCACGTTCCACTGCCTCTATGAACAGAAAGCCAAGACCCTGCCACTGGAAGACCGTCTCGGTCAGGATGGTGAACGCGATCATGGTCCCCAGCTGCACTCCGCCCACGGTGATGACCGGGAGCAGCGTGTTCTTGAAGGCATGTATGAACCAGATACGTCTTTTTCGGAGCCCTTTTGCCCAGGCGAACTTGATGTACTCCGTTTCAAGGATCTCCATCATCTGGGAGCGGATGAGCCGGATGAACAGGGGGAGCATAATGGAGGACAGGGCGATACTCGGCAGGATCAGATGTTTCCACCCGTCAAGGGTTAACAGGCCGCTTCCCCACCCGCCGATGTACACGAGCTGTCCCCGTCCATAGGAAGGAAGCCAGTGCAGTTCCACGGAAAAAATATAGATGAGCATGATGGCAGTGAGAAAGACCGGTATGGAAACCCCTACAATGCTCAGGCCCATAATGGTGCGGGACAAGATGCTTCTGGGCTTGATGGCACAGTATATCCCGAGCGGAACAGAGGCAAAGATAATGATAAGAGAACTGACGAAAACAAGCTCGAGTGTTGCCGGGGCCTTTGCCAGGATGACCTTCAATGCGGGTTTCTTGAAGAAGAACGACATCCCTACATCGCCCTGAACAGCCTTGCCCAGGAATCGGACATACTGGGTAAGAAACGGGTCGTTCAGCCCCATCTTTTCCCGCAGGGCCTCCCGCTCGGCTGCGGAAACCGAGATGCCCACGATGTCACGGACAGGATCGCCAATGGCGTGCTGGATGGTAAAACACAGAAAGCTTATCACGAGCATCACAAAGATGCCCTGGGTGATTCTTCTTACGGTAAAGGCAAACATCAATCCATCTAGTTGCATAAACAGGAGCATATATCAACAGATATATGCTCCTGTGTCTTCTTCCCGAATGATCAGATTACATCAGGATTAATCGAGCACCAGGTCTCCGAAATAGGGGAAGTTCATCACATTGACAATGGGTTCGATATTGAGGTTTTTCTTACCCGCCCATGAGAGATTCTGCCAGTGGAGCGGAACGTATGCCGCGTCGTCGTAGAGGATCTGCTCCACCTCCTGCAGCATGGCCGAGCGTTTGTCCGGGTCTGTCTCGGTCTGGCTTGCGAGTACAAGTTCGTCTACCTTGGGGTTGCAGTAGTTTCCGCTGTTGTACTGGCCGTAGCCGGTTTCCTTGTTCGGACACATCACGAGGAATTCTGAGTAGTTAGCCGAGTCCTCGGTGTCAGGATGCCAACCTATCATCTGTATGTCGGCCACCTGGGCATCGAACTCATCCCAGTACTGGGCCTTGGGCATGGTCTTGAGGTTTACCTTGATATTGATCTTGGCCAGCATGGAAACCACGGCCTCTGAGATCTTCTCGTCGTTGACATAACGATTGTTCGGCGCGATCATGGAACAGGTAAATCCATCTGCATAGCCGGCCTCTTTCATGAGCGCCTGTGCCTTTTCCAGGTCATACCGGGGTTTGAGGTCGGGCTTGTATCCGGCGAAGCCCACGGGCGCCTGCTGGGCGGCGGCAGTGGCCGTTCCCTTCATGATAGTCTCCACGATCCCCTCGTTGTTGACGGCATAGACAATGGCCAGGCGCACCTTGGGATCTTTGAACTCGGGACGCCTGTTCTGATTGAGCTGGAAGGTGATGATCCTGCTCCCGGACATGGTTATCAGCTGCGAATTCTCGCTGTTTGCAACCCGGTCATAATCCTGGGGAGGTACCGGCATGATGAAGTCCACGTCACCCGAGAGCAGCGCCGCCACCCTGGTTGCATCGTTCTTGATAGGGGTAAGGACAATCTTGTCCACATTGCCCGGGGAATTGATATCCCAGTAGTCCGCAAACGCCTCGAATACGGTCTCCACACCCTGTTCTCTCTTGGTTACCATATATTTCCCGGTGCCGGATTCATGGGAAAGGGCGAAGGAAGGGCCTGTTTTGACAATGGCATCCTTGGGATTCCCTGACTCGTCAGTCCCGGTGTAGAAGGCACTGTCCATGGGGAAGATATAGGTTGCCATGTTGAGAACCAGGGAGTAGGGCTTTTTGGTCACCAGGTCGCAGGTATAGTCATCAATGACATTCACCCCTTCAAAGGGTTCGAACAGGCCTTTGAAATCCTGGCTCTTCTTCAGCCGTTCCACGGTCCACTTCACATCCTTTGCCGTAAAGGGATTGCCGCTGTGGAATTTCACACCCTCGCGCAGGAAGAACCGCATGGTATTATCGTCGATGCGTTCCCATCTCGTAGCGAGTCTCGGCTCGAGGTCCATGGTCTTTGTCCAGCGGATGAGCGGGTCAAAAACCATATGGGAGTATTGAAGCATTCCGCCGGAGAGCTGTACATGGGGATCCAGTGATACCGGGTCCGCATCCATGGCCAGCTTCAAGGTCTTTCCGGCAAGTGCCACTTCTCCTTCTTCTTTCTTCTGCATTGTCATGACCACGATGATGGCAATAATGACAAGCCCGATAATAAACCAAAGAGATTTCTTCATCCTCCATCCTCCTCTTTCTACTATGTGAGATAGATATTAATCGATACTAAAAAAGTACGCGCCCTTATAGACAAAGTCAAGGGGTAGGAATGTATCTATTGATAAAAGGCAATGGAAAGGCAAGACGGATGCATCGGGAAATATTTCATATGCATACAGGCTACAGGAGGATATCGTACGGAAACCGCTATTCCCTGTTGGTGAGGAATACCCCCAAGGTTACCAGGGTAACGCCGAAGACTAAAGAGATATCCATTTTCTCGCCGAGGATGACAAACGCCATAAGGATTGCGCTTATGGGGACAAAATTGATGAACACCCCGGATCTTGTCGCTCCGATGGTCTTGATACCCTCATAGAACCAGGTAAAACCGATAACCGTACCGAAAGCGGCGAGATAGAGAATACTCATCCAGGTCAGAAAGGAATAGTTGGCAAAGCTGTGGGTGATGTCCTCCATGTATGCAGGAAAAGACAGAAAGAGTGCACCGAAGATGGAGGAATACGTGACTGCCGAAACAGGAGAGATATCCTGCATGAGTTTTTTCCCGATGAGCGAATAGGATACCCAGCTTGCGACGCAGCCGAAGATGAGTACCTCCCCGAAGCCCACAGCTCCCTGCCAGATCATGGAAGGATTCCCTCGGGTAATGGCGATCACGGCACCCATGAGGCTCAGTACAATACCGAATACCCTCCTGACGCTCAGCTGTTCCTTGAAGATCAGGGAGGAAAACAGGGCAAGGAATACCGGGTTGTTCGCGATGATGATGCTCGCCCTGCCGGCAGAGACGGTCTTGAGTCCTGCAAGGAACAGGACGTTGTATGCAAAGACCCCTGTGAGGCCGAGCAGGACAGCCGTAAGTATCTGGGGACCTTTCAGTCTCGGAAGCCCCCCTTCAAGTGAATGGCAGATCACCAGGAGAAAGACCGAGGCAAACACGAACCGGAGGAATGAGCCGGAAAAGGGTCCGATATCCGGTGCAATGATCCTGCCGGCTATGAACGTGCCGCCCCAAAAAATGGCGGTGAGGATAAGCTTAAGATAGATCATAGGGTGCCTTCGTTCAAAGACGGTTCCGGGCAGTCAACTGCAGACGTATGCCGGGTCACAGAAATTTTTCCGCCAGCCAGAACAGGGCCATACCGATAATCACGGTACCACCTAAAGACCTGGTTTTGAGCGCGAATAAAAAGGTCGGGATTGCAACGAGAAATTCCGGATGGAAAAATCCGACCGATCCGGTATCAGGGTTGATGATGATGGAGGGAAAAATCAGGGCGCTTAAGATGCATGCCGGGATAAAGCTCAGCCATTCCACGAGCCACAGGGGGAGGCGTTTGTCTGAAAGGTAAAACAGGGGCAGCCACCTGGGTATGTAGGTGACAAGCCCCATACCGAGGATACATAAGATGTATTCTTCGCCAGTCATTGCTCTTCGCCCTGCTTTCTCTTATGCATATACCAGCTCTTGATCGCCACCCCGAGCGTGGCGGCTAAGGCTGAGGCGATGATCACGTATGCATTGCCTGGTATGATGAGGTAAAAGACCACTGATAACAATCCGGCTGCCACTGAAACGAGAACATACAGTCTCCCCCTGAGCTGAAACACGAGCAGGCACAGGAACATGCCGGTTAAGGCGTAGTCGATCCCGAAGGCCCCGGCCGGGATGAACCGGCCGGCATAACCGCCCAGGATGGTGCTGATGATCCAGGTGATATTTGCGACATGGTTCACCACGAGGGCATCTTTGAGAGACCAGTCCCCGTCTAAAAATTTTCCAAGGTTTACCGCAAAGCTCTCATCGGTCACTCCGTAGGCGAATAACGAGAGTATCGCCTTGTTCTTTCCCTTCAGATGGAGCGTGAGGGACGAACTCATGAGAAGGTGTCTGAGGTTTACCATGAAGGTGGTGATGATTATGGACAGTGCGGATGCGCCGGAGGTGATCATGGAAACTGCAATGAACTGGGCAGACCCGGCAAACACGATCATGGACATCAATGCGATCTGATAAATGGCAAGACCTGCCTGCCTCGCCAGTACCCCGAATGCCATGCCTATGGCCAGATATCCCAGGCAGATCGGCCATGCTGCAGCAAGCGCACGGAGCATGTTCATTTCATCGCTTAACGAGTGTCCAGTTGTTTTCATACATGTACAGAATCCGGGTAATAAAGAGATGCTGTAGACGGATATTGCCCCGATGTCAAGGAATCAAGGTGAATTGATTTCTTGACAGGACAAAAATTTTTAGGTCATACGAGATGCATGGGAATAGACACTGTTATCGCTGCCGGAGATGGAAAGGCGGCCAGGAAGGTATTCAAGAGGAATAAGGCCTTACTCGATGTTGCGGGCAAGCCCATCATCAGGCATATCGTCGAGGTACTCCTGGCCTGCGAAGAAATCGAGAACATTGTGGTGGTGGGCCCGAAGGAGAGGTTTGAGGAGGCACTCGACGGGCTCGATGTTATCATTGTGGAGCAGAAAAGAAGCCTTGCGGAAAACGGCTGGGAGGGATTTCTCCAGACCTTGCCCGAATACAGGCAGACCGGAGAACTCACTGATGATGTCATTCGTGCGTACCGGGACAAGCATGTTCTGTTTCTCTCCGGTGATATCCCGCTGATATCGGTCCACGAGATCAAGGAGTTTATCTCCCAGTGTGATATGAAAAGCTATGACTATATTGCCGGTATTACCTCTGAAGAGATCCTGAAGTTTTTCGGGCCCAGAAAAGGCAGGCCCGGGATAAAGATGGCCACCTTTCATACCTGGGATGGGAATTTCAGGCAGAACAATCTTCACATGGCACGGCCTTTTGTGCTCTTAGAGCGTATCGATCTGGTGCTCAAGGCATATGAATACCGGTATCAGAAAGAATTCTTCAATATCGTCAAGACACTCATTGAGATTATCAAGCTCGGCCCCGGGAACATCGGCAAAACGCTGGGCCTGTACCTGCTCTTACAGATCTCTGCCGGCCTGGATGCCCTGGGGTTTGTCCGGCTGGCACACATCATAAGCTTTCCCGTGACCCTGGAGCGGGTGGAAAGAATGATTTCACGGGTCCTGAAGGTGCGCTGCAAGATTGTGAAGACCACCGTGGGAGGAGCGGCCCTGGACGTGGATAACGAGAAAGACTTCATGATCCTCTCGGTCATGTACCGGGACTGGCTCAATCAGATCTCCTGCAGCAAGCCTGCATGAGCGTTATATGAAAATTGAATCCGGAAGTCAGAATTCAGAACCCGGAAGAAAACCTTAAAACATTTCAAAATGCAGCTGAAGCAAAGAGGATACTTTTTCCTTCTACGTTGTGACCGGGGAGCCATGCCTGGTTGCCCCTCAAGGGACATACACGCCTCAGGGTTGTCTGCCACAAGGTGATGCCGGATGTTTATGAAAATAACGACTGAAGGACGCTACTCTTCGAGATAATCCTCGAACCCGGGGCTGACCTGCTGGCATGTGGATGAAGCGGACGTGCTTTTCTGCATTTCCTGGTGCTGCTGGTCCAGGTAGTCTTCGAACCCGGGGGTGCTGTTATATGATACCTGTGTCTTCGCAGCAGGGTTGGGTTGCGGTTTTGCCTGTGGCGACTGTTCGAGATAGTCTTCAAAACCTCCAAATTCTTCTTTCGCCGGGGCCTCATCCACGACAGCAGTATGTTCGGGGATCTTCTGCTTTGGTGCGTTGTGGATGTCGATCATCTTCTCGTTCTTGACATAGTTTGTTTCCACCACATCAGAGATCTCAAGCATCTTCTTGACAACGGTCTTGATCTTGATGGCTTCATTCTTTACTTCGGTGAGTCCATCAACGACCCCTTTGCTCAATGATCCCTCATTTATCAGCATATCGAGCTTGAGGAGTATGGTGGTCAGCGGCGAGTTGATCTCGTGATTGGCGGCAATAGCGGTCTTTGATACCGCTGCAAGCCGCTGCGACTTGATGTTTCTGGTCATGAGCATGGCCCGCTGTATGGCCTGGGCACCCACCTCGGCTATGGTTCTCAGCAACAGGGTCTTCTGGTTGATTTCATCGGGAGAAGCATGCTCCTGCGGTAATGCCTCGATCACCCCGATGGTCTTTCCATCTACTTTCAAGGGGGCATAGAGCACATTCAAACTCTTGGGATATACCCCGTTGGTGCGCTCAAGCAGCTCTTTTGTTGCAGTTGCCATTCCTGTGCGGGTCTGTGCTGAACTGCTCAACCAGAAAGACTCGGTGACCATCACCCGTAGATTATTGAGACGCATCAGGCATCTGGTCTTTTTGGAATCAAGTATCGTAAGAGAATTGGTCGTAATGATATTGGTGATATCGGAGAGTTTCATGGATGACTGCAGCTGGCTGCTCATCAGGTTGAGGCTGGAGAGCTCGACGGTCCTGCGTTCCAGGGCCATCTTTTTCTGCTCCAGGTCAAGGCTCAGTTTCCCAAGCTGAGCATTGGCGAATTGCAGAACCTCGAAGTAGGTCTTGGGTTCCGCTTTGGGTATGCCCATCTCTTCGCTTATGTCAGAGATATTGTCTTTCAATGTGATGGATATGTCCTGAATATCCTGGCTGGACAGCTCCAGCTGTTTCAAAAGGGCGGGATCTACAAATCCTCCGTGGGCCTGAGAAAGGCCGAGCCCCAGATGATTCGTGATGATATCGGCCACATGGATGATCGAGCAGAGCTTTTTGGTTGAATCGTCATCGATAATCTCGTTGATGCTGTGGTGGAATGCAATGGTTTTGCTGAGAAGGGAGGGGAGATTCCACTTCTCCATGAGGTATCTTCCCAATGTGGCGTGATCTATCCCCACTATATTCTGCTCCACCTTGATGATGTCCGAGTTTGCGCGATCCATGACGTCGAGTACCTGTGCATATTCCCCTTTTGTACAGATGAGCTGGTCGGAAACCACTTTGCCCAGATCGTGAAGAAGCCCTGCTATAAATGCATCCTCGGCAAAGGAGGGAAGGACCTTGTTTGCTATCGACTTTGCACATACTGCACACGCAATGCTGTGCTGCCAGAACTTGTAAAAATCCAGGACACGCTTTTCCTTTTCATTGAAGAGATTGATTACACTGATACTTAAGACGATACTCTTGAGCACATTGAATCCCAGCAGCACCACGGCGCCCCGGATTGTGGAGATCTCTTTTATCCGTCTGTAGAAGGGAGAGTTTGCAACCTTGAGCACTTTTATCGCAAGTCCCTGATCTTTCTCAACCATTTGGGCTATCTGCCGGGCATTTACCTTTGCATCGAGGGTTTTTTCCATTATCGTGGTGGCAATGGAAGGCAACGTAGGAATATCACCCAGATTATTAAGTAAGGATTCAATCTCTTCAGGAGCATATTTCTTCATCGAAGATCTTATCGTTCAAACCGCTTACAATCTTGAGTCTTAATACTTAATATGATACTCAAAATTAATGAAACGTCATCGCAAGCGCACAAAAAAGATTTATGTGGGGACCGTGCCTGTTGGTGGTGGTTCTCCGGTCAGTATACAATCCATGACCAATACGCCAACAAGAGATGCCGGGGCCACCCTGTCTCAGATCCGCTCTCTTGAACAGGCAGGATGCGACATTGTGCGCGTGAGCATACCCGATGACGAGTCCCTGGCTGCGTTCAGGTATATAAAGTCGGAGTCTGACATGCCGGTAATTGCCGATATTCACTTCGATTACAAGCTGGCTGTCGGTGCCATACGTGCCGGGGCTGACGGGATCCGTATCAATCCGGGCAATATCGGCTCTCGGCGCAAGGTGCAGATGGTTGCACAGGCGGCCATCGAGACGGGTATCCCTATTCGGGTCGGGGTGAATCTCGGATCTGTGAAGCGGCGTATCCTGACCAAGTTCGGGCCGGACAGGGTCGGTGCCCTCGTGGAGAATGCCCTGGAATATGTAAAGATGCTGGAAGATATGGGGGTGTCCTCTCTGAAGGTCTCCTTGAAATCTTCAGATGTTCTGGAGACCATCGATGCCTACAGGAGGTTCTCCCGGGTCTGCGACTGGCCGCTCCACCTCGGGGTGACCGAGGCAGGGACCCTGCTTCCCGGGGTGATACGGTCATCCGTGGGTATCGGTGCTCTCCTGCTTGCCGGCATCGGGGATACCATACGGATATCGCTGGCTGCAGATCCTGTCCAGGAGGTCATGGCCGCGCGTATACTCCTGGAGAGTATCGGACTGAAGAAAGAAGGCGTGCGCGTGATCGCATGTCCCACCTGCGCACGTGCCAACGCCGATGTTGCCGCTATCGCAACCCAGGTTGAAGATGCCGTCAAGGGGATAAGGAATCACATGATCGTTGCCATCATGGGGTGTGCCGTGAACGGGCCGGGAGAGGCGAGGATTGCCGATCTCGGCGTTGCCTGTGACACTGGTGGTGCGGTGCTGTTTGCCCATGGGAAACCCTTGCGGCGCATACAAACAACAGAGATTATAGAGAGCCTTATGAAAGAAATAGAAAAGGAGATAGGTGAATGAAGTTTTCCTCAATGTTCCTGCATACCCTTAAGGAAGAGCCCCGTGAAGCTGAGGTCATAAGCCACAAGTTGATGCTCAGGGCTGGTATGATAAAGAAACTGGCATCAGGGATTTACTCGTATCTGCCCTATGGGTTGAAAGCCATCAGAAAGGTGGAGGCGATAATCCGGGAAGAGATGAATGCAGCAGGTGCACAGGAGGTTCTCCTGCCCGGGGTACAGCCTGCTGAGATATGGAAAGAGAGCGGCAGGTGGAATGTGTACGGGAAGGAACTCCTGCGGTTTATCGACAGGAAGGGCGGCGAATTCGCCTTTGGTCCGACCCATGAGGAGGTGATCACGCACATCGTGCGTGACGAACTGCATTCCTACAAGGACCTTCCCGCCAATCTCTATCAGATCCAGACAAAGTTCCGTGATGAGATACGTCCACGGTTCGGCATCATGCGTGCCAGAGAGTTCATCATGAAGGACGCCTATTCGTTCGATACTGACGACAGTGGCGCGGAAAAGAGTTATGAAGCCATGTACCGGGCATATGAAAACATATTCAGCCGGTGCGGGCTGAAGTTCAAGACCGTAGAGGCTGATTCCGGCCCCATCGGCGGAAATTTCTCCCACGAGTTCATGGTCCTTGCTGAGACCGGCGAGGACGTCATTCTGAGCTGTTCTACATGCAACTACGCAGCAAACATGGAGAAGGCCGAGATTTTTAAGGAAGGGACTCTTGCGTTTGCATATGCAGCTGGTGGCAGTTTCGAAAAGGTTCATACGCCCGATGTCAGGACAGTGGAAGAGGTTTGTGCGTTCCTCGGCGTTGAGTCGAAGGACCTGGTCAAGACGCTCATCTATGACTCAGACAAAGGTGTTTTTGCGGCACTGGTCAGGGGGGATCACGAGGTGAACGAGGCAAAACTCAGGAGGGTCTTCGGCTGCGAAACCCTGGAGCTGGCCGATGAAGAGACCATCGAGAAATATACCTCGGCACCCAGGGGGTTTGCCGGGCCGGTGGGACTCAAGGTGCCTATGGTCGCAGACAGTGCCCTTGCAGACAATGGACCGTATGTCGTGGGAGGCAACGAGGAGGATTACCACCTCAAGGATGTATGGCTTTCCCGGGATACCGGCATCACTACCATCGAGGACATCAGGAATGCAGGACCGGATGATCCCTGTCCCCGGTGTGCAGATGGAAAGCTGGAGGCCATCCGCGGGATTGAGGTGGGGCATATATTCAAACTCGGGACGAAGTATTCCCAGGCCATGAATGCACAGTTTTTAGATGAGAACGGGTCGTTGAAGCCGATGATAATGGGGTGTTACGGGATCGGAGTCGGACGGGCGGTTGCTGCTGCAATCGAGCAGCATGCAGATGAATCGGGCATCGTATTTCCACTCTCCATTGCCCCATACCCTGTTATGGTGCTTCCCATTACTGTGAGCCCCGGTGATGTTATGGATACCGCCACTGCAATCTATAACGAGCTTGTCAAACAGGGGATCGATGCGATCATTGATGACAGGGATGTGCGGCCCGGGGTAAAATTCATGGATGCCGACCTGATTGGCGTCCCCTACCGGGTAACGGTGGGTGCAAAAGGTTTGAAAGAGGGAATCGTTGAAGTAAAGGAGCGGGCTACAGGGAACATCGAGAAGGTGTCCCCTGAGGAGGTTGTGGCATACTGCAGATCCAGGATTCACGCATAGGGAATAATTATTGACAGTACGGATCAATGACATACTCGAGAAGGTGTCAGCATACATCCCTGATGCCGACACGCGGATTATTGAGAAGGCCTATGTGTTTTCTGCCAGGGTTCATCAGGGCCAGACCAGGCTGAGCGGTGAACCCTATCTGAATCACCCGCTGGAGGTTGCCTTTATCATCGCCCAGATGCAGCTTGATGTGATAGCTGTCACCGCCGCACTGCTTCATGACACCATCGAGGACAGCCTGACGAGCGTGGAGGATATCAGGACTGAATTCGGCGATGAGGTTGCACTGGTCGTCGACGGCCTCACCAAGATCAGCAAGATCAATTTTCGATCGGAAGAAGAACAGCAGGCCGAGAACTTTCGCAAGATGATTCTCGCCATGAGCAAGGATCTGCGGATTCTGCTCATCAAGCTCACGGACCGGCTGCATAACATGCGGACACTGGAGTTTCACAACCGGCAGTCGCAGCAGAGGATCGCCCGTGAAACCCTTGACATCTACGCTCCGCTCTCAAACAGGCTGGGCATCCACTGGCTTCAGGTTGAGCTTGAAGAGTTGAGCCTGAAATACATCGATCCAGCCGGGTACAACACGCTGAAGGCCAAGCTCGATACCATTGCCAGGGAAAAGGAAGAGTACCTCAAGTCGATCATGGGGCAGATCCAGGCCAGTCTCGTGGAGGCAGGGCTGAAAGCTGAGGTAAAGGGACGGATAAAACACATCTACAGTGTGTATCAGAAGCTCAAGCGTCAGGGGATCCCGTTTGAGGACGTCTATGACGTGCTGGGGCTCAGGATTATACTGAACACGGTGGCGGAGTGCTACGAGACATTCGGCATCATCCATTCCATCTGGAAACCGATTCAGTTGAGGATCAAGGACTTCATTGCCATGCCCAAGGCCAATATGTATCAGTCCCTGCACACCACCGTATTCGGCCCGGGAGGGGAACGGATCGAGATACAGATACGGACAAGGGAGATGGATTTTATCGCGAATGAGGGCATTGCAGCCCACTGGCGGTACAAGGACGGCAGCAGGATCAGCGATCAGGACGGTGAAAAACTCTCCTGGCTCAGGCAGCTCCTTGAATGGCAGAAGGAACTCAAGGATCCCCGGGAATTTCTCCAGAGCGTCAAGCTGGATCTCTATCCGGAGGATGTGTATGTCTTCACTCCCAAGGGGGATGTGAAACGGTTTCCTGCAGGGGCAACGCCGCTGGATTTTGCATACAGCGTTCACACGCAGCTGGGGAACCAGTGCACCGGGGCCAAGGTGAACGGAAAGATCGTCCCGCTGCGCTATAAGCTCAACAGCGGAGATGTTATCGAGATCTTACGGTCTTCAAAACAGCACCCCGGAAAAGACTGGCTGAGGATTGCCAAGACATCCAGGGCCAAGACCAAGATCCGGACATGGCTGAGGACACAGGAGAACGAGCAGAGTATAGCCCTTGGAAGAGAGTTGCTCGAGAAGAAGATAAAAAGTCTCCACCTCAACAAGACCCCGGATGTTGATGAACTGGCCAAGGAGTTCTCATTCAAGAGCACGGACAACTTTTTTGCAGCCATCGGGTTCGGCCGTCTATCGGTAAACCAGGTCATTCACAAGTTCGCTCCCGAGGAACAGAAGAAGGTGGTGGAGATCCCAGTCAAAAAGAAAAAACAGGAGGTCTCGAGCATCATTGTAAAAGGGGTGGAGGATCTGCTTGTCAGATATGCCAGGTGCTGCAGGCCGATACCCGGGGATAAGGTGGTCGGGTTTATCACCCGCGGCAGGGGGATAACCGTGCACAGATCAAATTGTCCGTATGTTTCTGAAGTGGATCCGCAGCGTCTCGTTCCTGTGGAATGGGATGTGAACGTATCGGAAAGCCATGAGATCGAATTCTCGGTTACCTGTCAGGACAAACCGGGTATGCTTGCTGCCATCACTGCAACCATCGGGGCACGGAATATCAATATTTCAAAGATGAAGGCCTATCCCAATGTCAATGGGAGTTCCATTTGCATACTGAGGGTCATGATCAGGGATCTTGAAGAACTGGATGGCCTTTTTCACGATATTCGAAGGCTCAAAGGGGTGGAGACTATCGTGCGGCAGTAGATGCCGATGAAAGATCTGGGTGATTCAGTCCTTATTTCCTGGTGATTATCCCGTGGGTGGCCGTGATGTAGACCTCTACAGCTGGGCCCTGATCTTTTCCAGGATCATGTCTTCAATAAAGCCGTTTGTGGTGCATTCATGCCATTGGCGGGTCACATTCTTGTCATATGCTTCGATATGTGCCGTGATGCGGGCCTTGGTGCTCATGTCGTTGATAGGTGTTATAAGGATGCTCAGCGTGTATCCGACTTGGGACCAGATTGCCAGACGGGTCTCAGGCTTCTGTGCGATTTTTTCAATCTCGTGATGCGCCTGGGGTCCTACGGAAAAATTGACGAACCCTGTCGTGATGAGTCCTTTTTCCTTCTCCATGGTCTCGATGGGAATGGCCTCTTCTTCGAGAGCCATGAGTGCGGCATCCCACACGTTGTCGAAGCGGGCGAGATAAAAAGCCGTATCCTCTTTTGGGCGCGGCTCTGGAGCCGAGGCGCAACCGCTGAGCGTGAGTATGAGTACGACCGCGATAAGATATAGGTTTTTCATGAAATATCTCCTCAGGGTACTGTCAATCATACGAAATAGAACTACGCTAAATACCACAAAGTACAACGAAAATACAAGTAATAATTCATGAGTTATGGTTGATGTGTTTGCAGGGAGGCTTTCCGGTCCGGTAAGCAGAACAGATCGCTGCCGGAACAAAGGCGTTGCTCGCATCTGCTTGTTTGTTTGTTCTTTAAAGGTAGGAGGGTGTCATGAAAAAACAGCTTGTCTTTGGTGGTTCGGGTTTGCAGGCACACAGCTCAGAGGTATCCTGAGGTGCCGGGGGAACCGATTACCCAAGCTGAATAAGACGAAACCCAACGAGTATATAGATGGTGTTTTCGAAGGGATTGAAGAGGTCTTAGATGGTGTGTTTCTGGACTTTGCCTGATTTAATACACTGCGTGCAAGCCTTGATTCTCTGAACACCGTGAGCAGTCTCGACCCGCACCTTCTGCAGATTCGGAAGCCAAACCCTTTTTGTCTTGTTCTGTGCATGGGATACGTTGTTGCCTGTTTGCGGACCCTTTCCGCATATGTCGCACTTTCTTGCCATGTATCGTATATCTCACTTTCTCGTGTTTTTGTCTGTGTGTGGTGCCGAAGCCGGGATTTGAACCCGGACGGGAGTTACCCACCACCCCCTCAAGATGGCGTGTCTACCAAATTCCACCACTTCGGCAGAGTACTGGATGTTAATAACAACCAATAATCTCACTGTCAATATAGAAAATAGCAAAGTCCGGAAAAAACAATGACTGAATATTGAGATGACCCGATTGATTCTTCATCATGAAATATTATTATGTAATAGTATTAAAAATTGGTTGACATCAATGAGTTAAATAGTTAATAGGAATGATTATCATTAGCAATAAGAAAGGAGGAGCAGAGCATGGCGAAGAAGTTGGAGATTTATAAGTGTGAGGTATGCGGCAACATAGTTGAAGTCCTCCATGAGGGGAAAGGAGAACTGGTCTGTTGTGGGCAGCCCATGAAACTCTTCAAGGAAAACACCGTCGATGCAGCGAAAGAAAAACATGTACCGGTTATCGAGAAGACAGCAGACGGCTTCAAGGTCAAGGTAGGCAGTGTTGCTCATCCCATGGAGGAGAAGCACTACATAGAGTGGATCGAGCTCATAGCCGACGGGAAGGCATACCGAAAGTTCCTCAAGCCGGGAGATGTGCCTGAAGCGATATTCTGTATCGATGCCAAAGAGGTAGCAGCAAGAGAATATTGCAATCTGCACGGTCTCTGGAAGGCGTAGGAAAATAAAAACAAGGGGGAGTGTATGATCGGGAAGAAGGTTGAAGCGGCATTGAACAACCAGATCAATGCCGAGCTCTATTCAGCATATCTTTACCTTTCCATGAACTCCTATTTTCTCTCAATCAACCTGACGGGTTTTGCAAACTGGATGCGCATTCAGGCCCTCGAAGAGATGACTCATGCCGATAAGTTCTACCGCTATGTCAACGAGCGGGGAGGAAGGGTCACTCTCATGCCAATAGACGGTCCCCCGGGCGAGTGGTCATCACCCCTGGCTGCATTCGAGGATGTATACAGTCACGAACAGAAGGTGACGGCCATGATACATTCTCTGGTGGATCTTGCAATCGAGGAGAGGGATCATGCAACGTCAAGCATGCTGAACTGGTTTGTGGACGAACAGGTGGAGGAAGAGGCAAACGCGCAGAGCATCGTAGCGCAGCTGAAACTGATTGGTGAGAACACCGGCGGGTTGTTCATGCTCGATCGTGAACTGGGCACTCGAGTGTTTACGCCGCCTGCTCAATCTCAGGAGTGATAGGCACCAGCCAAGTCATAACCTTGGATTGCGGGGCAATACTCGTCTGAGTTCTGTAAACGTATACGCGGAGGGAGAAGTATGTCCAGCGGGTTTAATGCAGATGAGATTTTCGAAATGGCGCTTGAATTTGAAAGAAAGGGGGTACTATTCTACACAAAGGCTTCCGAGATGTTTGAGGACCCTGAGATCAGGAGCATGCTGGTGAGCCTTGCAGCTATGGAGGCTGAGCATGAACAGATTTTCTCCTCGATGAGGGGACGACTCGTCGGCCAGGAAGGCTATTCCGAGGCATTTGATCCGGATGGAACAGCCGCCTCGTATGTGCGGGCAATGACCGGCGGTGAGGTCTTTGATGCCACGGTTGCATTGACCGGTTCAGAGACCTTAAGAGATATATTGAAGAAAGGGATAGAGGCCGAGAAGAATTCAGTCGTGTTTTATACGGGTCTCAAGCGTGTTGTTCCTGAGAGCCTCGGCAGGGACAAGGTGGAGAAGATCATAGAGGAGGAAATGAAACATATAGGTATCCTGAGTGATAAGCTCTCCTCACTCAAAAAGCTGACATAAAGGAGATGGTGAAAATGCCTGGAATCTACAAAGCGATAAAGGTTAGCGAACATGTATACTGGGTCGGTGCTATCGACTGGACGATACGTGACTTTCACGGGTATACAACAAAGAGGGGGAGTACCTACAATGCGTACCTCATTATTGCCGATAAGATCACGCTCATCGATACGGTCAAGGCCCCTTTCAAGGATGAACTCTTAAGTCGGATCGCATCTGTCACCGATCCGGGCAGCATCGATTACATCATATCCAATCATTCCGAGATGGACCATTCCGGTTGTCTGGCCGAGATAATACGCGAGGTCAATCCTGAAAAGGTCTATGCATCGACGATGGGTGCAAAGACATTGAAAGAGCACTTTGCCATAGACCGGGAGATTATTGCCTTAAAAGATGGATCGGAGCTTTCGCTGGGAAATATGAACCTGCAGTTTATGGAAACACGCATGCTGCACTGGCCGGACAGCATGTTCAGCTATCTAGCTCAAGATAAGCTGCTCTTTTCCCAGGATGCCTTCGGGATGCATCTTGCGTCCATGGAACGATTCAGCGACGAGGTTGACGAGGCAATCCTGAACTATGAGGCGGCCACCTATTATGCAAACATTCTCCTGCCATACTCGCAGTTGATCCTGAACCTTCTCGACAAGGTGGGTAAATCAGGGCTGGATATCCAGATCATTGCCCCGGATCATGGGCCGGTATGGAGAAGGGATCTCTCAAAGATACTCGGCCTGTACAAACAGTGGGCCGATCAGAAACCCACGAACAAGGCTGTCGTCCTGTTCCATACCATGTGGCACTCTACCGAGCTCATGGCCCGCGCCATCGAGGAAGGACTCATTGCAGGCGGAGCCCATGTAAAGGTGATGTCCATGGGATCGTTCCACCGCAGCGACGTGGCATATGAGATTCTCGATGCCGGTGCGCTCATCGCAGGCTCCTCAACACTCAACAACAACATGCTCCCGGCCATGGCCGATGTGCTCACCTATCTCAAGGGACTCAAGCCCAAAAACCTCATTGGTGCCGCCTTCGGGTCGTATGGTTGGAGCGGCGAGGCGGCCCTTCAGATACAGGAGATTCTTCAGGGTATGAAGGTCGATCTTGCAGGTGAACCGGTCAAGGCGAAATATGTGCCTGGTGACGAGGCGCTGGAAACATGTTATGCTCTGGGCAGGACTATTGCAGAAAAACTCCGGGAGGTTGCAATCAATGAGTGATGCGTTGGACCGCAAGGCACTGTGGGATATTTCTTATGGTTTGTATATCGTTTCTTCGGTATCAGGTGATAAGACGAACGGACAGATAGTGAATACGGTGTTTCAGGTGAGTGCCGAACCTCCGTCAATCGCGGTAAGCATCAATAAGAACAATCTTACCCACCAGTACATCGAGGACAGCGGCGTCCTGGCGGTATCTATTCTTGAAGAAGAAACCCCGATGCCGTTCATCGGCCTGTTCGGCTTCAAGTCAGGCAGAGAGGTGGACAAGATGTCACAGGTTGTCTGCAGAAGCGGGGAGACCGGATGTCCCATCGTAACCGACAACGCCCTTGCCTGTTTCGATGGAAGGGTGGTGGGGTCCCTGGATTGCGGAACGCATACGATCTTTGTTGCAGAGGTGGCAGGTGCGGAGATACTCAAAAAGGGAACGCCTCTTACATATGCCTATTACCAGAACGTGAAAAAAGGAAAGGCTTCGAAAAACGCCCCAACCTATAAAGGGGATGTGAATACTCAAGTCAAACATGAAGAAAAAATCGTGGAGGGTGAAATGAAAAAATATGTATGTGGTGTGTGTGGTTATATCTATGATCCCGCCGAAGGCGATCCAGAAGGCAACATTCCCCCCGGGACAGCTTTTGAAGATTTGCCGGACGACTGGGCCTGTCCGGTCTGCGGTGCCGAAAAGGATGAGTTTTCTCCTGAGGAGTAGCATGACAGGCACCTTATAAATGGATACGGTTTTTTTCCCATAAGGGCATGATCTGGTTGTGCACATCGGCGGACATGCCCTGTGCATGGTCGCTTTAGGAGAAGGTATATACAGCCTGTTTACGTGTGCATGAATTATCAAGAACCAGGACCTTTCGTGAATGTATCTCGAGCTTATCTCGATGAGCTTTACCGCCGGTACAACCACCGGGGGTATATTCCCCCTGATCCCCTTGAATTTGTCTGGCTCTATAGTGACCCCCTGGAGCAGGAGATTGCGGGGATTGTCGCCTCTGCGCTTGCGTACGGAAGGGTTGCGCAGATAAAAAAGAGCGTGGCGTGCATTCTTGGCAGGATGGAGCCGACGCCCCGGGCCTTCATTGAAGAGGCGTCACATGAGCATCTTCTAGAGGTGTTTGAAGGATTCAAGCACCGGTTCACTACTGCATTCGAACTTGCAGACTTTATGCTGGGAATCCAGCGGGTCATTTTCCTGCACGGGTCACTTAAGCGCTGTTTTCTGAACTCGTTAGGGCCTGGCCATGACAGTACGATTCATGCCCTGGGTGCATTTGTTCAGGAGTTGCGAGCATCCTTTCCCCACCAGTACAACAGCCTGCTCCCCCATCCGGAAAAGAAGAGTGCCTGCAAAAGACTTCACCTGTTTCTGCGGTGGATGGTGCGGCGGGACGATGTGGACCCCGGGGCGTGGGATGGGATCTCGCCTAGACTCCTGATCGTTCCCCTTGATACCCATATGTATTCCATCTGTTCTCGGTTCGGGATGACCTGCAGGGCTGCCTCGGATATGAAAACCGCCCTTGAGATCACTGCTTGTTTCAGGAATATTATACCGGAAGACCCGGTGAGATATGATTTTGCATTGACCCGTCTGGGCATACGACCGGATGCTGAGTGTTCAGCCGGACAAGAGCACCACGCTCGTTTATGAAACGTTTAATACCACTTTTGGAGGGAACTATGGACGATAAGATTCGTGACGCCATACACCAGGCGTATACGGGTGAATCAAAGGCATCTCTCAGGCTCAAGGTCTATGCGGATAAGGCCCAGGAGGAGGGATATCCGCAACTTGCTAAGCTCTTCAGAGTGATCTCCTTTTCAGAGGAGCTCCATGGCAAAAGGGCGCTCAAGCTCCTGAAAGAGATCAAGAGCACCGAGGAAAATCTTGCCGACAGCTTCGAGTCTGAGACCAAGGTCGCCGGTGTTGCCTACGACAGCTTTATCAAGCAGGCCGAAGAGAGTGGCGACAAGGCGTCTTCTGTCTATTTCAGCCAGTCCCGCGACGTGGAGGAGGTCCATGCCAAATTGTATAAAGAGGCCATGGACCATGTCTTAGAGGAACGGGAGACGATATACTATGTCTGTGATGTCTGTGGCTACGTCTCGGATGGAGTTCTACCTGAAGAGTGTCCGGTGTGTGGGGCAAAGAAAGACAGGTTTGTGACATTTGAGTAGCGTTTTTTGCTGACCGGGGTGTACAGCCTGTAACAAACATAGAATAGTGTTACCTACAGAATCCCTCCCTGTTTTAAGGGAAGGTTCTGATCTTCCATGCGTAACGAAAAGTGCGAAATCAGTTTATCGCCCGCTTTTCGAGAAAAGTTCTCCAGAATGTCTCGTATTCGCGGCAGGCCTTCTTGAGTTCCTCAATCCTTGTGATACCAAGACGTGCAAGCTCTTCGAGAATTTCGCGTCGTGTCAGTGCCATGTGTGCCACCTGCTCTTTGTGATGATCCAGGCATTACCTGAGATCTTTTTCCCCCACTGTTTCTTTTATCAAGAACAGAGCGGAAAGCAAAGCGAAAATGAATCGCCAATGTTGCCGGTTTTTCTATTTCCACTTCTATGATAACAAATCATACAATGGCCGAATGGTCTATCAGGGTATTCCTGAAAATCGAATAAGACTATTCCTTATAGCCTGTAAGCGGATATGCCCTGTGGCGACCCGGGAAAAGAGGTTTGCTCGTGCTTAGCGTGCAGATCCTTCATCGCTTCGGGCTCTAAGGAATGCGTACCTTCAACACATCGAAAAAGAAGCCCAATTCACGGGAGTCCTCACTTTTTGCATAAGAACAGAGGAAGGAGAAGGAAAACCGGGAAGTACGTTCATCGTGTTCGTAGAAGATGGTATGCCAGAGGATGTCAACAAAAGATGATGTATTTGATTTTTCGCCATGTGCAAGTGTCAGGACAGGCAGCCAGTTTCGCCGGAACCCCTCATTGCGGAACGGAAAGATCCAGGGAACATACCATGAACTCTCATGGGCTCCATATTTGTGATGCCACACCGGCCACAGGGTTTTTTCATATGTCTCTTCTCCCTCCAGGGAAATCTCATGAGAGTGTCTGCTGAGAATAAGAACACTGGTTTTTTCCCGTCTCAGGTTGCTGTTCTTGTCGAAGTTCAGTTCTTTCCTGTACAGAGGCCAGAGTACAGTCTTTACCGAATAGGTGGGGGGTATGATCTTTGTGTGGTAGAAGGGAAAGATCCGTGTCTGTTCATAACCGCCTTTTGCAAACCTGATCAGGGGCCAGGGGCAGTCGGTGCTGGTATGGTTTGCCCTGAAATCCCTGCTGTAGGTAAAAAAAGGCCAGATAACGGAGATGTTTTTATAGGAGTCCCCCCGTGCATAGAGAAACAGAGGCAGAACGGCGTCCATGTTTTCTTTGCCGCGTTTGCGGTGAAATATGGGCCACAATGCAAAATCGTGACGGGATCCTCTCGATTTCTCGTAGCCATAGAGAGGAAAGATCTTGAACTCTCTGTCCCGGCTATAGGAGAATACAGGCCAGAGGATATAATACGTGTCAGTATCACCGATGGTCGTTGTCGAATAGACCGGCCAGAGAACGAACTGCGCATGGTCGTAGCCGAACCGGTGAGACAAGGATCCGTACAGCGGGAAGAGGCCGCCGTAGCTCGTATCCCGGTATCTACCGTAAAACGCAGGGAACAGGGTTCTGTGCGAATGGTGTTCCTCCTGTACCGATCGATACAGGGGAAAGAAGAGACCTCTGTTTTTGGTGCTTTGTCCCAGGGGAAAAAGGATATCGGTCCGCTCTTCGTCTCGATAGAAGACAGGACGGACAGCATCACTCTGGGATGAAAAGGCAAAGATAGGCCCCAGCATGTTCAGGGTATAGTCCTCGCCCTCGGACTCATAGAACACCACGGGCGAGAGATTGAATTCACCCCCGATCGCCTCGTGACTAGAGACGAATGAGAGTGCGATGATCAGAACAATGGGCCAAAGGCGCATGGTTCCTACCAGATCAACCCCAGGATGGTTCCCATGACGGTTATCGGCACCTGCTCTTCCAGGCCCTGTGCTGCAAGGTTCGCATTTCGCAGTGTTTCATTGAGCTGCTGATACAGCTCTTCATCAACAAGGATATGTCCCAGGGTTCCTCTGCCTGCAGCGAGCTCATCCGTGATAAACTTGATGTTCTCTGCGATTGCGAGAAGATCATAATAGAGTGTAGGGTCAGAAAGCAGCAGGTTGATGGTGCTTTCTTCGCTCAGATTCGAGGTGAACTGCTGCATATTCTCCATGAAATCAACCATGGTGACATAGAGGGTCTCGTCGTTGATGAGTCTGCCGATGGTCCCCTGGCCTGTATTCACACGATCCATTATCTGGCCGAGGTTATGTGATGCAGAGGTGAGATCCTGGGAGACGACGGTGAAGTTGTCCGTGATCTCAGTCAGGTGGCCTAGAATGACCGATATGTTCTCTCTGTTTTCCGCAACCAGGGCAGAAGAATCCTCGCTGAGCTGATGAACGTTATTGAGGATACTCCGCAGGGTATCTTCATCACCGAACACGGAGTTCAGAGCTCCGGTCAACTCCGTGAGATTCCCGGCGAGTTCCCCCAATTGCATGAGCAGGTAATCCAATGACGGAGGAACGGTTGTTCGTGCCAGATTGCCTCCGGGCTCAATGGTATTTTCGGAAACACCGGGAGTAAGTACGATAATCTTGTCTCCCAGTACTCCTTTGGTTGCTATGGATGCCACTGAATTTATCGGCAGTTTGATGTCCTCCTCGATGGCGGCGGTTACTACGGCTGAATAATCCTTATTCAGCGCAATATTGGTAACAGATCCCACCTGTACACCGGCCAACTCCAGGGGAGAACCCTTCTTCAAGCCCTCTACAGAGGAGAACACCATGGTGATGGAGTAGGTCTTTTTTTTGGAAAAGCTCAGCTCTCCTATCTCTACGGACAGGACGACAAAGATGATGATCACAATGACAATAAAAATACCTACCCGCGCTTCATTGCTCATATACACACCCACTCGGCAAAAACATTATATCATGATGAATTATTCCAGTAATTCGTCGATTTTTTCTTGTATTCCGGGTCTTGTATTATTCAAAATAGATGACTTGATGTAGTAATCAAGTGCCTCATCTCTCTTCCCGAGACTCTTGAGGATATCTCCCATGTGTTCATGAATGACAGGGTCGGACCCCAGTTTTTCCAGGGCCTTCTCCATGTAGGGCAGGGCTTCGTCTGCGCGATTCGTCTTGTAGAGGACCCATGCCATGGAATCGAGGATGAAGGGATCCTCCGGCCGCTGGTCAAGGGCTTCCTTGATCATACTATACGCCTTGTCGAGGTTGATCCCCTCGTCCGCCCACACATAGCCGACAAAATTCAGGGCCACCGGATCGTGTGGATTCTTTTCCAGGAGTGTCGTGGCAACGGCAAGTCCCTCGTCCCTTCTCCCTGCATTGTCGAGTTCGGTGGCCAGCTGATAGCCCACTTCGGAGCAGTTTTTTCTCTCGGAGGAGTATTCCCATGCAGCAGAGAGAACCTCGAGGGCTTCTGAGGTATTTCCCATGTCTTTCAGTATTGTAGATTTCAACACGGCGGCTTCACATCCCAGAGGGGAATTCATGGGAATGGCTTCCAGTGCTTCAAGTGAGGATTCGAAATTGTCCAGTTTGGCATAGGCTATGGCGAGATAGTACAGGTCTTCATCCGTTTTTTCCTCGATCTGATTGAGGTCGGTAAGCGCTTCATCAAAAAGCCCTTCCTGAAGCTTCAACATGATGAGCTTTCTCGTGATCTGCACATTGGGATTTATCTTGCGGAGTCTTTCCAGGATGGATATGGCGTCGGCATATCGGCTTTGCGAGACATAGAGTTCGGACAGTGCAATGAGCGCATCGCTCGAAGATGGATCGCCCTCGAGGAGGTACAGATACACTTCCTCGGCCTGTTTTTTGTCTCCCATCAACTCGTGGATCTTGCCGAGATCGAAGTATGCCTGCTGGAAATTGGGGCGTATCTCGATGACGTCTTCCAGTGCTTCCTTTGCACAGTCAAAATCCTTTGCACCGAAACATGCCTTTGACAGCGTATAGAGTATCATGCTGTCATCGGGACTCCCGAGGAGACCTTCCAGGATTTCCCGTGCCCCGGCGAAATCAGATACGACGATTTTAAGATTTGCGAGGAAGAGCTTGATCTGAGGGTTATCAGGATATTTATTCACCAGGACCTCGGTGTCCGCTATGGCCTGATCCCAATTACCCTTGCGTGCATAGATCTTGGTCCTCAGTTCAAGGGCCTCGTCAGCATAGGTACCGTTGTCTATGAGTCGGTCCACAAAATCGAGTGCGCGTTCGGACTGGTTCAGGATAAAATGGATCCTGGCCTGGGCTAGCCAGGTAAAAGGGTCATCGATGGTGGCATAGAGCTGCAGAGCTTCCTTCCAGTTGCCCCTGTTTTCAGCATCCCGGGCGAGCATCACGGTTAAATACGGACCGGATTGTTTAGGTTTGTCCTGGCTCACCTCAGGAGGCACATGCGCGCATCCTGTAACTATGAGGAACACGGGAATGCAAAGGAGATATTTAAACGATTTGATTCGATGCAATAGCAAACATCTCCTTTACGGTGGCCTGCGGGTCTGCACTGTTGAATACGCTTGATCCCGCAACTATGACATCGACTCCGCGGGAAAGCAACCCCCCGAGATTATCTGTTCCCACACCGCCATCTATCTGCACCAGGATATCCCTGCCGGAGATCATTTCCTTTGTCCTGTCTATCTTCGGAAGGACCGCATCGATGAATGATTGGCCGCCAAACCCGGGATTCACACTCATGATCAGCACCAGATCGATAACATCCAAGGTGTATTCAAGCGTAGTCAGCGGGGTGGACGGATTCAGAGAGACCCCTGATTTCAGACCGAGCTCACGAATTCTTGACAGCGTCCGATGGAGATGATCGCATGCCTCTACATGAACGGTTATACCGTCTGCACCGGCATCGGCAAAGGCCTCAAGGTACCTGTCAGGATCGCTGATCATCAAATGGCAATCGAGATATGCATCGGTGATACTCCGAATGTTCTTCACGACAAGAGGTCCGATCGTGATGTTCGGGACAAAGTGACCGTCCATTACATCCACATGGATCCACTGGGCACCGGCAGATACGACCTTTTCAATTTCAAGGCCGAGGCGCGAAAAATCGGCGGAGAGAATGGAAGGGGCAAGGATCATGGAAGTCCTCCTTTCCCGAGCATGATGCGGGACTCATGTATCCCGCATGAAAATGCATTCGAGTCCATAGCTTTTTTGCCTTCCAGCTGGAGGACATGGGGGACAATAAAGCCCCCTGAACATGCAATCTTCAGCCTGGCACCGTCCTTTACCAGGGTGCCGCTCTTGAATTCATGGTTCTCGCTTTGATAGGATCCGCTCCATATCTTCAGCGTCTTGGTCCCCATAAACGTATATGCACATGGCCAGGGCACGAACGCCCGTATCATGTTATGGATCGTTTTCACATCGTTTCCCCAGTCGATCTCACCCTCTTCCTTTTTCAGCATTGGGGCATACGTTGCACGATCATGATCCTGCGGGATCGGAGAAAGCTCTCCCTTATCCAGGAGGTTCAGCGTTTCTGTCAGTTTGATCGCACCCAGTTCACTGAGCCGTTTCGAAAGGACCTCGGCGTCCTCGGATTCCTCGATGGGTATTTCGGCCTGAAGAAATACCGGTCCGGAATCCATCCCGGCATCGATACGCATGATACTCACCCCTGTTTTTGGCTCTCCTGCTAGGATCGCCCTGTTTATAGGCGCAGCACCCCGGTAAAAGGGCAGGATGGATGCATGGACATTGATGAATCCATGGCGGGGTATCTCCAGCATGTCAGCGGGGATCATCTTTCCGTAGGCAACAACTATGACAGCGTCGAGGCCTGCTTCTCTAAGAGACGAATAGATCTCGTCGTTCTCCCTGAGCCTTTCCGGCTGAAGGACCGGGATCCCCATCTCGCCTGCAAGCTGTTTCACCGGAGGTGGCTGAAGCTGTCGTCCCCGACCCTTGGGTTTGTCCGTCTGCGTGATTACCAGCACAACCTCATGTTCGGCTGCATCGATCAGTGCCTGAAGCGACGACAGCGCGAAATCGGGTGTACCCATGAAGGCGAGTCTCATATCTTCCCTTTTTTTCGTTTTTTCAGGTAGATGGAACGTTTCAGCTGAGACGCATAGTCCAGTATCACGGTCCCGTTCAGGTGGTCTATCTCATGCTGGTATATTCTCGCCAGGAAGCCTTCCGCTTCAATGACAATCTCTTTTCCGCTCAGGTCGACACCCTTTACCACGATCCGTTTTGCACGGGGAACATCTATGGACATCTCGGGAACGCTCAGACACATCTCTGAGTCTGTCTCTTTCCCTTCCTGCTCAATGATGACCGGATTGATCAGCGTAGTCAGATTCCCGGGTTCCTTGTTTGCGGTGGGATCCACGAGGATCAACCGCTTCGAAACCCCCACCTGTGGTGCTGCGAGACCCACGCCGGGCGCGGTGTACATCGTATGTCTCATGTCCTCGGCTATGGTGATGATATCGATATCGATGTTTTCTATATCCTGTGCTCTGGTTTTGAGCACATCATCAGGATACAATACTATCTTCTTCGGCATAGTGTCTTACCTTAAAACCAAAGCTCTTTCTCTGTCAAGTGGAGCCGCCTCTAAGCGGTTTGCCCATATCTTAAAACAGGGAAGGATTCCGGTATGCATAGTACACCGGGCATTTTGCATTGAATCTGCACTTCATACACACTTCAAGTGCAACCTTGGGATTGCCTTTGCGCCTGCAACATATAAGATAGGTTCTCATGGTTTGCTGTACCCGACTTCCTGGAATGAGCCTTCCAGTACCGTATCCGGTATGTCTATCCCGGTCAAGAGGCTGAAGTTCTGTTTGGTCTGATAGAAGAGCATTGCATACCCGGGGATGACCTCCATGCCGTATTCCGATGCCCTCTCGGATAAAAGCGTCGGCCGCATGACCGTCTCCAATACCCGGGTGTTTTTCCTCAGCCGGGACAGATCCAGATCAAAAGGGATGTGATCGACAACAGGTGTTGCCTGTATGACAACATCGACATCCTCTAGAGTTTCATCGTCAAAGAGGGTGACCCGATCTGTCTGAAACAGGTTCAATAAAGCAAGGGCATGGTCCTTTGATCTGTTTAGGATGGATATGCGGCGGGCCTGGGCCTTGAGCAAGGCATCCACGATGGACCTCGCGGCACCTCCAGCTCCGATGACGAGGCAGTGTGCCGCCCGGACAATGCCGATGGCCTTCTGCGCACCGATGCCGTCGGTATTGTATCCGTCCAGGGTTCCGTCTTCATTCCTGACAACCGTGTTCACGGCATTGATCCTTGAAGATACCGGGCATGTTCTGTCCAGAAATCCCGCTACCGTCTCCTTGTTCGGAATGGTTACGTTGAACCCTCCGAGGTTGTTCCATGCACGAAATGCCGTGAGTGTCTCGTAAATGGCATCTGGTTTGACATCGTGGGAAATATAGGCCATGTCGAGCCGCATCCGTTCAAAGATATGGTTGTAGATGGCAGGGGCGGCCACATGAGTGGTGGGGTGTGCGAGGATAGTGAAAATCCTGGTTTTCCCCGTAATTCTCACGCGGCCCCTTTTTTCTCTTTGATGGTCTGTTCAATACTGAAGAGCACGTCTCCAGCCGTGCCCTGAATGAGAAAATCAGACACCCTGCCGGTCAGAGGAGTCGGCTCCCAGTTTATCTCGATGACATAACACTGGTCCTTGGGTATGGGAATGATCCTGGGGCCGGCGAGCTGCGGATTCATCCCCTTGGCAATGAGCGGCAGTGAAGCTGCCGGTTCCACTTGGGCAGAGGTCCCGATGACGAGCATGAGATCGCAATCCTCCGCCTCTGTGAATGATTTTTTCAGGGCATCGGGGGGAATTGCCTCGCCGAAAAAGACCGCATCGGGCTTTAGGATGCCGCCGCACGAACATCTCGGCGGGAACCGTTCTTCAAGCTCCATGAGGACCTGCTTGTATCCGTATCGTTTCCTGCACTTCATGCATTTGGCATGGAGCATATTGCCGTGAAACTCGATGACATTTCGGTTTCCGGCCTTCTGGTGGAGATTGTCGATGTTCTGCGTGATGATGGTCTTTATGATCCCTATGTCCTCCAGATATGCCAGCGCACGGTGCCCCTTATTCGGGAGAGCATCCCAGAGTTGAAATTCATTGGATCTGTTCATGTCCATCATGCACCGCCATACCTCTTCCGGGTCGGCGAGGAAGCGCTCGATAAAGAACATGGTCGGATCATACCTCTCCCAGATGCCGCCGGGGGACCGGAAATCAGGCACACCCGATTCAGTTGATATCCCGGCACCGGTGAGAACGATGGCATGTTTTGCATGCAAAAGGAGGTCAACCGTCTTATCAATGAGGGAACAATCCATGCTGTATGCTTTACCAGAGGGAGAATCCCAGGTCAAGATGCTGGAGGGCCACAACAACTGAAAATCATTGGATCAGAGCAGGATACGGGCCTGTATTGATATTACTGTGAAGCAGGTGCGGAGCCTTCAGGCTGGTCCACGTTCAAGGTAAAGACATCGTCTAGTATGCCCACATTGAATCGATAGTCGCTCAGGGAGATATCGCTGCTGTTCCCGGTTGCATCTTTGAGAAGTATCCTGCTCAGGTGGTGCGCATCATCGGCCCAGATAGAAATGAAGCCTGTACCGCCTTTTGGATACAGGACGAGGTATTCACCGGTATCTTCAACAATGTAATCGGTTTCGATAGAGGCCAGCCCGGAAAAAAAGCCGAGGATGTTCTGTGTGGCGATCTCTTTGGGGATCTCCTGCTGGGTGGTGGTTTTTTCGTCAGGAAGGTGAATGATGACGGTCTGTCCTTTCAATATGATAATCTGCCTCTGCGGTGTATAGACATCCATACGCACACCGATGTCCCGTTTATAGGCGACGCTCCCGGTGAAGTGAATCTTCTTGTCCACAATCGTCTGGTGCGTATCCTGCGAGAAATTCACGATAAAATCAGAAAAGTTCATGTATTCTTTCTGAATATCCTCGAGACTGCCGGCAGATGCGGACACGGCGAGGCCAAGGAGCGCTGCGAGGATGATCAGGCTACTCTTCCATTTCTTGAGCATAGGGTTTTATCAGGACCTTTCTTGGTTTTCCCGCTGTATCGGCCGGGCCGATAATGCCTTCGTTCTCCATCTGTTCAACAATCCGGGCGGCCCGGTTGTATCCTATTCTGAATCTCCGCTGTATGAGCGATATGGATGCACTTCCTTTGTTCGTGACAAACTCCAGTGCCTCATCATAGACGGGGTCATAGTCGTCACTGCCCCCTGAGAGACCTGAATCGTCGCGGGCTATTTCAGCGATCTTGTCATCCAGGCCGTCAACGTATTCCGGCCCTTTCTGCTCTCTGATAAATTCCACTACCCGGTCCAGTTCCTCTTCAGTCACGTATGCCCCGTGGACACGTCGGAGATGGGTGGTCCCGGGAGAGAGGAAGAGCATGTCGCCGAGACCGAGCAGCTGATCTGCGCCTGATGAATCGAGTATGGTTCTCGAATCGATCTTCGAGGAGACCCTGAACGATATCCTTGAGGGGAAATTCGATTTGATGAGCCCGGTGATGACATCCACCGATGGTCTCTGGGTGGCAACGATCATGTAAATGCCTGCTGCCCGTGCCATTTGTGCGAGGCGCGCAATGTGAATCTCCACCTCTCTGTTTACCATCATGAGGTCTGCCATCTCATCGATGACAATCACAAGTTTCGGCAGGAGCCCCTGCTCGTTCTCCTCGCAGTGGATCGTGGCAAGGGTGGTCGAGGGGGTTTTGCTGTTTTTCCTGATCCGCTTGTTGTACGTGTCGATACCCTTTACCCCGAGCGTTTTAAACCATTCATAGCGCCCTTCCATCTCGGTCACGGCCCACTTCAGAACCGGCAGGGCCTCTTTGGGGTCGATGACGACCGGATGAAGGAGGTGAGGGATGCCTTCGTAATGGGAGAGCTCGATCCGTTTCGGGTCGATCATGATGAATTTAAGTTCGGAGGGATCATTCCGGTAGAGCAGGGAAAGGATCATGGTGTTCAACCCGACACTCTTGCCGGTACCGGTTGCACCGGCGATGAGCAGATGCGGCATCTTCGCGAGGTTGGTAACCACCGGAATCCCTTCAATATTCGTCCCCAGTCCGAGGGTGAGCGAGGTTGATGAGGTTATAAACTCCTTGCTGGACAAGATGCTGCGCAGGTAGACCATTTCCCGTGTTCTGTTGGGTATCTCGATCCCCACGGCATTCTTCCCCGGTATGGGTGCCACAACCCGGACCGGGGATGCCTTGAGGGCCATGGCAAGGTCATCTGCCAGGGACACGATCTTGTTGATCTTGATGCCTGGTGCCGGGGTAAACTCGTACATGGTGATGACCGGTCCCGGTTTGATTTCCAGGATCTCTCCTTCCACCCCGAAATCCTGGAGCTTTGATATGATGAGCGATGCATTTGCCTTGAGTTCTTTCTCGGTTATCTTCCGGCTTTTTGACGGAGGTTTGTTGAGCAGGGACAACGGCGGAAGCTGATAGTTGTCTACAAAGTCGAGGGTTGCCTGCCTCGGAACCTCGGAGGGAGATTTTTCCTCGTGCTCTGCGATGGTGATCTGAGGCTCCAAAGGGTCCTTTTTCTCTTCGGATACCTGTTTAGGCTTCTGTTGCGTGCTCTTTTGCGGTCTGCTCTTTGATCGGTTCTCCATCTCGGCCTTTTTCTTCCGGAATTCCCGGTTCTCCTTGATGGTGGAGGCCAACTCCAGCATTGATTTATAAGGGGTTGACACGTCGTACCCGATCATGAATCCCGCACATAGCAGCATAATGAGCAGGACGAGAGATCCCCATTCATTGAGATAGGCGAGCAGGGCACCACCGATGATGTGTCCGAGGCCTCCCCCTGCCGACATGCTTTTCGAGAAAAGGGAGATTTCCTTGGCAAAGATACCCAGCAGGCCGATTGCGACAAAAAAGATGATGAGAGAGCTTAACAGCTTGATCCAACTCGGGAACTGTTTGTTTCTGAAGAACCGGAAGGCATATTCGGCGAGGAACAGCGGTATGATAAAGGCTGTGATGCCAAAGATTATATAGAGCCCGTCAGCGACATATGATCCAACGATTCCCATCCAGTTATGTATGTTCTTGGCATTTTCCAGGTGAGAAAAGCTGGGGTCTGTCGGATTGTATGATATGAGCGCGAGAAACAGAAAAATGGCAATAAAGCCCATAAATAGCCCCAGTATCTGTACCGGGAAGGTGTTTTCGGGTTTCTTTTTTGCCATCAGTGTCCCTTTCTTATAAACTCAGGGCTATATATAGTAGCCCAGCCAGCCAGCAGTATATAGAAAAAATGATAAAATTGTGCTTTTTTAAAGTCCATACCAAAAATTTCAGAGAAATCAAGCCTACAATAAAGGCCGTGGCTGCTCCCATGATATGAGAAGCGGTCAGATTCTGGGGGGTGTCGCCCCATTCCAGGACCGCTGCGCCGATGATGGCCGGGATTGCCGCAATAAAGGAGTAGCTCGCGGCCCAGGTGCGTTCCATGCCGCAGAACACGCCGGCAAATATGGTTGAACCGGACCGTGAAATACCGGGTATGATGGCGAGTGATTGAAACAGCCCGATGATTACGGCATCCCGGATACGGATCTCGCCGTATGCTTTCTCGTATTTTTTTATCCTGTCGGTGAAAAAGGTGAGGAAGCCGGTGATGATGAGCATGCCTGCAGCCAGTTTTGGCAGTGAGAACATGGCTTCGAACGTGTCCTTGAAGAGGATACCGATGGTGCCGGTGATCACGGTGGTGATCATTAGGCAGACGATAACAAGCATTTGCTGCCTCTGATAAGTGCCAGGCAGGATGCCCCGAATGAGGGAGAGAAGGTCCTTGTAGAAAAACACGATCACCGCAAGGGTGGTGCCGAGATGAACAGAGACATTAAAGAGCACATCCCCCAGCCACCTATCCCCGATAAACCCCTGGAGGATGGCGAGGTGCCCCGAACTGGATACCGGCAGAAATTCGGTAAGGCCCTGGATGGTTCCGAGAAAAAATGCAATGAGAAGGTCGTGCAACTAAATCTCCATAATGATTGGAATTATCATGGGTTTCTTGCCAAGCCGGGCTTTCAGGCGCATTCCCAGTGTCTCCCGAAGCCGGTTCTGAAGTCCCTGGATATTGAGTTCTTTGTCCAGGCATGTATCCAGGGCCTCATTGGCTGTCTGTCTGATTTCCTCCATGATCTCCTGTTCCATGCTCGCAGGCACGACGCCCTTGCACATGATATCAGGGCCAAGGACGACATCGGACGAACTCCCGTCGATTACAACGAAGGCAACTACAAGACCGCCTTCAGAGATATGTCGCCTGTCTCTGAGAACCACATCTCTGATATCCCCGGTGAGCTCACCGTCAACAAAGCATTTTCCGTGCGGTGCTTCTCCGGTTATCTGCATGCCGTCTTCCCTGATGGTCCACACCTGGCCCGGTTTTGCGAGGACTATCTGGGCATTCAGGCCCGGCGAGGCTTCGACCATTTCCGCCAGTGCCTTCATATGTCTGAATTCTCCATGGATGGGCATGACGATCTCGGGTCTCAGGACCGTGACCGCCTTGAGCAACTCGTCGTGCGGTGCGTGTCCGGTTGCGTGAACATCGGCAACATCCGGATAGTACACCTTTGCCCCGAAATCGGTTAATTTATCTATGCACCGAGCTATAGCGAGTTCGTTGCCCGGGATGATCCTGGCTGATATGATGACACTGTCCCCGGTCTTCACCTTGAATTTATGCCATCCCCGTGAAATGAGCGAGAGTACGGAATACATCTCTCCCTGGGTGCCGGTGCAGATGATCATCACCTTGCTCCGGTCCATAGAGGTGATCTCGTCTGGTTTTATCAGGTCCCGGGGATCCAGTTCCAGCGAACCGAGATCCGTGGCGATGTCAACCACCTGGTTGAGACTTCTGCCGATAATGGTGATCTTTCTTCCATTTGTGACAGCCAGTTCGTAGAGCATCTGTATCCGTTTCACATGAGAGCTGAAGGTGGATACCAATACAGCGCCGGCAGTTTTTTTTATGATGCTGTCCAGGCTCTTGAGTATCTTGTTTTCATCGGAACATTTCGGATCAACTTCGGCGTTGGTGCTCTCGCACATGAACAGCCGTACGTCTCCGGTTATACGGTTATATTCCTTTGGTATCTGCTTGAAATCCCCCGAGTGGACAATGCGTCCCTGAGGGGTAAGCATGCTCAGGCAGTAGCATCCAAGCGTCGAATGGAGTACCTCGAGAAACTCTATCTCTATGCCTGCGAGCGATATCTTGTCTCCCGGGTTAACCGGTATGAGCTCGATATTCCCGTCCATGTCATATTCCCTAAGTTTTTTCTTCACCAGCTCGAGGGTGAAAGGATGGCTGTAAACGGGGATCGGTGCGTCTTTGAGCAGGTAGGGGAGGGCCCCGATATGGTCTTCATGCCCGTGGGTGAGTATAATCCCCTGGAATGCTTCCTGGTTATCTTTGACATAGGTGAAGTCAGGGATTATCTGATCAATCCCGGTGGGGTTGATCTTCGGGAACATCAGCCCGGCATCGACAACGAGTGAGCCGATGCTGGTTTCTATCACCATGGAGTTCAGCCCGAACTCACGGATACCGCCCAGAGGGATCACCTTTACGTAGCTCATGTCACCTCCCCTGACAGCCGGACAATATGTTCCTTGAGCTGTGCGGAGGTTCGATTCAGGTCGACTCTGGTCTGTTGCGCAAGGGGAATATGATCGAACTGTACCGGCTCCCCGATGCGGATCTTCACCGGTACGCGCTTGATGGAAGAAGTCCACCTGGGCATAAGTTCGTACGCGCCTGAGATCCCCACCGGGATAACCGGTCTGCCCAGGGCAAGTATCAGCCTGATGGTGCCGTGTTTGAAGGGGAGCAGGGTGTTGTCCCACGTCCTCTCTCCCTCGGGGAATATTCCGAGGATATGGCCCTGCTGGACAATGCGGATTGCGTTTCTGACTGCCTGAGCATCTATGGTATAGCGTCGCACGGGAAATGACCGCAGGTGTCTGAGCGCCCAGGTGAGAAATGCCCCCTTGTACTGGGAGTTCTTCGCCATGAACCAGATATTACGCCTCGGGAAAACCCCGAGGATGATAGAGTCCAGAAATGAGGTGTGGTTCGAGAGAAGCACAGCGGAGCCGTGTTCAGGTATGTTGTCGAGTCCCTGGATATCGACAGAGAATACGGATCTGATCAGCGGTTTCACGATGGGGCGAAGCAGGTCAAGCAGCGGGCTGTAATCGCTCCTGTACCATCTCTTCACCGGCACATGGAGGTATGGATGCCCCTTTTGTTTCCCGGGCGTTTCCCGAAGACTGTTCTCAAAACGCAATCGGGGATAGAACTCTACGATCTTCCGAGGGCTGTGGAATCTGACCAGGGCTTTTCGTATACAATCTTCCCACTTCTTCCCCGGCTCTTCGGTAAAGTCAAAGAACAACACACCGTGATTCCGGGAAATGACGATGATGGTGTTGGTCTCGATGGTCAGGGAGGTTATCTGTCCGATTGGTATGGATATGGTCTCTTTGCTGCCGGAAAAGAGGATTTCGTCGGTTTTGAGCACCAGGGTACCTTCGTCTGCAAAGGCTCTCGTATAATGGGTAGCTGTGACACCGGCATAGCCCTTGTAGACACCCATTGTCGCTTCCCGGGATAGCCGTACCAGCTTGCTTGTCAGGATAATCCCGGAATCGGCTTCGGGCAGGTCAAAGGAGAGGACCTTTTCATACCAGTGGGCAACTGTGTTCTTCTGAGCATTGATCGAGACCTCTGAACGGGAACGGATTTCGACAGGGGTCCTGCAGTGTATACACTGTGTATCTTTGAACCAGTCAAAACCTCCACAAACGGGACATCGATAAAGAATATCAGTTATCATCAACTACAAAGTATAGCCCAGTTTTATTGACTTGTACACCTCTTCCATGAGAGTTGGCACATCCCGGCCTTGTGAAGGAATGGGTTTGCCGATGTTCAGGGTGATTTTTCCCGGGGTTATTCTTATCCCGTGCTTGGGCAGGACCTCTCGCGACCCGATGACGGTGATTGGTACTATGGGGACTGCCGCCTGTCGCGCGAGATGGAATCCGCCCTTTTTAAAGGGGTATTGAAGGGATCCGTCGCATGATCTCGTGCCCTCGGGGAAGATCAGGATGGAGGTGCCTTCGGCGATCTTTTGTGCGGCATCATTCAGGCTCGACAGCGCCCTGCCATGGTTAGATCTGTCGATAAGGATGTATCCTGCCCGCTTCATGGCAAGGCCGAGCAGAGGTATCGAAAAGAGTTCCTTCTTGACCGTCCAGCGGAACTGTACGTTCAGCCGGGCCAGCAGTGCAAAGACATCAAAATGACTGACATGATTCGCCATGTAGACGGCAGGTCCTTCCCGGAGATGCTCTTCGCCTGTTGTTTCCACCTCAACGTTGGCGCACAAGAGGGTAAACCGTGCCCAGTGTCGGGCCATAATATGGGGCATATCTCCTGTCCGGCTGAAAGCGGAGAGAATCACATGAGGCAGGATCATCACGATGATATACAGATATGAGCCGATGGTTGTTGTGAAGGTCCAGAACACGGCTAACTTTTACAAAACTTTTACAAACATGTCAACGACCAGGGCGGGAGGAAAAGAGTGGAAGAAATTGTGGGTGAAGGTTACTCTGTATCGCTCAGCACATCCATGAGATCATCGAGCATATCCTCGCGAGTGCTGATGGCACTCAGAGCTGCCTCAAAGCCTCTTTGTGCCCGTATCATATCGCAGAACTCCTGTGGGAGTTCCACGTTCGAACTGACATGGGAATCGCCGATCGGAACACCCGGGGTCGTAGTCCTTGAGGTGTTCACATTCAGGCCGCCGGCTGATCCCGAGGTAATGGTAGTGGCAATGGATTTGTAGTCTCTTGTATTGAAGTTTGCTACATTCGACGATGCATTGGCAAGAAGTATGCTGTTGGCCGTAAGGGCAGAAAGCAGATCATTCATAAAGTCTCCCTTGCTCATTTATCGGTTAGATGGCTATAATCTTAAGTATGAAAAAACGCGGATTGCTCGAAAAGCTCATAATCGCATATGCGGTCTTTCTTGTCGTACTCGTCGGGCTCACCGCCATGCTGGTATATGTCTCATCCAGGCTCAGCAGCATCACGACAGAAATCTATCTCATTGATTATCAGAAGAAAGAGATCTCGGATAAACTCATCGAAGACCTCATATCCCTTGAAGAGACCGGAAAGCAGTACCTGCTGCTCCAGAAGGAATCCTATAAGGCCCTCATTGAGGAGAAGGAGAGAAATATCGTGAGTGCCTGGGCATACCTGTGCGATGAGGATATCTGCTATGATGACCAGGAACGCAAGGTTGTCAGCGGGGGCATGCAGATATGGCAGGGATTCATGGAACGGTTTGACGCACAGATAGCGAATCTGCCGGATAAGACGATTGATATTGAGGCAATGTTTCTTGAAAACAGCCGCGATCTGGACACCCTGGTGGGATTTGCCCGCTATGTAAACGCGCGAGCCATGAAGTCTCTTGACGGGAAGATCGTGTTTCTCAAGGGGCTTGGAGACCAGGTGATGACATTCACCTGGTGGGCATTGGGCATAGCGATCAGCATTGGTTTGATCGTGCCGCTGATCATATACCGGAGTATAACAAACGACCTTACCTCCATACGTGCGGGCATCAAGCACATTGCCCAGGGCGATTTCTCGTATAAGATCCCGCTGGATTCTACAGACGAACTGGGTATGCTTGCGGACTCGTTCAATAATATGGCAATACGCCTGAAAGAACTGGATGACATGAAATCTGAATTCATCTCCATCGTCTCCCATGAACTGAAGACCCCGCTCACCTCTATGAAAGAGGCTGCAAATCTCCTCATGGAGGGTGTTGGAGGAGACCTGGACAAAAAACAGAAGCGGCTGATATCCATTATGGAACAGGGCATCAACAGGCTGCTCCAGACCATAGGAGAACTCCTGGAAATGTCCAAGCTGGAAAGCGGCATAGTTCAACTGCAGATGGAAATGCACGAGATAAACGATGTTGTGGCCGGGTTCATTTCAGAGATCAAACCCTATGCCGATACCAGAGGGGTCAATATTCACGTGCGCTATCTGCACAAAGGATGCATGGTCATACTCGATAAGAACAAGATTCTCCAGGTGTTGACAAATCTTACCCATAATGCCATCAAATATTCTCACGAAGGTTCACGAGTAGATGTGCGAATCAATAACCCGGATGATTACATCACAGTTGAGATCGAGGACCATGGCATGGGGATACCACAAGAGGACATTCCGCTCATTTTCGAGAAATTTTATCAATCGAAAACAACGAGAGGACATAGCGGGATCGGGCTTGGTCTGGCAATCTCCAAGAGCATTGTCGATGCTCACGGGGGGCGAATATATGCAAAAAGTAGTGAGGGCAAGGGGAGTGTTTTTACCTTTTCTCTTCCTCTTAGCCCTAAATCTCCTGCTTTCGGGATGTGAAGCTAATATATTTCTGGGCAAGATGGGTGCAGCCGAAGATAAGCTTTCCTACGGCAAACCCATTGGCAGTGACCTGAACGACATACCTGCGATTATGCCGCCGTCGGTCACCGCACGACACCGGATAGCGATGGCTATTGATTCCATAATACAAGGTGATTATAACTATAAAGATATAAAGGAGACCTTGACCGATATCAGGCAGGACCCTTATATACCGCGGTACCTCAAGGTGGAAGCGGGCTATATTCTGGTACTTGTGGAGAAGATGGATCGTGAACGCCGGGCACGGGATGAGGCTTCGATGAAATACAAGGCCTCTGCAAAAGACTTGGCAGAGACTGCGAAAAATTATGATCAGTGCCTTCAGGAAAACGAGAAGATGAAGGGCGAACTCAAAGAGTTGAAGTACAAGCTGCAAAAGATAGAAGAGATACATATCGATATTGAAAAGAGACGGGGCATGCAATGAGCAAGAGACCCAAGATCATTGTTCTGGATGATGAACCCAATATCGTTGAGGTGATCATCACCCGGCTCGAGACCCTGGGATTTCCTGCAAAGGGTTTTATAAAGCCGGATCTCGCACTCGATGCGTTGAAAAATGACGACTACAGCGTACTCATTACGGACCTGAAGATGCCGGATATGGACGGTATGGAGGTGCTGAGGCGGGCCAAAGAGGTGGATCCGGATGTTGAGGTGATCATCTTCACCGCATACGGCTCTATTGAGGGAGCGGTTCAGGCCATGAAACAGGGCGCACACGATTATCTCGTGAAGCCCTTTGAACCCATAGAACTCGTCGCGAAGATCGAGAGCGCCATTGAAAAGCGGGAGTTGAAGCAGCGGGTACGCTACCTCGAACAGGAGGTAGAGGATAGAATAGAGTACCATATCTATGCAGAAAGCCCGCCAATGAAACGTGTCCTGTCGCTCGTCCGGCAGGTAAGCAAATCGGATGCAAACGTCCTGGTCCTGGGAGAGTCCGGCACGGGCAAAGAACTCATTGCAAAGATGCTGCACTATGAGAGTAATCGAAGGGACAAGAAGTTTGTCGTAATGGACTGCGGCGCGACCCCGTCCACCCTGATCGAGGCCGAACTGTTCGGTTATGCCAAGGGAGCCTTTACCGGCGCGCACAAAGACAAGGGCGGTATCATCGAAGAGGCCGATAACGGCACGCTGTTCCTCGATGAGATCGGCAACATCTCGTCCGAGATGCAGACCCGTCTGCTGAGGGTCCTGGAATCCGGGGACTTCAGGAGGATCGGAGACGTGGATCAGCGCAATGTCGATATTCGGGTGATTGCGGCAACCAACGCAGATCTCAAGGCCAAGGTTGACGAAGGGGTGTTCCGGGAGGACCTCTATTACCGGCTCAAGGTGATCACCATTGACCTGCCCCCGCTTCGCGAGAGGAAAGAGGACATTATAGGCCTGTCCCAGATTTTTATCACCGAATTCAGCAACAAGACCGGGAAGAAGGTCACCGGCATCGACAAAGATGCCATGAATATGCTGCTGTCATACCATTGGCCCGGCAATGTGCGAGAGCTGAAAAATATCATGGAGTCATGCGTTGTCATGTGCACGGGAGAGATGATCACGCCCGATGACATCATTCCCTCAGGGATCTTCGACAGCGTGGTCAGCAGAGACAAGGAAGGGCTCAATACCCTGGAGGCCCAGGAAAAGGCCATGGTGGTTCAAGCCCTGAAAAAGGCCCGGGGTGTCCAGAAGGATGCGGCAAATATCCTTGGTATTTCCCGCAGGGTCATGCACTATAAGATCAAGAAGTATAACCTCCAGGCCAAGCAGGAAATGTAG
>ERZ795057.392-NODE-392-length-46477-cov-5.330964_pt1 | contig 46477 bp, 46 predicted proteins | sample MGYA00375141_ERZ795057 | MGnify/ENA primary metagenome ERZ795057 (study PRJEB30186, sample SAMN05720163) | activated sludge metagenome | isolation source: Anaerobic digester | place: Hong Kong | collected 2015-01-26 ...
CAGAATGGGGTCGAAGGCAAACACCTGCACGGCGCCCATATCCAGGTATTCCTGGGCAGAATATGCGTTTTTGGCAAAGGTTTTCATGCTGCCGTCGGCAAACACCGCCAGCGTATCCAGCGGCGGCCAGGCTTCGCGCGTTTTATAGGTTGAATCGGCAATAATCTCGCCGTTGCGGATGATAATGCCAGGCACCTCATCATTGTACAGGCGATAATTGAAAAAATCGTCCGTGAACGCAACCACCGCGTGGTTGGCCTCGGCCAGCGCCTCCGGCGTAGAGAACCGGTATGCCTTGCCGCCCTTTGGGGTCAGGTAGGTGTTGAGCTTTTCGCCGTTTTGTACCTTGATCTCCGTCTCGCACCAGGCCAGGGTCAGGGTTGGATCGGTGTAGTGCGTGATCTCCACAAAGAGATCCGGGGAAAGGTAAATATAATGGCCTTCGGCCTGATTGATATGCACATAGGCATGCTCCGCGTCCGCAGGCAGGAAGCCCTCTGTCGTCAGCTCCGGCATATCCGGCTCGGACTGCGACCAGAGGACGGGCAAAGGCTCCGGAGTCGGCAGGGGCGTCGCGGTCGGCTCCGGTACGTCCTCCGCAGGGATGACGGCATCGGAATAGATCAGTGTCTGCAAATCGGGCGTTGCGATGCCGGTTTCGTCCAGCCCGTTGCGCTGCTGCAGCCAGGCGATGCGGCGGGTCATCAGGCTGTTATACGCGTTTGAAACGATATCGGAGTAGAAGTAGCCAAGCTCGTACATGCGCAGCTTCAGCTGCCGCACATCCTCGCCGCTCATCCCTTCCTCAAGCGTTCGGTAAGGCGCAGCCAATCCCAGCAGCGGCGCAAATAAAAACACGGCTCCCGCCATAAAGCACAGGAACCTCCTGACCGCTCCCACCCAGAAATCATTCGCTGTTTTCAACTTAACGTACTCCGCTCTATGGGTACAGATCAACGGTTATACTTTCGTTATATTTTTAACACACGCAGCAGACCCTGTCAAGCAATCCACCGTATGTCATACATTCGTTATGATTTGCATTGTATGATATAATACATATAGAAAATAGGAAATACACGACCGACAACGCCAGCCGCTGACCTTGACAGGACGCTGATATTCTGACGCCTTGCACAAAAAGATCGGAGGGTATCGTTATGGAAACTGTTTTTCGCAAGCTGCGCCGCTTCAACCTACTGATGGGACTTCTGCATCTGCTTCAGGGCATATTGATGATTTTCCTGGCGACAAGCGTCATCCAGAAGATCGGAGAATTCTCCCCGACGATTACGCAGGTGTACCAGACCTACAACACGGAAACACAGTCGCTGGAGACCGCGACCCGTACGTTGTTCCAGCTTCCGTTCGGCATTCTGGTCGGGGTGTTTTTGCTGCTTTCCGCCCTGGCGCACGCGCTGATCTCCATTCCAAGCGGGCTCAACGCCATCTACAACCGGGACCTGCAACAGGGCATCAACAAATTCCGCTGGTTTGAGTACTCGCTGAGCTCGTCGCTCATGATTGTGCTCATCGCAACGCTGTTTGGGATTTATGACATCGCATCCCTCATCCTGATCTTCGTCGTCAACGCGGCGATGAACATGTTCGGGTTGTGGATGGAACAGCTCAACAGCGGCCGGGATAACGGGAAGGTTCAGTGGGGGCCCTTTGTGTGCGGCGCGTTCATCGGACTCGCGCCCTGGGCCGCGATTTTGCTCTATATGTTCGGTACGGGGAACTTCGGGCAAATTCCGTGGTTCGTGTGGGCGATTGTCGCCACCTACTTCGTGATGTTCAACACCTTCCCCATCAACATGATTTTGCAGTACAAAAAGGTCGGCAAATGGAAGGACTACCTGTACGGCGAACGCACCTACATTGTGCTGAGCCTCGTTGCGAAATCCATCCTCGCGTGGCTTGTGCTGTTCGGCGCGATGCAGCCGTAGGCAAAATCCCCCACTACTGTTACGAAACCTCCGTGGAATCCTGTGTTCCGCGGGGGTTTTCCGCGCCGTGCAGCCCTCCCGTTTCATTGACAAGTATGCACCCCGATGATAAGATGAAGGCGGACATTTTGTCCGAAACAGAAAGCGAGGAAGAGTTTATGGCAACCGTTAACAAAGATATGTCAATCAGCGAAGTGCTGAGGATTGATCACGGCACCGCAAATGTGCTTCTAAGCCATGGCATGCATTGCCTTGGCTGCCCGCATGCAACCGCGGAATCGCTTGCAGATGCCTGCGCCGCACATGGTTCGGATCCCGAAGTGCTTGTGGAAAAACTCAACGAATATTTATCACAGAAAAATTAACCAGCGTAACAAACAACCTGTATCCCTTGTGTAGCAAGGGATACAGGTTTTCCACATACTGTTTCAGTATTCTGTGGATACACTGTGGATAAACTGCGGGAAGGATTTGAGAACATTGATCAAATCAGGGCAGGAAGCGCTTTTTATTGCGATCGAGATGGAGCGTGGCGCGGTGCAAACCTATGAACGCGCCTTGATGCTGATAGACTCCGGCGACGCCGCTTTGAAAGCGCTGAGGCAGCAGTTACTGATCATTTTAAGCGACGAGCGGCAGCATCTGGCGCAATTCATGGCGCTGTACAAGGGTCTGGATGAAACCATGGAGGAGCAGCTGATGCTTTCGGCCATTTCCTCCACAGTGCTGTTTGAGGGCGGGCTGATGGGCGCGGTTCGGCAAGGCATGCTCAAGGACAAGGAAAGCCTGATTGATTTTGCCAAATCCGCCGAAAAGAAAGCCGCCGCGACCTACCGGAGCTTTGCACAAACCTGCAACGACCAGCCTACGGCCGATATGCTGCTCAGCATCGCCAACGAGGAAGACCGGCACCTGCATACCCTGCGCAACTATACCTGACCGAAAGCAAACGCTACAGCGACACGCTTTGGAGGGCTCAGCATGCTCAGATGCACATTGGCAGGGTTGATCCCTCTGATGAACAGTGCGAAATATGCTGCTCATGCCGCTGGGTTTTTCCAAGAAAAGCGCAGCGCGTTTGAGGCGATCATCGAGCACAAGAGCTATTATATCCTCAGAACACTGCCTGCGGACATCGCCAGAGCGCTGCTGATGCCAGTGCTTCCCGCCCTATTGGCCAAACAGATGAAAAACGGCCTCTGGCGGGCGAAAAACGCGGCGAAGGTCACGTACGACGTTCTCTCGGCGCTGGATCATGCCGGGCTGCTGGATATGGCGCAGCTATCCTATTCCCCTCTCCTGACGCTCACGCATTGTCACGACGAGTATGCGCTCCTCGTCAAACGCCAGCTTAACGCAGAAACGACCGAGGATGACGCCCATGCGCTGGATGCGTTGAAACGGATAATCGCTAAGGAACAGGCGGCGGACGGCTCATTCGGCGCTACCGTGACCGGAACCGTGATCCAGCTCGACCGCTTGCTGGATCTGGGGATGTCGCAGCAAGATCCTGCCATCCTGCGCGGCGCGCAATACCTGCTCTCCCAGCGGAAACCACTTTTGCAGGGCATGCACACCAGCGAGCCGTACAGCCTGGCGGTTGAGCATGTGTTCACCACCGGGGACAGGAGCGCGGAGTTCCAGGCAGCGCTGGACAACAGGCCCGAATGGCTGCCGCGGCATGTGTGCTTTCACACCATGGCGATGATCCCAAACGCCGTATGCCTGACGCTTCTGCTGAGACTGGGGCTGGAAACCGATCCCGGCGTCACGGCGGCGCTCGATTCGCTGTTTGCGCTGTACAAGCTCCACGGGGGCTTGTGCGCGACCGATATCAAAAAACCGTATCTGTAAACCCGATATCAATGAACCCTTACGTTTCAAACTGAAAGAAGGTACTTTATGACAAAGAAAATCACAGCACAGTCCATCGCACTGTGCGGAATGATGGCGGCGCTCATCTTTGTCGCAACCTATTTCCTGAAAATCCCGATGGTGCAGGGGTATATCCACCTGGGCGACGGCTTCATCCTGATCGCCTCGGCAGTGCTGGGCTGGCCCGCGGTAGTCTCTGCGGCGCTGGGCAGTATGCTTGCCGATTTGCTGGCGGGGTACACGGTGTATATGCTGCCGACATTCATCATCAAGGGCGCGGTTGCGGCCATCGCCGTGATTGCCAGCCGCCGAAACAGCCAGCCGGTGCAGATGTTTTATATGCTGGTTGCCGAAATTGTGATGGTTGCCGGGTATTTCCTGACGGAATGGTTCATTCTGGGCTTCGGCCTTGCCGCAGCATCGTCGGCCATTCTGGGCAACGTTTTGCAGGGTTTGAGCGGCGTCGCCATCTGGGTGTTGCTGATGCCCGTGGTCAAGCGTATTCGCAAACAGCCGCAGTGATGCCCGGCTGCGGCACAGCGCGGGATTTTCTGACAAGCGGCTTGCATTTTACAGGTTCCAATGGTAGTATAGGTTGATGAATCTCAAGGAGGGTACACCGCATGACTGTAGCGCAATGGGTAGTAGGCATTTTGCTGTTGATATCGGCGCTTGTGATGATCGTGACCGTGCTTTTACAGAGCGGCGCGCGCACTGGGCTTGGCGCAATCGGCGGCGCTGCTGAAACGTTCTTTGGCAAAAGCAAAGCCAAGGGCATGGATGCCAAGCTGGCGCTGGTCACCAAGATCTGCACCGGTATATTTGTCGCGTTGAGCATCGTAATGATGTTGTTAGGGTAAGCTGACCCTGAACAAGTACAGCCTTCCGTAACCGGAGGGCTGTTTTTGATGGAGAGGAAATTCCATGAACACGAACCTTGTGCTGCGTCGGGAAACGCCTGCCGACTTTCGCATCGTGGAGACGCTTACGCGTGAGGCGTTTTGGAACCTGCATGGTCCCGGCTGTGACGAACACTTTCTATCGCATATCCTGCGGAATGCGGACGCGTTTATCCCGGAGCTGGATTATGTAGCGGAGCTGGACGGCGTGACTGTAGCCAACATTATGTATGCCAAGGCATGCATTAGGCTGGATCACGGCGGAGAGCTGCCGGTGATCGGCTTCGGTCCGGTATCGGTGCTGCCGGAGTACCAGCGGCAGGGTATCGGCAGCACGTTGATACACCATACGCTTGCATTGGCGAAGGAGTTCAACTACAACGCCGTGCTGATCTACGGCGACCCCGCCTACTACAGCCGCGTGGGCTTTGTTCCCGCGGAGCGCTTCCATATTGCGACCGATCACAATGAGTATCACGCCGCGCTGCAGGCCTTTGAGCTGCAACCGGGTGCACTTGGAAACGCGGCGGGGTGCTTTTTTGAATCCGACGCATATCACATCGACACTGACGCCGCATCAGCCTTTGACCAGACCTTCCCGCCTAAGGGAAAGCAGGCCGGGACGCCCTCACAGCAGCGGTTTGCCCAGATCGCGGCCATGCGCAAGCCACGCGGTGCAGCATAAAGCTTAGTTTCCATCATACTGCGCCGGAAAGAAACCAGGCGCTCCACATCAAAGGCCGCGCGATGCGCGGCCTTTGTGATGTACTGATGATCTTACCCTATCGGGGCAATGAATTTTGGAACCAATCGCTCCCCTATTTCACGAGCTTCAATAGCTTGTTGGAGCGGGTCAGGAACGCGGTGATCTCTTCCTTTTCCAGCGGGCGGACGCTCATGCGCGCCAGATCGTAAAGCTGGGCGGCGATGAGGGTTTTCACCTCGGCGTCGGTCTCCGTCAGCAGGCGCTGTACAATGGCATCGCCCCGGTTGAGGATCAGGGTATGGCGTTCGGGCATTTTGAAGTCCTGCCCGTAGAGCTTGGACATCTCGCTGAAGCGGCGTCCCTGCTCGTCCTGCACGAGGAGCGCGGAGGTATCCACATCGGTCAGCGTCTGGAGCTTGACTTCCAGATCCTGATTGCCCGTAGCTCCGTCAAAAAGCTCCTTGAGCGCTTTTTCGTTCTCCTCGGTCTGCTTCCTGGTTTCCTCGTCCGCTTCCTCTTCCTTGGTAAAGGTGGCGGCGTCACCGTCCACGCGCACAAAGGAGAGGCCTTCCACGCCCGCGGAGTACTCGATAAACGAAACGAAGTTCAGGTCGATGAGCGAGTCGAGCACCACCACGTCAATCTCCTGCTTTTCATACATGGCAATCGAGGCGGACTGGCGGGTAGGCTCGCTGGCGTATACAACCTTTTTGCCGAGCTTGGCCTCGTTCCTCGCCTGGTATTCCTGCAGGGTGTAGTACTCGCCCTTGGTGGTTTTGTACAACAGTGAATCCTTGACCATGTCGAAGAACTTGCCGTCGCGCATGCAGCCGTACTTGACGAACGGATGAATATCGTCCCAGTATTTCTGGTATTCCTCCCGCTCGTTCTTGAACAGCCCTGTCAGCCGGTCGGCCACCTTACGGGTGATATAGGCTGACAGCTTTTTCACATACCCGTCGTTTTGCAGGAAGGAGCGGCTCACATTCAGGGGCAGGTCCGGACAGTCGATCACGCCCTTCAAGAGCATCAGGAAATCCGGGATGACCTCCTTGATGTTGTTGGCGACGAACACCTGGCCGGAAAACAGCTTGATCTCGCCCTCGCGGGTACCGAAATCGTTGGTGATTTTGGGGAAATAGAGGATGCCCTTCAGGTTGAAGGGATAATCCACATTCAGGTGCACGTAGAACAGAGGCTCGTCGTACACATGAAAGATCTTTTTGTAGAAATCCCTGTATTCCTCATCGGTGCAGTCCTTGGGCTGTTTGAGCCACAGGGCGGGCGTATCGTTGATATGCACGGGTGCCTTGGGCGCTTCGTCCTTTGCTTCCTCGCCCTCATTTTTCGGCTCTTCCGGCTTCACAACCTCGAAATACACCGGCTGGGCCATAAACTCGCAGTAGCGGCGGAGCACCTCAAGCACCTTGTGCTCGTGGGTGAACTCCTCCTCGTCGTCGGCAAGCTCCAGGATGATGGTCGTTCCGCGGGATTCGCGGCTGCCGTCCGACAGCTTATATTTCATGCCGTCTTCGCTTTCCCACTGCACGGGCGTTGCGCCTTGGGCGTCGCTGCGGGTTTGGATGGTCACTTTCTTGGCGACCATGAACGCGGAGTAGAAGCCCAGGCCGAAGTGGCCGATGATGCCGCCCTTGTTTTCACCCTCGTAGTTTTTCAAAAACTCCTCGGCGCTGGAAAACGCCACCTGATTGATGTACTTTTTAACCTCGTCCTCGGTCATGCCGATGCCGTTATCCGAAAAGCGCAGCTCCCTTTTTTCGGTATCGAGCGTCACCGTTACGCGATAGTCGGCCTCCGCGCCGGGGTGGGCCATCTGCTGCTTGACAATCGCGTCGCAGGCGTTGGATACCATTTCGCGGATGAAAATATCCTTATCGGAATACAGCCAACGCTTGATGATCGGCATGATATTCTTGGCATGAATGGAAATATTGCCCTTGCTTTGCGCCATGCAAAAGCCTCCTATAATATGAGTATTTGCGGCTTTCAGTCCCCGCATAGGCCTATTTTATCACGCAAAAAACCGGATTGCAAGCAAAAATTAGCACTCAACGTTGTTGAGTGCTAATAAGCTCATTTATGTAAACTTTCTAGTAGATTCATATGAACTCGGTGAAAATATAACCCTAATCATGCAATTCTCGATATATTCTGTAGCCGCTATTACCTTTGTTTCGCTAACTTTTATACCAAGTAAAAGGTGAATGATGATGAAGAGCCTGTGCGATGCCGCGATAGCAGTTCGTCAGGTTGGGTTCTGACAATCCGAAGTAGTAGCAGCGCTACGTCGAGGGTTGGAAGGCCCAAGATGGCTGAATGATAACCGGCATCGCGCAGGGGATTATATCATCATTCGCCTAAATTGCCCTCCGTCCAGTGCTTGCGGCACAGGGCTGTGTAGCTTTCGTTGCCGCCGAGTAAAATCTGCTCGCCCTCTTTGATCACCTTTCCATTGAAGATGCGCGTGGTATAGGTGGCCTTTTTCCCGCACCAGCAGACGGTTTTGATCTCCTCGATGGTATCCGCCCAGGCCATCAGCCAAAGGCTTCCCTCGAAAAACTCGCCCCGGAAATCCGTACGCAGGCCGTAGGCGACCACCGGAACGTTCAGCTCGTCGACGATATGCACCAGCTGCTCCACCTGGGCTTTGGTTAAAAACTGTGCCTCGTCGATGATCACGCAATCGAACTTCGTTACATCGTACTCGCCGATGTTTTCAAAAAAATCGCATTCGCAGCTCAGGCCACAGCGGGACGCCACAAACTTTGCCCCGTCGCGCTTGTCAAGCATGGGTTTGAGCATCAGCGCGTTCTGGCCGCGCTCCTGATAGTTATACTGCACCATGATGGCGTTGGCTGTTTTGGATGATCCCATCGCGCCGTAGCGGAAATAAAGCTTTGCCAAACGTATTCCTCCAACTTGATCCGTCCGCAATCCTGGCGACGGTTAGAATTTAGAAATTACAGGATATGGAGATTGCAGATCATCCGGCACAGCTTCTCCGCTGCGTCGTCGGCAAACCCCTGATTCACAAACTGCGCAAGGTATGCCTTGGCGGCCTCCTCGGTGGGCAGCGCCAGCGCTAAATCAAACTGCGCCTTCTTGCCGGGCAGCATGTGTCGGGCCTCGTACTCTGTTGCGCTGTGCCGCACAATCTCCCCCGGAACCTTGCCTGCCGGGGGTTTTGCTCTCTGCGCGTCCTGCGCCAGGCCAAACAGATAGGTCAGCACCTTGGGCGCCTGCGCCTCAAACAGCTTGATCGCGCGGCCTGCGAGCCTGCGGCTTTTGGTCTGCATGCGAATATGCAGCATCGTCAGGTCGCCCTCCATCACCGACAGGCTGAGCCTGTAATCGCCGCGCGTCGCGCTTTCATACGCGGCACGTACCTGCTGTTCCAGAGAGATGCGCTCCCGGAAAGCCGGCGCGGCAGCGTCCATTTTGTCCGCTATCTCGGTGGGTATCCGCTCGCCGAAGAGCTTGAGTGCCTGACGGCCTTCCCCGGTAAGATACACATGGTTCTTCAGCGATCCCGCACCGTATTCCACCTGCTTGGATGCTAAAAGTTTGTGCAGGCACAGGCGCATGGTGACATAGTCCATCAGCTCCAGCTCCGCCGCGAATGTCCACAGCGATAAATCCGTCACGTAACCCAGCACATCCACGCAGCGTAAAAGCGTGAGCATGTACTCGGTTTCGGATATATTCCTGGGCGCGGGTTTGATGGAGGACATCGAATCACCTACACACAATAAAAAGAAAAGGGGCAAAGATGAACTTTGCCCCATACATGACCCGTAAAGGGCCGATTACGCACTTTGGATTTGCCCCGCAGGGCAATGGTGATCAGGCCACGAAGGGCTTGACATCCGCCAGAAGATCATCACAGGACTCGGCGTAGATTTCCATGGTGATCGGCTTGGACAGATCCAGGCTGAAGATACCCAGAATGGATTTGGCGTCTACCACATGGCGGCCGGCGCGAAGATCGACATCGTAGGGGTACCGGTTGATGATGTTGACGAATGATTTCACATTTTCAGCCAAACTCAGTTTGATGGTGACTGTTTTCATGCTTTTCGCCTCCTTTTACAATTCAAAAGTATACACTGCCAATGCTTAAAATGCAAGGATTTCAGAATATTTGTCAGGCAGAATCGTTATTCTTGCCACGATACGGTCCGCGATACTGCCAATCGACCTTTTTCTTGAAATAAATCCGGATGGCTTTGGCCGGGCACAGGTTGATGCAGCGGTAGCACTCCGTGCAGTTGGAAAGCGCCTTCGCCTTGCCGTTTTCCATGACCAGGTTGTGCATCGGGCAGCGTTTCACGCACAGGCCGCAGCCGGTGCACTCCCCGCCGATTTCCACAGAAGACTTCGCAAGCTGCTCCATGCGCGGCTCAAACGCGCCCTGCACCAGCCCCAGCAGGCGGGAAAACGGATTGAACCCGCGCTTGACGGAAATCCCTGTCCGAAGATTGCCGCAGATCCGGCGTATTTTCCGCTGCGCGGCAGCCAGCTGGCGCTTGGCGCGCTTATCGCCCGTGCGAGGAAAGATAAACAGATTGCTGATGTTGTTGGGCATTGTGATGTGTTCGGCATATAGCACACGGTAGGTGTTCCGCTCCAGCATATCGGTAAAGCAGCGCGCCCCGTCGCCGGAAAAGCCCATTTGCGTGGCGAGAATAACGAGCTGCTTGTCCAGCAGATCCGCCTTGTGGCTTTGGACGAACTCCCTGAGGATACGCGGCACGCGCGAGGCATACACCGGGTAGACGAATGCAACAGTGTCGGCAGCCGCAATCAGGCCGCTGAAGTCCGTCGTCTCCTCAATGCTGAGGCAATCGCCGCCCATATCCGCCGCAAACAGCTCCGCGACATATTTCGAGTTACCCGTTCCGGAAAAGTAAAGGGTCAGCATTCCAAGTTCCTTTCTTTGTACGCGATATATCCGCGCTATGCCCGGCAGGCTGTGAGGGCCAGCACGCGCATGGCGCCGGCGGCATACAGCACCCGCGCGCACTCGCAGGCCGTCGCGCCCGTGGTGAGTACGTCGTCGATCAGCAATACCGTTTTGTCGCGCACCGCCTGGGCGTCATGGATGATAAACGCCCCCACAATTTGCTTTTTACGCTCGTCGCGGGTCTTGCCCACCTGCGAGGCGGCATGGCGGACGCGCCTGAGCGCTCCGGTTGCCTGCGGCATACCGGTGATCTGTGTAAACGCGTCGCACAGTACCTGCGCCTGCGCATAGCCGCGCTTGCGCGCCTGCTTGGGGTATGATGGCACGGCCACGCAGACCTCCGCCGCCCGCAGCTTGGGCATGCGCACAAAGCGGGCGGCCATGCCCTGCGCCAGGGGCTGTGCGGCAGCCCGATCGGACGCGTATTTCAGGCTGCGCGTAAGCTCCGCCGCCATGCCGTCGTAGGCATAGGCGGACGCGGCAAGCAACTGCTCAGGCTTAAAATGAATTTCCTCATCCCTGCGCTTGAAGGTGCAGCGGTTAAGAGCATCCTGGCAAGGCGTACACAGCAGGCCTTCCCCCTGGGTTAACAGACAGCCGCAGCCATGGCAGCACAAGCGCTGCGGGAACAAAAGCTGCAACGTACCCTCAAGCATTGTATTCATTGGGCAAGCGCCTCCAGCCTGGCCTGCAGGGTGGTATAGCGCTTGACGATGCGGTTGTTGTTCACCATGCGCGCAATAACATCCTCCTGCCCGACCAGCACCACCAGCTCCCGCGCGCGCGTCAGCGCGGTGTACAGAAGGTTGCGGACCATGAGCATCGGCGGGCCGCCGACCACCGGCATGACCACCACGGGGAACTCGCTCCCCTGGCTTTTGTGCACGGTCAGGCAATAGGCCAGCTCCAGCAGGTCCAGCTGCTCCTTCTGGTAGCTTACGTAGCGTTCCTCATCAAAGCAGACGGTCATGCGGTGCTCGTCCGCGTCGATGGACTCGATGTAGCCGACGTCGCCGTTGAATACGCCCGTGCCTTCCTCCTGCCCGTCGGCGGTGTCGCGGATGAACACGATCTGGTAATTGTTCTTGGTCTGAATCACCTTATCCCCCTGGCGGAATTCCGTATCCCCGTGCTGCAGCGAGGGCAGCCCTTTGCGGGCGGGGTTCAGGGCATTTTGCAGCACGCGGTTGAGGGCAATGCTGCCGCAATCGCCCTTCTTGGTCGGGGTGAGCACCTGCATCATATGCACGGTGTGCCTGCGGCGGTCCTTTTCCGGCAGCTTCAGGTACTCCGGCAGGCGTTTTTGCAGCAGATTGCAGATCGTTTTGGCGGTCTCTATCGGCCCGAAGCGGCGTTCAAAGAAGAAGTCCGTCCCCTTTTGGTTCAGGAAGGGCAGCTTTCCCTCGTTGATGCGGTGAGAGTTGATGACGATCATGCTCTGCTCAGCCTGCCGGAAGATTTCCTTGAGCCGTACCGTGGGCAGAATATCGCTTTCCAAAAGATCGCGTAGCACGTTGCCCGCGCCGACGCTGGGCAGCTGATCGGCGTCGCCGACCAAAATCAGGCGTGTGCCGGGCAGGGTTGCGGTCAGCAGCGCGCGCATCAGGGTGACGTCCACCATGCTCATTTCATCCACAATCAGGCAATCCGTTTCCAGCGGGTTATCCTCCCGCCGCTGGAACACGTTGGCCTCTCCGTTGTACTCCAGCATCCGGTGGATGGTTTTGGCCTCGGCCCCGGTCGCCTCCGACATGCGCTTGGCCGCGCGGCCCGTGGGTGCGCAGAGCAAAATTTCGTTATCCTCTTCCAGCAGATGCAAAATGCACTTGATAATCGTGGTTTTCCCCGTGCCGGGCCCGCCTGTAATGATGATAACGCCCTCTTCCACCGCGCCGCGCACGGCTTTACGCTGGAGCTCTGAAAGGCGTATACCCTGCTCTTCCTCCAGCTGTGCAATGCGGCGGGGAAAATCATCCACCTTTTTATAGGGGCGCGATTCCATCAGGTAGGAAAGCCGTGTGGCGATCTCCTGCTCGGCATGAAAATAGTAGGGCAGGCACAGGCAGGTGTCCTCCTGCCCGGGCAGCTCGGTGGCGATGATAATGCGCTGTAAAAGCGCCTGGGTGATCTCCCTTTCCACCAGCGCTTCATCGACCTGCAACAGCCTGCACGCCTGCTCCCTGAGCATGGGCTCGGGCAGGTAGGTGTGCCCGTACCCATTGGCGGCTTCCGACAGCAGGTGGTACAGCGCCGACCGCAGCCTGAACTCGCTGCGCGGATCAATGCCGGCGGACAGCGCAATGCGGTCGGCGGTTAAAAAGCCGATGCCATCGATATCCAGCACGAGCCGGTACGGGTTCTCCTTGATGATGGCGATGGTATCGGAACCGTAACGCTTGGCAATCTTCCCGGCCAGACCCGGCGTGATGCCGTGATTCTGCAAAAAGATCATCACACGGCGCGTGCCCACCTGCTCGGTGTAGCTTTCGGCGATCATTTTGGCGCGTTTTGGGCCGATGCCGGAGATCTCCACCAGGCGATACGGCGCCTTGTCGAGCATCTCAATGGTGTCCATGCCAAAGTAGCTGACGATCAGCTTGGCCGTCGCCTGCCCCACGCCGCGGATGAGCCCCGAGCCCAGATAGCGCTCAATCGCGGGGAGCGAATCCGGCGGGGAGATCTCATAGCTTTTGGCAATGAACTGGCGGCCGTAAACAGGGTGCTCGCCCCAGTCGCCCGAGAACGTCACCAGCTCGCCGGCGGAAAGCTCCGGCATGACGCCTACGACCGTCTGCTCGGAGACGCCCGCCTGCACCCGCACCACAGAGTAGCCGTTATCACTGTTGCGGAATGTGGTGTCCAGCACAGTCGCCGCCAGCTGTTCCATTATCTCACTCCATTTCGTATGCATTATATCATATTTACGGAATTGCATACAATATATGCCAATTTATGCGATTCTATTACGATTTGTGTTGAAACCAATGAATTTTTACTGTTTCTATGAACGGTATGTGATATTTACTTTACGTATCTCTAACATATTCTATATATTGTTGTTTTACAAAGATTGCTACACTATAATATGGGTAATGATTCATGCGTCGATGGATGGGTATCGCCGCTTCCATGCGCATATTCGTATACCCGTTTATGGACAACCTGGACTCGTGCGTTTACACTTACCCCCGCAATGTCGCTGACACAAGGATCGGAGGCGTTCCATTTGGCACACAATCGATCTGCCAGGATTCTAGGCTTTCTTTTGTGTCTGATCATGGTCGTAAGTATCGCGGGCTCAGCATTTGCATACGATACCATCATCTACGGTTCCGTGGATGATAATGTGTTATATATGCAGCGGGCGCTGCAGGCGCTGGGGTATCTTGGCGCAACGGAACGCGACGGCGTCTTCGGCCGCAAAACGCTGGTGGCCGTGTGCTGGTTCCAGGCTGATATGAACATGACGGTCGACGGCATACCGGGGAACGAAACGCTGACGAAGCTTTACGCCCTTTACGAAACGGCGATCTCCAAAACGCAGGACGCTGATGCCGAGGAGTTCCAGCGCCTGTCGTTTGGCAGCAAGGGCCTGCTGGTGGAATACCTGCAAAGCAAGCTGGGCCAGCTGGTATACTACACCGGGTATGTGGACGGCTTCTACGGCGTACAAACCAAACAGGCCGTGATCGCTTACCAGGAAGACAACCACCTTTTTGTAGACGGTGTGGTGTACAAGGATACCTGGCTAAGCCTGTTCGGCTCGCTGGAGCTGCCGTAAGCTATCGAGTATTAATCTTTCAGCCAGTCCTGGTATCGTTCCTTGGGATAGAGGCTTTTCATCATATGGATCATAAACTGATACTCCTCCTCTGAAAAGAAGGAGGCGTATTTTTGGTACAAAACACGCAGCGCAGAAAGGCTTTCGTGCTGCAGGGCATATTCGTTCAGCTTTTCAAAGTTGGACGAAAACGGCGTCATGCGGTCAAACATCAAGCCCATCAAATCGTCCGTCATAAACTCGATATCCCGCAGGGACAGCCGCCTGGTCTGGTAGTTTTCCACCATGATGCACATGCTGGAGCGCGTCAGCTTATTGATACGCACCAATAGATGCTGCTCCAGCCTTGCGCGCAGCTGTTCGAAGGTTTCCCGCACCGGGGAGTACTGCATCATTTGATAGCTGAGCTCCTGGGAAAGCGGGGTGGACATCAGGAACAAAGCGCCTAACCAGGGCCTGAGCGCATCGTTTACGTCGTCAAGATGGATGGGAACGGGCATAGCTCCTCCTCATACCGCAAAGTGCACCGTCGGTTTTACAGGGTTGGAATAGGATTATATTCTACAATTTCGTGACAATTTCCTTTCCGTCCTTCATAATTTCATCGCCATTCAGGTATCAAGAGGCAGAAATGATATATGTCGGCAAGGCTAACGCGCTTCACAATTTTTTAAGATGAAATAACCGTAATGTTTATTCATTCTTTGTCACATATTATACGCAGAAATGCGATGATCTTTTAACCGCATCTATACCTTGCGTCGACGCTGAGCGCCGTCTACTATCACTGGTAGTTCATACAAGAAGAATCAACGGATACTATGCAATATCTGATACCATAAGGCTTCTTGCCAAGCCCTCTGATTTCTGCTATGATTGGAAAGAAAAAAAGGTACATCACGGTTGGCAGCTATATACCACTACGCCGATGCGAATGTGCACAGTTCAGTGTTGAAATTAGTGCATATTTATTGACTATTCATGAATACCAATGATCTTGCCGGAAGGATGGAACAGTTTGCAGAACGCCGAAGACATCTGGAGCAGGGCCTGTAGGATTTTGAAGGACGACATGAGCGCCGTGTCTTATGAGACATGGATCAAGTCCGCCTTGAAGCCATACGCAGTCATTGATCACTGCTTCCTGATCGAATGTGTAAACGCGCTGATGCGCGATTTCGGCGTTGACCGCTACCTGCATAAAATCCAGTCGGCCGTGGCATCCGCATCCGGGGAAAATCTGTCGGTGGAGATTCTCAACCACGACGAGCTGCAGCGCCGCAGGGCAGAGCTACAGCAAAAGCTTTCCAGCGCCAACCCGGATACGCTCAACCCGAAATATATCTTCGATACCTTCGTGGTCGGCTCCAGTAACCGCTTTGCCCATGCCGTATCCCTGGCCGTAGCCGAGGTACCCGCCAAAGCCTACAATCCCCTGTTCCTATATGGCGGTGTAGGACTTGGCAAAACGCATCTGATGCATGCTATCGGCCATTACGCCCACGAGCTGTACCCGGAAATGAAGATTGTCTATATCACCAGCGAGGATTTTACCAATCAGCTGATCCAGGCCATGCAGAATAATGAAAATCAGCGCTTCCGTGACCATTTCCGCACGGTGGATCTTCTGCTGGTGGACGATATCCAGTTCATCGCAGGCAAGCAGGCTACGGAGGAAGAGTTTTTTCATACGTTCAACCACCTGCGCGAGGCCGGCAAGCAGATCGTCGTCACCTCCGACAAGCCTCCCAAGGAAATTGCCAAGCTGGAACAGCGCCTATGCAGCCGCTTTGAGGGCGGGCTTCTGGCCGATATCCAGCGCCCGGACTTTGAGACGCGCTTTGCCATTCTGCGCAAAAAGGCCGAATACGATCACTTACGCATCGGCGACGATATCCTGTCGCTGATCGCTGAAAAGGTAGCCTCCAACGTGCGCGAGCTGGAGGGCAGCCTGACCCGACTGACCGCCTATGCGTCGCTTACGCGCCGCCCCATCGATATGCAGCTGGCTTCCGAGGCCCTGCGGGATCTGTTTAACCGCAGCGAATCCACCAAGGTGACGACCGATACCCTGCAGGATGCCGTAGCCACCTATTACGGCATCACCGTCGATGATTTGAAGAGCCCGCGCCGCAACCACGAGATCACCGTTCCCCGCCAGATTGCCATGTTCTTAACCCGTGAAATGCTGGGGTTGAGCCTGACCAAGATCGGCGACGCGTTTGGCGGCCGCCACTATACTACGGTCATGGCGTCCATCGAGAAGGTGGAGACATCCATCAAGCAATCGCCAAGTCTGGCAAGTCTTCTGGACGACATACGGCGTTTGGTGAAGGAACCATGAGGTTCATTTGAGCGCATTACAACAGGCTGCCGTGTACGGCAGCCTGTTTTTTTCTCCATATTTACTAGCTGCGCTTCCGTTTCAGCGCCCGGTATGCTCCCGCGCCGATCCACTGTAACCCATTCGCCTTTCATGTTCCTGTATGCCAAGGAGATCGCTGTCGGCATATACCGGCTCGTCGAAGCTGTTCACGGCCTCGATGACCGCATTGTTCAGGCAGAGCATCGGCGTAGTCGTGGTGTCAAAGTACACATTCCAGCCGGATGCCGTTGCCAAGCCGCCAGCCTTCCAATACGGCTCGCGGCGGTCATTGTGTAATCGTGGGCTTTACCGTCGTTGCCCCGGTTGCCTGCGCGGCTGCCGCCGCCATGCAAAGGGCGAGCGCAAGCAAAAACAGAAGCCAGGATAGCGAACAGGCTGCCTCTCTCATTCCGTTCTCCCTCATGTCTCGGCAGCCGAACGTAGTTCCATAGGTTCACAATACCTGCGGAGCCTGCCGCAATCTATGTTCGCAGCAGGCTCCACAGGTATTTTCTTGGTATCAGAGAACAAAATTCAAAGCGTGGCTACTCCAAATCGTCCAGAAGCGCGAGATCCGGATCCTCGTTCTCCATCAGCTCGTCGGCCTCTGCCAGTTCTTCTTCCACGTCACGCGCTTCCTTATGCTCCAGCGCGGCCATAGCATCGGCGCGGATGATTTTGTCGATCTTGTCGGCAACATCGGGATTATCCTTGAGGAACTGGCGCGCATTCTCGCGTCCTTGGCCGATACGCTGGTCCTCGTAGCTGAACCAGGCGCCGGACTTGTGGATGATATCGCGGTCGACCGCCATATCCAAAAGCGTCCCGGTCTTGGAAATGCCCTCGCCGTAAATGATATCCACCTCCGCGATGCGAAACGGCGGGGCAACCTTGTTTTTCACAACCTTGATGCGGGTGCGGTTACCGATGACCTCGGTACCGAGCTTCAGCTGCTCGCCGCGGCGCACATCCAAGCGAACGCTGGCATAAAACTTAAGCGCCCGGCCGCCCGTGGTGGTTTCGGGGTTGCCGTACATGACGCCGACCTTTTCACGCAGCTGGTTGATAAACACAGCCACGGCGTTGGTCTTGGCAATGACGCCCGTGAGCTTACGCAGCGCCTGGCTCATCAGGCGGGCCTGCAGACCCACAAAGCTGTCGCCCATTTCGCCTTCAATTTCGGCCTTGGGCACGAGGGCCGCCACCGAGTCGATGACGACGATATCCACAGCGCCCGAGCGCACAAGCGCTTCACAGATTTCCAGTGCCTGTTCGCCCGTATCGGGCTGGCTGATGTAGAGGTTATCAATATCCACACCTAGCTTGCGGGCATAGTTGGGGTCCAGGGCGTGCTCGGCATCGATGAATGCCGCCACGCCGCCGGCCTTCTGCGCTTCGGCAATGCAGTGCAGCGCCACGGTGGTTTTACCGCTGGATTCCGGGCCGTAGATTTCCACCACACGGCCGCGCGGCAGTCCGCCCACGCCCAGGGAAATATCCAGCAGAAGGTTGCCTGTGGAGATAACGCTGAGGTTCTGCACCGCCCCCGAATCGCTGTACTTCATCACAGCGCCCTTGCCGTAGGTCTTATTCAGCTGGGAAAGCGCGCTCTCCAGCGCCTTGAGTTTTTCCTTGCGGACATTGTCGACATTCCCGTCAAAGGTCTGCACCGATTTCCCGGAGGATTTTTTAACCGCCATACGATTGCCTGCCTTTCATACAGTTCATGAGTATTTGAAGCGCCTGCCGTACGGTTGCCCGCCGGACAGCCTGTCTGTTTCCTGAAAAATGATGTTCTTCCGCCAACACCGTATCCCCGTATGCACAACCGATAAACACCGTACCCACCGGGGTTTGATCGCTTCCGCCGCCTGGTCCGGCGACGCCGGTACAACTGACGGCGATATCAGCGCTTGTCAACGTTTTCACGCCCTGCGCCATCTGCTTTGCGCAATCTGCCGAAACCACCGTTTGCTCGTCGATGCCCTGCACGTGCAGCACAGCTTGCTTAACCGCCAGCGCGTAGCTGACCACGCCGCCCAGCAGCACTTTGGACGCGCCCGGCACATTTGCAATCGTCGCGGCGATCAGCCCGGCGGTCAGGCTCTCGGCCGTGGCCAAGGTGAGGCCTTTTTGCGTCGCTTCCGCAACCGCGGCTTTGGTGAGCGAATCAAGCTCACGCATCATAGCTCTCCACAAATACCATGCGGTTCTTGCGGAAATAATCCACGCCGGACCAAACCGTCATGATGACGACGACGGCGATCAGCGCCCAGTCGATCCGCAAGTCCATGATAAACTGGAAGTTCAGCAGCACGGTCACGACCAGAACCATCTGCGATACCGTTTTGATCTTGCCAAGCTTCCCGGCGGCTATGACGACGCCCTTCTGCACGGCGATCATGCGCAGCCCGTCCACCATCAGCTCCCGGAACAGCACCAGCACGCAAACCCATGCGGGCAACTGCCCAAGACCGGCAAGCGTAATCATGGTGCTCAGCACCAACAGCTTGTCCGCCACGGGGTCGAGGAATTTGCCAAACACCGTCACGATACCCTGCTTGCGGGCAATGTGTCCGTCCAGCCAGTCGGTCAGGCAGGCAAGCACGAATAGTACGATTGCAGCGATGCGAAAGACCGGCGTATTCAGCAGCAGAAACGTGACAATTACAGGGATGGCCAGCACGCGCAGGAGCGTCAGCTTGTTGGGCAGATTCATACAATCACCCCTGACAGGTCGTAGGCGTCTGCGCCGGTGATTTTCACAGTGACGAAGGTACCCGGCGCCAGCCCCTGCGCGCCGCTGACGCGGCAAACGCCGTCAGCATCCGGGGCCTCGCGCGCCGTGCGGCCGATGGCTGTTCCGTCGTCCGAAACCTCCTCAAGCAGTACGGTTTCCGTTTCCCCAACGCGCTGTTGGTTGCGCTCCAGGGAAATGCCCTGCTGCAGGGTCATCAGCGCGTCCAGACGCGCCTGTTTGACTTCCTCTGGAACTTGCTTTTTCATGCTGGCGGCGGGGGTATCGTCCTCCGGGGAGAATGTAAACGCGCCCAGGCGGTCGAACTGCATGTCCCTGACGAACGAAAGAAGCGTTTGGAACTGCTCCTCCGTTTCACCGGGGAAGCCCACGATCATGGTTGTACGCAGGGTGAAGCCCATCGCCCGCGCCTTCTTTAGAAACGCTTTGACGGTTTCGATCTTCCCACGGCGGTTCATGCGCTTGAGTAAGGCAGGGTCGGCGTGCTGCAGCGGCAGATCGATATACTTGCAGATGTTGTCGTGCGCCGCCATCACGTCGAGCAGCCGTTCGTCCACCTCATCGGGGTAGCAGTACAGCACCCGCAGCCAGCGCACACCCGGAATCTCTGCCGCCTTGTCCAAAAGCTCCGGCAGCAGGCTTCTGCCTTCCCGGTCCGCCCCGAAGCGGGATGTGTCCTGCGCGATGAGGATATGCTCGGCAACGCCGCTTTCGGCCAGGGTTTTGATTTCGGAAAGTACATCATCCGCCGTGCGGGAGCGGAACCCGCCCCGGATGAGCGGGATGGCGCAGTAGGCACAGCGGTTGTCGCAGCCGTCGGCGATGCGGATATAGGCTGTGTACGGCGGCGTGGTCAGCACCCGCTCGCCGGATAAAATGTGATAATCGTCGGCGCAGTAGGATACGCGCTTGCCCGCGAGTGCCTCGTGGATGGCCTCGGGCAGCTTCTCGTACTGGTTCACGCCCATGATGAGGTCGAGCTCCGGCATTTCCTTGAGCAGCTCCTGCTCGTAGCGCTGGGTGAGGCAGCCGGTGGCGACCAGCACCTTCAGCCTGCCGCCATCCCTGTACTGTGACAGGGACAGGATTGTGTCGATGCTTTCCTCCTTGGCGGGCTCGATGAACCCACAGGTGTTGACAATCAGCACATCCGCCTCCCGCTCGTCGGCGGTCAGCGTGAATCCATTCTTCACGAGGATATTGAGCATTAGTTCCGTATCCACGCGGTTTTTAGCGCATCCAAGCGACACTGCCGCAACTTTGATCATATCGTTCCTCTCATCCTCCGGTACGGCTCATTATACCATACAGAATACCTGCTTGGGAAGCATAAACAGAACAAAAGTTCGCTTTTATACTAGACTCCTGACAACCGCAGTTTTTGCAATGTATCCTCGAATTCCCGGGGCGGCGGCGCCGAAAATTCCATGCGCTCGCCGGTGCGCGGGTGGGTAAAGGCGAGCGTGTACGCGTGCAGCATCAGCCGCGGAGCCTTCACCCCGTTTTTCAGGCCATATACGGGGTCGCCCGCCACAGGATGATGGATATGCTGCATATGCACGCGGATCTGGTGTGTGCGCCCGGTTAAAATGTGTACGTCCAGCAGGGTCGCCTGCCTGAGCGGTTCGAGCACCGTCCATTCCGTCAGCGACGGCCTGCCGTCCTCTATAACTGCCATTTTTTTACGGTCACGCTTGGAGCGCCCGATGGGCTGGTCGATCAGGCCCTCGGCTTCCCGCATCGTCCCCTCGACAACCGCCAGATAATGCTTTTCCACGCTGCGGTCCTTGAGCTGCTTGGAAAGCGCCAGATGCGCCTTGTCGTTCTTGGCCACCAATAAAATCCCGCTGGTATCCTTATCCAGACGGTGCACTATGCCCGGCCGCTGCACCCCGCCGATGCCGGAGAGGCCATCCAACGCGAACAACAGCGCGTTGACCAGCGTGCCCGTGGTATTGCCCCCCGCCGGGTGGGTGACCATGCCGCAGGGCTTATCCACCACGGCAAGATCCCGGTCCTGATAGAGGATATGAATGGGGATGTCTTCCTTTTGCGCGGCGTCGGGTTTGGGTTGCGGGATGGTGAGGGTGATCACGTCTCCCGCCTTGACAGCCGCGCCAGCCTTGCGCGCTTCCTTGCCGTTGATCAGGCACAGGCCGTCCGCAATCCACTTGGCCGCCTGCGAGCGCGTGACGGCGCAGCCTTCGGCCGTGAGCACATCCAGCCGCGCGGCCGCATCAGCCGTCAGGGTTTTGATCATTGCCTGCTCCTTCCGCCTGTTTGAGCTCCCAGTCCCCCGGCCGGAAGATCAGGCTGATCGCCGTCAGCACCGCGCCCAAGGTGATGGCAATATCCGCAATGTTGCAGATGAAAAACGGCAGCCACGGGAAATAAATCATGTCCACGACATAGCCGAACAAAACACGATCGGCAAAGTTTGCCAAAAAACCGCCGAAAATCAGCGCCGCGGCGACCCACAGATAGCGCGACAGCTTGTATTTGCGCAAAACAAACACCCCGAAGGCGACCGCGATCAGCGGCAAGACAATGCCCGCGACCGTATAACCGGACAAGAAACCCAGCGCCATGCCGTCGTTGTGCGTGTAACGCAGCTGGAGTACTCCGCCGATCCATACAATGCGCTGCCCAAGCATCATGAACTGCTGGGTGAGCAGCTTGGCGGCGCGATCGGCAATCAGCACCAGCGCGGAAACGATCCAAAAAAACGTCATACGTCCTCCCCGGAATGCTAAGTCTTTCCCGGTTATTATAGCATATTCGCAGGCATCGGCGCAGTTGTATTCCCACCGACCCTGTGATAGGATGGGGACAGCATTTTGAAACGGAGGCGCGGCATGCTCAGACTGCACCAGATCAGGCTTACGCCGGATACCGCGGCAAGCGCACAGGCGGATGTCCGCGCGCTGGTGGCTGCCCGCCTGAAAGTTTCCAAGGAGGATATTTCCTTCGCGCGCATCGTGCGCCGCAGCGTGGACGCGCGCGACAGGCGCGACGTGTACCTGACGCTGTCGCTGGATGTCCGGCTGCGCTCCGAGCAGGCAGAGCAGGCGCTGATCAAGCGCTTCAAGCCCAACCAGGCCGTGCTGATTGACGCGCCGAAGGAACGCGATATTTTTACGCTTCCCGTCATACCCTACCCAAAGGACAGACCCCGCCCGGTGGTGATCGGCGCAGGCCCGGCGGGGCTGTTTTGCGCGCTGGGGCTTGCCGTACGCGGCGCAAAGCCCATTGTGCTTGAGCGCGGCAAGCGTGTGGACGAGCGCACCGGCGATGTTGCGGCCATGATGCGGGACGGTATTCTCAATCCCGAAAGCAACGTGCTGTTTGGCGAAGGCGGCGCGGGCGCGTTCAGCGACGGCAAGCTGACCTGCGGGTTGAACGATCCGCTGATCCGCAGCATTTTGCGCACGCTCGTTGCCTGCGGCGCGCCGGATGAGATTTTGATCGACGCCAAACCGCACATCGGCACCGATTTACTGCGCGGTGTGCTTAAAACCCTGCGCGGCAAGCTGATATCGCTTGGCGCGGAGATCTTCTTTGAATGCAAGGCCACGGGGCTGAGCCTGCAAAACGGCAGGGTAACCGCCGTGGAGGCAGGAGAAGAGCGCTTTGAAACCGATGCGGTATACCTGGCAGCCGGACACAGCGCACGCGATGTGTACGCCTGGCTTGACGCCCTGCAGGTGCCGCTTGCGGCCAAGCCCTTCGCTGTGGGGGTGCGCATAGAGCATCCCCAGGCGCTGATTGACGCCGCGCAATACGGCGGCTTTGCCGGGCACCCTGCTCTGCCGACCGCGGATTACAAGCTTAACGCCAAAACCCCCGACGGGCGGGGCGTGTACACCTTTTGCATGTGCCCCGGCGGCGAGGTGATGAACGCCTCCAGCGAGCCGGGCTGCCTGAACTTAAACGGCATGAGCAGCCACGCGCGCAGCGGGCAAAACGCCAATGCCGCGCTGCTGGTGGGTGTGCGCCCCGATGATTTCGGCGGCCCGCTGGACGGCATCGCCTTCCAGCGCCGTATCGAGGAAGCAGCCTACGCAATCGCCGGATACCATGCTCCCTGCCAGCGGGTGGAAGACTTTCTGCTGGGCAGGCCAACCAAGCACTTCGGCGCGGTTAAGCCCAGCTATCTGCCCGGTGCCGTGCCCAGCGATATCGCGGGTATTTTCCCATCGTTCGTTACTGACAACCTGCGTCTTGCGCTGCCGATGCTTGGCAGAAGCCTGAAGGGCTTCGATCTGCCCGACGCGCTGCTGTGCGCGCCGGAAACGCGATCCTCCTCCCCTGTGCGGATCGTGCGTGACGAGCACCGGGAAAGCGCCGTGCGCGGGCTTTACCCCCTTGGCGAGGGCGCAGGCTATGCGGGCGGGATTATCTCCTCGGCGCTGGACGGCCTAAAGGCGGCGCTGGACGAAAGGATATAGACGATGGTCAAAGCGGTTTTGTTCGACATGGATGGGGTGCTGTTTGAAACCGAGCGCATGTACTACGACAGACTCGTCGTTCTCATGCGCGAATACGGGCACGAGATGACCCGCGCATTCTTCGTGAGCACGCTTGGCGTGCCCATCAGCGCGTGCCGGGCGCTGTATTATCAGTCCTACGGGAACGATTTCCCCTATGATGAGGTGTACCACCGCCTGTTCGACGACGTTGGGGACTATGTGAAACAGTTCGGCACACCGCTCAAACCAGGCGTTTCTGCCTGTTTTGCGGCGCTGCAAGCCCGCGGACTGAAAATGGTGCTCGCTACCAGCGCACCGCGCTCCGCCGCGAACGATTTCTTCGCCATGCTGCCGGAGCTTGACCAAATACTGTCCGGCAAGGTCTGCGGCGACGAGGTGGAGCACGGCAAGCCCGACCCGGAAATCTTCAGGAAAGCCGCGCATCTGGCCGGGTTCGCCCCTGACCAGTGCCTGGGTGTGGAGGACTCTCCCAGTGGCCTCAAAGCCATCCGCGCCTGCGGCGCATACGCGGTGATGATCCCCGACCTGCTCCCCTACACCGACGCGCTGCAGCCGTATGTGGACACCGTATTGGAATCGCTTGCAGAGCTTCCGGCCCTGATCGATCAGATCAACAAACAGCCATAAGCATGTCGGCTACGCTTTCATTCAAGAGTATATAAGGGAGCCCCGGCGCAGAGTTGCGCCGAGGCTCTTTGCCGTATGCTTGATGTACAATGCGATTTGCTTTTGTGCATGATCGCGCTACTCGTCCAGCAGCTCCTTCACCTGAATGCTCCGGATGCGCCACTGGTCGTTTTCCTTGACCAATGTAGCGGAATAGTGCGCGGCCTGCCAGCGCGGCGGGCTTTCGTAATTATCTTCGCCGTAAAGCCGGATGGCCGTTTCCTCATACTGGCGGTTGATGCGCCCGTCGATGCGCGGAATGCGCTCGATAAACTCCGCCTTCGCGGTGGTTTCCCACGGCCAGCACCACATCCATGTCAGCTGCAGGCGGTGGTCGATGCCGCGTACGGTATAAATCACATACGGGCTTTCACCCTCCAGCGCCATGAGCAGGTTTTCGTCGCGCTGCAGGTAGCTGGTCTGAAAATACTTGGTCAGCTCCGTTGCGTCGTCGTCCATCATAATCACCTGGGCGCGCTTTGCCATACCGTCCTTGAGCACCACGGAAATATTGGTGGCGTTCATGGCATAGTAAAAGGTCACCACCGCAAAGCCCAAAAGAGCCAGCAGGATGAGCAGGCGCGACGCCAGATACCAGACGAAACGGCGCAGTTTAGTCAACTGAAAACAACCTTTCCAAAAGCTTCGATCCGTCGTCAAGAAGCGGCATGGTTTTTGCTGCGGACTCCGAATACTTGCGGGGGCTGCCGGGGCGGCGGCTGTCGTAAATCGCAAAGGGCACAGGGGTTCCGTCGTGCCCGCGCGTGGTGAGAAGCGTCGGGTGATCGCACATGAGGAGCAGACGGTAATCCTCGCCGCGCGCGTCCAGGGCTTCCAGCAGCGGGCGCGTGACCAGATCGTTCACGTTCTGAATGGCCCGCATCTTTTTGATCATCTCGCCCGCGTGGGCCATCTCGTCGGGCGCTTCGATGTGAACGGCGGCGAAATCGTCTCCGCTGTCCAGCGCGTGCAAAACCGCGTCCACCTTGCCCTGATAGTTGGTGTCCAGCTCGCCGTTGGCTCCCTTGACGCGCGGTGTTTTCAGCCCCGCAAGCGAGGCGATGCCCCACACAAGCGGCACGGCGCTGATTACAGAACCTGTTTTATGATATTTTTCCGTAAAGCTATCCAGCTGCATGGCCGTCGCCGCGCCCCAGGGCCAGACCATGTTGGCGGGCAGCAGGCCCTTCTCCCTGCGGGCCACGTTTATAGGATGATCCTTGAGCGCTTCGTAGCTTAGGCGCATCAGATCCGCAATCCCCGCACACATGGCAAGCGCTGCCGGGTGATCGCCCGTACAGGCAGGATAATGTCCCTCGATGGCATGATCCAGAATACCGTGCGGCTCAGTAAGGCGCACCGACGCCAGATCCACCGCCCCGGCCTGCATTACGCCGATGTGGCGGAAGGTGTCGGTAATATGGATATCCAGCTTGATTTCGCTCATCCTGGAGGCGAACGGAGATGGAGCGGCCGTCAGATCGCGCATCAGGGTTTCGGCGTCCTTGCCGTGGATGCCGCCGCCGTTGTGGCTCAAAATCACGAGCCTGCCATAACGTTCCTCCACGGCGCAGAGGTTGACGCGCAAGCTGACGCTGCCCTGCGGCACGGTGATGCCCATGCCTGCAGCCTCCAGAACGCTGCGCCCGGTATAGCAGGTACGCGGATCGTTTCCGAAAATCGACAAAATCGCCGTATCGCTGCCCGGCACCAGGCCTTCAGGCACGGTGCGCACGCGGCCGTAATCGCCGCCCGCCACCCGGTCAAACGCGTCCAGCGTCAAGGCTTCCATAGGTGTTTTCCCGTCCAGCTGTGCTACCGGCGCATCCGCCATGCCGTCCCCAATGACCAAAACGTATTTCATGCGTCCGCTCCCTTATCGTTGTCAGGTTTCAGTATAGCGCGTGCGCGCTTTCTTTTCAAGATACGCGGGGATTGGCATGTTCTCCCAATATGGTGTATACTATGCCCGTATTCAAGACCGAAAAAGGAGCGCAACGCATGAAGCGCATCGTGTTGACCGGCGGAGGTACTGCCGGGCACGTTTCCCCGCATCTGGGCCTCATCCCGCGTTTACGGCAGGCGGGCTATGAGTTACACTATATCGGCAGGCACCCAAGCATCGAGTACGATATCATCCATCCCATCGGAGATATTACCTTCCACCCCATCAGCGCAGGTAAGCTGCGGCGGTATTTCAGCCTGACAAATTTTACAGATATTTTCCGCGTACTGCGCGGCATTTGGCAGTCGTACTGGCTGCTTCGTAAGCTCAAGCCCGACGTGTGTTTTTCCAAGGGCGGGTTTGTGAGCATCCCGGTGGTCATCGCCGCGCACCTGAACCATGTGCCCATCGTTTGCCACGAAAGCGACATGACCCCCGGGCTTGCCAACCGCATCGCCGCCCGCTTTGCCGACAGGATCGCCACCACCTTTCCCGAATGCGCAGCCTGCCTTGGCGGCAAAGGCATCATGACCGGAACGCCGCTGCGCGAAGACCTGTTTGACGGCAGCCGTGAACGGGGCTTCGCCCTGGCGGGCTTTGATGGAGCCAAGCCCGTATTGCTGGTCACCGGTGGCAGCCAGGGTGCGCAGGCGATCAACCAGGCGCTGCGGGAGAGCCTGGAAAGACTTCTGCCTGAGATGGATATTTTGCATCTGTGCGGAAAAGGCAATCTGGATGAAAGCCTACTCCAACTGGAAGGGTATCGCCAGTTTGAGTATTTGCAGGCGGAATGGCCCGACGTGCTTGCGGCGGCGGACCTCGTGCTGAGCCGCGCGGGTGCCAACGCGCTCAGCGAGCTGCTGGCGCTTAAAAAGCCCATGCTGCTGGTTCCCTATCCCCTGTCCGCCAGCCGGGGCGATCAGATTAAAAACGCCGATAGCTTTGAGAGGCAGGGCTTTGCCAGGGTGCTCCCGCAGGAAACCCTGACGCCTGAAACGCTAACTGATGCGCTGAAAAAGCTCACGGAAGATCAGGATACTCTCACCGGCGCGATGAACAGCTGTGCTATACAAAACGGAACCGACGCGGTGCTTAAGCTGATTGAAGACGTACAGACAAGGAGACAATAATATGGCCAGAATGTTTGGAACCGACGGCGTACGCGGGATAGCCAACGCGGATCTAACCTGTGAAACGGCATACAAGCTCGGCCAGGCAAGCGCCGTGGTGCTCGCAAGCGACGTGCACCGCCCCACCATTCTGGTGGGACGCGATACGCGCCTGAGCGGCGAAATGCTGGAATCCGCCATGGTTGCGGGCATTTGCAGCGTTGGCGCGCGCGCGGTGCTGGTAGGCATTATGCCGACCCCAGCCATCGCCTACCTGACTCGCTATTACGAGGCCGACGCGGGATGTGTGATCTCCGCCAGCCACAACACGGTGGAGTACAACGGCATTAAGTATTTTGACAAGCAGGGCCACAAGCTGGTCGACGAGCTGGAGGACCGGATTGAGGCCATCGTGAGGGAAGGGCTGCCCGCGGATTATGTGCTGCCCGTCGGCACGATGATCGGCAGGCCTGTGCGCCAGTTCAACGCCGCGCGGCGCTACATCGACTTTATCCAAAGCTCCCTGGATGTACGGCTGGACGGCCTGCACATCGTGCTGGACTGCGCCAACGGCGCCGCGTACGATGTGGCTCCGGCTGTATTCAAGGAGCTCGGCGCTAAGGTGAGCTTGTATTATCACGAGCCCGACGGCACCAACATTAACGACCTGTGCGGCTCCACCCACCCCCAGCGCTTAAGCGAGCTGGTGAAGGAGCTTGGCGCGGATGTCGGCTTTGCGTTTGACGGCGACGCCGACCGCGTCATCGCATCGGACGAGCGCGGCAAGCTCGTGGACGGCGACCAGATGATGGCGCTGCTCGCCGTATACATGAAGGAAAAAGGCATGCTGCCCACCAACACCTTGGTGGCAACCGTCATGAGCAACATGGGCCTGGATATCGCGATGAAAAAGCGCGGCATTCAGCTGATAAAAACCAAGGTCGGCGACCGCTATGTGCTGGAGAAGATGCGCGAGGAGGACCATATGCTGGGCGGCGAGCAATCCGGGCATGTGATCATGCGCGCGTTCAACACCACGGGCGACGGCATTTTAACCGCGCTGCAGGTGCTAAGCGCCATGGTGCACGCCAAAGCGTCCCTGTCCGCGCTGGCGGGCGTCATGCAGGTGATGCCCCAGAGCCTGTACGCCGCGCACATCAGCGACCAGAAGAAGGACGAGTACATTCACAATCCGCGTGTGCAGGAAATGATGCGGGAAATTGAAGCCAAATACAAGGACACGGGCCGGCTTCTGGTGCGCGCCAGCGGCACCGAACCGCTGGTCCGCGTGATGATCGAAGGCCCCAACCAGCGTGAGATCGACGCCGATGTGTTCCGCCTGGCAAAGCTCATTGAAAAGGAACTGAACTGAATGCCAAAAGTGATCCGGCGTTTATTCGCCTTTGCGCTTCTATTGCTGTGGCTGCCCGCAGGCGCGCTAGCCCTGACCGGACAGACCTTTTCAACATTCCAAACCTATTACAGGGAAAACGTTTCCTTTATCAACGACAACGAAGGCCGGCATATGCTGCCGATTGAGCTTTCCATGGCCGATTTGAATGACAACGGCCGCAAGCAGTACTCCGTATATTCGGTCGCCCTGAACGTGACGGTCACGGTTGACGGCGAGGGCATCATTGAGACCTGTGAAATCCGCCTGATCTACCCGGAAGGCGCACAACAGGGCAACAGCCTGTACCTGGATTATGTGACCGCGCAGTATCATAGCCTGGCGTTCATCATGGCGATGCACGTGTCCCCCACGCCGGATAGCCGGTACTTTTTGGCCGATGAGATCCGAAACGAGCTGCGCAACAACTTCGGCGCGTATGAACGGCAGCTTGGCTCATATACGATTTCCTGCGTCAGCGTCGCGGGTGAGGGCGCGGTGTTCACCTTTACCAACAACAGCCTGACCCCTGCGCTGGACGATCCATGGGACGGCGGACCCACACCCGAGCCGCTGGACGATTCGGAACACCTGGGCTAAGCGTTTAACACCCGCACAAACACATCCGGCAAGCTGCTTTCCAGCCGGATGTGTTTTTTTTGCGGTATTTCCAGCTCCAGATACGCGCTGTGCAGCGCGAAACGGCGCGGCAAAAGCGGATGCTCCGTTCCATACAGAAAGTCCCCGGCCACCGGACAGCCAATGGACTGCAGGTGAACGCGAATTTGATGAGTACGTCCGGTCAAGAGCCGCAGGCGCAGCAGGCTTTTACCGCCGGAGGTTTGCACCACACGGTATTGCGTACTTGCGGGCCTGCCCTGCGGGGCGATGACGCGGCGGATGCTCGCACCGTCCGCCTTTGCAATCGGCGTGTCAATCACGCCCTGCGGCTCTGCGGGGATTCCGTCGCAAACCGCGAGATATTCGCGGATAAACACATCGGAATGCAGCCGCTTTTGCAGATATTGCTGGGCATGGGCATGCTTGGCGACCACCATCAGCCCGCTGGTTCCCTTATCGAGCCGGTTCACGGGGCGGTAGATGAAGCCCTCCGGCGCTTTAAGGTATGCGCAGACCGCGTTTTCGAGCGTCTCACCATTCTGCTTGAACGAGCGAACGGAGGGCAGCGGCGCGGGCTTGTCCACAACAAGTATATCGTCGTCCTCGTAGGCTATCTGCAGCAGAAGATCGCTTGGCCGCACAGACTCCGTACCCGCATCCGGGATGCGGATAACCAGCGTCTGCCCGACACGTACCCGGCGGTCGGCATGCACGGATTCGCCATCCAAAAGAAGCGCGCCCTGAAACTTGGCGCGCTTAAACTGTGCGTAGGACATGGAAAGCGTCCGCAGTGCAATCTGCCGTACGGCCTTGCCGTCGTCCTCCGCCGAAATGATCATAGTCAGCTCCTGCATGGTTCACCCCTCCGCACAGGCGGAGTATACCACGCTCCGGCAATCCGCAGCAAGACGTAAGGGTTCGCTAGGGCTGCAGCCAATCCAATTGGATCGGCGATCCGGCCTGCACCACATCGGACATCTTCACGTAGCCGATCATCTCATCCGGGCGCATCAGCCAGTCGTCCTCCGCTTGGGGAACGCTGACGATCAGCCAGTTTCCGGTTTCAGCCAGCACGCGCAGCAGCGTTCCCTCCGGCAGGGTTTCGATGGTTTTGGCAAACATGCCCGTATCCTGCTTGAGTGCAAGTTCCTTCTTCGTCCGCGCTACTGCCGGTGTGGTGGTAGGAACGGAGGTTTTCACAGAATCTGGATAGGTTACATAAATGCTGGCGATATAGCCTTCCGTATCGCCCAGCCGCACACGGTACCATGCGTATGGATCGCCAGGCAGGGTATCCAGCACTTGCACCAGCGTGCCCAAGCGCAGCATCCCCAGGTCTTTGGCACGCGATGAGGTATCCCCACGCAGATGGACAGCGCTCGTCATGCCATAGCCATCGGGGATTGATTCGGTGATTGCCGCTGCGGCCTGGCATGCTTCCTCGGTTTTGGGAAACGCCTCGGCGTCTATGTACTCCATGGCAGGCGGCGCCAGCGCGGGATAGTCGAAAATTGTTTGCGTCCCACGATCCAGGGAAACCCCATGATACCAGCATTCAAAATTATCGGACGGCATACCTCTGATTTCGATGCTCTGGCGGGTTTCATAATCCACAAAGCTGTAATTGGACAATATACACTGCACAATAGGCGCGGATACATCGTGCATCATATCCAGGCTGACTTGAAAACTTTCCTTTGCGACATCAGAGATCGGGTAGTGAATCTCAAAGCCGTTGCCGTTTGTATAGGTAATATAAAGCGCGCGTTCGCTTAGCAGCGCCTTTCCCCCAACAGGTGCAACCTGCCAGGCTTTGGTTTCATGAAGCTGATACAGCATCACCAGCATCCGCTGCCCGTCCTTTGCAAAGGCGGCTAGTCCCGCGCCGTAGAGTGTCTGGACATCCTCGTATGGTTTCACGCGATATGCCCCGGCAAGGCATTGCCAACCCTGGAGTTTCGGATGGGAAAACGCTGTCTCCAGCTCACCGGGCACTTCTCCCACAAACTCGGTTATCTGCTTTGTGTCATTGGTCTTGCGCGTATGCACACCTGACTCCACCACGGTGATGACCGGGACTTTCTCTAGCCCGAACTCTGCAAAGACCTGGTCCCGCCACTCCACCAATGCGGGCTGCCATCTGATCTCGTCATGGTAACAGGAGGTAAAGAAATCCTGAAGCGCCTGTGCAGGCGCATACGCGGCATCCTCAAGCCCATCGCGCAGCTCGATATCCATATAGATGTTGCCATCATCCTTCAGCGCTGCTCCCAGCGCGGCGCGGCTCTGGGCATCCCATGTCGACAGCCATCCGTTTTCCTTCATGGCACGCAGGATGGAGCGCACGCTGTTTTCCGGCGCACCGGTAGATTTCCCAGCAGTAAAGGGGGATACCGCGTTCATGTAGCGCAAATCCGTCAAAGAGAAAAAAGCCGAATATTCCCATCCGGGATGGTTGTAAAACCTGGCGGTCCACCTGTCGTCCTCCTGCGTAATCTCAACGGTAAAGGCTTCCGCTTCCTCCTGGGTATAGCCGTAGACCTCGGTTAACAATCCCCGGACATGTTTGATCAACGTCTGCTGCGTATCGTCCTGCGCTATCGCCGTGCTGGATACCGTCAACAGCAAGGCAACCATCAGTGCCAGTATTTTCTTTTTCATACGCTTTCTCCTCAACCGTGTCCAAGTCCGCTGATATCCATAATTCTGCCATCGCTCGCACGTACAGCAATAATATAAGAACCATTTTGGTTTTGGGCATCGACGATATTGATCATCCAGACGGAATCCATATAACGATTTTTTGTGTTGGAACCGTAGTAATCTACAGCTATGCTATAGCGCGACAGATCGTCGATATCCGCACCGAATTCATCGTGTATGGTTTGCATTGCGACATCCAGCGCTTCCTGCAAAGTCAGGCCATCGGCCGCGGGCCTGTCTGTAAACAGATTTTCTTTTTGGTCAATAAAGCGCTGTGCTATAAGCGAATCATACCCCGCGACCTGCGCAAGATACGGCGCAGCGTTGATGTTGCCTTCCGCCGTGAAAAACGAGGTGGCAAGCAGCGCCACAGCCAGCAGTACGGCGGTGACCGCCAGCCACTTCACAGCGTGTTCAAAATTGAGGATACTGCGCACGCGGCTTTGCAGCTTACGGCCAGTCATGGTCATGCCGGTAGCCAGCACCCCCACGCCTGGCGCATACCGCCTGGACGCAGCCAGCACAAGGGTATTGGTATAGCTTAATCTGTCTTCCGGGGTTAAGTTTTTGACAACACGGCTGTCGCAGGCCAGCTCGCCGTCGGTGCGGCTCATGAACGCCGCGATCCATACCAGCGGATTGAACCAATGTACGGTACAGCACAGGAGCCGCAATGCGCTGAACCAATGGTCCTTCCCCTGATAGTGGCATATTTCGTGAGTCAGCACATGGATAGCCTCCTGCGGCGCGGCGGTCAGCGGCAGGGCGATATAGGGGCGAAACACCCCCACCAGACACGCGCTAGGCAGTGGATCGGAAAACCAGACGGGAATCGGCTTCACGTTGCGCGCCTTACATACCTCCAGGTACTGCTCCTGCAGCTTGCCGGAAATCAGCTCAATCCGGTTGGCCTTCATTTTACGGCGGAACCGCAGATTGGACACCCCGAAGTACACAAGCACTGCGCCGGCGCCCCATAAGTAGATTTTCATCAGAAGTGCGGCCAGTGTGCCACGGAACAAGCCGTTTTCAATACTCGCCGCACTCTGGTAGAGAAAGGAATCCGTACTCTTGCGCGCCCCATATGCAATGGATTCCGCCAAATCCGAAATCCGCACCTTGATCTGCCCGGCGATGGGGCGTATGGCCTCGTCGGTTAGATAATAGGGGCGAAATTCGTTGATGTAAGGATTGGCAAACGCAAACGGAATCACCAGCCGCACGGCGATCAGCAACCAGAGAACATAGATCACCCGGTTGCCCAGCGGCTTGCGCAGGAATTTGCGGAATACGATCATCAGCAAGATGGCGGCACTGGCCATCAGGTTAGCTTCGAGCAGGAAGTTGAAGACTGTTGCGGTACGCATACATTCCCTCCTATTTGCCGGTTGTTTTATGGTTTTGCTTGATTATATCCAGAATGGCTTGAATATCTTCTACATCGGCTTCGCCGGAATCCACAAGGTTGGAGATCAGCAGCGATGTTTTACCCGAAAACACGCGGGAGAGAAACTTGCGTGTCTGCTCGGTTGTCGCCTGCTCCCGGGTGATTTTGGGCGAGTACATTTTTACACTGCCCGATTCGTCCACCGCAACGGTACCCTTGACCTCCATGCGTTTGAGCAGGGTGATAATCGTGTGGCGTGTCCACCCGGTGGCGGGCTCGAGCGCTTTGGTAATCTCCGGCATAGAGCGCGGATGCTTATCCCAAAGCAGCTCGATAATCTTCCATTCGGCATCAGTGAGTTGTATCGGCATGAGGATCATCCTTTCGATTGTCGGGAGTAGACGTCTGTTTACCGTGAGTATACATATGTCTACCACCGAAGTCAAGCCGATATTTTCATCGTTACAATTGTTGACATATCCACCCCCATATGATAGAATTTTTTCTCGGCGGCACTCGTCCGCTGTACGCCGGGAAACGGTGCCTTGCGCCTGTAGCTCAGTTGGATAGAGCAACGGCCTTCTAAGCCGTGGGTCGGGGGTTCGAATCCCTTCAGGCGTGCCACGTGGTGGGTATGGTTCAGTCGGTTAGAACGCCAGATTGTGGATCTGGAAGTCGTGGGTTCGAATCCCACTACCCACCCCATTTTTTTATTGGGGTATCGCCAAGCGGTAAGGCACGGGACTTTGACTCCCGCATCGTAGGTTCAAATCCTGCTACCCCAGCCACGTCGTCGCGGACTGCATATCATTCGCGGCGATTTTTTACAAAATCCCCTCTCACTCATTCCGTCGATAAGGCGCTCATATTGTCGCACAGCACCCTCATCCGGGCGCTGTGTTTTGTATTCGCGCTCAACTTCAGCTCACTTTGCACTTTGCAAGTGCCCACAGGGCACACGCTCACTTTCGTTGCCTCTCGCCTCGAAACTCGTTTCTCGGCGGCTGGACGGGGGGACGTTTTTTGCGGACTGCATATCATTCGCGGCGATTTTTTACAAAATCCTGCCCGTCTGGTTTATTGTCGCAGATCTCACTACCGTTCATCTGCTCTGTAAACCTTCTCAACCTCAATTCGCTTTGCGCCACGCGCAAGCACCACACAGGGTGCTCGCTCATTTCGCTTGCCCACTCATTCCGTCGGTAAGGCGCTTATATTGTCACGCAGCACCCTCTTGTGGGCGCTGTGTTTTGTATTCGTGCCAACTCCGGTTCGCTTTCAATGTTTTCCCAATCCATGAAGCGGTTTCAAGAGCGCTAATTTCTGGTATGGAATATACAGATAGACTTTGCCAAAACAATCGGCGGGCTATCAACCAATCACCTCAACCAACACACGAAAAAAGGAGATTCATTATGTTTACACAATACCAGCTTCCCTATGCATTTAACGCATTGGAGCCTCATATTGATGCCCTGACCATGGAGACCCACTACACCAAGCACCATGCCGGATATACCAAAAACCTGAACGACGCGGCGGAAAAAGCCGGCGTTTCCGGCAAGGATATCAGCGATCTTCTGTCCCACCTGGACAGTATTGAGGATGAATCCCTCCGCACTGCCATCCGCAACAACGGCGGCGGATTCTTCAACCACAACCTGTACTTCTCCACCCTGAGTCCGGATGGCGGCGAAGAGCCGGACGGCGCGCTTGCCGAGGCCATCAACAAGCACTTTGGCGATTTCAACGCCTTCCGAGATCAGCTCAGCAAACTGGCTGCCGGGCGCTTCGGCTCCGGCTGGGCGTGGCTGTCGGTGGACCGGGACAACAAGCTTGTACTGTCTTCCTCCCCCAACCAGGATAACCCCCTGATGGAGGGCAAGGGTCTGATCCCGATTTTCGGCATCGACGTTTGGGAGCACGCGTACTATTTGAAGTACAAGAACCTGCGCGCAGATTACATCAAGGCGCTGTTCAACGTCGTCTCCTGGAGGAAGGTTGCGGAGAACTTCGACAGAGCGCTGCACGCCAATCGCAGCGCGGCATAATCCACCGCTATCCCCATACGGTTTTTCGGGGTCTGCTTCCGATTGGAAGCAGACCCTTTTTTTGTGCCATCAGACATCGGAGTTGCAGGAGTTTGTGCTCGATATACGATAGTTTCATCTTGGTAACATCCGTGATTGACAAACGAGCTGTCCAATGGTAAACTCTACACGAATTATCGATTAACAATAATTTGGAGGCTATCATGAAAACGAAGATCTTTCAGGGATTTTTGGTTGCTGAAGCCGCTGTGTGCGTTCTGCTTTATTTTGTAAGCATACCGGCCACGGATTTGTTCGCAGCCGCTGCGGCATTCCCGTTTGAACAAATCGGAGCGGGGCTGCGCGCGCTTTCGCTATCGGGCGGGTGGGGAAACCTACTGGCAATCGTGCTGTATCTGCTGATCAGCCTGCTTCCGCTCAGCCTGCTGCTCTTCGTGCGTAAAAAACGCCAGCTATATATTGAAGACGGGCTCCTGGTGCTACTCAGCGCGGCGCTCTTCTTTGTAGAATATCACATGATCAACCCCGGCTTCATCAGGAATAGCCTGGGGATCGCCGCCAATGGTGCCACCGGCAAGGCGATTCTCGGCGGCTCGGTGTACTCGCTGATCATCGGGTATCTGATTCTTCGGGTATTGCGTATGTTTTCCACCGGAACGATCCAAAAGCTTGAGCGCTACATTACCCTGATGCTCAAAGCGCTGGGCGCGCTATTTGTCTATATGGCATTTGGCGCCAGCCTGAACGATTTACTTTCGTCCATTGCATCCGTGCAGGCAGGCAATGCTGGAAACGAGCATTTGCTTGGCGCAACCTACGTATTTCTGGGCCTGCAATACCTTGTCAACGCGTTTCCCTATCTGCTGGACATCCTGATCATATTCGCGGCGATCCGTTTAATTTCCGCGCTGCGGCAGGACCGATACGCGGCCGCAGCCGTTGCGTCGGCGGAGCGCATGTCCCGCCTATGCGCAATCGCCCTGGCCGCTGTGGTGACAACGAATATCGTGTTTAACTTGCTAGAGCTTCTGTTCGCCAGGTCGCTGATGGTATTCAACCAATCAGTTCAAATCCCCGTTCTGTCGATTCTGTTCGTACTTGCGGCGCTGCTGTTCACACGGTTCCTGATGGAGAGCAAATAGCTGAAGGAAGAAAACGATCAGTTTATCTAGAGGTGTGCTATGGCCATACGCGTTTATCTGGAGGATATTTTAAAAGACAGGCAAATGACATCAAAGGATTTGTGCGCTCTGATCGGGATCACGGAGGCAAACCTGTCCATCCTGCGCAGCGGCAAAGCCAAGGGCGTGCGATTTGGAACGATCAACAAAATCTGTTGGCATCTTCAATGTGATGTGGGAGACATACTGAAATTTGACGGGTCTTTGGAGGGTAACGATGAACCGTAAACTATGGGTAATCATCCTGTGTCTGTTCACAGCGCTCGCCCTGACCGGGTGTCAGCTGGCGCAGCCAGACGCGGACGGCGACATGGAAACAGACAGGCTGGTCGGCATCTTTTTAACGCAGGAATCCCTTGATTTGTTTGACATTGAAGGGTATATGAATGACAACATCATGAACCTGCAGGGGGATACGGTGGTCATTGACGGGTACGCTCCAGATTATCAGGGACGTTTATACGCCGAGCAGACTGTGAAGACCCTGACCAACGAAGCCACGGGAAAGCAAACCGAAATCGCGGATTTTGTGTTTCCCGTCGACGGGATCCCTTATTTTGCAGCGTCGATATCGCAGGGAGAACCTGGCGACAGATACAATATGTCAGTCTCCGATCCGGCCGTCAGCGACGGGCATGTTCACTACAAAATTGAAGATGGCGGCGACAGTGTCACCATGACGGGAACCTTGAATGTGCCTCCGTCGAACATAACCAAAACCTACTTTTCAACCCTGTGTACCAAAGCGCGGATGGCAGGATTTATACCGTTTCCGGCAGCAGCTTAATGTTCAGTACAGAATCCTACAGCGAAGGCTCCGTGTATTCCCAGACCATGGATGAAACCTCGGCCGTGACAGACAACGGAATGACAACCACGAAAAGCGCATCCGTGACGCTCTCGATCCACTGTATGTACGCGCCGGAAAGCATCATCGTCCTGCAAATGGATACGGAGAGCAGCGTTCTGTCTCGCGCAGAATACACGCCGGACGCCATGCCAGAGAAGATCGCCGCAGACGCGCTGACAGATTACATCATCATCGAGACACACAAGCGTGATTTTCAGAACCAGCCCATGACATCGCGCGACATATACGGCCGTGATGCCGATAGTATTGAAACCTTTTCCCTGCGGGATGATGGATTCTTCGTAAGTCAAAGCACCCCGATTCTGTGGCCGGAAACCCCGTAACGCAAGGGATGCTTTACGTGGCGAAGGGGCGCGCTTCCGAAACGGAAGCGCGCCCCTTCCTTGTTTGCCGGGACTGAGTTTACTGGAACTGGGATGCGATCATCGTGCCGTCCACGGCATTGAAGATCGCGAAGCTGTTAAAGTCGCCCTTCACACCGTCGCTGTCCTGATAAACCACATACCATGCGGGTGTGAACACCATGCCGTCCGCCGCGTTATCGGCGCGGGCTGGCGCATAGGTCAGCTCCAGGCTGATGATGTGATCCAGCGTGATGTCGGAAAAGCGCGAATCCGCCATCTCCACGGGAAGCTGTGCCATGACCGTTTCCGGGGAAACCAGCGCATCCGGCGTTGCGATGACATCGCCGCGGATGTACATATCCCGCAGCTGCAGATCCACGATGCCTTTCTGCGTTACGTAGGCGAACAGGTCGAAGAGGTTACCATCTGTTTTGATGCCGTTGGTGTAGTGCAGGTAGAAGCCTTCGTTCTCCGCGCTAACCTTGGAATAATCCAGGATTGCCGAGTTCCACGGGTTCTCTTCAAGCATCCGATTCCATTTCTCTCCCATACTCTGAATACGGGATACGTCCATATCTAAGGCGTAATCGCAGGCGTATCCGTCCACCTGAAGTGTTTTGAGAAGCGATTCCACCTTGGCCTTGGCTTCGTCCAGCGTGATGCCCGAAAGCGCGGTATTGGATAACGCGATCCCCTCCCAGGATTCCGGCCAGGCGGAATACGCATCCCCCGCCAGCCTGGAAGCGGCATTGTTGAGCGAAGGGGTCGGGATCATCATGGGGTCTCTTCCCTGCTCTTTGTAGCTGCCGTCATACATACCGTGGTATTCATTGTAGAACAGCGCCTCCGGAGCCCAGGAAAGCTGTGCTTCATCCTTATAGGTCACCAGGTAATTTTCGGTCTTTGCAATGCCGGACTGGTTGAACAGCTCCGGGTTCAGATCAGCGCCAAAATCACGTGCTATGGCTGCATAGACCGGCATTGTGTACTGCGCGGAATAGTCTTCAGGCACGAGCAGCTTCACGTCGCCGATTGTCTGTGCGGGCGCTGCCGTAACCTTGACCGGTTCGGCTGTTTTCTCGCTGATGGGTTCCGGCCGGATATCGACAATCCAGTTTGCCTTCTGTTTGCTATCCTGCATGGGGTTGCCGTCCGCGTCGATTTCATAGAAGACCGAGTACATCTCGATTTGATAGGTTGTTCCCTCTCCGATTACAACACCGTCGGACGCTTCAAAGAAATACCGTATGCTGCCGTCGCGCTGCTGCGCCCAGGAATAGCCGGAGCAGCCCAGGGCAAGCAGTTCGCCGCCGTCGACGCCGATACGATCCAGCCGCATATATGCCAGCAGTATTATTGCATCCTTTTCCTTGGCAACCTGTGCGACAGTTTTGGCATCGGCAGGCGCCGCCTCGGGCTTGCCCATTCCCCCGTGGATATCATACCCATAGGGCTCGGACAGCAGTTGATCTTCCGCGAGCAAAACCACATTGCTGCCCTCCGCCGCGCGGATGGTGCCCACGCCGTATAACCCGTTGCTTCGGTAAACGACCTCGTCCACAGTAAACACGAGATCCCCCAGGAGCAAGGACTGATCGTCGGTCGCCGCTACGCTGCCCTCTTCCAGCCACGCTTTGGTATCGTCCCCGTACAAGACCCCAAACAGTTCCGCCACCTGGGATGGAAACGCCGCGTAGGCCACAGCCGTTAAGAGCAGTACAATCGCCGTGGCGATGAGTACCGTTCGCATCGTATGTTTCATTGGTTTTTCCTCCGTTTGTTTCAGGGCGAAGGACACGCGGCGCGAGAAGCTTTCGGGCGTTGTCCCGAACATGGTTTGCAATTCTTTCCTGTTCATGCGCGCACCTCCTCCATTTCCGGCGTATCCCAAAAGAGCAGCCGACCCCTGTGCAGCCGGGATTTCAGCGTTCCCTGCGGCAGCTTCAGCATCCGCGCGCACTCTTCCACGGAATAGCCTTCCACATAGAAAAGCACCATCGGCAAACGATATTTCTCGTCAAGGGAGGTGAATAGTTGATAGAGATCGGGGCTGGCGTCGATAGCCACTTCCCGCTCGGGCAGGGTATCGGAGAGCGTTTCGCGTTTGCGGCGACGAAGCAGGGTATAGCACTCGTTGATCAGGATGCGGATGACCCATGCGCGCAAAGCGCTTTCATCCCTGAGCTTTCCCTGTTTTCGCCACGCCTTTTCAATCGCTCCCTGAACCGCGTCTTCCCGGTCGCACAGCTGCGGCAGAATGGTGGTGGATACGCGGTACAGCGTATCCTGCATGGCCACAATGCGCTGGGCAAACTCCTCTTGCGTCATAGCGTTCCTCCGAAGGTGCTCTGGTTGACAGTAAAATCGATTCTACGCTTTATAGATGGATGAGGGATATAAGAGGTTGCGCTACGATCAAATATCGCAAGAATCGTAGCACGAAAAAATTATCAAATCAATCAGATAAAATCATTACATCAATGTTTATCCCAAGCATTCTTTGATAGAGATAATATATTCAAATAATAAAGAGTATTCAACCATCAAAACCATAAAAAACAATATATGTAAAGAAGAAAATAGTATCTTACTTAATTGGCCGGCCACAGAAATGCCTGATGAAGTTCAACTACATAAAAAATATGATGTGCGTACTGAGATATATTTTATTGGGACACTATTTAGGCATCTGACAAAAGATAATCCCACCGCTTTTAGATATCAACATATTCTTGACAAGATGACAAAAATCAGTCCATCAATTAGGTATAGCTCTTTCACCGAAATCATTAATGATATTTCTGCTGGAGTCTTAGGGGAGATTGACTTTTCAGATGATCAGAAGATAGTTTATCGACGTTTTGCAGAAGCATTGTGTAAACATATAGATCATTTTGGAGCAAAATATACTCCTATGAAAGACCTACAAGTAACGCTCCAAATGCTTGCTGAACTAATTAGGCGATCTTCACTTGAAGAGTTCATTCAAGATAACGGAATCTTAATTGCATGCTTTGTGAACCAAGCCGTTACTTATTATCAAAAACAAGATATCCCTGTACAATTAGTCATAGATTTTTACGAATTAGTCACAAGTCTCTCAATAGCCAAACAGAAAATTCTTATTGACAACATTGATATAAGGCTTTCAACTATAAAAGTTGAGGCCAGAGATGATGAGTTGCCATTTTGAATTATATCACTCAATACAGTTTTTGAAAAAACAATGATTTTGGACATATGAAGCATATAGTGAAAAGAATTTTTCTTATATTTGTAAATGTAGATATGTGGGAGCCAAGGAAAAAATGTGAATACAAATCCACTGTAATAGAGCGTTACATCGAGAGTTCGCGAACACAAGATGGCAGAAATATAGTGCGGTAGTGTGCAGTGGATTTTGTCAGATTTTGCCTATAAGGTTCTGAACTTCTTCAATGCCAACGTATTGATCAACATCAGCAGCGCGCCGAAGGCAAGGAGGGCCAGGGCTTGCAGCCAGATGCCGGAGAAGCCCGCGCCTTCGATCATCACACGGCGGATGGCCTCGGCGGAGTAGTACACCGGGGTGATGTAGGCGACGTTGCCAAGACCAAGCGGGATGGTATCCAGCGGAATCAAGCCGCAGAAAAACACCTGGGGCACGACCAGCACCGGGATCATCTGCGCGACCTGCATTTCCGACGCCGCGACGATGGACGCCATCGCGCCAAACAGCACCGCGACCAAAGCGTTTAGAAGCATCACCGCAAAGATCAGCCCCACATTGCCCGCGCAGGGCATACCCAGCACAAAAAGCACATAGGCAACCACCAGCACGGACTGGATGACCGCAAAAACGCCGTATCCCATGGTATACCCGGCCATCACCTGCCAGCGCCTGACAGGCGTCATCAAAAGCCTTTCCAGCGTGCCGCCCGTGCGCTCGCGCACCAGGGTCATGCCGGAGATGACAAACACGAAAAAGAACGATAAAAACGACAGGAACACAAACCCCAGCGACTGGAAGGTAGACGCTCCGTCGTTATACACCACGTGCGATTTGACGGCAATCATCTGCTGCGAAAGCGACGATAAAGCGCTTTGCAGGGCCTTGATCGCCTGCGCGGATTTGACCGATGGCTCCAGAATATAGGTATCGATCTGCATGCCGGACTTGGTTACGACCATATCGATGGTCTTGTCGTCCATCAAAAGCTGTTCTTCGCTGTCGTACGGTATCGCCGCGAGGTCGACAAGGCGCACGTCCTCACCCTCCAGCACTGTAATCACCTGCGCCGGAAGAGCGCTTTTTTGCAGGGCGATGGTGGGCACATAGCTGGTATCGCTGAGCAGGAAAAAGATCAGTGTGAACATCAGAAGCGGCGCGAACAGAATGAGCGCGAGCGTGCGCCTGTCGCCCCGCATCTGGCGGATGACCCGCATGGCAATTCCTTTCATGTTACCGCACCGCCCTTTCCGCCGCTTTGAAAAACAGCTCTTCAATGTGTCCTGTAGCCGTAGACTTGAGCAGGGCTTCCACCGCGTCGAAATAGATCAGCTTCCCGCCGTATACAAGCGCCGCCGTATCGCACTCGGTGACCTCGTCCATCACATGGGTGGAAATGATCATCGTGATTCCCTGCTCCCGCAGCGCATGAAAACGATCCCATATCGTGCGCTTGAGCACGGGATCAATCCCCACGGTCGGCTCGTCCAGCAGCAAAAGCCTTGGCTCGTTTAACAGCGCCGTGGCCAGCGACAGGCGTTTTTTCATGCCGCCGGAATAGTTGCGCACGAGCTTTTTTCTGTCTTCAAACAGATCCACAAGCTTCAGAACGTCCTGAATCCGTTCTGCTCTGCGCGCTTTGTCCATCCCAAAAAGCGAGCCGTAGAATTTCAGGTTATCCTCGCCCGTCAGGTCATCGTACAGGGCATCGTTCTGCGGCATATAGCCGATGTTTCGGAGCACACGCAAATCGGGCACCTCGCGCCCGTCGGCGGTAATGCTGCCGGTATCGGCGGGTATCGCGCCCAGAATCAGGCGGATCAGGGTTGTTTTCCCCGCCCCGGACGGCCCCAGCAGGCACAGGATGCTCCCGCCCGCGGTCTCAAACGAGATCCCGTTTAGGACCGCCTTCCCCGAAAACTCCTTGGATAGATTGTCTACGGTGATTTTCATACGTCTATTTCTCCGTCGTTTTGATTTTTTCAATATACGCGTCGGCGATGATCTCTGCGTGCGTGTTCACATAGGCGTCCTCATCCTCGGCGCTGTGGAACAGGCAGAAAGCGATGCTTGAACCTATCAGCGAATTGCCCAGCCATTCCGTGCAGCTTTCCAGTACCGCATCCGGCGCGCTCGCATAATGCCCCGCAAGCGTTTGGATATTTTGCAGCGCCTTTCCACGGATTTCCAAAAGCACAACCCGGATATCCTCGTACTTCTTCGCTTCGAAGATCAGCATGCGAAACAGCGCGTTGAAGCGGATAAAGTTCCGAAGCAGGGTTTGACACAGCCCCAGCATGTCCTGGCGGTAGTCGCCTGTTTTCACGTTGGGAATCTCCATCAGGCCGAAATTGCCGGCCAGGTAGGATGCCACCTTCAAAAACAGCGATTTTTTATCGCCAAAGGTGCGGAACAGCGTAACCTCGGCAACGCCCGCCTCCGCCGCGATGGATTTCGTCGTCGCGGCCATGAAGCCGTGCGTTTCAAACTGCCGGAGCGCGGCCAGGATGATTCTCTCCTCCGTTTCCATCCAGCATCCTCCTTTCAAATGTTAGTAACCACTTACTTACATTCTAAACACAGTATGCTTCGCTGTCAATAGCTGCCGCGACGATATTTCCTACAAATGGAAACTCCTTGCATTCCCGGGCGGAATGCGATACAATCAATACCAGAAAACAATGTATCCATGATTCGTGTATGCAAGCCAAACATGCGTAGACCGTCGTTTTTTTCGCATTCATGCTACAACAGGAGTTCTTTTCATGAATTTCATGCAAACGGTAGCCAGTGAGAAAAAAGCGCTTAGACAAGCGTTTATTCGTTTTTTGCCGATTCCCATTGTACTGGTTATCCTGTGCTCGCTGTTGATCAGCTACGATTATTTCACCACCCGGCGCCATATGCTCGTTCATGAGCAGCAAGACTATATTGTGGAAGCCATGATAGACTACCGCGATACTATATCCGCTATGACCTCAATTATGCGGACGATCGAGACTGACTATCTTTCGCTGACCGCCAAGGATGCCGCACAGGAGGACTTCGTATCGCTGTTCATGGACAACATGATTCTGTATCCATATATTGACAAGCTGAGAATCCTGGACATTAACGGAATGGAAATTCTGCGGCTGAACCATGATGACGGAACGCCGTATGTAGTCTCCAAGGAGAATCTCCAAAACAAATCAGAACGTTACTTTTATGATGAGGCGAAAGTTCTGGGCAGGCATCAATATTTGTTTTCCGCGCTGGACTTGAACATGGATAACGGGATTATCGAGATCAATCCGGTGACGGGGCTGCCCAAGCCCACGCTGCGCATCACCACGCCGATTGACATCAATGAGCAGCGTTTCGGGTATCTGGTGGTGAACTTCCTGATGCGCGATACGCTGGATAAAATCCGCAATTTTATCAACACACCGGGCTGCACGATGCTGATGTTTGATGAGTTTGGGTACCTGTACAACGATGCGGACGACAGCAACAATTTCGGCTTTTGCTACAGCGAGGGTTTTGTACAGTACGGCCGGACGATTCTGGACATCTTCCCGGAGATGGATCTGACGCAACGGTCCGGATGGTTCCTCTCCGAGAACAAGCTTTGTTCCTATACCATGTTTCCCAACATTTATGACAGAAGCAAGGACTATTTCCTGGCCGAAATAGCGGCAAAGGAAGTAGGCTTTCTGTTATGCTACGACAGCCAGTCGCCCTATCAGAACTACCTGTGGTTCAGCTATTTTTATCATCTGGTCGCGTCCTGGAAAACGCAGGTTCTGGTATGGGCAGGCATCGTCCTTCTGTATATTCTGGTGCAGCGGCTCCTGTTCGTGTTCGACAGGACACGGTTTACCAATTTGTTTGCAGATAACCGCTACGCCAAATCCACCCTGCGGCAGGCGATCCGCAACCACGAGTTTGTCAACTACTATCAGCCGATCATCAACATTCAGGATGGCACGATGCTTGGCATCGAAGCGCTGTCCCGCTGGAAGACCGGCGGAGAGGTGCTGCCGCCATCAGAATTCATCGACGAGGTTCTTCATTATCAACTGGGGCAAATGCTGGATGAAAACGTATTCCTAAACGTACGTGAGGATCGCAAGCGGATGGAAGCCATGCCCTGCTTTACGGATACCTTCATATCCATCAACTGCTGCCAGCAAACCTTTGACAGCCTGATCAAGGAACCCCCCACCACCATCATCAGCCTGATAGAGGACGAGAAAAAATACATCGTGCTGGAGCTTCTGGAGGATATCGTATTCAACAAGCAAACCCAGGAGCGCATCCGCGACCTGTACAAGCACAACATCATCTTCGCGATTGATGATTTCGGCACAGGCAATTCCAACATCGCCTTCATCCGCAGCTTTGAAAACCTGAAGGTGAAAATCGACCGCACCTTTGTGCCGGTGGATACCAACAACAAGAAGGAACGTGTGATTATCGAGGCCTTTGTGAAAATGTTCATTGATCAGGGCTTGAAAATGATCGTCGAAGGGGTGGAGACGCTGGAACAGATCCGCTACCTGAAAACGCTCGGTATTCAGGGCGTGCAGGGCTTCTACTTCTCCCAGCCCATGACCATTGACGAGCTGATCGACTTCATGGACAAGAGGGACTACCTGAATAAGCTGTAGAAACCGCAAAACAAAAGGCGTACAGATGCACTGTACGCCTTTTGTTTATCTTCGTTCAGCCTCAGCCTTCCTGGACATCCACGTAGCGCATTAGTAGGCGATCATCGGAATCGTTACCGGTGGATCGCTCATGGGTTTTGCCTCGCCGAATTTCACGGCATAGAGCCGCCTGCCGGTATCGCGCGCAGCTTGCATCATGGTTTCATTGGGCAAAGAGCAGATATCAAACAGACCGATGTTGTAATTTTCACCATCGAACCTGCCCAACGCGAACTGATCGTAGCATTGAAACCAATGGCAGCCGACCCCATTGGGATGGGCTGCGGCGCGTTCGGTGTAATAGCGGTAAGCCTTTCCGCGCTCCGTTTGGCTGGCAACGGCCTCCAGCCCTGTGGCAGTCTGCCCCAGGTCCAGCGCGCCAAAGTGGTATTCGCCGATCATGATGGGGAGATCGACCCCGAGACTGACGACCTGATTGAGCATTTCCGTCGGGTCCACCGCATAGCAGTTGATGGAAAACACGTCGAAATACTGCCAGCCCG
>ERZ795057.401-NODE-401-length-45986-cov-21.389780_pt1 | contig 45986 bp, 38 predicted proteins | sample MGYA00375141_ERZ795057 | MGnify/ENA primary metagenome ERZ795057 (study PRJEB30186, sample SAMN05720163) | activated sludge metagenome | isolation source: Anaerobic digester | place: Hong Kong | collected 2015-01-26 ...
AACACCCGCAATGAGAGAATAAATAACAGCCTTAACAAGAGGCTCCCCGAATCCCCCCTCTTTAGGCATAACAGCAAAGTACTCAGCCGGTGCAACAAGTGTGGCTTTTGTCTCATCTAAAAATTTTTTAAAATCAAAACCGCCTTCAGCCATACGACCTCCGAAATTTGTTTAATATATATTAGCAGTTTATATATACAACTTTACAATTAAAAATTCAAGCAATAATGCCGGCATAATACTCTTTTTTTATAAATAATCTGTTAATTCTTTCCATGACCTGCTGCATTTCTTAATTGACTCCCTGCGGTCATCTGTATAAATTTTTAAAAATTTAACAAAGAGACATAAGAATGATTGTAAACCTTATAACATTCCGCAACAGAGAGTTTATTCCCGGTTTCCAGAAGGAGGGGTATGAAACAGCCGAATTTTCACCCCTTACTGAAACTTCCCAGTTACGCTTGAGCTTAAAGAAAAAAAGCGCGAACTATACGCTCTTCGAAATTACCGACAACGAAAAAACCGACCGTAAAAAACTCGCAGAAATGATAAAAATCCTTTATAATGAAACAAAACTCATCTGCCTCTGTGAAAAAATTACCCCTTTTATTTCAGGACTGCTCCTTGAAAACGGTATCGCGGATTGCCTCGAACATTTTAATATAGAAAGAATAATTTCATACATAAACTTTCTTCAGACAAAACCGTCACAGAAAACCGGCACATTCCTCATTCTAAACAATAATGAAGCTCACACAAACATGCTTAACGGAATAATAAGGAGATTCGGCTACAACACCGGATTTGTTTCTGACGGGGATTCTCTTTTTTCAGCCCTCAGTGACAGCAGAATACTTATGATTATAATGAATCTCGGCACAGAGGGGATAGATTTAAACGGTATAGTACGCAAAGCGTACGGAAACAGTGAAATAAAAAAATTCCCGGTCGTGGCTTACAAAAGCCTTGAGCAGGGTCTCTTTGTGCATGAGGTACTCAATGGTCTTAACAGGCTGACCAGAGTAATATATTCACCTCAGGAGCTCTTCTGTATGCTTGTGGATCTCCTCTTTAAAAAGGAGATAATGGCTCTTTCATCTGAATTCAACAGTTCTCTTAACCTCGATAAATTCAGAAGCTATGCGACAACACCGGTTCCCCAGCTATATTACAGCACGCAGGGTGAAACCTTTTCAGGCGAATGCATATTCTCCACAAATCACATAGATACAATGATAAAAAGCGCTGATGCAATTACAACATCACTTGTGAAGATCGACGGAATCAGGTGGCTCAGGCTTGCGCAGGCATCAGGTGAGCGCACTACCTGCGGAGCGGGTGGCTGAAATCAACATCCCCCTTCATCAGTGAATCAACAGTCTGTATTGGTATCTTATATTTATAAGGTTCCCTTGTGTATTTATCATAACAGGGTCTTTTTTCAGTATGGCATGAGAGACATAATTTCTCTCTGTATTTAAGAGCAGTAATACCAAGAACCGGATACATTCCGAGTTTAACCGCTTTTCTGTAACCATTCTCCCTGCTTGAATAATCAATGTGTCCGCTTGCTGTATGATACTTTTCTCCAGGCCCGTGACAGGCTTCACACCCCACACCCTCTTTAGAAACTGACGGATATTTTCCACCCCCGGTTGTATGGCATTTAAGACACGCCTGATCCTCTGCCGGGTCTTTGACACCTGCCGATTCGGCAATTTTTGCAGCTTTACTCCCTTTCAGGGTGAGATATGCCCTGGCATGTGGTGACCCGGCCCAGATTTTATTCTGGTTACCAATGGCATCCTCCCCATGACACTCACCGCACACCTTAACCCCGGTATAACCGTATTTTTTTGAAGTAGTTTTCCCGGGGATATGAACTGTTGAAATGATGACTATAATAAAAAAAGATAACGCGATCAATAATACTCTCAAATTAACACCATCCTTGAGTTTTATATATTTGATTTATATTATTCCCCTTCTTTTCATATCGCACAATAAGATAAAATTCTTAACATTTCAATACATCTATCGGGTGAAATTACCGACATTAAATGAAATGAATCGTCAAATATTGCTTTTCATTATTTAAAAACGACGTTTATTTTCACGGTTTTTACCCTGAATATGAAATAAATTTTGGCCTTGACATCAGTCTTTTATACATTCAATTTATAGCATGGAGTGAACATCATGAATAATTCAAAAGAAGAAGAATACAAAATCGGAAAATTCTTCATTGAAAACGGGATAATTAATGAAGCTCAGCTGAAAGAGGCTCTTGAACTTCAAAAAGACAATAAAGATCGGCTCCTTGGTGAAATCCTTGTAACAATGGGTGTTCTTTCAAAAGAGGATCTGATTATGGCCCTGGAAATGTACATGATGATGACAGATTCTGACGATATCGGCATAGATGAATGGCTTGACCAGGATGAAATTGACATGGTATTGAAGAAGCTTGATACCCCAAAACCAAAAAGTTCTTGACAAATGGCAGCACTTATTCAAAATAAGTGCCCATGTTAGAGTATGAAGATAATATATGTTTCGGCTGCGGGCAGGAGAATGAAGTCGGCTTAAAACTGAAACTCCAGTTCGATGATGACACAAAGACCGCATATGGCGAATTCGCTGCACACGAACTTCTGGAAGGTGTTCCAAACATCATACATTCCGGAATAGTTGCCACCCTGCTTGATGAAACAATGATTACCGTTAACAAGTATCTGGAAATAATGGCAATAACCAGTGAATTAACAATCCGGTATCTGCAACCTGCCTTTATAAGTGAAAATCTTTATATCAGGGGCTGGTTTGTGAAGAAGAGCAAAAGGGTCATCGAAAACAGGGCCGAGATTGAAAATGAAATGGGTAAAATTGTTGCCAGGGCAAAAGGAAAATACATAGAGGTTGATGAACTTCCGCAACCCGAATGATAGCTTCGTAAACTTACCTACGGAAAACAATTAATACATCATAAAGCCGAAGTGGTGAAACTGGTAGACGCACCGGACTCAAAATCCGGCGGGGGCGACCCCATGAGGGTTCGAGTCCCTCCTTCGGCAGATAACAAACGAGGATGCATAAAAATTTATCCAATTTTATGCATGTAGAAACAATAATAAAAAAAAGCAACTGGTTGTAACCTGTTGCTTTTTTTTATTATATTCAAAGCGCAGAGCCCATGATCGGCGGGCTTTTTTAATTTTCGGGTAAATTGGTGAGATTATAGAGGAAGCTCTGGCCTTAAAATAGTTTCAATATTTTTTAAATGAGATTTTCAGCCGGATACAACTTTACCCCTCTGCTGTCAACCTGGGTACCCATGAACTCTCTGAGAAGCTGTCCATATACACCTTCTGCTTTACCGGAAAATCCATCTTCACGCTGTTTTCCACTGTGGCGCTGACGAATCTGTTCTTTTCTTCCACCCTGATATAAACGAACACTTTCCTTTTTTGATCTGTATGCATTCATCGAACTCTCACTTGTTTTTTAATTTATAAGCGGCAGAGTGAATAACCGCAGAGAGGACAGTAGAAACACCCTGACTCAGGAATCAGCCTCCCCCCGCAGTCAGGACATATATTTGTTGATTTATTCTTATTTATACTATTCATACAATTACCGTTACACAAATATATAGTATATATTTGTGTAGTATAAGTCAACCGGTTTTTTTATTTTTTATTAAATTTTTTTTAAAATATTTGATACAGGGAGACCCGGATATATTTTAGGTAAAAAGCTTGCAGAGTATCATTAAAACAGTGTGTAACTACGGACGCTGCAAAGTACTCTGATTAAACAGTTTTATAATTTTTAGAGGTTATTAAATGACAAAACCATCCGCAGAACATGAAAAGGCTTTTGAAGAGATTCTCAAGATGAATCCAGAGGAGGCCCAGCAGAAACCGGAATCAGCGGGTGATCATCCCGGGACTAAGGTCCATGAATCTGAAATCAATTTCAATATACTCCCCGAGGAACTTGAAGAATACCTTAACAGGTACGTTGTAGGTCAGGAATCCACTGTTGAGGTAATCGCAACCAAGGTCTGCACACACTTCAACAGAATGAAGATAGAAAAAACTGTCCCTGAAGATCAGAAAATTATCGGAAACATCAAGAGCAACATGCTCCTCATCGGGCCCACCGGTGTCGGGAAAACTTATATTATCAAACTCATTGCTAAAAAGATCGGTGTACCTTTTGTAAAAGCTGACGCTACCAAATTCAGTGAAACAGGCTATGTTGGCGGTGATGTTGAAGACCTTGTACGGGAACTTGTTCACGAATCTGATGGAGATGTAACCAGGGCGGAATACGGAATTATATACATAGATGAGATAGACAAAATCGCATCTTCAGGAAATATGCACGGCCCTGATGTATCCAGAACCGGGGTACAGAGAAATCTCCTTAAACTTATGGAGGATTCCGACGTAGATTTAAAAACTCCGCACGACCTCGCTTCACAGGTTGAAGCCGCTATGGAAGCCCAGAGAACGGGTAAAGTTTCCAGAAAAAAAATCAGCACAAAGAATATCCTTTTTATTGTATCAGGCGCTTTTGCCGGGCTTAATGAAATAATAGGGAAAAGACTCAACATGCAGAGCATCGGGTTCGAAAAAAGCAAAGTTTCCACACAGGAGAATCGCGAGATACTGAAAAACCTCAAAACCGAAGACCTTATTCAGTTCGGGTTTGAATCAGAGTTTGTAGGACGTCTGCCGGTGTATATTGTGCTCAATGAACTCGATGTAAACGGTCTTTATAAAATCCTTAAAAACAGGTACAGCACTGTTGTTCTTGGCAAAAAGATGGATTTCAAAGCTTACGGCATAGACCTGGACTTCACAGATGAAGCCCTCCTGGAACTTGCCTCAAGAGCTTACAACGAAAAAACCGGGGCAAGAGGGCTTCTAAGTGTATTCGAAAAAGTTCTTATTAAATTCGAGAAGAAGCTCCCTTCAACCGGTGTTAAAAAACTGACTGTTGACATGGAGCTTATAAACAATCCTGAAAATGTACTTGAGAAACTTGTTGTTGATGATGGGATAAAAAAATTCCAGAAGGAATTCCTCGTTGACCATGGCATATATCTGAATTTCGATGATAATGCTTTTACAAAAATTTCTGACAAATCGAAATCACAGAATAAAAAAGTGAGAGACCTCTGCGATGAACTCTTCCGCGATTATTTTCACGGTATACGCCTCATGAAACTGGAAAGCTTTACAGTCCCCGGCGAGGCAGTGGATAACCCCAAGGGATTTCTCGATGACTATATAAAAAATAACTACGTGAAAGATTAAGCCATACATCTGGCTTAATCTGTATCAATCCCCCTGAACTTTTTCAGCTCATCAAGAAGAAACTCTCTTCTCTTCATCTGGAGTTTCCCCACATAAGTATCTTTGACTTTCTTAGGTTCAGGGAATGTGTCGATCATTTCAAAAGTAAGCCTGTTGGGCTCCTTCTTTTTACGCATATCTATTATCTCTTCAGGCGGAGGTAGTATTATAGCATAGAGAGAATACGGCGTCTGTATCAGAGAGTGGCCGCGGCTGAGATACGCCTCTGAGAAACCCCCGTCTATATTAATAGCTCTGCCGTCCGGAGTGGCAATCTTCTGTCCCTTGCTTACATCAATGGGTGTATGCCCGAATACAATCCTCTCTACATTGAACTCATCCATAAGCCTGCTTATGAAATCAGGGTTCTGGATATTTCTGCCCCAGTACAGGGTTTTCTCTTTATGAGTCGCCTTATCTTTGTAGAAATACCGCTCAAAGGTCTTCATGGCATCCTTGCCGAAGAGCGGGGATTTTGAACCGCACCAGAGGTAAAACATCATCGCAAGCTGGAAAGGCTGCTGCTCCTTCCCTTCGAGATAGTTGGAACCTATATCTTTTATGGTAATCTCTATATGATCAAGGAGCTCCTTACCCTTCTTGCCATACAGTTCCTCAAAATATCCCTCTTCAGTACTGGGCACAAGGGCATGTATATTCATTATGTAGTTGTTTATGTGATAGAGTTTACCCTCAATGAAAAGGTACTCCATGAGTCTCCTGATCTGTTTACTGGTTACAAACTGTTCCACAAGATCATTGATCACTTCACTCTCCTCGTCAGTAAGGCGCAGGGGATCATCAAGGATCAGTGTAGGGTAATGCGCATCAGTAAGTCCTGATGTCTGCCCTGATTTTATCAGCTCCGCAAGCTTCTCAAGGTTAAGGCGGGAGTCCATATCAAGCTGCGGATATTTTTTTATAGTCTCCTCCTCCAGCTTGAACTGGATCATCGCAAGGGTTTTCTCCATCTTCCTGGAGACTTCAAGCTTAGCCTTAAAATTTCCTGTTATCTTTCCGGGATAGAGTTTTTCCGCGAGAGCGGTGAGCTTTGAAATATCTATGCCGAGTCTTTTCAGAAAATCGAGATTATCGTACCTTACGCTGATCCTCAGAGCTTCAGCAATAAGCGACTTGTTCCCCGCGGCAGCCCCCATCCAGAGAATATCATGGTTCCCCCAGACAAATTTTACAAAAGGCTTAAGGTCTTTCTGCGAAAGGATGCGTAGTATCTTGTCAGGCTCATCCCCCCTGTCAAAGACATCCCCAAGAACAATAAGCTGCCCCAATATCACCTGCTTTACAATCTTCGAGAGAGAGGATATAACCTTGTCAGCAACCATCGCATTTTCATAAACAATATTCGGTACAGGAAAATTCAGTATCAGATTTTCGAGAAGGAGCTTAACATCACGGTTAAAACTCCCCCGGATCTGGTCAAAATCCTGTATATTCTGCACCTTATAGCGTATTATATTCACCAGTGCTGAGATTACATCCTGCCTCTCCATATTAAAATCTTCAGCTTCAATATATTTCTCTTTTTTAATAATTCTGTCAAGGTGCTCAAGTTTCTCATTGGAGAAAGTCTTGGGGAGAGCTTCATAAGCCGTACGCCAGACAAGGCCGAAACGCCCCTTGAGAATTGACACAAATCGTTCGCCCGCACCATGGGGATCACTGATCCAGAGAGTTGTATCGATATTCATCTCCAGTCTGGACTCAATTTCAGCCAGTTCCCGGATAATTTCATGATATGAAGCAATGCTCTGCTGTTCCGGCATATCTCCCCCTGAATAAATGAATAATATAAGTAAATCTTTCTTATTTAAATCGTAATTGTCAATTTATTTTAGCCTCCCCCTCTGTCACGATTCCACAGGATCATCGCATCGCTTCTAGACATCTCCCCCGTAAATCAGGGAGAATCAGGATTAAAATAAAAATTTTTGCATTAAAATATTAAGTATACAAAATAAACAAATAAAACAATTTGACCATTTTTGTTAATTAAAAAAACAGCTATGCCGATAATTATAAAAACGATCCAGGAGGGTATCATGAGTAACAAAGAGATCGATCATCTGTTTAACAGCGGTATGGACCATATGAGAAGGGGAAATTTTAAAGAAGCGGAAGCTCTTTTCGAAAAAGCAAAGGTCATGACCGAGCAGATGCAGAAAAAATAAATTAAAGCCGGCTCAACTGAAGCCGGCTTAATTTTTTACTACAGATTTTTAACTATTAAATCACCCATTTCAGCAGTACCCACCTGCTTTTTGCCGGGGGACATGATATCACCTGTTCTGTATCCCTGTTCAAGCACCTTTTCAATCGCCTTGAATATTGCATCATAAGCTTCGTTCATTCCGAAACTGTATTTCAGCATCATTGCTGCAGAAAGGATCTGCGCTATAGGATTGGCAATACCTTTCCCTGCTATATCAGGTGCAGACCCCCCTGAAGGTTCATAGAGACCGAAAGTTCCATCGGATAGTGATGCTGACGGGAGCATCCCCAGAGATCCTGTAATCATTGATGCTTCATCAGAAAGGATATCACCGAACATGTTATCGCAGAGCATAACATCAAACTGTCGGGGATTGCGCACAAGCTGCATAGCCGCATTATCAACATAGAGGTGATTCAATGATACTTCAGGATAATCTTTTGCGATCTCCTCAACCACCTCTCTCCAGAGGAGTGATGTTGAAAGAACATTCGCTTTATCTATAGATGTTACTTTTTTACCACGCTTCATCGCTGTTTCAAATGCGACTTTTGTAATTCTTACAATCTCATCCCTTGAATAGATCAGTGTATCAAAACCTTTATCATGATCATACCCTTTGGGCTGACCAAAATAGATTCCGCCTGTTAGCTCCCTGATTATCATTATGTCAAAGCCGTTGCCGATGATTTCAGATTTTAAAGGGGATGCGTCCTTAAGTTCTTTGAAAACTATAGCAGGGCGGAGATTCGCGTAAAGATTGAATTTTTTGCGCAGAGGAAGAAGGGCTCCTCTTTCGGGCTGCTGCTCAGGGGGGAGTTTCTCCCACTTAGGCCCGCCAACCGATCCGAAAAGTACCGCATCAGCCTCCTGACATGTTTTTACGGTGGATTCCGGGAGAGCCTCACCATGGTTGTCAATAGCTGCTCCGCCTACGTCCGCATGCTTATAAGAAAATTCAACTTTGTATATTGCTGAAATCTTATCAAGAACCTTGATTGCCTCCGCAATTATCTCCGGCCCGATACCGTCTCCGGCCAGTACTGCTACTTTTTTTACAGTCATATTATGCTCCAATAATTATTTTCAGATTAAAGTGAAATTTTACGTAAAAGTTTAAACTGATTTTATCCGTCAGAGCCGACTGACATGTCAAATAAAAATCTCCTGCCAAAGTAGATATAAAGCTTTTTTATTAATCTTCAGGGAACCCGTTATTTTTTTTAAATTTAAATAGTTTATTGCATAAAAAACGGTTATATAATAAATATCTGTCACAAAGTCATAATTTAAAAAACATTCCGCAAGGAGTAATTAATGATGAAAAAGAGAGCATTACTGCATTTTCCTGCAATTACCGTTTCACTTATGTTGCTTTTATTCAGTTTCATACTAATTAGCGACAGCTCAGAAAAAGCCTATGCACAACGTACAACAAAAGCTGATATTCTTAAAAGATTTGAGCAGGACAAAAAAAATGTGGTTAGAAGTCCTGAAGAGATGAAATCTATGATGAATGATATTCTTGGAGATATAAAGAAAAAAAATCTGAAATTCAGGGTTGAACTGAATGAAATGATGAAATATAAAATTTCAGAAATCACAGGGAGCAAGCCACCCTCAGAAGATGAAATTAAAAGAAAAGAGGACGCCCGAAGAAAAAAAGAGGAGTTCGAGCGCAGGCAGGCTGAGAAGAAGCGGCAGGAGGAGCTAAGACGCCAGGAGGAGGAACGCAAACGCCGCGAGAAGGAGATCGAAAAAGAGCGTGACCGCAAACGCCAGGAAGAGATGAGACGACAGGAGGAGGAACGCCGCAAACGGGAGGAGCAAAACCGCCGTGATTCAGACAACAGGGCGGCTATGCTTGACAGGAATGTCCCTCTTTCAATAGCACCTTCAATTACAGTTGCTGCTTTCAACTGGAGAGATGCAAGCCAGATGACAACAGTTCAGTACCAGGGGATTTGCGGAAGCTGCTGGGCTTTTACCTCTGCTGCAGTTTACGAAGGTAACTACAAAATGAAAAACGACAGAGTTCTCGATGTTTCCGAGCAGTTTATACTTGATTGCGCCGCTGACAGAAACGGCAGGGATGCAGGGAGTTGTGACGGCGGCTGGTACGGCGGTGTCTTTGATTATCTCATGACAAAGGGCGCTCTGCTTGAAAAGGAGAAACCATACCAGGGGAAACAGGGTTTCTGCGGGGCTGCCGGCAACTCAAAATATAAAGTAGTAAAATGGGGATATTTACGAAGAGACGCCGGTATACCTTCTGTTAAAGAGATGAAGGAGGCTCTGGCAAAATATGGAGCAATAGCAGCCTGCGTAAAAGTAACACCTGCTTTCCAGGCATACAAAAGCGGCGTGTTTGATGAACACGCGTCTGTTTCCGCCCCCAATGATGTTAACCATGCCATCACAATTGTCGGCTGGGATGACAACAAACAGGCCTACCTTGTTAAAAATTCATGGGGCCCGGGATGGGGTGAAAAAGGTTACGTATGGGTAGAATACGGATGCAACAATATAGGCTATGGCGCAGCATGGGCTGTGGTGGCTTCTGAATAAGCGGGGTGATATTATGCAGATCAGAAATAAACTGGTTTTAATGATATTCTCTGTTGCAATAGTAACGGGCTGTGCTTCAAAGCCCGTTACTATAATGGTAAAGGATTCCGGAGATTCCTCTGTAAAAACAAAGGCCGGGAAAACTGCGGCAATTCAGCTTAAGTCACAATTAAGTACAGGCTACAGCTGGAAGGTTATGGAGATGCCTGATACTCTGGCCCTTGTTAAAGAGAATGTTATCTCTGACGCGAAGACCCTGGACATCACCGGTGGTTATGAAATTCAGGAATTCATATTCAAGGCATCAAAAACCGGCGGAGTTGTAATCTTTAAATATGGTGAACACTGGAAAAAGAAGCCGGTATATGTAAATACAGCAAAAATTACAATAGAGGTTGAATAGAGGGGATCAGCGAAGCTCTTCCATCGCGCGAAATACCTCATCATACTTATTTGAAGCATTCCAGAACAGGTAACCGTATGCCCCTGAATCATTGGCAGCCTTTACCTGTTCAAGAATATACTCCGCATTATATCTTGATACTCTCCACGAAAACGCCTGAAGCCAGGGGCGCACTAAAGCCTTTTTTCCCGCCAGTTCAATAACCTTTTTACATCCGCTAAATATAAAATGATACGGATGATCACCCGGCTTTGCAAATCCGTCAAAATGATCATTAAAATGAGAGGGGTAGAGCATCGGTGATATAATATCGCAGTTTGCAGCGAGAAGTTCGATCTGCTGTCCCAGCTTCTGTATGTCAACATCCTTACCCCATGCTGTCACACCGAATATATCTATTGAAAGAAACGCATCATAAGATGCCACCTCCCTGTGGGCACGTTTCAGAAAACCGGTTATTTCATCAACCCTGCTCCTTTTCCCATCCGGCCAGGCGAATATGGCGTCATCCTGATCTCCGGCCGTAGGGAAGCGGATATAATCAAACTGAATCTCATCAACACCGGAAGCAGCAAGTTCTGCGGCAAGGGCTATGTTGTAATCCTGAACCTTTTTATTTGTGGGATCGCACCAGAGTTCCTTTGTACCGTGATTCCACCCTCTGCCGGTTCTCCCGGATCTTATCCTTGACGAGGGGTCCATCTCATAAAGCAGGTGGTCTCTGAATACGGAAATTCTTGCAATCATATATATTCCGTTCTTTCTGCACTGCCGGACAAGCATTGGCAGATTATCTATTGCACCATCCCTGTTAAGGCCTAATTCTTTCACCTCGCGAACCCTGCTGTTTTTTAAATGAACAATACCCGTAATATCCTTAACATCAAAAACAATGGAGTTTATACCTATACTTTTAAAATAGGGAAGCCTTGAGAGAAAAGAGGGACTCCCCGCCCTGTCACCTGAAAAATAGAGCCCCCTGGTGAATTTTATTTCAGGTGTACGGCCTGCAAAAACGTCATTGCTGAAGTAATGGAGAGGAGTGGAGATCACAACAATCTCCCCCCTGTTTACAATATTGCCTGTGACTCTGTTGAAATTTAAAAACGCCTTTCTGTAATCGTGAAGTTTATAGAACTCTGTGTATTCAATGGAATTCAGCAGAAGTTCCGGCAGCCTGATATTTTTAGGCGCCCTGTAAAGAAGAGTACTGCCGAAATGAAAATATCCAGCAGGGAGTTCAGCATAAGTTTTTACATATGCCCTGTACTTATCACCGCTGATAAGACTTACTCCGCCGCCACTGCTGCCATAAAGATTGAATATCCTTATGGCCATTGACCTGATATAATCGCTGATATAGACAGCTTTTGAATAAGAGGCTGCGGTAATAAACACAGCTAATAAAACAGCAACCCCCGCTGATAAAAAATACTTTACCCTTTCTGCCATATACCATCCGCTTTTTAATAGACTTGCTGAGAATCAGACAATTTTAAAACATGTTCTTATTAAAAATGAATTAATAATACAGTAAAGAAAAAAATAATTGAATATTGCCCCCCTTTAAACAAAATTATAGGGAGGAGTCACCAGGCGGAATAGATATATATGTTTGAAAAAACAATCACACTGACCGGAAGGAAAGGTCTCGGAATCTATAAGGGGATGATCGACTTCAGGGATTTTGTTAAATCGATCTTCACATCCTTTAAATCGCTCAGATATCTGAGGTTCAGGTCTATATACACGATAATCATAAACCAGACACGCTTCACGGGTGTTGACGCCCTTGCAATTGTGATGATCATAGCGCTGCTGCTGGGTGGAACAGTTATTATACAGGCACTCACATCCCTTCCGAAATTCGGAGTAGAAGGGTTCCTCGGCAACATTCTTGTTATTATTATAGCAAGGGAACTGGGGCCCCTTGCCACTGCCCTTATCGTAATAGCAAGATCCGGTTCTGCTATAGCCACTGAAATAGCTGTACAGAAATGGTCACGTGAAATACTTTCAATGGAACTCATGGGAATTGATACAAAACTCTACATAGTTTTTCCCAGGATTGTTGCTTCAACTTTGTCAATACTGGGACTCATTATAATTTTTGATGTTGTTGCTTTTATAGGGGGCTACATTATTGCACGTACTGTTGTATATATACCTATGGACGTTTTCGGGCAGACCCTTATTGATGCTTTTACTTTTAAGGATATAATTGCCGCCCTTATAAAGAGTGTAATGTTCGGCATTACAATACCTCTGATCTGCTGCTATTACGGACTTAAACCGAATTCAAAATTTGAAATCCCGATATATGTTTCAAAAGCCGTTATACGGACACTCTTTATCGCTATTATTGTCAATGGCGCAGTTTCAACCATATTTTATCTTGTGTGAGGCCCCGTTTGAGCGATGCAATTCTTGAACTGAAAAACGTTACATACAGAAGAGATTCCATAACTCTTCTTGATAATGTTTCTTTTTCTCTTACCAGGGGTGATAATATAACAATATTCGGGCCTGAGGGTTCGGGAATCTCATCTCTTTTTGATATTATTATCCGGGCAAATGCTGATTTTGAAGGTGACGTTTTTTATAAAGGGGAGAGCATAAAATCTCTCGGCTATTTTGAACTTATGAATTACAAAAAAGAGGTGGGATACATACACGGTGATTACGGGCTCATGAGCAACCTTACCGTTGAGCAGAATATATCCCTCCCCCTTGATTACCATTCCTCAATGTCAGCCTCTGAGATAAAAGCTCATGTGGGGAGGATTATCTATGACCTGAACCTTGATCATTGCAGAAAACTCCGCCCATTTGACCTCACAAGGTCAGAGATACTTAAAGCTGCATTCGGAAGAGCAATTGCACACGACCCGGATCTGCTCTATATTGAGCATGCCTTTGAAGATCAGTGCTATCTCAATATTAAATCCCTTATCGATGTGCTTACCGGAAGATCAATGCGCCCTGATAAATCTCTTGTTATGATTACATATTACCCGCAAAATTTTATTGATATTTCTGATGAGTTTATTATGTTTTTCAATGGCAGGGTTGTTTTCACAGGCAGGAAAGAGGATTTCATGAATTCCGGTAATCCCTACCTTGTACAGTACAGGACTAATTCAATAGAAGGGCCGATGATTATTTTATGAAAAAATTTCTATCATTCAAAAATCCCAACGAATTCAGGGTTGGAGTATTTATTCTTGTGCCTCTGATAATACTGCTGCTTTTCATTATACTAAAACTGGGATATTCCCTTTCAGGATCAACTATCGATGTCTACCTGAAGATAGACAATATATCAGCAATTAAAAAAGGGACCGCAATTAAACTTAAAGGCTATGACATAGGGAGAGTTGTTGAATTAACACCGGTTTACAAACCGTCTCTTCACTTCCTGGCTACCATGAGACTTAAAAAGGATATCGAACTGCAGGAGGACTGTACTGCCCTTATTCTTAACCAGAACATAATCGGTGATACTGTAGTTGAAATGAGGAACCCGGAGACAAAAAGTTATCCCCTGAGAAACGGTGATGTTATTGAAGGGCTCGAATACGTAAATCTCGAGGCTGTGCTCACTGACGTCCACAAACTTCTGAACAACATCAATGACACCGTTGGTGTTGTGAAAAATATTTCGATTGAGAGCCGGCAGAATATACGCGGAATGCTTACAGATTTAGGCGGCAGTGTGGCAAGTGTAAACAACATACTGACGAATTCCCAGAAGGATATTCTTGCGATAATGCAGGCATTCAGGGAAACAGCAATTACAATGCAGCAGATCTCCGCAGAGATAAAAAAGCGCCCCATGGGGTTCCTGATGAAAGGGTCAAAGGATGATGAGAGCACCGCTAAAGATGCTCCCGCAAAACAGTAGTTTTAATCTATATTGACCGTCTCCCTTATCCTGTAGGGAGGCATCTTCTGCGATTCATGGTATATCCTGATCATAATCTCAGCAATAATACCCATCTGGATAAAGAGAACTCCCAGTATTATAAGCATAACTGTCATCAGCAGCAGCGGGTTGCGTATCATATTAAGCTGTACTAAAAATTTCATGGCAACTACAGATATTCCACTTACAAAGCCTAAAAGAAGGAGGACAACACCTGTTCCGCCGAAAATGTAAATCGGCTTCGTTGAATAAGAGCCCATAAATTTCACTGTTATAAGATCGAGTATTACTTTGAATGTCCTTCTAATTCCGTATTTTGACTCTCCAAACTGTCTGGCATGATGCCCCACAGGAACCTCTGTTATACGTGCACCGATCCATGAAGCATGGACAGGAATAAATCTATGCATTTCACCGTAGAGGTTTACCTGTCTCAATACTTCCCCTCTATAAGCTTTCAGCGAACACCCCAGGTCATGAAGAGGTACACCGGTGACTTTTGCAATAAGCCAGTTTGCAATTTTTGAAGGTATCTTCCTTGAGATAAGTTTATCCTGCCTGTTGGCTCTCCATCCGCTTACAACGTCATACCCCTCTTCAATCTTCTCTATGAGCTTCCCTATATCCCCGGCTTCATTCTGAAGATCAGAATCCATGAATACAATTATTTCACCCCTTGAATGATCAATACCCGCAGCCATCGCAGCAGTCTGGCCGAAATTTCTCCTGAACCGGACGAGCTTTACACTTTTATCTTTAGACGAGATCGATTTTAGTATCTCATAAGATGAATCTGAACTGCCATCATCTACAAAAATAATCTCATAAGTTTTATTAAGTTTTTTTACCCCCTCTGTTACTGCTTTATGCTGCAGAACAAGGCTCTCCTCTTCATTATAAACAGGTAAAACCACTGAAAGATATGGTGCCTTTTTTAAGGCAGGTTTACCGCTCTTCTTCACTGCTGCCATCCGGTTTCTCCAATAAACTTCAAATTATAAAGATATATTTTATATATGCCTTTTTTTTTCAAGAGGAATTATTAATAATTTAATTGATAAAAAGAGTTATTTCACTGTTACTAACCGGAAAGAGGGTATTATGGACAGGGAAAAAATTATTTCTATTACCGGAGAGATTAAAGATGCAGTGCTTAATTACCGGGATATACTCGAAAATTACATTGCAGAAAATAAAGTTCAACTTGCAGCATATATCTACCCTTTAATACCTCCGGAAATAACATCCGCCTTCGGGATCGAATCTGTCAAACTGCCCGAGCCTGTAATAACAGGTGAAAAAAAACTCTTCTCAGAAAAGCCCCTCTACAAAGCTGTAATTCTTCCTGAAGATGAGATGCCATGCTTTCATTTTAATTTTTCAGATACGCCTGTTCACAGGGTCAAATATCCCGGCGGCTACGGGGAAGATGCGGCTGTACAGCTGCACAACGAAACAGCCGCTATGCTTCATTCACTCTTCGGGATTAATCTTAAAAATATAGATATATCTGAGCTTCAAAAAAAAACCATGATTTTCGAAAATCTCAGGCGGAGTGTAAGAAGCATTACGTCCCTCTGCCGGGAGAGAAAAGAAATTATAACTCCTGAAGATATGGATCTCATTTTTGAAGCCTCATCTGTTTTCCCCCCTGATTCAGCACTCAAACTGATTTCGCCGTTACTGGAGGAACTGCATAATTTCAAGCCTCAGCAGAAAGAGTACAAGGCAAAGGCACTTATTTACGGCGCACGAAAAATACCGGCATATATCATAGACTTCATTGAAAATAGCGGAATAGATATAGAGGAGGATGATACCTGCCGGGGCCGGAGACTATTCGATATTTCACTTAATGCTGAGTCTGAATATCTTTTCTACGAACTACTCGACGCCTACAGCTACAGGCCGATGTCCCCATGCATACGCACCGTAGCAGAAAGATATGAACTTCTTTACAAACTCCTGCGCAATTACGGAATCAATCTCCTGATTTTCTACAAAGATGATTTATGCGGGATTACTTCTGAGGCTGTAAACTACCTGCGGATCAAATGTATGAGAGACGGGATTGATCCGCTGGTAATCAACAGGGAAAATTACAAAGAGATGATTGAAAATTATGCGGGGAGGCTGTAGTTATCTCCCTGCTTTTTCATAATAATCCACACTGAGATTAAAGGCCTCCCTTAGGAAAAGATCTTTTTCCAGATCAATAAGGTTGTCATCGCGATCAGGCCTCATGCTCTCCTCCATCTCTTTCTCTTTCTTTTTTGAGATTTCAGATTCCTCTTTAAGGCTTATTGTTCTGTTTCTCACCTTGGCGCTGTACTCGGCAATTTTCTTTTTAAGCTCAGCATATTCCCCTTTAGATGTTCTCTCTCCGGAAGAAGCTTTTATTACCTTTATAATAGAATCATTAACCTGCCTGTATTTTTTATACTGAGCAGAATCAATCCTTTCCCACTTAAGCGGATACTTGTTTTTCCCTTCATTTATATCCCATATTGAGGTCATATCAGGGACAATTATGTCAGGAGATATCCCTGTAAGCTGATTCGATGTACCCCCGGGCTGATAGAATATATGCGTTGTAATCTTTATTGCGCCTAATTTTCCATGCAGTTCATTGTATGACTGTACTGTCCCTTTTCCGAATGTATTGCTTGAACCTACAATGAGAGCCCGCCTGTAATCCTTCAGTGCTCCGGCAAGAATCTCTGAAGCGCTTGCACTGAACCTGTCTATTAAAAGCACAAGTGGCCCGGAGTAATATATCTCCGGATCGTTGTCATAATATATACGTGGAGGATTGTTTTTACTCATAACCTGCACAACAGGACCCTCTTCAATAAAGAGACCCGCTATATCAACAGCCTCATCAAGGCGCCCGCCCGGATTTCCGCGAAGATCAATTACAACGACGTTTACTGATTCTTTTTTAAGCTGCTGAATAAGACGCCTGATATCTCCTGATGAACTTTTACCGGAATCATCATCTTTATAAAATGAAGGGAGTTTTATGTAACCGATTTTACAGGATTTCCCTTTCATTTTTATTACCCGGGTGGCAGACTTGGCTTCACTGTCTTCGAGTTTTATCTCCTCTCTTACTATTGTTACATTCTTCCTTTCATTTTTATCGCCATTAACACTCTCCCTATGAATGGTAAGAATTACGGAGGTGCCTTTCTCTCCCCTGATAAGCTTCACCACGTCGCGGAGATCCATATCAATAACATCAACAGCATCACCCTTCGCCTGGGCAACTGCCATAATCTTGTCATTTGGTTTAAGCTTCATCTCTTCAGGGAGCTTGTCAGCCGCTCCCCCGGCAATGATAGATTCAACAATAACAAATCCATCTTCGGATCTGAGCCTTACCCCAATACCTTCGAGCTTCAGTTTCATCGAGATATCAAAATCCTGGCTGTCTTCATAGGAAAGATAATTGGTATGGGGATCGAGCGAGGTGGTAACAGCATTCAGAAATATCTCAAGAAGTTTACCGTCATTAACCTCTTCCATTCTTTTACGGGCAAGGGTATACTTTTTATCAAGTTTCTTTTTTGCTTCTTTCAGACTCTTGCCTGTGGAAACATAATTAAGAAGCTGGAGCTTGATGTTCTTTCTCCAGCGATCCTTCATATCCGCTTTATCTGCGGCAAAAGGGACTTTCTGTCTATCAGCAATGATTGTTTCATCTTTTGTAAAATCATAGTTTTCTTCAAGAAGCTCGTTGAACAGAACCATTGACTCCTGATATCTCTGTGAATATACCTTGTATATATCATATACCGCCCTGTAGTCACCCATGGCGATATAATCATCAAACAACTTTTCATGTTTTGTAAAATCTTTAATATCAGACTGGTAAAAATAGTATTTACCGTAATCAAGACTGTCTATATAGTTGCTGAAAATCCTTTTCGAAATATCATCATCAACTGTGTTATACTGAGCATGAACAGAAAGCACCTGGTTAATCAGGTACTGCATATCGGACTGTTTAAGCCCTTCAGATTTTTTAAAACAGGAAAAAACAATAACAACAGTTAGAAGCGGTATAAAACCTTTTTTAAACATTTAAAACTCCTGAAAATATAATTAAACTTCAAATCAAATCCCCATTGTACAATAGAGGATAAATTAAGGCAGGCATACAATTTTTAAAAGCACAAAATCCTGATTTAACCGGAAATGACGGGCTGCAAATAGTTAAATAATTCAGGAATAATCCCTAAAAATACTTTTTAGTATAAAGTAATGATTTATATACCCCCGCCGCTTCGGCGGCGGGGGTAATAGAGCATTTCCTGTCTGAAATAAGTTAAGGAATAAATACTGAAAATAATTACTGTTTATTATAATTAAATAATAGCAGTATTAAAGCATCTTCAATATAAAAATTATTATTAAAATTTCAAGGTATTTTTTATCTTGCTGAGGGAATAGTTCCCCTCTATTTTTTTATTGACACCCGTCCTCACGGGTTCATTTTTTAGGCTACTACCGGAGGTATCAATGCTTTACAAAAAGGGTCTTAATGAACTCTCGAATCTGCTGTCAGAGGGGAAAACCTCCTCAAAAGAGATAGCTGAGTCTCTTCTGAAAAGGATAAATGAAAAAGATAAAGATATTAATTCATATATAACAGTTGATGAGAATCTCCTTCTTAAACAGGCTGCGGAATCAGATTTACGCAGGTCAGCGGGTAAATCTCTTTCAAAATTTGACGGGATACCTGTTGCTGTAAAAGATAACATTAATACAGCGGGTATCCGTACTACCTGCGCATCCAGAATTCTTGAAAATTTTGTACCTCCGTTTAACGCTACAGTATACGACAGGATGCTCAATTCCGGGATGCTTCTGCTGGGAAAAACCAACATGGATGAATTTGCCATGGGGTCCTCAACGGAAAACTCCTTTTTCGGACCTGTAAAAAATCCTTATGACGGAGAAAGGGTTCCCGGGGGGAGTTCCGGAGGATCTGCCGCTTCAGTTTCTGCATTCATGGCACCGGTTTCTCTCGGTTCTGACACAGGGGGTTCGATACGCCAGCCTGCGGCATTCTGCGGAGTCACAGGGATCAAGCCCACTTACGGAAGAGTTTCAAGGTACGGACTTGTTGCTTTCGCATCATCCCTTGACCAGATAGGAACATTCGGAAGAAATGTTGCTGATACCGCATCGCTGCTTCAGATTATTGCAGGCTATGACAAAAAGGATTCCACTTCAGTCAACAGGGAGATGGATATAGATGCTGCAAAACTCAGCATTGATGTAAAGGGATTAAAACTCGGTGTCCCTGCTGAATATTTCACAGGAATTGACAGCGAGATTAAAACTCTCATTGAAAATAAAATAAAAGAATTAGAAAAACTCGGTGCAGTAATTGTTCCGATAAGTCTTAAATATACTGAATATGCAATACCTGTTTACTATCTTATTGCAACAGCAGAAGCTTCTTCCAACCTTGCACGGTATGATGGCATAAGATACGGTTACAGATCAGCAGATGCAAAGGATCTTCCGTCTCTTTATACTCAGACCCGCAGCACAGGCTTCGGAAAAGAGGTTAAAAGGAGAATAATACTTGGCACATACTCTCTCAGCTCCGGATATTATGATGCTTATTATCTCAAGGCGCTTAAAGGCCGTGCGCTTATTATTGACGATTTTAAAAATGCCTTCTCTTCAGTTGATGCGATCATTGCTCCTGTTACAACTACTACCGCTTTTAAAATCGGCGAGATGTCCAATGACCCTCTGCAGATGTACATGTCGGACATACTGACAATATCAGCAAACCTTGCAGGGATTCCTGCTCTATCAGTACCAGCAGGGCTTGACAGTAAAGGTCTCCCTGTTGGTATACAGATTATGGGACCCCATTTTCAGGAGCAGAAAATTCTCGGAATAGCAGGAGCACTGGAAAATATCTGTGATACGGTTTCTCCTGAAGATTAAAATTATTTCTTTGCTGATTTTCATAACAGGGTGCAGCTCTTATGAAATCCTGGTGCTTGATAATAGAATCAGAATAGAAAAAAATCAGGAGTATGATATTATATTCGATTATTATTCAAAGGGAAATACGGTCAAAAAAATATCAGATCGTACTTCCCATCCATATAAAACAGAAAGATATTTCAAAAGGGGAAAAACCCCGGAACCTGCGGGAGCCATTCTTAAAAGAGGAATTAAGGAGTCGGCAAACGGAAATTACAGGGAGGCTGAATTTCTCTTCCGTGAGACAGAAAGTCTGCTCTCTGACGGATCTCCGCAGAACAACCTTGCAGTAATCTTTGAAGCTTCCGGGAGATATGACGAAGCCTTCAGTATGTATTCAAGGGCAATATTTATCGATCCCGGAGAAAAAATTTTCAGAAGTAACTTAATCCTTTTTCTTAATCAAAATTATAAAGAAGCCGTGGAACCGGTTAAAAAGACAAGAAGGTAAAACAATGCTTACAGATAATTTCATGAGAAAACACACATACCTGCGGGTTTCAGTGACTGACAGATGTAACCTCCGGTGCAGGTACTGTATGCCCCCTGAAGGTGTGCAGCTTGTGCCTCATGACGAGGTTTTAAGAAACGAGGAATTTGTAACCCTCATAGGGATATTCCGCAGCCTCGGTGTAAACAAAGTCCGTTTTACCGGCGGCGAGCCCCTTGTGCGAAAAGGGATAATGGATATTATACATGATACTCACAGCTTATATCCTGAACTTGTTCTCTGCCTTACAACAAATGGGATCCTTCTCGGGGAGTATCTTGACGATTTAAAAAAATACGGGATGAAAAAATTCAACATAAGTCTTGATTCAATGAATCGTGAAAGATTTTTTGATATTACAGGGAGAGATTATTTTGATACCGTAATAAACAATATAGAGAAGACCCTTGAAGACGGGACTCTGGACGTCAAGGTAAATGCAGTTCTTCTTCGTGAGACACTATCCGAAATAGATGGTTTTCTCGACTATTTCGCAGGACGGAATATGACCCTGCGATTCATTGAAAGAATGCCTGTAACAGAAGATGAAAAGCATGAATTTATCCCTTCAGATGATCTTATTGCCGCTCTTTCTTCAAGAGGCGAACTTGTACGTAAAACAACTGACAGGTCTGATGTTTCACAGAGATTTGATCTGACATACAAGGGGAAACTTCTGAAAATCGGTATAATTCCCCCTGTTACCCATAAATTCTGTTCAGACTGCAACAGACTCAGACTCACATCAGAAGGGCTGATGCTTACATGCCTGCACTCAACTGCAAGATACAATCTCAGAGAGCTCCTGCGAGGTGAAAGCACCGGGGAAGAGATTAAGGAATTTATTGCAGAAGCAGTTAAAAATAAATGGGGCAGTCATAAAATTGAATGCACAACAGACAATAAAGGGTGCCGATCTCTCACTGCCGGCGTGAAAGCGATGTCAAGTATCGGGGGCTGATTACCTGAAGGCAGCCAGTTCACTGTTCCTGTTTATACCGATAAGCCCCAGCATATGAACTGTTTCCCCCCGCAGCCTGTTGCAGATATTTTCCGGCCTGAGGAGATCGATTCTATTCAAAATATCGCTCCTTACCCTCATAAGCTGCACAGAACAGTAAAACCATCCCCCTGAAGTTTTGTCATAAACAATGAATTTATAAACCCTGTAATCACCCGGTTCAAAAACTTTCATCCCGAGCCTTGACACCGGCCCTGAACATACACTTGCAGAAGATACAAAACCGTTGCCGCTCCATACTTTACTAATGAAGGGTATTGTGCCAAGCCTGTTATCTTTTATTATAAAATTTAAAACTGCATATTTACCGCCGTTCTCATGCTTTACTGAACGGTTCCCTGAAGACCGGCTCTCCAGGATAAGGGGAACTGCTTTGCTTTCAGAAATAGAATAGTACTGCATCCCTTTAAGCTTAGGATAATCAGTGAGTCGTGTGAATATACTCTCAGCAAGCGCGGCATTACCCTTAAAAAAAGTTTTCTCCACTGCCGCAATACTGTACTCTGAAGGATTATCATATATGCGTCCCGCGCCTTGAGGCAACGATGCTTTGATGCCACCGGTAAAAGATTCACCCTTGCCCGCCATTTTTGCATAACTGATTATGCCGCCGCTCAAAAGCAGGCCCCTCTCCTTCGGGGTGATAATATCAGAAACTTTTAAACGCGGAGGTGCTGAATCTGCTGAAATAAAAAAAGAGAATATAAGCAGTATAGATATAACCGTAGAGTCGCGCATCATGCAGATTTAAATTCCGCGGATTGAACATCTGTCAGCATATTTAAGTGCTTCATCACGCATAAGTTCAAGATAACGGACAGGGTATGGAGAGAGTTTCTCAGATTCCGGATCAATAAGAGTGTGAGTGTTAACAAACTGCTGCAGGTACCATTTTCTGACATGTCCCACAGCTTCACCAATAAGAGTAATATCCTCCAGTGTTACAAATCCCGGAACACAGGTGGTTCTTATCTCATAATCAACTTCTGATTTACGGATAATATCAAGAGTAATTAAAATCTGATTAAAGTTCAGATCACGTTTTGTCAGCGTGCTGTATTTTGCCGGGGAAGTCTTCAGATCAACAGCTATATAATCCGCCAGTTTTTCCATGAGACACTGTTCAACAACAGAGGGGGAGAAACCATTGGTATCAAGTTTCACCAGCAATCCCATACTTTTAATCCTGCGGAGAAACGCTAAAAGTCCCCTGTCAAGAGTAGGTTCGCCGCCGCTCACCGTGATGCCGTCAATGAGCCCCTTCCTTTTCTCCAGAAAAGAAAAAACCTCTTCATCCTCAATTTTTTCAAGTTCATCTGAATTACAGGCCAGTTCAGGATTGTGACAGTATCCGCACCGGAGATTGCACCCTCCGGTGAAGATTACAGATGAAACTTTTCCAGGATAATCAACAAGGGAGGTTTTATACAGCCCTTTTATATTCATCTAATGCAACTGACTGTTCACATTCAAAGGAATCAAACATATATGTTTTTCTTTCAGAAAACTCCTCTTTTTTACCTTTATTCCACTGGTTTACCGGTCTGAAATAACCGACAACACGCGAATAAACCTCAACCGGAACAACTAAACGTTTTTTTTCCATGTTATGTCTCCTGTAAATAGTTTAAAATAAAGCTCTCACGCCTCTCCCGTTAAACAGGGAGAGGTTCCCTCATGGAGCTTCTATGTTTTATATATCGACCTCTAACCCGTATTTCAATAGTTCTTCCGGGGTGTGATCGTATGGACAGTATTTGTGCTCTCCGGTTAAATAACCGTGAATAGGACAGATACTGAAAGTCGGGGTCAATGTAAAATACGGCAGCGCGTAATTTTCAGCGATCCTCTTAACAAGCGCCTTTACCACCTCAATATCATCGATTTTTTCACCGAGGAAGAGATGAACAACTGTGCCGCCTGTAAATTTTGTCTGCAAAGCATCCTGATGATCCAGCACTTCAAACAGGTCATCTGTATGTGAAACCGGTAAATGTACAGAATTTGTATAATACGGCTCGTTTTTACCTGATGTTTTAATTTCAGGGAAAGCCTGTTTATCCGCACGGGCGAACCTGTAGGTAACACCTTCGGCAGGAGTTGCTTCAAGGTTGTAGAAATTTCCTGTCTCCTCCTGAAATTTCATAATTCTTTCTCTCATAAAATCCAGGACTTTAAGAGCAAAGGTTTTCCCCTCTGCTGAGGAGATATCTGTATTCAGGAAGTTCAGGCAGGCCTCATTCATTCCGACAAGGCCGATAGTTGAGAAGTGATTCCCCCAGAACTTTTTATCCCTCTCATAAATTCCGGAAAGATAAAACTTTGTGTAGGGATAGAGGTCGCTGGCAGTAAAATTTTCCAGGGCCTTTCTTTTTATTTCAAGTGAATTCCTCGCAAGAATCATAAGGCTTTCAAGACGGGAAAAGAACTCATCCTCTGTATCAGAAAGATATCCGAGCCTTGGAAGATTAATTGTAACAACACCGATACTCCCGGTGAGCGGATTTGCTCCGAATAGCCCGCCTCCTCTCTTGCGCAGTTCCCTGTTATCCAGCCTGAGACGGCAGCACATTGAACGCGCGTCTTCCGGATCCATGTCGGAATTTATAAAATTCGCAAAATACGGAATCCCGTAACGGGCTGTCATCTCCCATACGCGGTTGAGCTTCGGATTATTCCAATCGAAATCCTTTGAAATATTATATGTAGGGATCGGGAATGTGAAGATCCTGTTTTTAGCATCACCCTCTGATAAACATTCAGCAAAGGCTGAGTTAAACATATCCATCTCTTTCTGGAATTCACCATAAGTCATATCCATCAATTCACCGCCGATAACAACGTAATCATTGGCAATTGTTGACGGAGGATTAAGATCAAGAGTAACGTTTGTAAAGGGTGTCTGAAACCCCACCCTTGTGGGGATGTTCATATTAAAAACAAATTCCTGAAGCGCCTGTTTTACTTCATCATAGTTCAGTTTATCATAGTATATAAATGGCGCGAGATATGTATCGAAATTAGCAAAGGCCTGTGCACCTGCTGATTCACCCTGCAGTGTATAGAAGAAATTCACAACCTGCCCCAGGGCGCTTCCAAAATGCTTTGCGGGTTTGCTCTCGACTTTACCCGGCACTCCGCAGAATCCCTTGATAAGGAGTTCCTTCAGATCCCACCCTACACAGTAGGCTGAGAGAAGCCCCAGGTCATGAAGATGGAAATCCCCGCCCACATGTTTCTCCCTTATTTCCGGGGGATATATTCTTTCGAGCCAGTATTTTGCTGTGATAGATGTGGATATATGATTGTTGAGCCCCTGAAGTGAATAGCTCATATTGCTGTTTTCGTTTACACGCCAGTCTGATCTGTCGAGGTAATTGTCTATAAGCTCAAGGCCTTCATTAAGGAGATCTTTACTCTCCCTGATTCTTCTGTGCTGCTCCCTGTAAAGAATGTAGGCTTTTGCAACCTTGGCATGCCCCCGCTCAATAAGCATCTTTTCAACGAGGTCCTGCACATTCTCGACTGTGGGTATTCTTCCATCCTTATATACAATATTAAGAATATCAATAACTGATGTAGCCACTGTGTCAGCAATGTCACGGCTTGTTCCGCCCACAGCTTTTGCCGCGTTAAAAACAGCATCAGTAATTTTATCAGCGTCGAAAGGGGATATCCTTCCATCCCTTTTACGTATGTACAGGATTTCCGAATCAGTTTTCATCAGGGTTGAACCTCATTGTAAAAAAATAATACCATCAGCATAAGATGTATAACATCTTCATATTCATGGAAGAAGACTTAAGCTATTATGATTGTCTGTATTTTGCTGCAGATGATTCTGTAAGTGCACTCATTTAATTAATATTGTTTTAACTTAACAAAAATTAAAGTCAATCAAAAATATTATGTCACAAGAAAAAATATAATAAATATTTAGAGAACTGCCGATAATAAACCCGGGTAGATTTAATTGTTCTGCCTAATTGGACAAACAACCTGGAGTCGATTATGAAAAGAAAAGTATTACTTCTGGCAACACTATCAATATTCATTTTTATTTTCATAGCAAGCACAAAAGCTATGTACAGTTCATCGGTTATTGACAAAATTAAACCCGGTAACGATGATATACCCGCAGGATTTGTAATAGGGCAGATACCCGGTTTTGCAAAAAATCTTTTAAAAACAAATCCATGGAACTTCGACCATGATGCAATCAGAAAAATGACCGGAAGAATCTATCCTGGCGGCGAATACAGCAGAGTATCCGGCATTCACATGACAATATTTGCAAAACAGAAGAATCCCTACAACGACGATATAATGTGTTATGTTATGCTTTTCAGAGATAAAACCTCCGCCGCTGAGGAGATCGGCAAACTGGATGAATATGTAAAAAACAACAGAGACCGCTCCATTCTCCTTGAGAAGGAAAACATTGCGATTTATCTCTGCGTGGACAGCGTTGAAGATTATCCCCATATAAAAACTATTTCTGAAAATCTTCAGAAGAAACTTGATACTCTGTAATATAAAAAATATGCCGCGGCGGTACAGCAGTCTGCCGCCGCAAACATACTTTCATTATTTTATTTACATGTATCTCCTGAAACAACACCGCCACCGCTTACAGGCATTACTCCCGGCTTTTTAAATTTTCCGGAGGCAACAACAGCCGTTATCCGGTCTCCGGTTTTTTCGCCATTCAGCAAATCAATCCCTGTTCCAAAACCGACAGCATAGAGCCTTCTGCATTCAACCCCCCTTGCTATAACCGCCTTCGCCACGGACATAGCCCTCAATTTTGAAAGCTCAAGGTTCGAATTATCATCAGCTCTCGAACTACAGTAGCCTTCGATACGGAGGATTTTCACATCAGTGTTTTTTTTCAGGAAATCCGCTATAGCATCAATCGTGATTAAGCTTTCATTTTTAATTGTATCGCTTCCGGCTATAAACTGAATATCCGAAGGTAAATTTAAAACACCATTTACAACAGTGACATTACCTTCCGCATATATTGTCTGTAACGGAAACAGTATCAAGGCTGACAAGAATAAACGGGTTATTAACTTCATAAAAGCACCTGACACCGGTTATTTATAAAACCTGATATTATTCAGCTCTATTATCCGAATGAAGAGTTCTGTCAAACTCGTAGCCCACTGGAACATGCATATATTTAAAGGGCTGCTGTAGAGCCTTGCAGAGCCTGCCATCTCTGTTTGATTCATCAAACATGTCTCTCACAACCTCAATCATATTAAGGGATATTCCCACATAGGGATGCCTTGTCTTCTCTCTTCCCGGATCATCATAACTTGTGTAGCCCCGGGTATAGTAACCGAAGTCTATCATTATATAACGCATAAATTCCGGGATATCAAAACCTATATATTTGAATCCCGCGAGTTTGAAATTAATCATATATTTATGCCCGCTGTAGTCACTTGTTACATGGAGTTTCTTTCTCCCCTTTGACTCATCAAGAAAATTATCAGTGGGCCAGTATTCCCATGAAAACCCGATAAATTCATCAGCAGTTGGGAACGCTTCAAGAAATGTACCAAGCCCCACTCCAATCCAGTCGAAAACAAGGTCTTCATAACTGAATCCGTATTTTCCTGATGTGCCATCACCTATTTCAATAAGAAGACCTATTGATGCAGCTGTGGCAGTAGATACTATGAGTGCCTCTTTTTTATCTTCAAGTGTATACTCAAAAAGGTTATTAAAACCTCTCTGTACAACGTAATGTGCCCACATATGTCCAATCTTGTCTATACCGCCTGAATCAGTATCAGCTCCGAACCAACCTTCATGGCCCCATCTGTAATCTGTGCCGCCCCAGTCCCAGGCATCAGAGCCGTACACATAAGTAGCAGCAAAACTTCCAATAATAGCACCATAAGTAAGATTTCTTTTAAGGGTATAATACTCCGATTTCCCGGTATTCCCGTTATCATTCTCCAGGTTTGTATTCTGATTATTTATCTCAGCGTTTTCCTGTGAAAAAAGCGGTACCTGTATTAATAGAAAAACCAGAAAAAATGAAAAAAGCAGCCTCTTCATCAAAATCCTCAACTATATAAATTAAATTTAAATGACTGATTAATTAACAACTATCAACGGGAATAAGAAAGAGAATTTCAGGCAAGAACTTTTTATGCTCTATTTTAATTAATATCTTACGGCATGCTGACTGTTTATTTAGCGCCGGCTTTCTTAAGAATTTCCGCAGTCTCAGGGTGTTTATTCTCCAATGCAATCGCCAGAGCTCTCTTCCCGCTGCTGTTTTCAGAATTTACCCGTGCACCTTTATACAGGAGATATTTTACTGTATCAATATGTCCATGTTCCGAAGCAGCCATAAGGGCTGTAATATCATTCTCTCCCCGTGAATCGATAAAAGCACCGCGTGAAAGCAGAAGTTTTACTATATCAGTATAACCGCTCATTGATGCAATTATAAGTGCTGAATTGCCTTTATTGTCCCTGATATTAACAGAAGTTCCATGATTAAGGAGGAGTTTAGCCATATCAGTATACCCGTATCGCGCTGCGATGGTAAGAGCAGTACTTCCATTGCCGTCTCTCTGGTTGGGATTGGCATCGTTCTCCAGCAGAAGTTTTACTATATCTGCATGCCCGCCATAGGCTGCTATTGTTAAAGGTGTGGCATCATTCTCACCGCGTGAGTTCGCGGAGATACCTTTAACCAGGAATGATTTCACAGTTTCCGCATCCCCTCTGGTTACGGCCGCAAGGAGCGGATTCTCGCCTGTATATTTAAATTCCCTGACAGAAGATCCCCCGTAGGGAATAGTTTCAGATGCAGAGATAATACCACCGCCGGCTAAAACGATGAATGCTAAAAGAGAAGAGATAAATACAGAGAGACGCATATCAGCTACCGCCATTATAAAATCTCTCCGATTATCACTACTGAAAAGTTCGAGTCAAGATTAAATTTACTCAAGCATAAGGTATCTGTTAATCCCCTTAGCTGCTTCACGCCCCTGATGGATTGCCCAGACAACAAGGGATGCCCCCCTTACAGAATCACCTGCGGAAAAAACGCCTTTCTCGGAAGTCATAAACTCATCATTTACAAGGATATTCCCCTTTTTATCAAGGCTGAGGTTAAGCTCTTCAATTACGCCTTTATGATCCGGATGTATAAAACCCATTGAAAGAAGTACAAGCTCCGCAGGTATATCAAACCCGGAACCGGGTATATCCCTCATTTCCATTCTTCCATCCTCAAGCTTTTCCCATGTAACGCGTACAGCGTTAATTCCTTTAACTTCGCCGTTATCACCGTAGAAACGGATTGTCCTTACGCACCAGAGCCGCTCACACCCCTCTTCATGTGAGCTTGATGTTTTTTTAAGCCTGGGCCAGAGGGGCCAGGGTTCCCCTGCGGTTCTGTGTGCCGGCGGCTCAGGGAGGATCTCAATTTGTGTGATACTGCTTGCCCCCTGCCTGTTCGCGTTACCCACACAGTCTGAACCTGTATCACCTCCGCCGATTACAACAACCTTTTTGTTTAAGGGACTAATCAGTTTATCGGCAGGTATAGCATCCCCGCGAACCCTCCTGTTCTGCTGCGCGAGGTAATCCATGGCAAAGTGTATGCCGGAGAGACTTCTCCCCCCTATATCAAGATCCCGTGGCTTTCTTGCCCCGATTGACAGCATAACAGCATCATACCTGTTGACAAGATCCGATGCTGATATATCTTTTCCGATCTTCACACCGGTTTTAAAATCGATCCCCTCCGCTATAAGGATATTCACCCTTCTATCAATAATTTTTTTATCCAGTTTAAAATCAGGTATCCCGAATCTGAGATAACCTCCGATACTGTCTTCGGCTTCAAAAACTGTTACGTTATGCCCGTATTTATTGAGTATATCAGCACAGGCAAGACCTGCCGGGCCGCTCCCCACTACAGCTACTTTTTTCCCGGTACGCTTTTCCGGAGGTTCGGGCTTCACATAACCCAGCTCAAATGCTTTTTCAATTACAGCAAGCTCGTTCTGCCGGATTGTAACAGGCTCGTCATTAATAGAGAGAACACATGAAGCCTCACAGGGTGCAGGACAGACCCGTCCGGTGAATTCGGGAAAATTGTTTGTCTCACTCAATATTTCATAAGCGGCCTTCCAGTCTTCACGGAATATCATATCCTGCCACTCAGGCATGACATTACCCACCGGACACCCCCAATGACAGAAAGGAACTCCGCAGTCCATACATCTCCCCGCCTGAAGTTTTCTCTGAACATCAGGAAGCAGACGTTCAACCTCCCTGTAGTCATTGACTCTCTCCTCAACAGGCCTGTAGCCTGATTCCATTCTCTTTATATTTAAAAAACCTTTCGGATCTCCCATTTAATAACTCTCCATGATCTGTTCTTCTTCCCTGATGGCTTTAAGCTTCTCATCTATGAGGCTGATCTTCATTTCATTCATTGCGCGTTTATACTCAAGCGGCAGCACCCTTACAAACTTCGGGAGATAATCATACCATTTCATTATTATATCTTTCGCAAGGGCGCTGTCAGTGTAGTGTATATGTTTTTTCAGCATCTCTAAAATAAAATCCTGGTCATCATAATCCCTTACCTGTGAAAGCTCAACCATACCTTTATTGCAGAAAAAATCGAAATCTCCATCCATATCAAGTACAAATGCTATACCTCCGCTCATACCTGCTGCAAAATTCCGCCCGACCTTTCCGAGGACAATAACCCGCCCCCCTGTCATATACTCGGCGCAGTGATCACCGGTACCTTCAACAACTGCAAGGGCGCCGCTGTTTCTGACGCAGAACCTCTCCCCTGCGATTCCATGAACATAAGCTTCCCCCCCTGTGGCACCATACAACACGGTGTTGCCGACGATAATACTCTCTTCCGGCTTAAACTCAGACCCTGCCGGCGGAACAACTATAAGCCTCCCCCCGGACAGTCCTTTGCCGAAATAGTCATTGGCATCCCCTTCAAGCCTGAATGTAACCCCTTTTGCGAGAAAGGCCCCGAAGCTCTGCCCTGCACTTCCATGAAACGTACACTGCACCGAATTATCCGGAAGTCCGGACTCTCCATGCTTTTTTGATATTTCATAAGAGAGCATAGCACCTGCAGACCTGTCAGTATTACTGATCGGCATTTCAAGATATGCGTTCACCTCTTTCCCCGCGTCAAGTGCAGGCTTCACCCTTTCCATAAGTTTTCTGTCCAGCACACTGTCGATCTTGTGCTTCTGATCCTTTATACAGCGCAGTGGATAGATATCAGCTTCGGCGGGTTTGCAAAGAATTGCTGAAGGATCAACTGAGCCCGCCTTCCAGTGCGAAATTTTTCTCGGTATAAGAAGGTCTGTTCTCCCTATAAGATCATCAAACCTGCTGACACCCACAGATGCCATTATTTCACGGATCTCCTGAGCCATAAACCTGAAGTAATTGATTATATACTCAGGCTTCCCTTTAAATCTTCGCCGCAGATCAGGGTCCTGCGTTGCAACACCCACAGGGCATGTATTCATATGGCACTTACGCATCATTACGCATCCCAGTACAATCAGTACGCCTGTACCGAAACCGAACTCCTCGGCACCTAACATTCCGGCAATCACTATATCCCTGCCGGTTTTAAGCTGCCCGTCTGTCTGAAGCCTTACCCTTCCCCGGAGATCATTTTTAACCAGCGTCTGGTGGGTTTCAGAAAGCCCTATCTCCCAGGGGAGACCCGCATGCTTAATTGAACTGATGGGGCTGGCCCCTGTGCCTCCGTCATACCCGCTTATGAGTATATTGTCAGCATGCGCTTTTGCGACACCTGAAGCAATGGTCCCGACTCCCGATTCAGACACCAGCTTTACGCTTATACGTGCGTATGGATTGGCATTTTTTAAATCGAAAATAAGCTGGGCAAGATCCTCTATGGAATATATATCATGATGCGGCGGAGGCGATATCAGAGTTACGCCCGGTGTTGAATGTCTTGTTCTTGCAATTATCCCGTCAACCTTATAGCCGGGGAGCTGTCCCCCTTCACCGGGCTTGGCACCCTGCGCCACTTTTATCTGCAGCTCATCAGCATTTGCGAGATAATTACTTGTAACACCGAAACGTCCGGAGGCAATCTGCTTAATCGCACTTCTCGCTGATGTACCGTCAGGCCTTCGTTTAAACCTTTCAGGATCTTCACCCCCTTCTCCGCTGTTGCTCCTCCCCTGTATTGAGTTCATTGCTATGGAAATAGCTTCATGGGCCTCTTTACTTATTGATCCGAATGACATAGCTCCTGTAGTAAGCCGCTTCATAATATCTGAAACAGGCTCCACGTCATCAACCGGTATAGGCCTGGATGTATTTAAATCGAATAGCCCCCTTATAAAATGAGGCTTCCTGTTATGTCCGTCAACAATTGAAGTAAACTCTTTATATTTTATGTAATCATTGGTTCTTGTGGCCCACTGAAGCATATATATAGTTTCAGGATTCCAAGCATGTTTTTCACCACTCTTTCTGAAACTGTAAACACCCTCCGCTTCGAGCAGCCTTACCTTTTCAATAAAAGCTTTCTCATTTTTAATAATTGCTTCCACAGCGATCTCATCAGTATCGATGCCGGATATTCTTGTTGGTGTACCGGGAAAGTACTTATCAACAACCCGTTCAGAAAGCCCTACAGCCTCGAAAACCTGCGCGCCGCGGTAACTTCTTATTGTTGACGTTCCCATTTTGGAAAAAATTTTAAGAAGACCCTTGCTTATAGACTTGATGTAATTATATTCAAGTTCACCATACCCTCCGCCGGCCTTCAGTTTTCCGTTTTTTTCAAGTTCAAATATTGTTGCAAATGCGAGGTATGGATTCACGGCATCAGCGCCATAACCGATAAGAAGAGCGTAATGCATCACCTCCCGGGGCTCCCCGCTCTCAATAATTAGTCCGGCACGGGTTCTTTTTTTACACCTTATAAGATGATGATGTACTGCTGAACAGACAAGCAGAGATGGTATAGCTGCAGATCCGCTGCCGGCCTTTCTGTCTGAGAGTACAATTATATTGCGCCCGTCATCAATTGCCTTCTCCGCCTCACGGCAGATCTCATCAAGTCTTTTCTCAAGCAGACCTTTATTGCGCTCAGCAGGGAATATTGTATCAATAGTTACTGTCTGTATCTGAGGATTGCTGCTCTCTATTATTTTTGACAGTTCACCGTTAGTAAAAACAGGCCTTAAATATTTCAGCATGCTGCAATGCTCCGGTCCTTCTCCCAGAAGGTTCTTTCTCGACCCCATATAGCTGGTGAGACTCATTACAAGCTCCTCCCTTATGGGATCTATGGCCGGGTTTGTCACCTGTGCAAATACCTGCTTGAAATAATTGAAAAGGGGCTGCGGCTTGTCTGAGAAAACAGCAAGCGGTGTATCAGTTCCCATTGAACCAACAGGTTCCTGGGCTGTCGCTGCCATGGGTATTATAATATCCTCAATATCCTCCCTGTTATACCCGTAGGCGACTCTCTGCTGGTGAAGAATATCCGCACCAATATTCACTGTTATATTATCAGGTTCAGGTATATCATCAAGATTAATCCTGTTATTCTCCACCCATTCTTTGTAGGGCTTATTCATCGCAATTTTCTGCTTAACCTCTGCGTCAGGTATTATTCTACCCTCCACTGTATCAACAAGGAGGAGTTTCCCCGGCATTAATCTCCCCTTATACGCCACGTCCTCCGGCCTGAAATTCTGCACACCCACTTCAGAACCCATTACAATCATGTTATCTTTTGTTACCACATATCGTGAAGGCCTGAGCCCGTTCCTGTCCAGGGTTCCGCCAATATACCTGCCGTCACAAAATACCATTGAAGCAGGGCCGTCCCATGGCTCCATAAAAGTTGAATGATATTCATAGAAAAATTTCAGGTAGTCAGGAATAGGATTCTTATCATTCCATGATTCCGGTATCATCATCATAATTGCGTGCGGCATAGGCCTCCCTGCCGCAACAAGAAGTTCAAGGACATTATCAAATGATGCTGAATCACTCTTCCCGGGTTCAATAACAGGGATTATCTTTTTTATATCATCACCGAGGATCTCCGAATAGAGGTCAGCTTCACGGGCCTCCATCCAGAACCTGTTCCCTTTAATAGTATTAATCTCCCCGTTATGTGCAAGCATCCTGAAAGGCTGTGCCAGGTCCCAGGAAGGGAATGTGTTTGTGCTGAACCTGGAATGCACAAGAGCCATTGCGCTCTCCACCCTGTCATCCTGAAGATCCTTGAAGTAAGATTTCACCTGCCCCGGCATGAGCATCCCTTTATACACGATTGTACGCGAAGATAATGAGGGGATATAAAAAGCTGAATATTTTTTATCAGAAAGTTCAGCAACTCTCTTCTCGGCAAGTTTTCTCACAACATAAAGCTTTAATTCGAGATTATTATTTATACCGGATTTCGTTTTAATAAATATCTGCTTCATCGCAGGCTCAGCCTTGCGGGCAATATCACCAACAACAGAACTGTCGACTTTAATTTCCCTCCATCCTATTACTTCAAGTCCCTCTTCTTCAGCAGTAAGCTCAAGAATTTTCACGCACTCTTCTGCCGGATTCTTTTCAGCAGGAAGAAAAACCAGGCCGGTTCCATAATCCCCGCTTTGCGGAAGTGACGGGAACTCCTCCGCATAAAAAGCGTGTGGAATCTGCATAAGAATACCCGCACCATCTCCGGTTTTATTATCAGCACCCTCGGCTCCCCTGTGCGTCATTCTTTCAAGGACTTCAAGTCCCCTTTTTATTATATCATAGGATTTTTTCCCTTTTATATTAGCAACAAAACCTATACCGCAGGAATCATGCTCATACCGCGGATCATATAATCCTTCTTTTCCCGGCCTGTAACTCATCATCAACGTTCTCCAGGTATCCTGTTAAATTTTTATAAAGCATCTAAAACGCATAACTATTGTTATATTACAAATATGCATTTTCTATCATATAAAATTCAAAATTGTAACCGGCATCAATTAAAAAAAATATATGCATGTTACATACTTGTTAAAATATAACAGATGATTAAAGATGAAACAATCTGCCGTATTAAATTGCCGGGGAGGTCTGCTTCAGATATTCTGCCAGTTTTACAGGTACTGCACTATTATAGCAAAATTACAAAATTATTCATTTTTTAACTTTTGTTGATATTTTTACATTTTTATGAAAAAAACATTGACATAGAAGAACGTTGTTCAATATTTATAAACAGTGTTCATAAAAAGTTAAAAAGATTTCCACATTAAATCTTTTTAACATAAATCAAATGCATTCATCACAGATGGTGCAGTTGAGCAGTTATTTCAAACCATCCCGCGGGAGTGTTCCGGAGTTCAATTCGGCATACGCCAGAGCAGATTAGCCTGTTGCGGCAGACGCTATTAAAATGCGATAAACCGCAGCAGTCATCAGCAATGGTATTGTCACCCGGCCTATAAGGAAAATTCAACCCCCCATCCGGATTTTCCGGCAGGCTGCCGAGGAAGCTCAATCAATATAAATAAGTTTTCAAAAGCATAAAAAACATCATCCGGAACAACACCCAACGGGTGGATATTTATCCAGCCTGAAAAAACAGAGAATTCAACAAACTGTCTTGCAATAAAACAGATCACTCCATATTCTGATCATCAAAATAACCGGGAGCTATGTTATGAATGAAAGCAGAAACACTCCAGTTGAAAAAAGCTGCAATATAGGTGATGTTGAGATAAAATATCTGCACTACCAGTCTGACGGTCCCGATCTCCTGATGCTGCATGCAACGGGATTTCTTCCATGGGTCTGGCACCCTGTTGCCTCAAAACTCAGTAATAAATTTAACATAATAGCTCCATATTTCTGCGATCACAGGGATACCGAACCGGAGGATGGAGGGATAAGCTGGAGTATCCTTGCCGGAGATCTCTACGGGTTGTGCAGAGAGCTCGGGCTGAAAGATCCATTTGTGGCGGGCCACTCAATGGGGGGCACTGTAATCACCCTCTGCGCAGGAACTCATACGGTGACACCTTCAGCAATGGTGCTCATTGAACCGATTTTTCTCCCGCAGCAGTCGTATAATATGAAGATCACAGTTGAACAGCACCCCCTTGCATCAAAATCAATTAAACGTTTGAGCAGCTGGAACTCCCCGGCTGAAGCTGAAAGCTACCTGAGAAGCAGAAAGCTCTTCGCAAAATGGGACAGCGAAGTTCTTGATCTCTATATCCGTTACGGCATGAAACCGAATAACGAGGGGGGCCTATGCCTCAGCTGTTCCCCGCGAAAAGAGGCTTCTCTTTTCATGGGTGGAACCGCGAAAGATCCCTGGCCTCTCCTCCCGGAGATTAAATGCCCGGTTCTTGTTGTAGAAGGCGGAGAGAGTGAAAACCGTGCTTATATTGACCTGAAATACGCGGCATCACTTTTTCCCAAGGGGAGTTACACTGAAGTGACAGGAGCAGGTCATCTTGTGCCCATGGAACAGCCTGATGCTGTTTACAGAATTCTTTCAGATTTTTTCAACAGATAAAACAGCGGAGGGAAAATGCCGATTACAGTTCTCCTTAAACAGATGCTCCCCGGGCTCCTCCCTCTATTCATTTTCATTGCAGTAGATGAAGTATACGGCGTGGAAGCCGGCCTTTACGCAGCCCTTGCATTTGGTTTTGCTGAACTTCTCTTCACATGGGTCAGAGAGAGAAGGATTGACAGGTTTGTTCTCTTTGATACCGCGTTTCTTATTATTCTTGGCGGAGTGTCACTCCTTCTTGAGAATGCTATCTTCTTTAAACTGAAGCCTGCTGCTATAGAGCTGATCATCTGCATTATATTAGGAGCAGCTGCTGTCAAACCGGAACTTTTTTTAAAAGCAATGAAAGGAAGATATATAAAAAACATGGAACTCAGAGTTACAGAGGAAGGTATACGCTCCATGAAAAGAATGATGTTTATACTAACCGGAGTGTTTTTGCTGCATACGGCACTTACTGTCTACTCCGCATTCTTTATGTCAGAGAGGGCCTGGGGTTTCATAAGCGGCGTATTGTTTTATATTATTTTCGGGGTTATCTTTGCGGGACAGATTTCATTTCTGAAAATCCGGAAAATTAGATATAACAGGAGAGTCATTGCGAACGGCCAGCAGTGAGTGAAGGCCGCTCCCCGCAATGACACAGAGAATTTATTCCTGTAATTAAAATTTAAAGAATTAATCCTGCCACTCACCTGAAGTGAGATAATCATCAATACCTTTTGCCGCCTTTCTCCCTGCACCCATTGCCTGGATAACAGTTGCAGCGCCTGTAACAATATCACCGCCGGCAAAAACGCCTTTGACAGATGTTCTCATAGTTTCCGGGTCAGCAATTATATTACCCCATTTGTTGCATTTAAGATCAGGGGCGGTTTTCTGAAGTATAGGATTGGAACCGTTACCTATTGCTATAATTGCAACATCAATATCAATGGTGAACTCCGAACCTTTTATCTCAACAGGACGCCTCCTCCCTGAATCATCAGGCTCGCCAAGCTCCATCCTTACACACTCAACACCACTGAGTCTGCCGTTTTCATCACCGATAAATTTCACGGGATTGCACAGGAGATCAAAGATAAGCCCCTCCTCCTCTGCGTGGTGAATCTCCTCCGCCCGGGCAGGCATTTCATCCCTGGACCTTCTGTAAACAAGGTGAACCTCTTCACTCCCGAGCCTTATGGCTGTACGGGCAGAATCCATTGCAACGTTCCCCGCACCGAAAACACCGACGCTCCTCCCCTTTATTACAGGGGTATCGTACTCGGGAAATTTATAAGCCTTCATCAGGTTGACCCTTGTGAGATACTCATTGGCAGAATAAACCCCCTGGAAATCTTCACCCGGTATATTCAAGAAAGACGGAAGCCCGGCACCTGTTGCAACAAAAGCAGCGTCAAACCTCTGCATCACATCAGCCAGAGTTTCAGAAAGCCCCACAACCCTGTTTGTGACAAATTCAACTCCCATCTTCGCAAGAGCTTCGATCTCGTAGCTTACGATCTTTTTAGGTAACCTGAATTCCGGGATGCCGTAAACAAGAACTCCACCTGCCGTGTGGAGCGCCTCATACACTGTGATCGCATAACCGAGTTTCGCAAGCTCACCTGCCACCGTCAGTCCCGCAGGGCCTGAACCGATTATGGCAACTTTCTTTCCATTCTTCGGTTTAAGCACAGGAGCGGGGAGGTGTTCCTTCTCCCTTTCATAATCCGCCACAAAGCCCTCAAGCTTCCCGATTGCAACAGGTTCAAATTTTTTGCCAAGAACACACTTAGCTTCACACTGGCTCTCCTGTGGGCAAACTCTACCGCAAACTGCGGGTAGCGAGTTGGTCCCCTTTATCACTTCAATTGCATTCAGAAAATTCCCTTCTGCAACCTCTTTTATAAATTCCGGTATCCTAACATTGACAGGGCACCCCTCAACGCATGCAGGTTTTTTACACTGAAGACATCTTTCAGCTTCAGCAATTGCCATTTCAGCAGTATAGCCAAGGGGAACCTCGTTGAAGTTTTTTATCCTCTCCTCCGGCTTCTGTTCCGGCATTTTATGTCTTGGTGTTTTCGCGTTCATCTTATCTCAACCCCGTCAAGTCTGCATTTATGTTTGTATTCTTCGTATGATTCAGTTTCCTCTTTCTGATAAGTTTTCAGCCTTTTCCCGAGACTTTCAAAATCAACAAGATGCCCGTCAAATTCCGGCCCGTCAACACAGGTGAACTTTGTCTCTCCCCCGACCGTAACACGGCACCCGCCGCACATACCTGTTCCATCAATCATAACAGAGTTGAGGCTCACAAAAGTCTTTATTCCATCATTTCTCGTAAGATCACTTACAGCCTTCATCATAGGAATTGGCCCTATGGCAACAACAAGATCGATCTTCTCTTTTGCCATAATACCCTTCAGCACATCTGTAACAAATCCCTTTTCGCCCTTTGAACCGTCATCAGTGCATATATCGCATTCATCAGCAATTGCACTCATCTCTTTTTCGAGTATAAAAAGATTTTCAGACCTTGCGCCGAGAATATTTATAACCCTGTTTCCCGCCTCTTTCATAGCTTTAGAGATCGGGTGGAGAGGAGCAATGCCGATACCTCCGCCAACGCATGCCACAGTACCGTACTTCTTAATCTCAGTCGGATGCCCCAGGGGGCCTGCTATTCCGTAAAGAGAATCGCCTGCTTTCAGCTTAGCAAGTTTGGCTGTGGTGGTACCCACAATCTGATATATAAGGGTTATTGTACCCTTCTCTTTATCAGCATCGGCAATAGTGAGAGGGAGCCTCTCGCCGAATTCATCAACAAGCAGAATTATAAACTGACCTGCTTTCCTGTGTTCAGCCACATATGGCGCGTCTACAACCATGCGTCCCACTGTAGGCTGAATTATATCATTTGAATGGATATAATGCATGTTTCTCCTCTGACTATTAAAAATTTAAAACCGCTGCGATGTCAGGTTTCTAAATTCAGAACATCGCAGCAGCTGCACTTTGCTAATAATTTGACTTAAAGGTTCTCGGGAAAGCTTTAAGAAGCTTTATCGAACCTCTGATGCGCGCGAAAATCCCTTTCCCGTATAAAACCTCAGCAACCCCTTTCAACCCCTGATAAACTGCCGGTGTGTATGGCTGCCACCAGAAATTTTTTCGAACAAATGGAAGAATATCATTTACTATCACCTGTGGTTCTGTCATCTCCGCAAAACCGATATCACCATGTGTTCTACCTATGCCGGATTCCTTAAAGCCCCCCCAGGGTGTCTCAGCAAGACCGTGGCTCATCAGGTGATCATTGATAGTCATGGCTCCTGCCCTGATTTTCCCTGCAATCTTTATCGCCTTGCCATGTTTCTTTGACCACACAGATCCGGTTAAACCGAGATTTGAATCATTGGCAAGTTCAATTGCCTCTTCTATTTTATCATAAGGCATGACACCCACTACAGGGCCGAAAGTTTCATCCCGCATAACAAGCATATCATGATTAACATCTGTCAGAACTGTACAGGGTAAAAACTGCCCTTTAAGATTTGACGGGGGATTCTTCTGCGCGAATATTTTAGCGCCTTTTTTCAAAGCGTCCTGTATATGCGCATTAACAGCATCCATCTGACGCTTTGTTGCCATGGCTCCCATATCAACTTCAAAATCAGTATCGTACCCTATTCTCATGGATTCAATACCGGTTTTCAGATACCCCATGAATTCATCATATACTTTGCGCTGAACATATATCCGCTCTACCCCGCCGCAGGACTGCCCTGAATTTCCGAACCCGGCCCATATAGCCCCCGCTGCCGCACGCTTAAGATCCGCATCCTCGCAGACAATCATGGCATCATTACCGCCAAGCTCAAGCGAAACAGGAGTAAGAGTCTCTGCCGCCTTTTTCATTAAATATTTCCCCACAGGCACAGATCCTGTAAAGAACAATTTGTCTATCCCCGCATCGAGAAAAGCATCGCCAGCCACACTCCCCGGCATATTTATATAATTAAATACTCCCTCAGGGAGCCCGGCAGCCTCTACACATCTCTTAAGCGCATAACCAACAGCCTGAGTCTCGGATGCTGCTTTGAAAATCACAGCGTTACCTGCCAGCAGAGCCATCACAATCTCTGAAAAAGGAATGGCAAAAGGATAATTCCATGGTGAAATTATACCCACTACTCCAAATGGAACACGCGCAATTCTGCTGCGCTTATTAATAAACATTATATTTCCGGTTCCTAAATTTCTCTCTTTAAGGAATCCGGGGGCTTTTTTGCAGTAATAAGTCAGGGCCATTGCCCCTGCAAGGAGCTCAGTACCCAGGGCCTCTATTCTTGTTTTACCATTATCACGCGAAATTACTTCAGCTATCTCATCAAGATTATCAACAAGATATGTACGCATCTTCTTTATGTATCTGACGCGTTTTTTTACAGGTAGAGCCTCCCATGCCGGCTGTGCTTTTCTGGCACTCTCCATTGCCTTTTTCAGATTTTCAATTGAATCTACATAAAATTCCCCTATTTTTTCCCCTGTTGCCGGATTGAAAGATATGGTTTTTTCAGTTTTTGATGAACTCTTCATATTATAACTCCGCTATTAAATGATTTTAATAAAACGCAACCCGGCGACCTGTTCTTTATATATCACCGGGACAGTTTTATTTTTTTAATATGTCATTTCTGGCATACTAAATCATTTTATGCGACTTGATTTATAATTCCGGACTCTTTTTTTTAACTTACCTGAGTTAGGCAAATCTGGTATTTTTTAAACAACACAATAATGTTATGTTGTCATTCCTGTTTTGCCTCTTCCGGATTTGCAAATACCGGAATCTTATAAGATAAATACCTAAACTTATTCTATGAGATGCCGGTATTCCTTGCAGGAAACCGGCATGACCAAGAATACTTTATACCGATGAAAAAACCTGACTCAAATAACTTATTTTTTAAACCATACCTAAAAAATATCCGGCTAAAAATGCAGCCGGATATTTTCGTATGGAACATATTAAAATTTTCAGATTTGCAGACTATACAATACCGTAAGCTGTCATTGCTTTTGCTACTTTAATAAAACCTGCAATGTTTGCTCCCGCTACATAGTTGCCCGGCATTCCATAAGCTTCAGAGGCATCAATACATGATTTATGAATGTTTTTCATAATACCATGAAGTCTCTGGTCGACCTCCTCTCTTGTCCATGAGAGCCTGAGGCTGTTCTGTGACATTTCAAGGCCTGATGTTGCAACACCGCCTGCATTAGCAGCTTTTCCCGGCCCGAAAAGAATTTTATTATTAATAAATACTTCAACAGCTTCCGGAGTTGAAGGCATATTTGCCCCTTCAGAAACACAAACACATCCGTTCTGCACAAGAGCCTGCGCATGAACTTCATTAATCTCATTCTGTGTTGCAGAAGGATATGCTATATCAACTTTAATACCCTGCTCCTTAATTACATCCCAGATACTCTTTCCTGCAAAATACTGTGCGCCGTATTTATCCGCATATTCCTTGATTCTTCCTCTTCTTACGTTTTTAAGTTCGAGGATGAACTTCAGTTTATCAGCATCGATACCTTTCTCATCAATGATTGTTCCGTCAGAATCGCAGAGAGAGATAACTTTTCCGCCAAGCTGAGTTGCTTTTTCAACTGTGTACTGAGCAACATTACCAGCGCCGCTCACAGCAACAATTTTACCTTTATGATCAAGGTTTCTTGTAGCAAGCATCTCTGCCGCGAAGTATACAGCACCGTAACCTGTAGCTTCAGGCCTTACTAAACTTCCGCCGTACTCAAGGGCTTTACCTGTAAGAACACCATCATGCTCGTTAACAATCTTCTTATAATATCCGTACATGTACCCGATCTCGCGTCCGCCAACACCGATGTCACCAGCAGGAACATCTGTGAACTGTCCGATATGTCTGAAAAGCTCTCTCATGAAAGACTGGCAGAACCTCATAACTTCCCCGTCAGACTTACCTTTAGGATCAAAGTCAGAACCCCCTTTACCGCCCCCCATCGGGAGAGATGTAAGTGAGTTTTTGAAAATCTGCTCAAAACCGAGGAATTTAATAACACCGAGATTTACTGACGGGTGGAAACGGAGTCCCCCTTTGTATGGCCCGATTGCGTTGTTAAACTGAACCCTGAAACCCCTGCTAATCTGGACGTTTCCTTTGTCATCAACCCATGGAACTCTGAACTGCAGAGCCCTGTCCGGCTCAACTATCCTTTCATAGATACCTGCTTTTACGAATTCAGGGTGTTTAGCCACTGTGGGCTCAAGTGATTCAAGAACCTCCTGTACTGCCTGGAGAAATTCAGGCTGGTTGGGGTCTCTCTGTTTAACCTTTTCATATACTTCTTGTAATACAGACATAAATGGTCTCCTTCATTATTGCTTGAGCTATACTCAATGATTTTTTAACAGATTCAGTTGTGAACTGTAAAAATTTGCATCCTGATATTATTATTTCAGCTAAAAATCCGGCACAAATTTGATAGTATGCAAACCTAATTCCTCTTATACATTTATGTCCATTTTATTTTAATTGATCCACCCTCTCTATAAAAAAAGTTTACAATGCCGTAACATAATTTACACAATATTGAAACAAACAAGTTTCTGCGAAACTATATCAGCCATGATGTGAAAATTTTCTACAAAAATGTCGTATACAAAAACCACATCACTGAATTTCTCAGCTTCAGGGATCAGCTCAGAAAGAGAGTTTTTTGAAGTACTGAAAATGCCCCTGTTGATAAAGACATTACTGTTTTCAGGAAACAGTGCCACATAAAAGATACCTGTTTCGACAAGATCATGGAAAAAATGAGATCCGAATGAGAGCTCCGGCATAATATTATCGCTCATGCTGGCAATTTCCACCAGTACCTTCGCGTGGTTTATCTCCGCAAAACGTGCAGGGACCCCCAGTGAGGGAGTTGATGTCCCCCACCGTCCGGGCCCCATGAGCATCATATTAATATTCTCATTCTCACCCGCAATGGCGTTCAGCCTTCCGACAATCCTTGCAGCTTCATATTTTCCTGACTGGTTCAGGGCGGAGTAAGCTTCAGGGTCAACATAAATCACCCTGTTTATACTCTGCTTAATACTCCCCCCGAGAAAACTCCCTTCACACCTGAAAAAAACCTTCTCATCAGGGAGATCCGAAGGGATAATCATCTCCTCCTTCACCCCTTTAGCCTGGTACGGTCTGCACTGCAGCAGGTTAACCCTGTATACACCGGCAGAAGAAAAATTCACCGTAAATTCAATGTCAACATGGTAGTCATAAGCTCCCCTCAAAGTCACAAGGAGCTTTTTCATCGTATCAGCAAAATCTGTATCAGTTAAAAAAGGATCAAAAGAAACAAGCCATGGAGTAGCATTCCTTATCCCCATTTCACTGATTACTGCGGCAGTTTCAGGATCAAATGTACCGACCCTTTCGATTTTATAATCCGGCACATCCTTAAGAAGATTCGCGATAGGGACAGTTTCTATAATATTTCGGTCGATATTCAGTACATCCGCATTATGCTGCGAAAACCGTTTCAGGTCCTCCATCCCGGCATGGCTCCGTCGCGATGGGGAATCCAGTGCCACAATACGCGGATAGTCCCCCTCCACCCTGTCAACTGCCCGGGTCCCCAGGCCGAAGACCATACGCACCATACCCGCTTCGGGGTCCATCTCCTTCTGCCAGACATATGTGTTATACGAAAGCCCCACGCCGCCGATATCCGGGAAGAAATACCTCCCCCTGTATGTGCCTGAGACCCGCATAACAAGGAGAGCCATCTGCTCATCAAGCCTGTCGAGCCCCCGCTGGGCCCTGTATGCCAGTGCGTCCACATTCATTGTGCTTGCGTAAACATGACGCACTGCATCTGCAAGCTGAATAAAGCGTTCCTGCGGGGAGCCCTGGTTTACGCAGAAGACGCTTTCATACTTACCTGCGAAGGCGTGGCCGTAGGTATCCTCAAGAAGACTGCTTGAACGCACAATAAAGGGGGACTGCCCGAAATACTCTATGATCTGCATAAACTGCTCACTTATGGCCTCAGGAAAAACCCCGGTGATCATCCTCTGCTGAATTTCATGAGCCATGCTGTAGTAACCTTCACCGGTCTTATGCTCAAGAAACATTTTCCAGAGCCCGTTCTGAACTATAAATGAATAAAAAACATCGGAACCCACATAAAATGAATCGTGAGGTTCCATTATTCCGCTCCAGTCCTGGTGTTCATCATTCTGAAGAATCTTTCTGGCAATAAGCATACCTGCACTCTTGCCGCCGATAAACCCTGAACCTATGAGCCTGGAATTGATTGAAATAAAATCATCAATATCAAAATGCCTCCTCGCAAGGTCGATAATCCTCTCGTCTCTCCCGATTATCAGATGGCAGAGCCTGTTAAGCATTGTATTTAACTCTTCAGGAGTACCCCCTTTCTCTTTCAGCTCTTCAACTTCAAGGAAGAGCCTGTCCCAGAAATCGAGGTTACGCCCGGTGTTTGCTGTTGTGCTCTTCTGCAGATGATTTATAAAATCAGCAACGTCAGCTGTGTTCATCAGGGGGTGAAATGAGTCGCCTTCCCGTTTGTGTGGGAAAAACATTGTGGGAGAATACCTGTTCCACACTTTAAGGGGGTGAACATAAATATTTCCCTGGTAATTATGAATATCAATCAGGAGCTGCGTTGTCTCCCTTATGCGTGCGATTGTCTTATAGTCATGACTGTTTCTCAATATTGCGAAATAGGCCACTGTATCAAGTTCAAAGAGGTAAGGGCATGTTATGTGGAAAAAATTCCCTATCATCATATCTGTAGCCCAGGCGGAGAGGAGATCGGATAGTGAATCGAAGACGTAAAAAGCCTCAAGTCCCGCCTCACCAATTATTGTGTGAACGTCAAGAGCGAATGATTCAAAACCTGAAAAAGCATTAAGGTGGTGAACCTCCAGCCTCGGATCATTATCCGCGAACAGAGGCGCATGGTCAGCAAACCTCATGTAGTGGATTTTGCGGTTGTCTTTATACGCCTGCTCAACAAAGGGGAGAACAAATTCCCTGTAATCAGAGATGGAATCCACCTGCCACACAACATTATCTCCAAGATAGATGCTCTCAATTATTTTATCAAAACCTTTAAGGCCGCTGCTTACATGTTTCAGAGGATTTATGCTCATACAGATTAACTCCTTCTTCCGGATAAAATATATGGATAATATTCTCCTTAATAAAGAAATGAAAGACAATAATTAAAATATAATGACGGTGACTGCGGATGCAGATTCGGGGATTTTTTCAGGATTTTTTACATGGATGTAATATT
>ERZ795057.408-NODE-408-length-45502-cov-6.839659_pt1 | contig 45502 bp, 39 predicted proteins | sample MGYA00375141_ERZ795057 | MGnify/ENA primary metagenome ERZ795057 (study PRJEB30186, sample SAMN05720163) | activated sludge metagenome | isolation source: Anaerobic digester | place: Hong Kong | collected 2015-01-26 ...
GAATTCTATCCGTCCCTACTTTGTCCACCCTTTTGGGTCCACCTCAAACCGTCCCCATGAGGGTCCTCCCATGAGGTTGCCCATGAGGTTGAGGGACTGCATTTTTCTTTGAGAGCATCATAAACGTTCCTCAATTTACTCTGACCATTGATGGGTCCCATTCATCAATAATTATCGTATCTTCAATAACTCTTATTGGTAACGGTTGCTTATCAAAGACAAATTTATCGAAGAAAAGCTGAAAATCCTTGCCGGTATATGCTGTTAGAGACTCAATGAACCAATCATAAGAGAAAATTCTGTATTGATTATCGCCTGTTATTCCCTCAATGTAAAATTTCATAAAATCAATGAGTTCTTTTCCGGTTGTCTCTCTAATAATCTGATCAATTGTATAGAAAAACAAAGCTCCTTTGATATATGCTATCCATGTTGATTGATCATGGTCCGGGGGTGGGTATATATTACCTGTTCCCTGAAGTATCCAATCATATCCATTGGGAATCACATAATCATGATAAAAATCAATATGCAACTTCCACCCTTCTTCATACATTTCTTGAGTAAACCATTCTTGTAAACGAAGGAAATAAAGTTGATAATAAGTCGCAATCCCCTCAATGGGCCACCAATCATCAACAAATGCCACCAAATTCGTATGTATGACACAATGGCCTGCAGTGGTTGCTAACCCTCCAATATTGGGATAAGCTAAAGTAATTGGACTATCCAATGCCATTTCATCTTCTGCGTTAGGATTTCTTTCAGGTTCGCTGATTTCTCCACCCCAATTCGGTAAATAATAACCGCCTACACCTTCTCCTCCGTAAAAAGGTGAATCAGGGTCTAACATTACGATAATTGTATTTTTCGGCATTAACTCCAAAGCGTTTTCAAACGCTTGCATGGCATAACCAAACATAAAATCCGCTAATTCGAAATATGTGTCGGTGTTAGTTTCATAGCCCAACAGAACAAGATTTTTTTCATCATAATATGTTGTAATCTGTTCTGAATGAAAATTCCCCCACGTACAAACCCAAAAATGATAATCATCCAAATAGGGCCGATCATAAGGGGAAGGGAAAACTTGAAAAACTCTACCATTTTTACTATTATCATATGATTCCCATGAAGCATAAACCTGCATATCTTGAGGTACATCAAAAACAACTAGAATGTTTTCCCAATGAGAAGTTTCTAATCTTGGAAAGGTGTAAAACAAATCCCATATTCCTATGTTTTCATCACAAAACCCTGTGCTAAAACCATTTTGATTGCCTATTGGTTTGATTCGATAACCATATTTATTTTTTTTGGTTTTATCAGTTTTAAAAGTGATTGTGTTGTCAACTTGGAAATTCCCTGGTAGATATTCGGTATTCTGAATGATACTTAACACATTGGATAAGGGAGTTTCTCGAATAAAAAAAAGTGTTCTATCTTCTGTTTCTTTGGGATTTTCATGAAACTCTATAAAAAAGTACCCATTATTCATATCTTCCTGTGTAGCAACTATATGGATTTCTAATGTGTTGCTAGTGGTGAACTTCCAAATGGGACCCAAAATCTCTTCCTGGGTTCCATCATTTGAAATCACAGCTCTAACTCTCCAGTAATAGGTCGTATTATAGTCAACTCCTTCAAGAGTGAAAGACTCTGAAGCAAGTATTTCTTCATTCATTTTTTGGAGTTTATCCTGGGATGTTCCGAAATAGAAATCATAGCCCAAAATAGCCCTCTGATGAGTGTCTAATTCCCAGGAAAAATCTATATCCTTCGGAACCTGCTGGGCATTATTGTCTGGTGTGGGATTTTTCAGTTCCGGTGGTGGGGGGGTTATGGTTATTTCTTTTGTTCCTTCAACCTCTGAACCGTCTTTGGCCGTTGCTTTTACAATAACAGTTCCTCCTGATAAACCCGTAAGTATACCTGTTTGGGTGATCTCCGCCAGATTTTCTCTCGTTGAATCACCGACTGCATTTTCCACCGACCATATTACTCCCTTATTGGAGGCATTCAAGGGCAATATCTGCACTTCCATCTGTAACGTTTCTCCTACCTGTACTATTTCTTCATTACCTTCACCGGTGACGGTGATTGCTGTGACAAGAACAAGTTTCGGTCCTCCGCCTCCGCATGAACTAATGATAAGCACCATTAGTGTTACAAATAGAATAACCAAAAATCCTTTTCGCTTCATCCCTTTTTCCTCCCGTATGATTTGGTTGTCTATCCGATAGATTCTTAACTGACGATATGACATTTCATTAAATGGCTCTGTTTAGCTTTATATATGAGCCGGATAACAAAGACTACCCAGTTTTGAACGGCTGAGAAAGCATTGCTGTTAGCCTTGTTCACTTTTCAATACGTTAAAATGTCATGCGGTTTGAAGCACGCTAACTGTATTTTATCAGAAAATTGAGGGATTTCGGCAAAATTGTTACATTTCAAGTCCGAAATGGGTCTTGTGGGTTTTAGGTGACATTCCTATCAACTGTCACGTAAATAGATATGGCTAACTGAAGATGTCATGTCCATCATTTTTAAAATACTACTTTATATCCCTTCTTACTTTTCTGATTCATTTAATCAATGTGGTTTATATCTCTAGTGAGGGGAGTAATTACACTTTATACTTTTACGACACGATACTTTAAAAGCAAGGTTGAGCTGTTGAGTTTATCAATGTTTATTAATTCTAATTGCAAGTCTTCTTTTAAACGATCCGCCAGATTGGTTCCGCTTTTAAAGAGGATGGGTTCAACGGTCAGATGGAGTTCGTCTACAAGATTGAGGTTTAGGAATTGTTCGTAGATGCTCTTTCCACCTGCGATGCAGCATTCTTTTTCGCCTTTTTCTTCGAGGGTTTTGATGAGTGTTTCGGGTGGTTTGTCGGTAAAGACAACGCCGGGGAGTTGCTTGTTTAGCAACTCCTGATTAGTTGTCAAAACGTAAACCGTTCTGTCTTTTAGGGGCTTGTTGATGGTCTCGAAGGTTTTTCTGCCCATGATGAGGTTTTTAGCTTCTTTGGTTCGTTGGATAAAATATTGCGTATCTTCTTTACTGGTCCACTTTAGAGAAGAACCGCCACCCTCGGCGGCAATTTTTCCGTTTGCTGAGAGGGCGGCGATAAGGATTATTTTCATCTATGATTCCGTTCTGAACACATATTTTTCATTGCTGAACATTCTGGATGCCAAAAAGACCAGGATGCCGGTTACGGCTAAATTGACGATCATGGTAATGCCGAAGTTCATCATGGGCAATTCCGGTGATGTGAACAGTTGTTTCAGCGTGAGGATGCCGTTGATTAATGGTATGAATATAATGGAACTGGTTTCTTTAAACGCCTCCGGTTGCAGGCTCATGACGCCGAAGATGATCACGATGATGTAAATGGGCATGGCGTAGGATGAGGCTTCTTTCACGCTTCTTGCGAAGATTCCCACCACAACGATGATGGCAGCGACCAAAACAGCCATTGACAGTGTGACAAAGAAAAGCATCGCAACCGTTGAAGGAGTAAAGGCTGCCATGGCATTGCCGGGAATATCCGTGAGGATGGTGGTAAAGCCGATGGAGAAAGCGATAACCGATAGGGTGGCCGTTAGGATGTTCATGATCATGATATAAAGGATTTTTGCCCAGGCGATGGATGTTCTTGAGACTTGATTGGATAAGAGAATCGTCAAGGTTTGTCGTTCCTTTTCGCCGGCAGTGGTGTCAAATCCGATTCCAAAAGAAGATGAAAACAGGTAGATAACCAGCATATAGGGAAGAATGGAACCAAAGATCCCCCCCGCCATTTCTTTTTCCGTCGCCACATTTTCCTGAACCAGATTGGGCATATCCAATATGGAAGCGCTCAGCCCGTTTTCTTCCAGTTCCTGTCTGAGATAGTAGTCTCTCAGCTGATGCATGTTTGCACTGATAATCGTTCGGATGTTGGCTGATGCCGATGATTCGGAATAGGAATACATCTTTATCTGTTTGTTCTCGTCTTTCAGGAATTCCTCAAAGGAAATCCCTTCGTCAAAAATAACGGCCAAATGGATAGAGGAAGTACGCAGCGCTTCTTCCATGTTATCCGTTTGTGTGATGATATTGACGGAATGATTCAACCCTTGTGTGATCTGTTCCATGATTTTGGGGTTGTTGGTGTAAATGGTATAGATGGTTTGTTCCAGCTTTTCCTGTTCCTGTTGCATCATCATGTTCATGAAGAAAAAGACAGCGATGAAGATGATGATGGGCAGGAATAAAATAGAAAAGACGGTTCGCTTGTCTTTAAACAGGTTGGCGAATTCTTTTCTCAATATGGTCAAGGTATCTTTCATACGGCATCAACTCCCATCAGTTCGAAGAACGCATCTTCAAGGTCATCCTTTTGGGTTTTATCAAGAATCTCTTTGACGGTTCCCTCTGCGATTATTTTTCCTTTGTTGATGATCACCATATCATCGCACATCTTCTGCGCCACGGTCATGATATGGGTGGATAGAATAATGGTTTTGCCCCTTGCCTTCAAGTCTTTCAGATAGTTCAAAACGATGCGTGAGGTCATGATATCTAATCCGTTGGTGGGTTCATCAAAGATAACGATATCCGGCTCGTGAATCAGGGCAATGGCAATGAGTGTTTTTTGTTTCATACCGGTGGAATAGGTGGAGACTCGCCTGTCCATGAATTGATCCATTTCCAGGTACTTTGAGAGTTCTCCCACCCTTGAATTAAGTTGGCTCTCCTCGATGTGGTTCAGTCGACCAAAAAAGATGAGAAAATCCCTGGCGGATAAATTGCCGGACAGGTTCATGTCTGATGATAAAAAACCCAGGTTTTGTCGGATTTGCTGGCTGTCTTTGACTGTGTCCAGTCCCATCACATCCACTGTGCCTTGTGTGGGTCTGATCAGGGTTGAAAGGATCCTGAGGGCAGTGGTTTTCCCTGCGCCGTTGGGGCCAAGCAAGCCGAATATCCTTCCTTTTTTTACTTCAAAACTCACATGATCAAGAGCAATTACCGAGCTCTTTTTTCCATCTTGCTGTGTTGCTTTTTTACGAAACAAACCCCCTAAGGCTGACTGGGAACCTTTTGTGGGAGTTTTTGCGTTTTGGAATACCTTGCTGACTCCATTAAATCGAATCATCAAATCCCTCCATGGTTCAAAATTGCATTTATTATAACAAAAATGAGCGGTTTTTATATGAAGAAATTCCCCTTTTTCAAGGGGGTAACGTTACAATCATTCTTTTAATTCTTTGTCAGTTTCTTTGTAAATAAAGATGCACTGAAGAATGTTGCAAATACAATAATCGTATTCAGAGAGGCAAAGGCCTGGCTTTCAAGATAATAGCGATGGGCTGAAAGAGAGTAGTTCACCACGCTTGCCAGAGGGAAGAAATCCCGGATCTGCATGGTGTACGAGATGGTGAATTCCCCGTAGATGATCGCAAACACTTGAAAGAATACGGCCAAAATAGCCGGTATGAGTATGGGGAATTTAACGTATAGAAACGCTTTAAAACCGTTAGCGCCATCGATGAAAGCCGCTTCGAGTAATTCGTGTTTGAATCCTTTGACACTTTGATATAAAAAGGAATAGGCGAGGGGGACGCTAATAAAAATAAACCCGAAACAGATAAGCAATTCAAAGGGCACGTTGTAGAGAATATTGGTATAAAGCAAAGATATGCCGATGAATGCACCTGATACACCCAGAAGGGGCAAAATAAAAAAATCGGTGAGTTTTGTCTTTAAATCCGCCAGCCAATAACCGATCAGTGTGGCGATTGTGGATGCGATGAGGGCTACATTCACGGAATTGATGATGGATGCAATGATTTTGAATTTTCGGTTCAATTCATCGGAAAACAGGTTGAAAAGATGTTTCAGTGTAAAGGTTGCCTCGTGATGATTGAAACAGATTCCGGAAAGACCGATGATGATGATGGCGTATTCAAATAGGCCGTATAGCCAGGCAATCATTTTTTCGACGGGAGAGCTTTTGGCTTTCAGTTTTTGGGGGGGTGCCATTTCATAACTTTCTTTCAACAGATTGGAGAGAATGAAGTTGATAACAAACAAAATGGCAAACTGAACAAGGGCGTAAAACAAGGCCTGTGAAAAGTTAAAATTACCTCTCAAGGCATTGGCAATGGAGACTTCGATTGTGGAATAGCGAATGCCCCCCAGATTGAGCACCACGGCGAAACTCATGAAGGAGTAGGTGAAGACTAAGAAAAAGGCTTTCAGGATAGACGGTAAGATCAATGGAAATTCTATCTTCAACAGCGTTTTGATTCGGTTCATGCCTTCGAGTCTGGAAGCATCGAAGACTTCGGCTTGTATCGTCATCAGCGAATGGCTGATGTATTTGACAAAAATGGGAGAATTGTAGAATACATGGGCGATGAGGATCGCTTTTAAAGTGTAGAGAACATTTGGTGTAAAACCAATCTTAGCCAGTATTCCCGCTGAGGAGAAGATCGTGCTGAACGCTATGACCATGGATACCGGCGGGAAGAAAAAGGGGATGAAAATGACGTTTTCCAGCAACGTTGAAATGGCATTGCTGTTTTTGGCGCAATAGAGTGCCGGGAATATGGCCACAACAAAAGAAAGCACAGACGATAAAAGGGCCTGGTAAAACGAAAACCAAAGGACCCTCATGAATTTAGGGTCCTTGATAAGTAAAAAATCTTCGGGTTTGAAGAAGTCTCTGATCAAAAAAATCATGGGTGCGAAGGCAATGATGATCAGTAGGGTTCCACCGGTGTAGCCAAGGGTCTTTTTAATACATGATCCCTTCCCATTCTTCAAGCCACTGATCCATGTGGTTTGCGATTTGTGAAGCATCCAAGGTCAGGATTTTCTCCGGTTTGAGGGCGTATTGGAATGATTCAGGCATTGGAACGTCCACCACCGGAAACATCCATTGATTCAAAGGAATCTCTTGTTGAAAGTCCTCTGAAAGGGTGAATTCAACAAATTTTTCAGCCAATTCCCGTTCTTTTGTTCCCTTGATAATGCCGACCCCTTCAATTTGAACATAGGCGCCTTCTTTGGGGATTAAGGTTTGATAGGTGAGTGAGCCGTAGTATTCATACGAATAAGCTCCATCCGTTGCATAACTGACCATGATGGGCGCTTCTCCCGCCTCAAATTTGGAAAACGCTTCGGTCCATCCGCTGGTGACGGTCAAAATGGCTGGTTTGACCCGCTTCCAATAGGCCTGCCAATCTTCACCGTATATGGCGATGGTCCACAAGAGAAAGGCTTGTCCGGTGCTGGAGCTTCTTGGATCCTGTATGATCAGCACTTTTTCCATACCCGTCAGGTCTTCAAATGATTCAGGCGGGTTTTCAAGCCTTGAAGGGTTGTAGATCAGGGCAATCGCACCGTAATCAAAGGGACTCATATGCCCGGTGGGATCAAAGATGAGATCGTCGTTTTCAACGGTTTGAAGTTTGTTCGGTGTGTATTTTTCAAGCAATTCGTTTTCAAGGGCTTTTATGGTCAAGCTTTGATCCAATCCAAGGACGACATCTGCTCGAGGGTGGTTTTTTTCCAGGATCATTCTGGAAAGCACGCTACCTGCATCTCCCAGTTTGATGATGCGCAGCGTGCAATCGTTTTCCCTCTCAAACTGTTCTGACAATTCTCCGATAAACCAGTCCATGCTTTCATACGTGTAAACCGTCAACTCATTTGAAAAGAGCAAAGTGACGGTTAAGGCCAGAACAAAAAAAAACACCTTTTTCATTATAAATTTCCTCCTTAAAAAAAGAAAAACCCTACCTGGGTGGTAGGGTAATCTCATAGATAATCATGGTCCCTACGCCAGCATTACCTGGATCAGGTTCTAGGGTCGGAACGAATCCCTCTCAGCCTTGCGGCTCCCCTGTGTTTATCTTTTGATACTCTATCTTATCAGATAGATGTTTCGTTTTCATGAACACAAAAATATTATTTTGATGTTATTGTTCTCCAAAAACACCCTATCCTTTTTTAGGCTAAGTCTATGGCATTCCCACGTATTGAATGTCTGCCCCGGCATTGCCCGGGTCCGAGAATTGAGATGAGAGGGTTTTAACAAGTGCTCCGCCGCCCCTCAAGTTTTTGTTGCCGCCTGTATAAAGGGGTGTTTGAATGGTGTTGAAGGAGCTGTCCCCTTTAAACCCGTAGACTCCTGTGCTTTCGTTGATCATCATGGCAATTCGCCAGTTGGTCAGGAAATCTCCAAATGAAATCGATGAAGCGTGTTCATCCAAGGCATTTTGAATACAACGGTAATCGTTGGCATAATCGGTGATAAGATCTTTGTAAATGCTTGTTCCCTGCTCCATCTGAATTCGGAAATACTGCATGAATACATATGATAGGGCGTAATTGGCCAATGTTTCTCCGCTATCATCCCAATAAAGCAATGAATGGCCATCCCGAACACCGGGTGAGTTGTTATAGTAGCTGACTCTGGATTGAACCACCGAAGGGCCGTAGACCAATCTTTCCGCTGCCATGGAAAGCCCTTCGTCAATCCAAGTGGACATTTCGCCAGTGGCTTCTATGATGTAATTGCGGTTAAAATTCACCATGTGCTGGAATTCATGGGCCAGCGTTGAAAATGCACTTGAGACATCAATGGGGTTGGATTGAGGGTAGTGCATGGTGGGATAGGTGTCAATGTAGAATATTTCCATCAGGTTGGAGCCAGCCATGTTAAACAGGTCTCTGGACCAGAAATATCCTCCCACATAACCGCCGGTTGTGTCAAAGTCATCTTGTATGTCGAATACCAGGATGGCGATTTTTCCGTCACTGTTCACATCTGACGGCGTGTAGAAATTTTGGGTTATCTGGGGGTAAATCACGTCGTCAAATTCATCAGCCATTTGCTGTGCCTTAGAAATCGTGATTTGTGCGGTAGATTCCACCCAGATTTTGCAATATTGCCCTTCAGCTTGTAATGTGGCCGTTAATTGTTGATCGGATCCCGTTTTGAAATTATAAACGGTGAATGACCGGGTGTCACCCACGGCTCGTTGTGTCTGTTCCACTCTCGAAACGAGCAACGATCGATCCGGTTCAAACGATCGATCCGGAACCGGGTCGATTCGGTAGGCATCCAGTGGCAATCCCTTGGGGATCACAACAGTTCTGGAAGCGGCTTCTTTTCTTTGAGCAGATGCTAATGTACCTGTGTATTGAGTTGTGTTACCATTTTCGGATTCGTTGTTGATTAACAAGTAGTTGCCCGAATAGGGGCTGGTGAAATCCACTCCGGTTTGCGGAGAATCTGAAACAACAGAAAAATTCCAAAGAGAACCCGGTGTGGAACCAACGGCATTTTTGGCTGTGATTTTCCAATAATAAGTTTGTCCCACGCTAAGTGTGGAAGGCGAATATGAGTTGTTAGCTTGGTCTGAGGCGACTTTAGGCGGGTTATTGGTAGTTCCGAAATACACATCATAGGTATCTGCTCCCGTTGATTGCCATGATAATTGAGGAGTTTGGTCGGTTATTGACCCACCGTTTGACGGAGAGGGATTGGATGGAACGGAAGGCGGGGTGTTTTCGACTTGTCCTTCGCCGGTCCAGGCCTCATCGATATATATTTCTCCCCAATAAATCCAAAGTTCCACTGTGTTTTCGCCGGTTGACAGATATTGTTCCGGGATGTAATACGTTCCCCAGCTTTGGGTCAGGGCAAACCAACCGGCGTATTCATCGTTGATATAAACATCTATTTCCGCATCATCGTTCCATTCTTTCAGACCATAAGCGTGAAAGTAGAAGTCTTCTCGCCCTTCAAAGGTGAAGTATAAAGATCCTGTGTTTTCCACAATCCAATGGGGAGGGATTTGATTAGTCGTATCATAATAGGCATAATCATAATCGAATGACATGTTGCCGGTAACCTCCGGCGTTTGACTTTTTAAAACGACCCTGCCGTCTCCGGAAGAGGGTTGTGAGGATTGAGTGGTAAAATTCCAAACATTTCCCGTCGCTGTGCCGAAAGAATTTCTGGCAACTATTTTCCAATAATATTTCTGACCGGTTGAAAGAACACCCGGATTATAGCTGTTAAAGCTTTGATTTGTTGAGACTTTAGGCGGATTTGATGAGGTTCCGAAGTACACATCATAACCGGTGGCACCACTGGCGGACCAGGAAAGTGATTGCGTTGTTGAAACGCCCAAACTGCCTGATACCGGCGTGGGATTAGAAGGTTTGGACGGGGGATTGTTTTGTGAAGAGGCATATGTTCCCACGATAAAATCGGATGTCGTGTGATTACCCTGCACCGTTTGAGTGTCACCTGAATCGGCCTGTATATAGTCCAAAACCTTGTCTTTTGAATAATTGTACAATTCTCTGAAGGTGACTTGACCATCAAGAACGCCACCTGTTCCATATCCGTCTGCGTTATAAGTGTAGTCAAAAGAGCCGTTTGGATTGGAAGACCCTACATTTCCCAAACCATCACTGAAAAAGAAGGTGAAGAATCCGTGATTTAAGTATCCGTCTTCATAGGAGTATTCATCGATGGCAGCACCCGTTAATACATAGTACTGGTACTCTGAATCAAATGTTCCCCTTTGGTCGGTGTCTTCCTCAAAGGCTTGGAGAACCCCTTGATTAAACAGAGTCATTTGCTCAATCCTTTCCTGGCGTGTCATCTGTCGTCCGGATGAAAGGCTAGTGAAATTGCCGGATTCGCAGGCATCAATCAGCACAATTTTTGTACCGTTGATCGTGTTGAGATAGGATCGAAGCTCCGTCATGCTGATGTTTGAGCCGTCACTCAGATAGAGTCTTGATTGACCGCTTTCATAGTAGCCGTGCCCGGAATAATGAAAGAGGAAGACATCGGATGACGAACTACCGGAAACGAATGTGTTGATCCAGTTTTGAATTTGAGTTTTTGTGATATAACCGGTTTGTTTTTGAACTGAAAAGGTATTGGTTAAATTTTCAAAGGTTATTTTGATTTCATCCGCATCATCATCTGTGGCGGACAAATCTCCGCTACCACCGTAATCTGTTAGTCCCAATGTAAGCCCTCTATATTGAGGGTTACCAGATGGGGCTGCTGTGGTCGTAAAATTCCACACTAAACTGGAAGTGCTTCCCCCGTGGTTGTCTTTGGCGATAACTTTCCAATAGTATTTGGTTGAATAGGAAAGTCCCGTTATGGTGAAGGAATTGGTTGACAAACTGTCTCTAAGGGTGGTTGGATTGACATTTTTATCTAAATACAACTCGTAAGTGATTGGATCTGAATCGGGATCAGTGCTGGTATTCCAGCCCAAAGTCAAGGAAGTCTCACGGTTGGTGCTGCCCGATACCGGCGATGGATTATCCGGCTGCGTAGGAGGATTATTATCCGATGATTTGGTTCTAAACTGCCAAACCGGTCCGGATGTTGAATTGGATTGCTCATCCTTTGCTACAACTTTCCAGTAATAAAGGGTGTCGTTGGAAAGTCCCCCTTTTTGATATTGAGTAGTTGTCAAGTTTGAAACGTTCAAAGGCGGGTTTTCTTGCGTTCCGAAATAGAGATCATAGTAGACAGCTGAGCCTTCCGGATCGGTTGATGGATTCCAGCTCAATGTCAAACTGGTTTCTTGGTCTTCTGCCTCTGAACCGGGAGTTGGATTGGTAGGTGCAGTTGGAGGAGAATCCGCTGCTTCTGTGGTCGTAAACCGCCATATTGATCCTGCTACACGATTGCCGGAGTCGTCTTCGGCAACGATTTGCCAATAATAGGTTGTGGCATTGGATAAACCGGATATGGTGTATTGCTCAATTGAACTATTGCCTTGATAAGTAGTCGGCTGGGAATTTTGATCCAGATACACATCATACGTGACCGAACCTCCTTCGGGATCCACACTTTCTTGCCATTGAAGCAAGGTTTCCAAGGGTATGTTTTCGGCGTTGTTAACCGGATTCGGACCGGAAGGAGCACTTGGAGGCTGATCGGTGTTTTCAGGCTTTGTCTGTCCGTAATTATTGGTAAAGACGACAAAATCAATGATGTTCACTTTCCCGTCTGGGATTTTCACGTCGTAAATGCCATCCCAATCTCCCTGGAAATAATCTTGGGCAGGGCCTATATCATAAAGGATGTTATAGATGCCATCTCCTGATTGAGAACCGTATTTTTGAGCAAAAAGTTGAAAATCAGCTAAACCGATTTCATCGTCTCCGTTAAAATCACCGAGAAATTCCGGTGTCAAGGTACTGCTTATATCAATGGTGGCGGGTGAAAAGAAGACGGTCATGGGATTTCCGCCGGCATCTAAAGCGGTCATATCCGTAAAGTATACTGTAGTGGTTCCTATCTGACTCAGGGCTTTCATTTTAATTCTTAAAGAAAGTTCCTCTGAAAGACTAACCGGGCTTTGAAAAGCAGCAGATACTTGGATGGTGTCGTTAGTTTTATTCTTGATGATCAGCGCATTCACGAAGGCTCCGGATTTTTCCAAGTACGTTTCAAGATAATTCGGATCAATGATGAGTTTGGCCGGATCGAAATGAAGTGTAAATTCAACACCGGTTAATTGAGAGATATTTTTTGAATAAATCAGCAGATCAAATGATTGATCAGGACTAATCTCCATATCCAGAGCGCTAATTCCATCGGGTAGAGGGGATACAGCTCTCTCTTTTGATGGCTCTTGAAGGATTTTTACGCTTTTGATAGCCGTGCTTTCCAGTTTGGAGATTGAAAAGAGGCGCTCATCCCTTTCAATCGATCCGGTTTTTTTTGTTAATGACAAGAGGAGACCGTCAGCCGTTGTCTTCTTTAACGCTAAAAAATCGGAAGGGGTGTTAATATGCTCATAGGCTGTTTCTATTCGTTCATGAAAAAGGATTTCGATCGCCTGATAGTCGGTCAGAGCATATACGTCATATCCTCTATCGGTTTTGATCATATTTATGCCTTCAGCCAGGTATATCAACTGATTTTCTGACCGGATACAGCCGGTGATGATGAAGGCTAACAAGCCAATGCTGATTAGAACAAAACTGGTTATTTTTCTCATCTTTCTCACTCCTCTCTATTCCCTTTATCGGATGAAGACATATCCAATGTCCGTTTTATTAAAACTGACGCTGTTGAAGTTTTCATCGATAACTTGTGAATTGACACTTATTGCTATTTGTGATACACCGGTAAAAATCTCTGCGTCGCAAGTGATTTCTAAAAAATCTTCTTGATTAAGGGAAAAGTTGGTTTCTTTGGACAAGGCTATTGTCAAGGTGTTTTGCTCAAAGTCAAATAACCCGAACGCATCGGCAAGGTTTCCCAACAGTGAAATCTCATCAACGGAGTTCAAAGGTGCCAGGAGAATTTCTTCAGGGTCAAACTGCAAAATGATCTCCAAGGCTCTGATGTTAGACAAATTTCCCGATAAGCGGATGGAAAAAGGGAATTCTGAAAGCGTTGAGACGTCCTGTATTTCGATATAATTCCCCGTTCTTTGAGCGATGATCGAAAAAATGCCTATATCAGATGGAGTCGTGCCGGCCTGGTTTTTTGCAATAACCCGCCAATAATATAGAGAAGAATAATCCAAATCGGTCACGTCGTAGTAAGTGCCGGCGACATTTTGGGCGATCAGGTTCATGGAATTGATGGTTTTTCCTAAATAGACATCGTATCGATCGGCATTCAATGCTACAGACCAATTCAACCTTAGGTTGGAGGGGTTTTGCGAATCAAGGGGCGAATCCAATTGAGGTTTTGAAGGTTTAATCTCCACAACGACTGGTTCTCCACATCCTGAAAATAGAATAACGATAATCATGAATAGCATCATATACCTGCTTGTTTTTTTCAATTTTATACCTCCTGAATATCATTTACATTTGAGACATCATAAATATAATCATTATAACGAAAAAAAACACCAATAGTGCTTCTTTTATTTGATAAAGGTGTAAAAATATTCGATCAATCGTATTACATTTTAGGTCACTCCACACCGAACAAACCAAGTGAAAAGAGTTGACCGCTCTTTAAAAAAGGCACTTACATAAATAAAAAAACCGGCTTTCGCCGGTTTTTTAAACGTTTTTATTTTGCTTGGCTAATTTCCATGACGACTTTTTCCGAACGGAGAGTAATTTTCACCTGATCATCATAGAGCTCTGAGAGGATTTGGCCGGATAAATCCTGTGGCATGATGCCTTCCGGAAGAGGACCGTCGTAATAAATATAATAGATAAAGGCGTCCTCTCTTTCTCCCGTCTGCACCTTAAAATTCTGAACAAAGGCTTTATCGTAATAGCTTACATAATAGGATTCTGTGAGAAGTTTTTGGACATCTACTCTTTCTCCCGGCGAGTAGTAAAATTCATCTTGAATGGCGTAATTCATATCCAGATAGAATGATACGATTTCATCAAGCTGTTCGTAGCTTTGTTGAATAGCCATCTGTTCCATCAATTTTTCCAGACTGAGCGTCAAATGGATTTTAAAGTCCCCAGCCTCATCGTAATCCATGATTACCGAGAGTAGGTCTTCATACATGAACATTCCCCAGAGATATTCAGGTAAGTGATGGGGAATTTCCTTTTCTTTTGCCAGCTCATCCAGAAAGTAGAGTTCTCCCCGGTTTAACTTTTCCTCATTTTCCTCGGAGTAAAGATAAACTTCAATGTAGTCGTACCGATTGTCATAGGCGATATACAAACCTTCAAAATAGGCATAAGATAGTGTTCCGACTGTTTCTGTTTCCAGCCAGTTGTCTTTGACATAGTTGTTGAAGATAAATGAGGCATCTTGTACCTTGATGAGTAAATAGGGAATCATTTCATCCCCCATCAGGTACATGTCATATCGCTCAACTTCCGGTCCGAAAGAAGCGGGAAGGGCCATGATTTCTTCCAGACGATAATCATAATCATATTCCCCTGTGATTTCACTAAACAAACCCAGGTAGCTCTGTAAAGAAAGGCCCGTTTGGGGAAGGCTGGCGTAAACTTTGATACGCTCAAAATCCGGAATCATTTTAAAATGTTGTACATCGGTCTTTGTCCGTTCCAAAATATCCGCTTTACCCTCGGCGGGATAGTACATGTCCACCGTTAAATCCGCAAATATGTGATTGTTTTTAATTCCTGCGCTAAATCTTTCACCCAGCGGTTTCCCATCCATGATATCCATTAGTCTTAACAAGAACCAGCTGTAATTCACCCCGTTGTTGACAATATTGAGAAAGCTGTCCGGATCGGTTGATTCCAACGATTGAAATCTTAACCCTTCATGGGCATAGCTGCTGAGAGATTTGTCAAGAAGGGATTCATTGGAGGTAAACAGAAAATAATTCTCTTCCAATGGGACAAAAAACAAATCCAAAAACACATTGGGATCATTACCAAAATAACGAATTTTGATATGTTTTGTCTGATATCCGCCCTTATCAATGGTTTCAGAGATAAAATAGACGTCATTTTCAAGGGCCGATTCCATAAATTCCCCCTCCAGGAATTGGAGGATGGGGTCTAAGTTGATGAGATTTGTTAGGATGGCCATGGGGAATGTGGATAGGCTCAAGAGCAGTTCCGGTGCTTCGAGGATGGACTCGAGGTCAGAAAGATCATAAAAATCCATTTCCTCTATGAGCAGATCGCTTAAGCCGAATTTACCGAATAAGATCATCCGGGTATCTTCCAAAGAAGGATTCAAGAAGTCCAAATCGGAAAGTTCATCCGCCAGTACTTCTTCCATACCGATCATTTCAATGACTTGTTGTGGATAGATCAGGTCAACGGCAAAGTCGATGTCGGCGGGAACAAAATGAACGGGATTAAAAGCGATCCCTGCGGATATGGCGAAAATTAAATACAACAAAACCAACAGGCTCTTTTTACTCATATGCATCACTCCTTAGCGTTTTTTATTTCCTGATTCAAATTGAAGGATATTCTATATCATAACATTTTTTCAGGGTGTTTAAATGAAGAGGTTCAGTAAAATGAAAAAGATTTGCTGAGCACTTCTGAAAACAGTCGGGAAAATTACAAAAAGTGCGATAAAAAAAACGATCAGAGAATATCTTTCGTAAAGGAGAAAGGCATTTGCGAAGCGGCTACCGATCAGTTCTTTTAAGATGTGATAACCGTCAAGGGGAGGAATGGGCAGTAAGTTTAATATGGCAAAGGCGATATTGAGATAAGCAATCGTGTGAAAGACCGGCAATAATCCGGGCAAGGCGCTGTAAACACCGGGGAAGAATTTTAGAAGAATGACTTCCACCGACATTGTAATCAATGCGATGAAAAGATTGGCTGCCGGGCCACTGATGGAAACCAGGATGTTATCCCTTTTGGGGTTTTTAAAATAATTGGGGTTAATGGGAACAGGTTTGGCCCATCCGAACCCAATAAGCAAAAAGGCGATGAGTCCGATTAAATCCATATGTGCCAAAGGGTTTAGTGTTAAGCGACCGTATGATCTGGGGGTGGGGTCCCCCAACTTATCCGCTGCTAACGCATGGGCTAATTCGTGAAAAATGATGGCCAAAAAGATAGCTGGGATGGATAATAAAAGTTGACGAGGGTTTGTGAACATTGAACATCACTCCAAAAGAAAAAGCACCCTGACGGGTGCTCTATGGCTGAGAGAGGTGGACTCGAACCACCATTAACGGATCCAGAGTCCGTTGTCCTGCCAATTAGACGATCTCCCAAATCAGTCAGGATTATACTATAATTTACAAGCCTTGTCAACTGTATTCTGGATTATTTTCTGAAAAGCCTTCGATAGATAACCATGAAATCCTTTTGTTTAAGCAAAAAGAGTGTTAAGAAAAGTATTACAACTGCCAAGGTGATTTTAAGCAATACCCCTAAAACCGAATATACCATGAGGAAATTGGTCAGAAGGATCAATAATCCCATGGCAAAACACGCTGCCACGCTTTTAAAGATTTGAGATGTATTGGACCATTTGATACGCAACATTTGGATACTGTATAAGTGTATCAACAGGACGGTAAAACCCGTTATACCAGCAAAAGAGGTTGCAAGAGCTACCCCTAAAGGCCCCATTGTTTTTGAGAGGGTGATATCCAAAAAGATATTGACCCCCACTGAAAGTGTACTGGCGAGAAATACAATTCTGGGTTTTTTAATCGCATACTCGGCCCTGGAAAGGAGTGAATAAAGCGAATAAAAGGGCAAGCCGATCAAATAGCCCATCAGGATATCCGAAGTCATGACCGAATCGTACAGGCTGAATTGACCCCGTTGAAAGAGTAAGGTAATGATATCTTGGCGCATCAAAAATAATCCTACGGAGGCGGGTAAAACAAACAACGCCATTCGTTCAATTCCCTCTGCAAGATTTTTCTTGAATTCTTCAGGACTGTTTTTCGACAACTGGGCTAAGGCTACTGTGGAAACAGAAATGGCGAAAACGCCTAAAGGAAGTTGAAATAGCCGATTGGCGTATTGGAGTAGTGAAACACTTCCGGTGCCCAAACCGGAAACGACGTTTGTATCGACAATGGAGTTGATTTGGGTTACGGAGAGAGCCGCAAAACTGCTGAGAAAAATAGGCATAAAATCGCCTAAGTCTTTTTTGTCAATGGAAGGGGTGAATTTGAATTGAATGCCCCTGGATGCTAAGACCACCATCAGCCATTGGGCTGCTCCTCCAATGATAAAGAAGATGGCAGGTCCCAAAATAGGAGGGTCGAAAAGAGGCGAAAGGCTGATGCCGATAATGATGAAGATATTATGGATGGCCGGCGAGAGTGCCGGTGTGAAAAAAATATCATGGCTGTTGAGCATTCCGGCATAAACCGCCCATAAGCTGATAAATAAGATAAAGGGGAAGATGAGTCTTCCCATAAACACGGCCAATCCCTTTACACCGGGCATCAAGCCTGGAGCCACAAAAGAAAGAATCTGAGGCATAAAGTAGATGCTCACGATAACCACAATCAACAAGACCGGGATAAAGATGGTTAAGATAGAATTGGCAAATCGGCGCCCCTTTTCAACACCTTTGATGGCCCGTTTGTTATATAGCGGGATAAATGCACTGGAAAGGGCGCCTTCAGCAAATATTTTCCTTAAAAAAAAGGGCAACAAAACAGCCACAAGATAGGCATCGTATTCGGGTGAGGCACCGAATTCCTTCGCAAACAGCATATCCCTTACTAAGCCGAGTATTCTGCTGATAAGTGTTGCTAAAGCCATTTGAATGGAGAATCTCAGCGTTTTTGACACCGTTGAAAACCTCTCTATTCCGTGATATAAAAATGAGGAAAAGCAGCGTAAAATGCCGCAGCTTTTACCAGATGCTCATCGGGACATTGGTCTTTGGGACTATGGGCGTAGATTTCATTAGCAGGACCAAATCCTACGGTTGGAATGTCAAACATGCCTGCTGTAGCAATGCCGTTTGTTGAAAATGTCCATTTGTCTATTCTTGCAGGTGTTTTAAAAAGGCTTTCAAAAGTATTTTTCGCTTTTTGAACCACAGGGCTTTGTTCAGGATAAACCCATGTGGGATAATATTTTTCGGTTGGGTATAACAAACCCGTATACGTTTTTTCTGCATATTGCAGGACTTCGACCTGTGCCTCTATACCGGTTGCTTTGAAGATTTCTTTCAATTCTGCTACTGCGCTTTCTTTGGTTTCACCGGCGGTCAGCCTTCGATCCAGTTGAATGACGCATTCATCTGCCACAGCGTTTTGAGAAGGAGACTTAAAGAAAATTTGAGTAACGGCGATGGTTCCTTTCCCCAGGAAGGGATCATCCTTTAACCGCTCGTTGAGTTTCTCAATCTCCATGATAATCGGGGTCATTTTATAGATAGCGTTGTCTCCCCTCTCAGGGGCACTGGCGTGGCAGGATAATCCAACGGTTTTCACACGCATTTCCATCCTGCCTCGATGGCCTCTGTAGATTCCTAAATTGGTGGGTTCGGTGATCACCACGACTTCCGGTTTGATCACGTTTTCCTTTAAAATGTACTGCCAGCAAAGACCATCGCAGTCTTCTTCCATGATGCTGCCCACAACGTAGAGGGTGTAATCGTCTTCGAGAGAGAGTTCTTTGATGATCTTTCCCGCATAAACCATCGCCGCCATACCGGCTTCCTGATCACTTGCACCCCTGCCGTATATAACGCCATCTCGATAATCCCCTTTAAAGGGATCGACTTCCCAAAGATCCGGATTGCCTACGTCCACCGTGTCCAGATGGGCATCCATGGCGATGACTCTTGATCCGCTCCCAATTCTGCCCAGGATGTTTCCAAATCCGTCGATGATAATTTCGTCAAAGCCGCATTTTTCCATTTCCTCTTTTACCCGAAGCACTACCTGTTTCTCGTTTTGAGAAGTGCTGGGGATGGCCACCATATCTCTGAGAAAGGCCACCATATCCGGTTTGTATTGTTTTGCTTTTTCGTTGATCAGATCAAGGTTCATGCTATCACTCCTATTTTTTCATTTGTGATACCGGTGGTAAAAAACTCATAGGATCAAGTGTCTGGGTGTTATCCAATGTTCTGACTTCAAAATGGAGATGTTGGCCGGTGCTTCTCCCCGTATTGCCGATCCTGCCCAATATTTGTCCTTTTTTAACATATTGTCCTTCATAGACGTCAAAACGAGTCATATGTCCATATCGATAGATATGTGAAATCCCCTTTATTTCAATCAAATTACCGTATCCGCCGTTGACACCGGCGAAGGTTACGGTTCCGGATTCGGCGGCAAATACAGGAGCGCCGTAAGGGGTGTCCTCTTTGATAGCCGAGGCATCTCGTGCAATATCGATCCCGGAATGAAAACTTTCTTTTTCTCCGGTAACCGGGTGGGTGCGATAGCCGTAAGGAGATGTAATCACACCAAAAGCAGGCCAAAGAAGTTTTCCCGGAACAAAGTTGAACATTTCACCGATGGCGTATTCAGGGATAAAGAGAAAATCACCCACTCGAACCTGATAAGGTTTTTCCAAGTCATTGGCTAAAGCAATGGATTCCAAGTCGGCAAAAAAGAAATCGGCAACGGTAGTCAATGTATCTTCACGATTGACTTGATAACGGTACCCGATTGGAAAGGGAATCATGATGACTTCACCCACATTGAGTTTTTGTGGATTTACTGCTGGATTCCAGTCCAACAAGATCGAGCTGTCAATTTTGTATTTGGCGCAAATGGATGAAAGGGTATCTGCGTATTGAACAAAGTGTCTTAAAGTGATGTAGCCAAAAAGCGAGACGGCAATAACCGTTATTAAAGCGAGTAGTAAAAGTTTTTTCAAAACAAGTTCCTCCGTTAAATAAAATTAGTCATCATGAGTGAAATCAGAAAATTGTAACCGCTGTAGATCAGAAAAGCGATGCCAACGGTATCTCTGTGTTTGGTTTGATCTTTCTTTTCTTTCTTCAAATTTCTGGATAAAGAGACCCAAGAGATGTTTATCGCTATAATGGCTGCTGCAAACAACGCATTGGATACCAAATGCCAGTTCCACCAAGAGAACAAGGCAAAAATCGCTATATAGACGCCGGTGACATATAGTGGGACTAATAGATAAGCGTTAATGTTTTTGTTTTTCGTTAATAGATTCAATGTAATCAGTCCTATTCAATGCGGATGTATTTTTGTAATTGTGTACACTGTTCTTCATCGTTGTATTTTAAAAGGAATCGTATCACATTTTCATACCAATCCGGGTGCCCGTTCCGCCGTTGAAGGTGTATCAGGTAATAGAGGGCATCTTTTGCATGATCGGAATCAGGATCATGGTAGATTAATCGGCGTGTGTAAAAATTTAACTGGTATTCATCTCCGAGTTTATCATATTCGTTGACCGTCAGGGATAAAATTTCTGTTAATCTTGGAGAATCAGGGAATTTTTTTTCGAAGCTTTTTAGCAGTAAGATGTTTTCGTTGGGTTCTTCCGGTTTGATATTTTCCAAGATAAATTCAAAGGCGGCATCAGCATTTTCCGGTAGGGGTGCGGCCTTTGTTTTATCGGTGAAGATGTCTTGGATATTTTGAAGCATTTCATCGATATATCTGGATTCAGGGTATTGGTCCATAAACCGGCTGTAAGATGCGATTGAATGGGCCTCGTTCCCAACTTTTGAAAAAGTGTCAAACGCTTGATACAGGATCTCTTCAGAGCTCATTTCCACGCCGATTAAACGCTGAAAGACGATTTTTTCATAAAGCGATCCCAATGACGTTAAGACACTCATTGATACTTCTTTCGAATCCGTAAACAACAAATGTTCCGGCTCGATTATTTCAACCTCTGATTCTACAACTGCCCGAAGCGAGTAAATGGCACCCTCTTTATTCACCGTTTCCGCTAAACCAATGTAAAATTCCGGCATCAGCAGAACGGGTTTCCAAGAAGGCCATTTCCATGTTAATTCCAATTTTCCCTTAACCAGTTTGAATACAGATTGAATGGGTTGATCCAATTCGATAATGGGTTCTCCCGGCGCAAAGGTTTTTTTTGGCATTTATTCTCCTTGTTTTTTTAAAGAGCGGACAATCAATTCGGTTTGGTCCGTAATGATATAATCGCAAATACATGGCTGAGCTTTCAGCGGGGTCAGCTGTGAAGAGGTGTTTACGGTCCACCAGGCATATTGAACGTTTGATTTTTCCCTCAAATCGCTTAAAGCATGAATGAGCATATCCGCTTCAAATTTCTCAAAGGCTTGTATAGGCAGATGAAGTGAGTAGGGTTGATAAATCTGTACGGCACTTTGGATATAGCCCATGGGATCAGCGGCACCTTCGGGTTCACTTCCGATTAAAAGCCCTATTTTTGCATCATTAAAAGCATCTCTTATAGGCGGTAAGGTGTTGTGTATGAATGAAGAATAAATGAGGTTGACTTGTGAATAACCGCCCCTTTTGATCAGGTCTATCAAAGGGAAGACTACTTCAGGCTCTTTGATTTCAACGTTGATGATGGCATCTTCCAACAGCAAATCAAAGACCTGCTGTAAAGACGGGATGATGACGTTTTTTTTCGAAGCAATCTCGTTGATTTGAGCCAAGGACAAATCGGCTATTTTGGCTTTCTCGTCAAATAAACGATCCAGGTCTTCATCGTGAAAAACAACGACTTCTCCTTCCTTTGACAAACGAATATCCAATTCTACACCGTTAATAATAGGACTCTTTGCAGCTTGAAACGCTTGAAGTGAATTTTCAAGAAAATCATGATGTACCCCCCGATGTGCAAGGACTTTCATCATATCCCCCCTTATTATTTTATCCTATTATACACCCTGAGCCTCATATGCAAAAAAAAACGAAAAAGGCGCTTTGATGATGATTGTGATCATGCCATCAATCGCCTATTTTGACTTCTATGCTATAATTAAACATATTTTAAGCGGATGAAGGGGGAAGAAAGATGGAAAAGAAAGTCTATCAGGTTGAAAACGGTCCAAAAGCGGTAGGACCCTATTCGGTGGCAGCCAGTGCGGGGGAATTGCTGTTTGTGTCGGGTCAGATACCGATGGTTCCTTCAACAGGTGAAATCAAAACCGGAGAAAGTGTCGCCGTTCAAGCCAAACAGTGTTTGGAGAATCTTAAAACAGTACTCATCGGTTGTGGCTCATCACTGGAAAAAGTGATCAAATGCACAGTTTTCATCACCGATATGGGAAAATTCGGAGAATTGAATGAAGTGTATGCACAATACTTTCAGTCAGAACCACCCGCAAGAGCCGTGGTGCAAGTTTCAGCACTGCCAATGAACGTGGATGTTGAGATTGAAGCCGTTGCGCTGAGGTGAAACAATATGCTGTTGGAAAAAATTATAGAAAATGTTGACTTGGAATTGATATCTGGAGATATTCAAAACAAAGAAATTCGAACCGGGTACACATCTGATTTATTGAGTGAGGTTATGTCCTGTGGTAATTCCGACCTCTGGATAACGGTTCAATCTCACTCCAACATTGTTGCCGTGGCGACGATTATTGGTGCAAAGGCAATGATCTTGGTCAATGGCAGGGAGTATTCGCAAGATACCATAGAAAAAGCAAAAGAAGAGGACATTTGTCTGCTCAAAAGCAAACATAATGCGTTTGACATCACCGGAAAGATCTATGCAATGTTACAGGGCTGATTTTCACATCCATTCATGCCTTTCACCTTGCGCAGATATTACCATGACTCCCAAGCAGGTAGCAAAAGAGTTGGTTGAGCATCATATCGATTGGGCAGCCATTACAGATCATAATTCAACCAGAAATCTGGCCTCTTTTGAGGCGGTGTTTAAAGCGTCAGGAATCGCCTTTTTAGCGGGTATAGAGATTCAAACGATTGAGGACATTCATGTGTTAGGCTATTTCCCTACTGTTGAATGTGCTCTCAGAGCCGGTTCGGAAGTTGAACAGGCGTTGCCTGAAATCAGAATTGATCCCGAAAAAAACGGTTATCAGCTAGTTGTCAATCCTGATGATACATTCCGGGAGATGCTGTTAAAACCGTTTGGCTTTCCAACCCGTTTGACACTTGATCAGACGGTTGATTTGATTCGTTTTCACAATGGATTGGCAGTTTATGCGCATGTGGATAAAGCGATGGGGGTCATTGTACAGTTGGGCTTAATCCCCGACGAACCAAAGGAAATGCCATGTGAACTGTATATGCCTTCAAAATATAAAGCTTATGCGGGACGACTGTCTACAAGAACCGTTTTATCATCTTCGGATGCGCATAATCTCGATAGTTTTTCAGAATCAAAGATGATGATTAGATGCCATACCCGGACTTTTGATGAATTCAGAAAGGCCCTGGAAAAAGAGGATGGAAGGGAAGTGATGCTTTGTCTTTAAGGACGCTCTCGGATCATGTGGCGGATATCTGCCAAAATTCAACAAAAGCAGGAGCATCGCATGTAAAATTAAAGGTTGATGAAACGGATGATACTTTTTTCTTTGAAGTGGAAGATGATGCCGGTGGCATGTCCAAAGAAATTCTTGCTAAGATTTACGATCCCTTTTACACGTCAAGGGATAAAAAAATACGCAAGGTGGGATTGGGAATTCCCTTTTTAAAATCCGCTGCGGAGCAAACAGGTGGTCGATTGGATATTGTCAGCGAGGAAGGCAAAGGTACCAAATTGTCGGCTCGGTTTGATAAATCGCATATCGACTGTCAACCAGTGGGAGATTTGGCCGGGACTTTTTTTACACTGATTACATCAGACCAATCCATCCGTTGGGAGATACACCGAACTTACAATGATGATGAGTATGATATTGACACTGAGACCCTTTTTGCCAACCAATCGGATAAGAAATTGTTGGAAAACCCTTCTTTTTTAAAAATTATCCGTGAAAGTCTGTATGAAATGGAAAAATCAATTAAGGACTAAACCCAATGAAGAGAGAAAAATGGAAATGAGTGGTGTAGATGATTGAATTGACAAAACTCAATGGCTGTAAGTTTATTTTGAATGCCGAAATCATAGAAACGGTTGAATGTGTACCCGATACGATGATAGCCCTTTTCACAGGGAAAAAGTACATCGTGCAAGAGAGCGCTCAGGAAGTCATCGAGAAGATCATCGGCTATAAGCAAAAGGCTTACAGTATAACAGCATCAATGGCCAAGTATATTGAAGCACAAGAACAAAAAAAAAGAATGAATGATTGAGAGAACGTGTTAGCTAACATTTAGGGGTGGTATTTTGGATATTTCAACCCTGTTGGGTGTATTGTTGGGGTTAATATGTGTGGGGATCGGACTGGCTTCCGGGGGGGACGTTGCCGTTTATCTGGGACAGGATTCGATTATTTCCCTGGTCATCGTGCTTGGAGGAGCCTTGGCTGCCGTCATGGTGGCAAACCCGAAAAGCAAATCATTTGCCATGATGAAGATCATGATGAGCACCCTGAAACAAACCCAGTTGAATTATATAGAAACCATCAGTACCTTGGTGTCTTTTTCCGAAAAGGCCAGACGAGAGGGTCTTTTGTCATTGGAAGAAGATGCTCAAAATTTGGAAGATCCCTTCACAAAAAAAGGGATCCAGCTAATCGTTGACGGAACTGATCCGGATCTTCTTCGGGATATGCTTGAAATAGAAATTGATTTAGTTGAAAAGGATAAAAGCATTGAAGCGGGTGTACTGGCTTCAGCAGGGGCTTATGCTCCGGCTTTTGGAATGGTAGGAACGCTGTTGGGATTGATCGCCATGTTGGGCGCTTTGAATAATCCGGATGCCTTGGGACCATCCATGGCAAAAGCATTGATTACTACTTTATACGGATCGATCTTTGCCAATGCCTTCTTTTTACCCATGGCTGAAAAATTAAAACAGAGAAAAGATATTTTTATCATGCATAAACAAATGATCCTTGAAGGGATTCTATCCATTCAATCGGGGGATAACCCTCGTTTGTTAGAAGAAAAACTCAAAACGTTCCTGCCGGAAGAAGACCGTGCCGCCTATGAAAAAACATCCGGTAAAGTGGAAGAGTGATCTAAATGGCCGTAAAGAAGAAGAAACAGGAAGAACAAGCCGCCGGTGCTCCATTGTGGATGACCACTTATGGGGATATGGTGACGCTTCTTTTGACCTTCTTCATTGCCTTGTTGGCTTTTTCCAGTATCAGTGAAGGAAAATTTCAGGAAGTGGCCAGTGGAATTACCCGTGTTTTTTCAGGGAGTCCGCCAAGTGTTTTAATGGGTGGGAAGACAACTGTCAGCGAGCCCATTGTAACGACGAATCCCGGAATAAAAGAAGATTTATTGAAAATTGTTCAGGATGAAGGGGTTCAGGGAAAGATCACCGTTGAAAATACGGATCAAGGAACGATTATTACTTTAGGAAATCTGATTTATTTTGAGCCTTTTAGTGCCATTTTGACAAAAGAGGCAAAGGATTTACTGGAGAAAATTGGCGCTGTCATTGTTGAACACACTACCAACGTCATAGAAGTATATGGCTATACAGATGATCGTGAATTACCTCAGGGATCAATATACCCGACAAAATTGCATTTGAGTTCTGCCAGAGCGGCCAGTGTTGCTGACTTCTTTATCAAAGACCTTAAAAACAAACGCATGGCAGAGCGGGTGGTGGATATCAGGAACGGCAAGTTTGATATTGAACGATATTATAATCCCGCACGTTTTGTTCCGGTAGGCAAAGGTGATAATGAGATTCTGGGTGAGATCAACAAATTGGATTTGAAATATAAATCTGAGATTGAATTGCTGGATTTCAGGCTGAAAGATGCGGAAATCGATGAAGCACAAAAAGAGCAGGCTTTGGATGAGCTTCAAGAAGCATATCGTCAAGAATTGAGTGATTTAAGAATGAGTTATCAAATGATACGGATCATGATCAAGCGGGAAAGTGTGAGGTGAGAAGTTGTGGCTGAGGAGAATGTAAACGCAGCAGAAGAAAAAAAGAGCGGTGGGGGATTTAATATCATGGGATTACTCATCTCCGTGATCATTGCGGCGGTTGTCGCAGGTGGTGTTTCTTTCCTGCTGATCAAAGTGTTGGGAACCAATAACCCCCCTGATTCGGGTGAAGGAACTACTTTGATCAGTCCCGTTGAAATCAGGGTTCGATTTATTGTGGAAGGTTCCAACAAATCCTTTATGTTAAAAGGTGGAAGTGACGTGGTCATTCTGGATTTACTCAGTTTTACGGTGGGAAGTGACAGCTGCCGTGAAGAGATTGCCAGCAGAAAAGATCAAATCACATCCGCATTACAAGATTTATTTATACAAAAAGAACCCCCAGAACTTACCACGCCGGCAGGCTTGGAACTGTTGAATCGACAGATTCGTGACATGGTGAACAGGATCACCGCATATGTGGGTGATAGAGCAAAATTCGGAGTCGTCGAGGTGTATTATCATATTACAGCCATAACATCGGTGCAGTAAGATAAACGAGAAGCTTGAACATCAAAAATTTTTGACAGAAAAAAGGAGGTGGTGAGAATGGCGGATTCCTTGAGCCAAGAAGAGATTGATAGTCTACTGGGAGCATTGGATACCGGTGAAGTAGACGTCGAAGAGATGAAAAAAGAGGAATCGGAACAAAAAATCAAGCTGTATGATTTTGAACGCCCGATGAAGTTTTCTAAGGACCAAATCAGAACGTTTCAGATGTTGAATGAAAATTTTGCCCGTTCTCTTTCCACCTATTTGTCAGGAAGATTGCGCTATTATGTGGATGTCAACTTGGGGCCGATTGATCAGATTACCTACAGTGAATTTTTAAAGTCTTTGTCGAATCCGACTTTTATGACGATTTTTACCGGGAATTCACTTAGTGGCAGTGCCATCCTCGAAGTGAACCTTGGGGTCATTTTCGGGATGATAGACAGGATTTTGGGAGGAATTGGGGAAACTGTTTCAAAACCAAGAACATTGACGGAGATAGAGCTCAATATTGTCAGAAGAGAAGCCATGCGTTTTTTGACCCTTTTGAGGGATGCCTGGGTGAACGTTATGGAATTTGTTCCAGAGATCGAAAACATAGAATCCAATCCCCAGTTTGTCCAAATAGCACCCCAAAATGAAATGACATTGCTGGTGACATTGGAAATCGTCATCGGGAATGTTGAGGGATTTCTCAATGTTTGTTTCCCTTCCTCTGTTATTGAGCCGTTTAGCGAAAATCTCACCAATCAAATGTGGTTTGCCAATTCATTGCAGAAAAAACAATCTGAATTAAGACCGGTGATTCGGAAAAACTTGGACAGAACACCGATAGAAATAGCCGTTGAATTGGGAAAGACGCATTTGTCGCTGTCGGATTTATTGTATTTGGAAGTAGGCGATGTGATTCGATTAGATCGTTACAAGGACGAAGAAGTGGATGTGTGTATCGGAAGCAAACCCAGATTCAAGGGTGTTGCAGGGAAAAAGCGTGGAAAAAGGGCGATCAAGATCACCGAATTGGTGAGAGAAGACGAAGAATTTGATTCGGATATCAAAGATTTTGCGCAAGAAGTTAGCGAAGGGGAGGGATAATAATGACCGACAATAATGATTTTTTATCTCAAGATGAATTAGATGCCTTACTGGGTGCGATTAATTCCGGTAATGATGAGGAGGATGAAATAGAGGAAACCCAATCTCCTTCGGCAACCGTGGAAGGTTCTCAGGGCAGTCTCACCGGTGCAGAAATAGATATGATCGGTGAAGTGGGAAACATGATCATGGGATCTGCATCCACAGCGCTTTTTACGATTATTGGTCAAAGTGTCGAAATTACAACGCCAAGAGTAAGTGTGATCAAACTCAATACACTAAAAGATCAATTTGACGGAGAAAGGCTTGTCACCACCTTGAATTTTGAGGAAGCCATCAGAGGAACCAACTTTTTTGTGGTGGATGCCAAAACGGCTGCTATTATTGCTGATCTCATGATGGGCGGGACCGGCGAAAATCCTGATGTGCAAATGGACGAAATGAAAATGAGTGCAGTGGGTGAAGCAATGAACCAGATGATGGGTGCAGCATCCACTTCCATGTCCGAATTTTTGGACGGATCGGTGAATATAACCCCTCCACAAGTGTCCATGGTCGATTTCAACGATGAAAACCTGGTTTTCCCACCTCCTGAGAATCGATCGGATGATGAGATCGTTCTGGTTTCTTTTGACATGAGTATAGGCTCTTTTGCCAATACCAATATCTTCCAGTTGTTGCCCATCAGATTTGTGAAGGATTTATACGCTAAAGTGACCAAAACAGGCGCAGAAGAGACACAAAAGCTGGATCTGGGCGAAACGCAGCAGGTCTCACAGCCCAAAAGGCAGATGCCATCTGCCGGATCTACGCAACAACCCATGGCACAACAGACAGGAGGCGCATTTATGCCACCTAAACCAAAAAAGCAGGAAGCTGTCAACGCTAAACCGGTAGAATTTGAGGATTTTGACGAGCCGGTTTACACCCAATTGCCAAAACAGCTGGAATTGCTTTACGATGTTCCTTTGGAAATTACGGTTGAATTGGGTAGAAGCAAAATGAAGCTGAAAGATATTATGGACTTGAATATCGGATCGATCATTGAACTGGATAAATTAACTGGAGAACACATCGATATCCTGGTAAACGGCAAGGTGATTGCAAAGGGCGAAGTGGTCGTTGTCAGCGAGAGCTTTGGCGTCAGAATCACGGAAATTATTAATCCAAGGGAAAGAATCGGAAGCTTGAGATGAAAAAGGACTGGATTTGCTGTTTTTTCTTGCTGCTTGCATTTGGGGGATTTGTTTTTGCAGCATTTGATGACGAAAGTTTTCAAGCCTGGAGTGAATCTATCCGAAAATTTTCAGGGATGCAGAATATTCAGGGTAAATTGACTATTCAGGCCAACCTTTTGGAAGATAAACAATCTTATGAATTGTTTTACGCCATGGATTTTTACAGCAGAGATTTACGGGATTTTCGAATTGACTTTGATTCACCAAGAATGCTTGAGGGTTTAACCATTCTTTATCAATACAGAGAACGGCTGTTATATGTATTGAATATCGAAGAAAAGGAATACGCAACCCAGAATTTTGAGGCTGGTCAGGAAACCCAGTTTAATCCTACCGATTTACTCATGGCTTTTTTGGATTTTTTGATCAACATCGACTCCATTGAACTGCTGGAAGTCTATCCTGAAAAAACAGAAGACAATACTTATTTCTTTAAAATAATCCTTTCCCCCCCTGAAATCATCATGCTCTTTCAAAAAGAATACCCTTCTATCAATGTCTATTTAAATAGGGATAATCAGATCGAAAAGATCATCCTGATAAACGAGCAGACACAGGAAAAGTTGGCGATAGAAATGTTAAATATCAAGATCAACGCCGACAATAAAATGTTGGATGAATACTTTAAAATTCCCATAGAAGAATATGACTTTATCAAATATTTGGGGGTAACCGATTAAATCAAAAAAACAGGTAGGCAATCCCGACAGGCTTTTTCGGCCGGGAAAAAATGAATCATGATTTTTGGTATAATCGGAGAGTTGATAGCAAGCCCAATCGTAACAGGAAGTTTGAGATAATGGGCAGTGTTGTTTCCCTAATGAGGTGATACGCTTGAAATTAAGATATCTGTTGGTTTTTTTTGCCATTTTTTTTGCCGTCGGTGTTTTTGCACATACGCAACGTTATGCCATACAAATTGGAGATGTCCTTGAGGTGTTTAATTACGGTTATCCGGATCTGACACAGAATACCCATGTAGGTCCCGATGGTATGGTTGAATTAAGATTGATCGGGGCAATAGAATCTGTTAATCTGACCCCCGAAGCATTGGCTGAGAAAATCGAAGCAGCTTATAAAAGATATGCCCAAGAGTCAAAGGTTACGGTTATTGTCAAAGAAAGAAAACCTCAATGGGTTTATGCTATGGGGGAGTTAAGAGAACCGCAAACCATCAACCTGTTAATGGAAAAGGAAATGACCCTTTTACAACTGCTGAGTTTATGTTCTGGCCCCACCCCTGATGCTGATTTATCCGGTGTTATTCTCATGCGAAACGGTGAGTCAAAGATATTGGATATATCAACGGTTTTTAACAACCAAGGGATTGAGAATAATATTTCTTTGCAACCATCCGACATGATCATCATTCCTAAACTATATGAAAAAAGAGTGTATTTATTTGGAAACACAGAGCATACCGGTCCCATTTATTTTGAGGACAAGGAACCCATGACACTCAATTATTTTCTTTCCAAGATGTCATTTAACGCCGATACCATGGACTCGAATATCGAAATACACCGCAGTGGGCAGCAATTAACCTTTGATGCCTTGTATATCTTAAACCATCAAGAACAGATTGAACTGCAAACAAACGATATTATCATTGTGGAGAAATCCAAAACCCGATTTTGTTATGTAACAGGCAAAGAAGAAAGCGGTAGGATCGAATTTGAAAAAGAGGAACCGATGACACTGAGGACATTAATGGGAAAACTCGGAGTCGACATGGGTTATTTAACGGATTTGAAGATTATGCATGCGGATGGTACGATGGATGTGTTTGACAGCAAAAGACTGGAAACGTTTGATTTTGAATTGCAGAATGGCGATATTGTTCAGTTTCCCATATCCAAAAGACTGTACGTCATTGGGAATGTACCTGAAAAAGGCGAAGTGATCTTTTCAGACCACGAGGTATTGACCCTTCGGACCCTTTTGATAAAAATCGGTTATCAAATGGAGCAATCGGTTGAAATAGAGATCTTAACACCAGAAGGGAAATCAGAGGTGATTTCCACCGAAAACATCCTAAAAAGAGATGTGTATCTTCAAGCGGGATCCGTCTGTAAATTCCCGGACCAACGTTATGTGACAGTTGTGGGTGATTTGATCAATGAGGTTAACGATGACATTGAAGAAAAAACACCACAGTCCGATCGGTTTCTGTTCAGATACGATGAACCGATGACGTTAAAGACAGTTATACAGCGATTAAATGCCATTCCTGTAGAAACTGGAATTTCAGTAACCATTTTAAGAGGCTTAGAGCAATATCAATACGATACAAAAGAGGTTTTTTACTCAGATGAGCAAATCGAGCTCGAAAATGCGGATATTCTCGTTTTTGAAAAGGACAGAGACCGGTATATCTTACTGTTTCGTGAGGAAAACAAACTGTCCAAAATCTATTTTAATGCCAACGAGCAGATGGATCTTTTTAACCTGTTCCTGAAATTGGGTACCATTTCTGAGATATGGAATGATGAAGTCAGGGTCATTCTTCCCAACGGGGATGTAAAGATAACCGATATCGATGCGGTCATTTCAAGAGAGACGAACATGATCTTGGAACCAAAGAGTATGGTCATGCTTCCTGAAACCTACAGAAGTGTTTATTGTTTTGGAAATGCCGAAATCCAAGGAGAGATTCTGTTTGAAAGAACAGAGCCCTTTACTTTAAGACAATTAATCGTGAAAGCCAACGCAAATATGACACAAGAAACTCAAGAGATTATCATCAAATCAAGCGAGGGTATAACCCGCTATGAACCGCAAGCGTTGATGGATATTGCGATGGATTTTCCCTTGGAACCGGATGCCATCGTTTTGTTTAAACCGTTTATTCCAAAAAGGGTCAGTGTTTTTGGCGAAGTGAAAGATCCTGGCGTTAAAGTATTTGAGCAGAATGAGCCTTTAAACCTCATGATGCTGTTAACAAAAGCACAAGGATTCCAAGAGAATGCGGACAGGAATATAACGATCATCAAGTCATCCGGAGAGAAACAAGTGATCAATTACAATCAATTATTGAACCCTTCTGATGTCAAGTTGTCGGATGGGGCTTATGTCATTGTCGATGAGAATCTGGAACAATATGTGCTGTTGTTGGGGGATGTAAAAAATCCCGGAGTGAATTATATGAAGCAAGATGAAATAAGTTTGTTGCAGCTTCTAAGTCAAGCCGGAGGAGTTCTGGATTGGGATCGAAATACGGTTATTGAGGTAACCCGGAGAGATGGGCAAAAGGAAATCATAAACACAGACAAACAACCGGTGGATCTAAGTCAAATAACCGTTAAAGTGGGGGATATCGTCTACGTTGTTCCTAGCGATCGTTTGAAGGTATATGTGTTTGGGGAAGTTAACATTCCGAAAATATTGCCGTATTCCGAAGGATTGACACTTTTTGAAGCTATTTTACAATGCGGAGGTCCAAAAGACAGTGCGTATTTGACTAAAATATTGTATTATAAAGGCGGAATAGACAACTATCCTCAGGTGGTGGATCTTTCTCATATAAAATGGTCTAAACCCACAACTCCCATTTATTTAGAACCTTCAGATGTGATATACGTCCCCAAAAGTGCCTTGGTGGATATCCTCAGAGTAACGGGGTTTGTTGGAAGTATGATCACATTTTCTTCGGATGCCTTGGATATTTACAACACCATGACTCAAAGTAATGTCAAATTGCCGACGGACAATGATTAGGGATTTACCCTTAATCGTTCAAGAGGAAGAAGATTGGTGATGATGAAGTTTACAGGTAATCTGGAATTAGCTGAAATACACGGGGTTAAAACCCATCGAATCGATATGCATTCGCATGTTTTACCGGCATTTGACGATGGCGCCAAAGACTTGAAAGAATCACTGAGTATCATGAAACACATGAAAGAAAAAGGGTTGGAAGTGTTGTTTTGGACGCCGCATTTGAATTTAAGTTCTTTTCCCCAGATCAATGATGAGAGCATTGAAAAGCATTATCATCAACACGTTGAATTAATTCGCAAAGAAACGGGGATAGAGATCTTAAAAGGTTCCGAATTGTATTGCAGCCCGCCTTTGCCTGAGAAGATCGTGCCTTTGGGAAAGAGTGACTTTGTTTTAATCGAGTTTCCCTTGGATTGTTATCCCAGGTATTTGTTTGATATGATTTACTCCTTACAATTGAACGGGTATCGGATTGTTTTAGCTCATGTGGAGCGCTATCAATGGTTGTTTCCCACAAAAAAGAAATGGCTGAAAAACGATATTGATTATTCCCTTGTTGAAGCACTCAAAGAAAAAGGGGTTTATTTTCAAGTGAATTATATGACCATTGAGAATATTGTCCATTACCCTTTTTTGTTTCCTGTTTTGAAAGAGAAAAAGGTAGAATTTATTGGCTCGGATAAGCATACAACAAATGATGGAAGAAGTGTGATAGATTTTGAGAAGATTGCTTCCATTGAATTTTAGGGGGATTGGCATTGGCTGAACATTATAACGACTATTCTGCGGATCAAGGGGAGATGGAGCTTTCTCTGGAAGACATCTTATTCATGTTGAAAAGGAGGTTCTGGTGGGGCTTTTTCACCGTGGTTATTGTTCTGATTCTAACTGCGGGCTATCTTTATTTTGCGATCCCTCAATATACTGCATCCGTGACGATTAAGGTCAACCCTTCATCTCAATCTTCATCTGTTTCCAGCCTTTTTTCTGAAGGCTTGGGTGGCATATCGGGTGGCAGCGATATTTCCACAGAAATAGAACTGATCAAGAGTAAAACAAACCTGGAAGAAGTCGTTCAGCGTCTGAACTTAGTGGATGTTTTGATCGATAAGGACAGTGAATTACGTCAAAAACTCACCCAAGAGCAACTTTCGCAAGTAGCTGTCAACACCTTGCTTAATGGGGATTATATTTCGGTGTCTCCCGTTAAAAATACCCAGATCGTTGAGATCTCAGTTGAGATCTTTTCTCCGGAATTGGCTAAAAATATTGCATCTACCCTGGCAGATGTTTATAATCAGCAGCTACAGGAATATGCCAAGCGGGAATTAAAGGTCAGAAGGCAATTTCTGGAACAACAATTACCCATGGCAGAAAATGATTTAACAGAATCGATCCTGGACATTAGACAGTACAAGGAGAAAACAGGCATCTTCAATTTAAGCACACAGGCAGAATACCTGTTGGGAATGTTCTCCAAATACGATGCCCAAATCGATCAATACGCCATGAGTGTCAAGACAACTGAAAATTCAATCAAAACATTGAAAGAAAAAATAAAGGAAACCGATGCTGAACTGATTACCTCTGAAACGATTTCCATTAACCCGTTGGTCCAAGAACTCCGTAGCAAATTAACCAACGCCAAGATTGACCTGGCTTCTTTGGAAGAGATGTATCCTTCCACGGATCCCAGAATCATCCAGAAAAAGAAAGTCATCCAGGAAACGGAAAAAGAACTCTCTGAAGAAGTTACACAAATCGTTTCCAGCCGTCAAAAGACGGATAATCCCCTTTACAGTGAATTATTGGCTGATATTACCAAAAACGAAATCGCCCTTTTGCTAGCTCAAGCCAATTTAGAAGCCGTGAAAGAAGCCCGAACAACTTATGAAAAAAGACTTTGGGAGCTGCCAAAAATTGAACAAGAACTGGTTCAGCTGGAAAGAGAAAAAGCTCTAAATGAGGAATTATTCATATTATTGGCAAAGAAGATGGAAGAGGCGAAGATTGCCGAAGCCTCAGTTGTGGGGAATTCATACATTGTAGATCAAGCGCAGATTCCATTGGGTGCATCTAGTCCGAATAAGAAGTTAACGTTGGCTATCGGGGCGGTTCTTGGGTTGTTTCTTGGTCTCTTGGTCGTTTTTATCGTGGAATATGCGGACAAGACAATCAGAAGTGAAGAAGAAATTGAACGACTGGTTCATCATAAAATTCCCATTGCAGGGAGAATTCCCAAATTCAAGGCTACAGAAGGCAAAGAAATGATCACCCACTTTGATCCCACTTCTCCGGAATCGGAATCCATCAAAATGGCCGCTAACAACATTCTTTACATGAAAGCCGAGAAAACTCAAATCATTGCGGTAACCAGCGCCGGACCTTCTGAAGGCAAAACCACCTTTGTGGGCAATATGGCTAATATCCTTTCTCAAAACGGTGAAAAGGTATTAGTTTTGGATATGGACATGAGAAAGCCGAGGATAGAAAAATTCTTCAATATTCCCACCAACAAAAAGGGTATCGTGAATCATTATACCCAGCAAACCGCTCTTGAAGAACTGATCATCAACGTTCATGACAACGTGAATGTTCTTCCCGTTGGCCCGATTCCACCCAATCCTACAGCGTTGTTGGCTTCGAAAAAGACCGTGGAGATATTAGACCATCTAAGAAACCAATATGACCGGATACTCATCGATACTCCCCCCATCATGGCAGCGGCTGATGTTAATCTGTTTGCGGCAAAGATTGATGGTGTCGTGATGATTACTCGTCTGAATCAAACCCTTCGCCCGGCTTTCAAAATCGCAGTGAGTAATCTGATCAATTCAAAGGCCACCCTGTTGGGTTTTGTAGTCAACGGTATTTCCAATAAAAACTCCAATTTCTATTATTATTACAATAAAGAGGGGAAAAGAAAGAAAAGATAAAATAAGAAGGTGAAAGATGATGATAGAGATCAAACGTGTTGACACAGCATCATTGAGAAGACAATTCATAGAACTTCCCAACAAATTGTACAAAGATACCCCTTTTTGGGTTCCTATGTTTAGTTCAGAAGCTAAGAAACTGGCAAAAGGGGAAGGTTCATTAGTCTTTGATAACGGTCCTCATGAGCTGTATATTGCTTTAAAAGGCCGACAGGTTGTCGGTCGGGTTGCAGTGGGTATTGAAGAAGTTCTGAACAAACGAAAGGATTACAAGCATGCTTATTTCACACTGTTTGAATCGATTAACGATAAACAAGTTGCGCAAGCGCTTTTAGATACCTGTTTGAAATGGGCAAAAGAAAAGGGGATGGTTTATCTTAAGGGACCGGTTTCACCTACAAACGGAGACGATTATAGGGGACTTCTTGTAGAAGGGTATGACAAAACCCCTGCGGTATTAATGCCCTATCATCACCCGTATTACAGAGAATTCTTCGAGGATTATGATGAATATTTAAAATACTGGGCTTATAAACATGACTTAAACAGTCCCGTTCCGGAAAAAAGCAAACAGATGATGAAGAAGATAGCCATAACCTATGGGGACTACACGCCCAAACAAGTCGAAGCGATGAGTGTCGAAGCGCTTAGCGATGTTATTTGCCAGGTTGTTTTTGAAAAACGGGGTTATATTTCAGAATCAGTCAACTTAAAAACAAAAAAGAGCACGGAACAGGTTGTTGAAGATGTTTACGCCATCATGAATGAGTCGTATCCGGATATTTGGGAAGAGGACCTGGTTGCCCCTACGAAAGACGAGGTTCGTGAAATGGTGAAAGAGCTGAAGATTGTCATCGACCCGGGGATGGCCATCATCGCCAAAAAAGAGGGTAAACCGATCGGAGTAATCCTTGCCGTACCCGATATAAACGAGGGGATAAAGAAGGCAAAAGGTAAGATTCTTCCAACGGGTTGGTATCACATATTAAAATCCAAAAAAGATACCAAGATAGCCAGAGGTGTCATCCTGTTTGTGGTTAAAGCTTATCAAAGACAAGGGATTCCGGGGTTTTTAATGCTAAAGTTAAGAAAGAATCTCAAACAACTGGGTTTTCAGCAAATGGAGCTTTCCAGTATCAGTGCAATGAACGACACTATGAACGGAGTTTACCAATGGCTGGATTTAAAGGTTGTGAAACATTATATTGTCTATGGAAAATCCGTCACCGGCGAAGCGCTTGGCTTGGAAGAAATTTACGGCAACGCTGCTGAAAAGGTTCGTTTGTTTCAGCAAAAGCATAAAAAAGAACAAGTAGCCGGTTGAAAGACAGATCAAGACTTTCTTGTTTTTACGCCCCTCCAACGCTCAGAACGCATTTTGGGAGGGGCGAAAAGAACACAGCGTATTCCTTTTCAAACAGCGAAAAAGTGTTTCATCGATCTGTTTAATCCCAGAACCCAAACCTTCGCAAACATGCTTTATCCTGATGCAAAAAAACAGAGGTTATCCATCAGAAGATTGCTGTACCTCGGATAATTTTATAGAGAAGAAAAACCGACTGCCGTTGTCTAGCGAGCTTTCTATGCCAATGGTGCCACCCATCAATTCCACCAGTTGCTTGGAAATGGCCAGGCCAAGACCTGTGCCCTGGTATTCTTTTGTGGAACTCAAATCGCCTTGTACAAAAGGTTGGAACAGCTGTTTTTGTACGGTTTCGGATATCCCCACACCTGTATCGGTAACACTGAATTCTATTTCGTGCACATTTTCTTCACAACTCATTTCTTTGATCTCCAACAGAATATGACCCTCGTGGGTAAATTTCAAGGCATTTCCGATGAGATTCGTCAGTACCTGCCTGATTTTCAGGGCATCACCCATCAATTGATTCGGAATAGTTTTGTCTTTATGAATGCCAACCTGCAGCCCTTTTTTTTGGGCACTGCAAAAAAGAAGGGACATCATGTTATCAGCCATGCGATCTAAATCAAAGGGGGCGATTTTCAATTCGACCCTTCCGGATTCCAATTTGGCAATATCAAGAATATCATCAATGATCATCATCATGTTTTTTGCAGAGATTTTCACGAATTCCAGATATTCCCTTTGCTCTTCGTTTAGCGGTGTGTCTGATAGCAGATTGGTCATGCCAATAACACCGTTCATGGGTGTTCTGATTTCATGGCTCATATTTGCCAAAAATTGAGATTTGACCTGATTTGCTGCTTCGGCGGCTTCTTTTGCCTTTTTTAATTCCATTTCGGTCTTTTTCCGTTCGGCTATTTCGTTTTTTAATGATTGCAAGGTCAGGTATAAATCTTCAGTTCGTTCCCTAACCTTTTCTTCTAACTGGGCATAAGCTTTTTCCAGCCTTTCCTTAGCCAAATTTCTTTCTATGCCGTATTGGATGGATCGGCATAATAAAAGTGTGTTAATTTGCCCTTTAATCAGGTAATCTTGTGCCCCTTCTTTGACAGCGCTGATACCCAGTTCCTCATCATCCATGATGGTCATGACAATAATGACCGGGATCTTAAATTCCGAAGAAAGGAGCTCTTTCAAAGTGTCTAAACCATAACTTTCTTTAAGCCCCAAATCCAGCAGAACAACATCAATATCTCCTTTTATGATCCTCTGTTTACCTTCTTCAAGGGAATGTGCTTCCTCAAAGTGATACTGAAGGTGTTTGCAATCCTTAAGCATTTCCCGAATCAGTCTCACATCTCCGGGATTATCTTCTATTTGAAGTATATTGATGTGGTCATTTTTCATAATATCAGTCCTCCGGTAATCTGACGATGGTAAACCAAAATTCCTGGATTTTTTTCACAACATGGCTGAATTGGTCAAAATCGACTGGCTTTGTAATATAACAATTCGCATTTAGGTTATACGCCTTTAGGATGTCTTCATCTGCCTGAGAAGTCGTCAGAATAACGACAGGGATTCTCTTCAGCTTCTCATCTTGCTTAATGATTTCCAGCACTTCCTGCCCATTCATCTTTGGGAGATTCAAGTCCAATAAAATTAGATCCGGTCTCGGAACCGTTGAGAAAGGGCCTTCTTTTCTTAAAAAGGCAAGTGCTTCTTCACCATCTTCAACGATGTAAAGATTGTTGTTGATTTTCCCCTCTTTTAAAGCTTCACGGGTGAGCCGTTGGTCGCCGGGGCTGTCTTCAACCAGTAATATTTCTATTGAATTTGAATGCCTTTCTTCGATCATAGATTTTGCTCCTCTTTTAAAAGGGTAAAGGTGAATGTGGTCCCTTCACCTGGAATGGATGCCACCTTTATTTCCCCCCCATGTCTTTCTACTATTCTTTTACAAACGGCCAACCCGATACCGTTTCCGGAGTATTCATTTCTTCCATGCAATCGTTGAAAAACCTGGAAGATGCGTTCAAAATATTTCGGTTCAATACCGATTCCGTTATCACGAATGCTAAACTCCCAATAGTGATCGGTTGATACTACTCCAACATGAATCGCCGGCGGTTTTTCGCCACGGAATTTGACAGCATTCCCAACCAAATTCTGAAATAGTTGTCTGAGTTGTGTTTCATCGCCTGTTACAGTGGGTAATTTGTCAGAGGTAATACGGGACTGACTTTCCACAATGGCGATTTCTAAGTTGTTCAATGTATCAGCAAGCACCTGATTGCAATCCACAGGAGCAAATTCCTTTGCCTTGGTGCCGACACGTGAATACTTTAGCAGATCGTTGATCAAGGTCTGCATTCTTTTTGCGCCTTCGACGGCAAACGCTATGAATTCTTTTCCATCCTCGTCCAGATTTTGGAAATAACGTTTCTCGATTAGCTGAAGATAACTGGTAATCATACGAAGGGGCTCTTGAAGATCATGAGAAGTGATATAAGCGAACATCTCCAATTCTTTATTTGAACGAGTCAACGCTTCAGTTCTTGTTGCAACCATTTCTTCCAGCTGCTTTTCATGATGGCGTAATGCTTCCTGGACCCTTTTTCTTTCTGCGATTTCTTCGGTCAATTCTTTGGTTCTCAGACGTACCTGAGAACGAAGCAACAGGCTTCCGCTGACTAATAAAGTAATAACACCAGCACTGATCACCAATCCCCATAAAAGCCATTTGAAAACAGATGAGTCTTCCGGGTTGACGGAAAACCATTTGTCCATGGATTGATAATAAATCGAGTCTTCATTGGCTTTAAGTTGCGAAATGCGAAAGTCTACTCGATCTTTTACTGCTTGAGAACGTTCGGAACGGATGGGAAAGGCAAAATACAAAGTGGATGGCTGGAAAATAATGGGAGTGGTGATTAACTGAAAGACAGATAAATGTCGAATAGCGAAATCCTTGCTGGCAGTCCCGGCATGAGCTTCGCCTGTATGAATGGCTTCAAACACCTGAAGGTAATCATCCTTTTCAACAAATGTGCAGTTCATATCAAAGGCCTTAACAAGAGAGCGTAACCCTTCAGGGCCTTCGTAGTTGACGCTGTTTTTTAGTACCGCAATGTTTTTCCCGTCAAGGTCCAGTATGGATTCAATATCTTCACCCTCTTTGGTATAAATGCCTGACCAGCTGGTATAAACACTTTCATCGGAAAAGAGAAAAATCTCGTCTCTTTTCTCGGTGAAAGCCACATCCGGCATAATATCAATTTCTCCTTTTTCCAAACGGTTTAAACATTCTTCCCATGAACCCGGAATGTATTCAACCGTCCAACCTTCTTGTGATGCAACGGCATCCATGACTTCCACCCAAAATCCAGCCGGTTGTTGATCCTCGTTCATAAAAATTTTAGGCTGATTTTGATAGATGCCCACTTTTATGGGTGAAACCGGTTCGGAGGAAAAAGCAAAAATACTTGTAAATAGAAGTAAAATCAGAAAAACCAAAAACAGATTGTTGAAAAGTACTAACCTTGCTTGATCAGGCATATCTTTCAACCTCCTGTTAAACCAAATGGGATCCGGGTAAGCTGTTTTGAGTTCTTTTGACTATTGGGTAAAAAAAAGATTTTTTTAATAATTAATGAGCTGTTTAAATTGCACATCATGATCAATTTGAATAATAATCGATTATACCAAAAATTGCCGGGAGAAACAATGAAATTTAGAACTTTTTTAGATTATTGACGATTTAAACGGGTTTAGATTGGAAAATACTTGCCAAACTATCTCTGAAATGGCCATTGTACCCCTTCACTCGGTTGGCACAAATCATTGAATTTAAAATAGCTTCTTCCGTGGCTTCGGTGGTTGCTTCAAAAAGGGGGTCAAGATAGATGTCTTTTAAGGCTGTAAATGGTTGAAAAGCCTCTTTGCTTATCTTGTTCAGGTTGCCGGTTGAAAATCCGATGACAATTTCTCCCGATCCGTGGGATGTAAACGATCCCGTTCGGGCAATGCCGTTTTGAACCCTTTTGCAGAGTCTGTTTAACTGCCTGGCGTTCAGAGGAACATCGGTCGCTAAAATGGTGATGATCGACCCCTCGTCTTTTTCAGCTTGCAAAGTCAGTCTGTTTTGACAGGTCTCACCAAATTTTTCGCCGTTTACAATCAAATCCTTTAGCAATCCATGATTGGACAAAACCAATATTCCCAATGTAAAGGGTTTTGAGTCATAATACACCATCCTGGAAGCGGAGCCGATTCCCCCCTTTAGCTGATAGCAAGACATCCCCTTTCCGGCACCCACATCCCCTTCTGCAAAGTCTGAGGTGACGTTTTCAAAGGCCTTGAACAGATGTTCCTTCGTTACCACTCTCTTGGTGATGTTGTTCAAATAACCGTCATTGCACTCAGCCACAACCGGGTTAAAGCTTTTCAATTCGATCTGTTCCGATAGACATTTGTGTTGCACATACTCATAAAGGGCATCCTGCATAAGTCCCACATTTAAAGTGTTGGTGAGAACGATGGGGCTTTCCAGCTCGCCCAGTTCATCGATTTGAATCAGACCCGTGGTTTTGCCAAACCCGTTGATCACATGGGAAGCACAGATCGGGCGGTTAAGGAAAGGGTTGTCCGCACCGGGAATAACGACGGTGCAGCCTGTTTTATGATCGGTTGTATCAATGGTGCAGTGGCCAACCAGCACGCCTTTCACATCCGAAATTTTATTCAACGGCCCCTTTTTCATCGAGCCGATTTTGATTGAGTAATCTTCAATGCGTTTTTGATGCATGGCAACACCTCGCAGAAAAATGGTTATAGCACACGCTACATTCTATCACAAAGGAATTTGACTTCTACTGTACTATATGTTATAATACAGTCAATTCGGAGGTGTTGGTTTTGTGGATGCGAGTAGAATTGCGATCGCCTCTCCCCGTTTACGAACAAATCAAGATGGGGATTAAAGAGGCGGTCATGATTGGAAAATTTGAAAGAGATTCTCAAATTCCTTCAATCAGGGAATTGGCAAAAGACATACAAGTGAATCCAAACACGGTCGCCAGGGCATATCGTGAGTTGGAAAGCGAGGGGATTATCTTTTCAAGACCCGGCATCGGATTCATGATCAATGTGAACCGGAACGGGATTAAAAACCGTCTTCTGGAAGACTTGGAAGCGGAGTTGTCTCCGTTGATCAAACGGATGATAAAAGCCGGCATCCAGAAAAAGGATATGAACGAGGTGATAGAAAGATTATGGGAAGAAGAATAAGCGAGAAAGAAAACGGAACTTTCGGTACAGAAAAAAAAGTCCTGATGATCAAAGGATTGGATAAGGTCTATAAAGGCGGTGTTCACGCTGTTAAAGGGATAGACTTCAATGTCAACGAAGGCGAAGTCCATGCGTTGCTGGGACCCAACGGAGCGGGGAAAACCACCACCATCAAATCGGCATTGGGATTTATTCATTATCAGGGTGAGATCAAGGTATTCAATGAGGCGATTGACGATGTTCGGCCCAATGTGGCTTTTGTACCGGAAGATAAAAGTTTTTACGAGTTTATGACGCCGGAAATCGCCATTAAAGTATGCACCCGTATCGTTGACCAATTCGATCCGAACATGGCATTTGATTTCATGAGGCGGTTTTCACTGCCGATGAAAAAGAAGATCAAAGGCTTTTCCCATGGCATGAAAACGTCATTGTATCTGAGTCTGTGTTTGGCTCAAAAGGCATCCCTCTATATTTTCGACGAACCGACTTGGGGGTTGGATCCCATCCGGCGGGATGATGTGTTGGAGATTATTCGCAATTTAGTGATTGATGGAAAAACCGTTTTATATACGTCCCACATCATTTCAGAGGTGGAGAAGATCGCAGACAGAATCTCCATTCTTTTTGACGGCAGGATTCTCTTTTCAGGCTATACCGATGATATCAAAGCGAATTTCAGGATTTTTTACCTGCCCCTGGATTATCGGTTGCCCGACAAATGTGGATTTCTCTCATCCCAAAAGGACAGGGAAAAGCGGGTCATTCTTACGGCGGATGAAGAGACCATCCGTTCCCTTCGACAAGCTGAACAGGCGGAAGAAGTGGTTCCCAATTTGGAGATGTTTTTTCAAACGCTACTAAGGGGGAAACAGTATGCTTAAGAAAACGATGATGGAGATGCAATTCAGAATCGTCTTATTTGTTCTTTTTTTTGTGCTGATGCTGGTAGTCTTAATCGCTACCAGACCATTTATCGATGAAATTATGGCACAGATGAACTTTGACAGCGAACAGATGAAAAATCTGCCGGATTTTTTTAAGAATATATTGGCTGAAACCTCACAACTTTCCAAAATGGTGGAAGACGATCAGTTTTTCCTTCTGTCTCAGTGGTATTCCAAGAATTTTGGCCAGTTTCTCCCCTTGTTTGTCCTCATTATGGTATTTCCAATGTTTTCAAAAGAGGTGGATAAAGGAACGATCTTCTTTTTATTGTCCAAGAAAAACCGGCCGGCAATCTTCTGGGGAAAAGTCATACCGGGGTATATGGTTGTCATGGGAATCACCCTGTTTTTTGTGTTCATCGCACCGATCGTCATGATGTTATCCGGCTATTCAGTCGCTTTTACGCCACAACTGCTGGCCATGATTGTTCAACAGCTAATTAGTGTGACATTTTTTTACGCTTTGTTTCTGCTTTTTTCCATCGTTTTCAACGACCAGATCAAACCCGTTTTAGCCGGGATTCTTGTAGCATTTGGATTGCCTTTCTTTTCAATGTTTGAGGGAACAAAATGGCTGAATCCCTATCCGTACATATTGGGACAATCGGTTGTCACAAAAGGGACCTTCGACGGTGTTTATTCTGTGGGTTTACTGGCACTCACAGCGGTGATCCTCTGGTTAGGCTTAGAAGTGTTCAAAAAAAAGGAATTTTGAACCTTTGTATCATTTGAGATAGTTGAAGGCCTTGAAGATGCCTCTCAGGGCCTTTTCTGATTGTTTTAGGGCATCCACACGCCAGAGATGATCCGAAGGGTAAAACATCTGGGTATATTCCGAACGGTATTGATCCAGATAAGCGGGTGCAACCATGCCTTTTTTAAGTTTTCGGCTATTGATGGTGTTTCTCAGGGATTTAAGGATTCCTCCCAGATCATCCCCATACGTTCCAAATTCAAAGGCGCAGGCGTAGAATGATTTTTCAGGAGCGTGAACCCTTTTTAAATGATATAAATAGTCTGTCATATCGCCGTTGATGGCATAAAATTCCTCTTTATCCGTTTTTTTGACATCCGGGTAAGAAAAAAGGGTTTTTAACTTTTCAGAAGAATATTTTTCCAAAGCGGAATTAACAATCAACATCTTGTCTTTTGGTCCATAACCCGTATGAAGATCAACGAAAACCATTTGCTGAAAATCTTCTTTAAACAGGTTCTCATACAGATCCATCATGATTTGTGTGGACCGTTCGTATCCATTGCCGCCATAATAAAGACCATCGGGACAGTTGTATTGACCGCTTAGCAAAGCATTTTTGAACGGCTCCGGTTTTATCCGGATGAGTTGGCCAAGGGTGGTAAAGAAAAAGTCAATTTTATTAAAAATAGGATCGCCCAGAACGGTGGTACTTTCAAAATAATCTCTTGCGGCCAGATAGGCTTCGTTGGGTATGAGTTTATCCCAATTTCTGACAAAATTCCGGTTTAGGTCCACATTGTTTTCATTGTTTCTCTCGTATTTTGCCATACCGTAGGGATTGATGGCGTGCACCAAACAAATGGTGGTGTCCTGGGTTGACAACGAACCCCGGAATTGGTCAACAAAATACTTCATCACCGCAGCTCCCACATAGCCTTCAATTCCATGTAAACCACTCGTCAAACACAATAAATTCCGCTTAATCGGAGCATTAAACTGAGCGAAGTCGATAAAATGATTCTCAACAACTTCTGAGTCCCATATTCTCACATCATCCCAGTCGTCTTTATAATCATTAACGCTTTGATGAAAGGCGTTTCGTGACGCTTCATAAGTTTTGCTGTAATATTTCATGTAATCAACCATTCAATCACCTTCTATTATTCGGTTAGCAAGCCTGATTCAAAGGGCTCATCGACAGCCTCAGTAGTTGATCTTCAAAGCCAGATAAAGGAAGCCTATCGTTAAAACGAACATAACCAATTGTATTTTTATGGTCCATTT
>ERZ795057.413-NODE-413-length-45157-cov-8.176821_pt1 | contig 45157 bp, 41 predicted proteins | sample MGYA00375141_ERZ795057 | MGnify/ENA primary metagenome ERZ795057 (study PRJEB30186, sample SAMN05720163) | activated sludge metagenome | isolation source: Anaerobic digester | place: Hong Kong | collected 2015-01-26 ...
AGGCGTTGCACCAGAACTCCAATTCCCGATTTCACCCAACCTCACCCATTCCCAACTCTCAGGAATTTCAAAAGGAATCTCTTCCTCAGAAATAACTGGAAGAGGCTTCTGTTTTTTAATCTTTTTCCCTTTAACGAGTCTTGCCTTTTCTGCCTTAATCTTCTCAATCAAAACACTCGCCGGCTCATCTTCGGGATTTTGAGGAACGAGTTTCCCCTGAACGGCAAGTTGCAGAACAGCGTTTCTCAAGTCTTTTGCCTTCAAATTCCCTCACCGTCCAGCAATTCCTGTATCTTTGCCAAAACAGCATCTATTTTCTGATTAATCTCTCGCTTTTCTTCATAATAGTTGGCGATCAACTCTTTGGGTTCGAGTATGATCTCTTCTTCATGTGGAATACCACAGAGGTCAAGGTTGTAATGATTTTCGATGATCTCGGCTTTTGTATATTTTCTCGCCTTATCGAACCTATCAATCTCTATCGCCACTTTGTTTTCCCACCAGTCCATGACGGGTTTGAAATGTTCCAGTTTGATGGGTTTTGTCTTTGAGAAGTTTTTATAACCGTCAGGCATATCCATTCGGTAGAACCAGGTTTCTTTTGTCTCTCCCGTTTTATCGAAGAAGAGGATATTTGTCGTGATGGAGGTGTATGGGGCAAAGACACTGTGCGGCATTCGGATGATGGTATGCAGATTGAATTCGTTCATGAGTTTTTCTTTGATCGCCGTCTTGGCGTTGTCCACGCCAAACAGGAAGCCATCCGGCAGGATGATTGCCGCTTTTCCGTTGTTTTTCAATCTGTACATGATAACCGACATGAAGAGATCTGCCGTTTCTGAGCTTTGCAATGCCTTTGGGAAGTTTATCTTTACACTGTCTTTTTCACTGCCACCGTATGGGGGATTCATGAGGATGATGTCGAATCGGTCGGCTTCTTTGTAATCTCTGACGTTTTTTTCCAGTGAATTGCCGTGTACGATTCTTGGGTCGTCCACATCGTGCAGCATGAGATTGGTGACGCTCAGCAGATGTGGTAATGCTTTTTTCTCCACTCCAAACGTTGCCATTTTGAATTGTTCTCTTTCTTCTGTGGATTTTGCCTGTTTTTCCAGATGCTTGAGAGCGGAAACGAGAAAACCACCCGTTCCGCAGGCAAAATCCGCAATGCTCTGTCCGAGTTTGGGATCAATCATCTTCACCATGAAATCTGTTACGGCACGAGGGGTGTAGAATTCACCACTATCCCGCTGTGCCTGCAAGTCTTTCAGGAGTTGTTCGTATATGTCGTTGAAGGCGTGACTTTCGTTGTAATCGGTGAAGTCTATTTCGTCGATGACGTTAATCACCTGTCGAAGCAATACACCATCTTTCATGTAATTGTAGGCATCTTCAAACGCCTCTTTGACAATGATCTTTCTCGTAGGCATCCCTTCCGTTATTTCGATGCTTTTGAGATGTTTGAAAAGTGTGTTGTTGACGAAGTCAAGGAGTGAATCTCCCGTGAGGGCTTCCCCGTCTTTGTTATCAACCGCCCATTCACGCCATCTGCATTCTTCAGGCAGGATGGATTCGTAATCCTCATCGTATACTTCCCAATGCTGTTCTTTTGCATCGTATATTTTAAGGAAAAGCAACCAGACGATTTGTTCGACACGCTGTGCATTACCGGTTACACCCTGGTCGTTTCTCATGATATCTTGCAGTCTTTTGATGATGTTGTTTAGGCTCATTTTTTCTCCCTTTTTGTGGATTATATATTCCAAATTGTAGGGGTGATTCACGGGAATTCAAAAAAATCCCTGGAGCTTTCCTTAGGAAAGATCACGAATCACCCTTGTAGCATTTGCGGGTTAGTTTATTTTTTCAAAAAAACAGGTATATACGTATCAAAACGGGCGATTCGTGAATCGCCCCTACGATTTTATTATGCCGCGTATAGTTCTTGTTCCAGTTCTTTGATGGCGTTCAGGTATTTCTTTTTTCCGCCAAATAACTGTATAACCTTTATCGGTCCTCCGAATTGTTCGGCGAATTCTTTTTGTTCGAGAATTTTGAGGTTTTCCAGTTCCGTCACACCAAAGTCGGCGTATTTGTTGAGGAGTATTTCAAGGACTTGTTGCATCTGATCGGAGTATTTGTAAAGATAGCCTTTTTTCTTGACGTTGTTGACGCGTTCCGCCTTTGTCAGAGGTTTCCTGTCAAAGGCAACGTGGCAAATGAGATCAAATTCGTCAAGGTCTTTGTTTCCAGCTTCATTCTTCAGATCGTCTAACAATATCCCTTGATTTTTCAATTCCTCAATGATGACTTTCTTTCTGTCCTCACTTCCCCAAGCCGTCAGGAAATCGTTCAGCGTTGCGTATTGATTCAATATGTTCTTTTTTGAATAATCCACAAGGCTTTCGGTGATGAGTTTTCCGTTTTCATCTAAGTATTGCACCCTCTTTGAGAGGACTTTGACATCCACACCGTTGATTCTGTATTTGATAGTACGCTCATCATCTTCAAAGTCGTATCCTGAATCGTCTTTCTCACCAATGGCTGGTGCTGTATCATCCCTATCTATCGGGTCATATTCCTGTTGTTCATCGGGTGGAACAATATCATCTTCTCCGGTTGGTTCATATATCTGTATCGGTTCTCCATCAAATTTTGAGTCTGCAAACAAACGGCTGGCATTTCTGAAGTCGAGAATGGTAAAGTAGCGTTTTCCGTACTCCTCTTTGATACGCGTTCCTCTTCCGATAATCTGTTTAAACCGTGTCATTCCAGTTTCACCAAAGGTGTTGTCGAGTACAATCACTTTACAGGTCTTGCAGTTGACACCCGTTGTCATCAGTTCGCTTGTGGTAACAATGGTTGGATAGATACATTCGGGATCAATAAAGTTATCCAATTGTGCTTTCCCTTCTGGGTTGTCTCCCGTTATTCTCATAATATATTTACTATTTTGACTCACGAGGTCTGCATTTTCATTGACAAGTGCCTGCCGCATTCTTTCCGCATGGTCAATATCCACACAGAAGACGATGGTCTTTGAATATCTGTCCGTCTTTTTCAGAAATTCGCTGATTTTTTTTGCAACAATTTTTGTTCGCTCATCTATGATGAGTTTTCTGTCAAAATCCGATGAGTTGTATTCTCTATCTTCAATCACATTTCCATAAATATCTTTTTTATCTTTTTCAGGTCTGTAGCCAAGCAAATCAACATCCAACCCGATACGAACGACCTTGTACGGGGCAAGAAACCCGTCCATAATTCCTTGCTTCAGTGAATAGGTGTAAAGTGGTGTACCAAAGTAATCAGTGTTTGAGACTTCTGAAGTCTCTTTTGGTGTTGCCGTCATCCCGATATGGGTAGCACCACTGAAATAATCGAGAATTCTTCGCCAGTTTGAATCTTCTCTTGCACTTCCCCTGTGACACTCATCTATTACGATGAGGTCAAAAAAATCCGGTTTGAATTGCCTGAAAACTTCTTCTCCATCATCACCTGTCAGTTGATGATACAGAGACAGATAGATTTCATAAGAACTGTCCATATTTTTCTTTTCAATTTTCGTCATGCTCTTTTTAAAGGGCTTAAAATCCCCTGTCATCGTCTGATCCACGAGAATATTTCTATCGGCAAGAAAAAGAATCCTCTTTTTTGTCCCTGATTTCCACAGCCTGTAGATAATCTGAAAAGCGGTGTAAGTCTTTCCGGTCCCCGTTGCCATCACAAGCAGGATTCTTTTCTGTCCTTTTACAATGGCATTGATGGTTCTGTTAATCGCCACCCGCTGATAATATCTTGGACTCATCCCCTCAAATTCATAATGATAAGGATAGGTGATGAGTTCTTCCTGATGCTTATTTATGTTTTCTACATTTTTATATCTGTCCCATAGTTGTTTGGGAGTCGGAAATTCTTCAAGTGAGAGTTCTCTTTCTGTTCCGGTTTTCATGTCATGTTCAAGAAAACCATCTCCGTTAGAGGAATATGCAAAGGGAATATCCAGTATTTCGGCGTATTCAATCGCCTGTTGCATCCCATCTCCAAGCGAATGTTTTGTATCCTTTGCTTCAACAATTGCCAGTGGCAGATTGGGTTTGTACAGCAAAAGGTAATCGGCAAATTTCCGCTTTCCCCTTGAAGTTTTTGTACCGTTTACTTTGATCCTGCCATCTGTAAAATAGTATTCCATTTTGATCTGAGTATTTTTATCCCATGAAGCGTTGAGAATTGCAGGTGTGATGTGTCTGAGTTTTACATTTTCTTCTTTTATGATTTTTGTCTCCATACTTCACTCCCCATGAACCAAAAATACGACAGAGTCGTTGATATTCCGCAATATATATTATACTCTCTTTAATCTTATTGTAAAACAATTCTTCACTTATACTAATCCGAATAACAGCTATTGAGATAAATATCTGAAGGAAAGCTATGAATATAAAAATTCGTCCTTAATAACAGGAGATGATTCTATGAAAAAAAATATTATTTTAATTTCATTATTATCCTTTTTCCTGATCGGTATGATTTTTTCAGAAACACTGTCCTTAACAATTCCTTCTATAACTACTTATTCTAAATATGATAATTTTTTTCAGAGACTTCTCTCATCAGCTCTTGCAGAATCCGGTTATCAGGCGGAATTGATGATTGATGAAATTTCTCGAACCAGGGTGGAACTCTATCTTGAAAATGGCGAAATTTCTCTTTTCTGGCTGATAGAAAGTGCTGAAAGAAATGAGAAATATATTCCGGTTAGGGTTGGCTTAACCAATGGATTAATTGGTAAAAGGATTCTTTTAATCAAACCGGAAGAACAAATTTTTTATGACCCTGTTCAGACACTGGAAGACTTCAGAGATCTTGAGAAAACAGCTGCAATTGGAGCTGGCTGGTTTGATATAGATGTCTGGAAGGCAAATGATCTTAAATACTTCGAAAAAGCCGGAGACTGGGGAACTGTTTATCTGATGCTGGAAGCCGGCCGTAATTTTGATTATATTCCAAGGGGAATGAATGAAATCGTCGCAGAAGCTGCAGGTCATCCGGGACTTGCCATCGAGAAAAATCTTGTTCTGATTTACAACAGAGATTATATTTATTATATAAGCAGGGCAGATGTAGAGGCTGGTGAGCAACTCGCGGAAAAATTGACTAAAATAATGACTCAGGCAAAAGAAAGCGGTTTAATTGATAAAATGGTCGATGAGTTCTGGGGTGAGGACTTTAAAGTCCTACAGTACGAAAGCCGAATAAAACTGATCCTGAAAACACCTGAATAAGCCAATCATTAATAATTCACAAGATATAAAAAACAACAAGCTTTATTTATTTGTATAAAGCCCGTTGTTTTGATTTCTTCATTTTTCAATTTGCCATCAGATTTCTCTGCCGGTAAGCCGTTATAAATCCATCGTATACTTCATGACTGAACTTAAAACCGTATCTTTCGTAGAATTTACCAACGATTTCGTTTCCGTTAGCCACATACACCCACAGATCTTCCACGTCTGTCTGGGCTTTCAGCCATTTCATGATCATATCCGAGAGCTTTCCGCCGGCCTTGCAGCCTCTGTATTCGGGATCAACGTAAAGCAGTTTGTAAGTTCCTATCATTTTTGGCGTTGTATAGCCATCCGGATAAAAACCTTTCCCGGTCAAATCTTCAGCCCATGCGGGTTTTGATACGAGATCCGATTCGACAATTTCACCTGCTGTTGCAAAGGCAAATCCTACCGGTGTATCTTCGTCATAGGCCGCAACAATATATTTTCTGTCTGCCCCGGAGTAATCGGGAACAAAACGGTTGTTAAAATTCATACTTGCCATGAATTCCGGTTTAATCACTGCATGCTGAGCCTGGAATTTCATCAGGGCGTTGCAGAGGTCTTCCAATATACTGATAGTCACATCGGACAATTCTCTACAGACTAATTCTTTCATTCTTTCCTCCCGTAATTTTCACCGGTACCGGCTACGGTGTCTTTATAGTCGCATCTTTCACAGAGTGGTGAAAGTTCCCCTTCCCCCTCATTAGTAAAAGCGTTTGTCCATGCGGCTATGGTCTGAAGAACGGGAACAGCTGAGAACCCTCGCTGAGTGAGCGAATACTCTACCCGAAGCGGAATCTCCTCATATTGTTTTCTCTCCACTATTCCATCTGCCATCAATTCTTTCAACGCGGCTGAAAGCACCGCGTCCGTGATGTTGGACAACTCAGAGCACAGCTGACCGAATCTGAGTGTTCCCCTGTTCGCAAGCACACAGATGATTCGGCTTTTCCACTTCCCGCCTATGATGGTTAACACATGATCAATCGGACACCTGATTACCTTTTCCGTTTTTCTTTTATACATCTTTCCACTCCTGAAAAATATATTCCCTACCGCCGGCTACAGAAATAATATATCATGTAATCCGCTTCAATTCAAGATATCAGTTGATGGACAAGTAACTATTGTTTTTCATAGCATTGAATTTCACTGCTGTTCAGACTTTTTCTATAGAAAATCGTGCTGTGTCTATTCGATATATTTTTCTTAATACATACAGTTTTTATAATTTAAAAGATCGCCTTTTCCATAATCTGAAGCAGGTTGTCGGCCATCTCTAAATCGGTCGATTCGGCCACGATTCTCAGCAGCGGTTCCGTTCCCGAGGGTCTGAGCAGACACCAGCTGTCATTTTCAAGATAGATCTTCATCCCGTCCAGTCTATCAATCTTCGTAACCCTGTAATCTCCGATATTCACGGGATTCGATGACAGGAAATGATCCATGCTGACCTTGAGTTTCGGCGTCAGTCTGAAATCGGCCTCCGCCTGAACGTATCGTTTGCCGTTGAGGGCCACAATCTCTTTCAGGATCTCCGAGAGTTTCTTCCCCGTCTTGACAAGCATTTCCATGATGAGCATGGCGGTATAGATCCCGTCCTTTTCCATGATGTGTCCTCTGACCGTTACCCCACCGCTGCTTTCGCCACCGAGCAGCAGATCGTTGTCTCTGACGCCGTTGGCAATATATTTGAACCCGACGGGTACCTCGTAACACTTCTCTCCAAGCCTTTCACACAGCAGATCGATGTTGTGACTCGTGGCGAGATTTCTGACGACCCCACCCTTTAATCCCCTGACCACACGCAGGTAATAGTACACGAGCAGGATGACATCGTTTGCCGGGATATAGTTCCCCAACTCATCGACGAGTGCGATTCTGTCCGCATCACCGTCCACGGCGATCCCAAGATCAAACTGATTTTCCTTCATAAACTGTATCAGTGAGGAAAGTGAGCGTTCGGATGGTGCGGGAGACTTTCCGCCAAACAGCGGATCAACCCGCGAATGTATCGTAACGAGATCACATCTCGCTCCGATGAGTGCCATCTGCAGTGTACTCGTTCCAGCCCCGTACATGGGATCAAAACAGACACGCGGATTTTTCTCCCTGATGGAGCGGATGTCGATCTTTCTCTCGATATAATCGAGATAGGCATTCCTGAAATCTTCTCTTTCGATATAACCGTTTTTCAACGCCTTGTCATAGTTCACCCAGGGAATCATACTAACCGGTGTCGAATTGGCAATAGCCTGTATGGCCTCCGTTATCTCAATAGAAGCCGGCAGACCTTCATGAGTTTCAAATTTTATTCCGTTGTAATCCGGCGGGTTGTGTGATGCCGTAAACACGATCCCACCTCCGGCCTCCTTCTCCAGGACGGTAAATGTGACAAGAGGTGTCGGTGTGGCACTCTTACTCAGAAAGACTTTTATGTTGTTGGCCGCGAATACTTCGGCAGCCATTCTCGAAAAGTCCTCCGAAAGGAAGCGATTGTCATAACCGATAACGATGCCACGGTCGGCCAGATCGTTCTCGACCAGATAAGTGGCTATCCCGTGAATGACCTTTCGTACGTTCATACTGGTGAATCCCCTGCCTATTCTGGCCCGCCAGCCACCCGTGCCGAATCGGATCTTTCGTTCCTCACGAATTGCGAGGTTCTCAATCTCACGCATGGCAAGTTGTTCTTCGACCCTGACCAAATCATCAGCGGTGTTCACCCCACGATATTCGGATTCGTCTAAGCTCTTAAAACAGCCCGTTTTGTATCCCTCCGTGATCATCCGATTGATCAGTTCGGGGATATAGTATTCGCCCGTTTCAGGATCGGGCCTGATTTTATCCATGACCTTCCGCACGGCGTCACTCTTCACGATGAGTGGCCCAACGAAGTATTCGTATGGCGGATTATCCGATGGGATCGCATGTTCCATCAGACTTTTTATCGTATTGCCTTCCCGTTTGATTAGTGCGTACGGAAATCTTTCCCAGGAGAGTCCCGAGAGAAATGTCACATCGTTCTTCTGGAGCCGATGCGTATTCAGCATCCCAGCAATGGAGGATTCACGGATCAGAACCGTGTCCGTATACATCATCAGCAGATCATCGTCATCTTCAAGATCCTTTACGGCTTTTATCAGGGCATCAGCTGTTCCGAGCGCCTTATTCTGATAAACGTACCGGCAGGCACGACAATCGGAAAGTATTCCTTCAAAACCGGATCTGTCTTTTTCCCTGATGACGACGACCGTTTCAAAATCATCCCTGAGCTGTCTGACCTTCTCAAGAATATGCAGGATCATCGGTTTGTTCTTCACGGGAACGAGTGCCTTCGGCTGATCCGAATGAAATTCTCTTCCCTCTCCCGCAGCGAGTAATATCACTTTCATAAGCTCCCCTTTCTTCTATCCTTTGATCCCCGTATGAGTCATCCCTTCAACGACAAACTTCTGCAAGGCAAAATAGATGATAAGCAGTGGAAGGATTGACAACACGGCACCCGTCAGGAGATAATTCCATCGGGCGGAATACTGTGACTGGAACTGTGTCAGGGCCATCGTCAGTGTCATCTTTTCCTGTGAACTGATATACAGAACAGGTCTCAGCAGATCGTTCCAGTTGTTCATATAGGCGATGATGAATATGGTGGATGTCTGTGTCTTACTGAGTGGAAAAAACACTTTAAAAAACATCTTGTAAGGTCCGGCCCCATCAATTGCCGCGGCATCTTCAAGATCCTTCGGGATATTCTCAAAAAACTCCTTATACATAAACGTCCCGAAAGTTCCGACAAGGAACGAGGGCACAATCAACGGCAGAAAACTATCTAACCAGCCAAGGTTGAGCATCAGAAGAAATTCAGGGATGATCGTTACCTGTATGGGGATCATCATCGTAGCGAGCAGTAGTCCGAATACGATGTTTTTTCCCCTGAATCTCATACGTGCAAAGGCAAATCCCGCGAGTGAACAGGTGAATATCTGACCGAGAGAGGCCAGAGTCGCAACGATGATACTGTTCAGGGTATATTTCATGAAGTTATAATCCCGCAGTACCGTGACGTAATTATCAAACATGCCCTCTTTGAACAGTTTATCCGGGATCAGCTGCGGCGGCATCTTAAAGATGTTGTCCTCCGTACTGAATGAGTTGGACACCATCCAGAGGAACGGAAAGACGGAGACTATGGCGACGGTAATCAACAGAATATAGATAATGGTCTTTTTCAGTATATTCATCACATCACCTCTAATACTGGTATTTAACCCATCGTTTCTTCAAGATGAAGTTGATGTAGGTTATGATGGCGACGATCACAAGAAGGACATAGGCCATAGCTGAGGCGTATCCAGTCTTGTAGAAGAGAAAGCCGTTCAGATAGATGGAATAAACCAGGGTATTCGTTGCGTTTGATGGTCCCCCCTGGGTCATCGTATAAATGATTTCAAAACTCTTGAACGAGTTAATAATCGCAATGGTAAACACGAAAAAGGTAGTTGGAGTGAGTAGGGGTAATGTTATCTTCTTAAAACTCTGGAATTTACTTGCCCCGTCAATTTTAGCCGCTTCATAGTACATATTCGGTATCTCCTGCAAACCTGCGAGGAAGAGGATCATGTAATATCCGGCCATCTTCCAGACCTGTACCATCGCAACCACGATCAGAACGATATTTCTGTCGCCAAGCCAGGATGGCGGCGTTACTTTGAATACGGCTTCAAGTACGGCATTGATAAGGCCGTAATTCGGGCTGAGCAGCCAGTTCCAGACGAGTCCGACGGCTACGGACGAAGTAACAACCGGTACAAAATAAGCCGATCTGAAAAATGTAATTCCCTTTAGCTTTGAATTGACAAGCACTGCCAGTAAAAGTCCAAAGAACATAACACCAACGACGTATACAAGTGAAAATTCAAACGTGTTTCCGAGTATCTGAAGGAAATCCGGATCTTCAAACAAATCGATATAATTCGTAAGGCCTATCCATTCCGGATCCGTCAGGATATCCCATTCTGTAAAACTGATAAAAAAAGACGCTATCATGGGTCCGAGTCTGAAAACAAACAGACCGATAAGGGTTGGTATCAGAAAGATCCACGGATGCCATGGCCGATACCAGCTGAATTGTGCTCTTTTCATCTTCTTTCGCCCCCTGAAATGCGGGGACGGGAAGCATCCCATCCCCTTAATGGAAAAAACTTATTTGTAAATCTTTCCGAGAATCTTGTTGATACTGGTATCCATCTTTTTAAGTCCATCTTCAAATGTCATATCACCGTTCATGATGGAATCCAGGATACTGTTGAGTCCGGCGCCTTCAGCAGCCCCGTAGCCTCTCCATTCACTCCAGCTCATCGTGAAGGAACTCTTCATTTCCTTTGCGGCGATATCAAGCAGAAGAGCCATCTCATCCGGCTGTGCATCTGACGAGTAGAATTCCTCCGATTCGGCAAGTGCTTTAAAAGAAGGAATCTTTCCAGGCATGTACATATCCATTGTGAGTCCTTCTCCAGCGGCAAATTTAGCAAATTTCCAGGCCGCTTCCGGTTCTTTGGTTGTATTCGAAATGGCAACAAAGTCAGGCCATCCGTACGCACTGTCGACCATTCCGGCAGGACCCATCGGAACTTCTGCGATTCCCCAGTTAAAGCTGTCTCCTGCTATGATTCTGTTGTTGTCGATGTTCCAGGAGCCGTCAACCCACATAGCGGCAAGCTGCCTCGGAAAGACGTCTTGTTGCCTGACACCGGCCATCTCCTTCGGCTGCGGCGCAACCTTGTATTCCGTGACGAGATCGGTTAGAAATTCCAGTGTATTTAGACCATTCTTGTCCGGGGCAAATCTCATGACGGATCTGTCGATTAAATAGCCGTCATTTCTGAATACCCATGATTCTATGTGTGCATATCTTCCATAAAGCCAGAATCCCCACTGATCAATCTTACCATCTGCATCCTTATCCAGTGTGAGTTGTTTTGCCGCTTCAAGGAAATCATCCCATCTCCAGTCGCTGTTTGGATATGTTAGTCCGGCATCATCAAACATGTCCTTGTTGAAGAATAAAACAGTGGTAACGAGTGCAAATGGAACCGCGTAATAACTCTCGGCATTGGCCAGTTCTTTTTCCGCTTCAAAGAGGTTCATATAGAAACTGTCCTGATCCAGTGATTTTTCGACGTATTTGTCAAGTGGAAGAAGAAATCCCTTCGAGGCCCATTCTTCAATATATCCCGAGCTGAGGTTGAAAACATCCGGAAGCTTTTTTGTCATAGCCATCAGTCTGATTTTTGTCCAGTAATCGGATGCTTCCATAACGGTAAGGTTAACCGTGATCCCCGGATTTTCCGCTTCAAATTTTTCTATCACGCTTAGCGTTCTATCTTTCAGATCCGGATCCCACATCCAGTATTCCAGAACGGTCTGAGCAGCCATCATAGAGCAAAGAACGAGAAATAATGATGTAACCAGCATTAATTGCTTCATACTAACCTCTCCTTAAAATGTGATTTTTATACCAACCGGTGTTGGTCGTTCAAATTCATGCCCTCTTAATCCTCTTCTATCCGCGAGTTTCAAAACCTTTGCCTTACCGTGTAATATCTGCGATGAACCACCTCCATCAAGGCTGACCGCATTTTCTACCCCTTCGGTCAACATTATCTCCGTCATTTCCCTGAAGCTGAATCCGAGACTGTCGTAACCCTCTATATATTCTCCTGCGTTGCATCCCGCGACCAAGAGCAAAATCATTTCATCTTTGGAAAAACCGATGGCCGTCCTCGCAGCCTTTGAAACATTCCACTGCGTTTCAAAGACATTTGGCGGGAAATTGATCCCCGTGTGATTCTCACTGATCAAGGAGTTGAATTCACCATGGATTTCAGTCCTCGGGTTCCCATCCACTATCAGCGAAGGTCCCACCTGTACGGCGAAATCCACTGAGTCATCAAAAAAATACCGGACCTTCCTGCATCCCGGAACGGCTGTAGAGGGAACCTGTACCACAAATCCGGCATCGGGAATCAGCGAATTTCCTTTGTGTTTGTATGCCATCATCTCATCGTTAACGATGATGAGATCCGTCCCGTTGCAGGGGGGCGTTCTTTCAAAAGCCGGCCGTCTGAAAAATGTAGCGTTAACCCCATCCCTGTATTCATCACTCCCTATAACGACACGGACATCTGAGATATCCAAATCTCTGATCTCACTGTGACCGCCTTTATACCTTAAAAGGACATCCCTCCTGAACAGAGGTGGAAGCATCACCTCACCATTTCCGATCAACGCACCAAAAGGCTGTCCGATCATTGAGCAGGGCGACTGCATGTCCCCCGTCTCAAGAATGAAGAAATTGGAATTGATCAGTAGACTGTTTTTTTGGGCTTTTTCCGAAATGTTACCGAGACAGGGGTGAATAAATTTAAAAATAACACGTTCGTTGTTTCTGGGATTTGCATTGATATAGCCTTTTTCAAGCCAATCATTCAGAAGGCTTAACAATTCGTCGTTCCTTCCATTGTATTTAAATCCCTCTTCATTTAGTCTGATTCGATCGTTCTCGGAAAGTCTATTTAAAGTACAGGTTAATGCAGCCGCAGAATTCAGAAATCTGCCCGTCTCCTCAAAGGTATGACTAACGGGAAAATCTGTTGATCTTCTCGAATCGAGAAAGGCAAACCCCGAATAACATTTTTCACTCCGGAGAAAATAATATTTTCCCAATTCGTAAATGTCATCAAACGAATTAACGGTCATGCTGGAAAAAAAAGGTGTTAATACGACGTCTGACGGTATTCGGAAGATCACATAATCCGTAAAAGAACTGCCCGTTTCCTTTCGGCAGATCTTATAATGAACAAGGCCTCTTTTTTCATCGATAATGGTTTTCTTCAACTTATTCACCTCGTCAGACTTCTTCCAGATTAAACATGCTTTCAACTATCAAACGATGTCCCCCGACTGCGGTCGGGTTGGAGTCGGTGTTCAATATCAGTACTTCTTTCTTAAAACTTGAAAAATGATTGATCTGTTCGGCGACTTGCTTTACCATAGTCGGACAATGTGCGGCAAGGCTTCCGGATAAGACAATCAGATCCGTATCCAGAGTGATAGCGGCAACAGATAGGACTTCTCCGAGTTTTCGTGAGGCCTTTCTGTAAATTTCCTGAACTTTTTCGCTTTCTTTCTGAACCTCGAGCTGATCCAGAATCTTTATTCTGTCACGGAGTTCCAGCTTGAGAAATTCTCGCGAAAATTCAACCAGTGTCTTTTCCGTCAGAAGAACTTCAAGTGGATAATTATTTGAAACGAGTGTCTGACCAATTTCACCGGCTTGTCCGTTTCCACCCTTAAACATTCTGCCGTTCATCGTTATTCCGACACCGATTCCAATATCCAGAACAGCGGCTATGAGATTAGGCTCCTTTAAAACTCTTGAATAGCCAAGTGCCAGCACATTGGCATCATTTTCCCAGATTAGAGGAATCTTAACACCTTCCAATTTTATCTTCTCTGGCAGATCAATATCTTTCCATCCGTAGAATCTGCTTCTGATCAGCTTGTTGTTTAGTGAAAGCGGTGCCGGAAAGGCGATGCTGATTCCCATCAAAGAATCCGTACGCTCGTTTGACTCCTGAAGAAGCAGATCACACTGTTCACGGATGATCACCATCAAATCATCAAAGGAAATGTTCTTTTCAAATGTATATTCCCGTTTGCTAAGGATTTCACCGACTGCGTTCAAAAGGACAGCGTTGCCCCTGTTGAAGGCTATTTTGATTCCTATCGTATTGAAACCGGTCCTGTTTATCGCATAAAGAGCTGGTTTTCTCCCACGGGATGTGTTTTCTATTCCGACGTCCACAATAAGCCCCTCCGTAAGCAGTGCATCCGTAATATTTGAAACGGCAGGAAGGCTGATCAAAAGATTCCTTGCAATTTCCGGCCTCGATATCGGCTCCTCTCTTTCATACATCAGATAGAGTGTTCTTCTCTTATTCAGTTCATAAATCTGCTCGGATACCCTTTTTTTCATCAAATCCTCCATCGATGGGAAGTTTTCATCACATCTTTTATTAATTAGGCTAATTAATTATATCACTCATAACTATTATTTGCAATACTTTATATAATTTAAAAAAGAGGGATATTCCCTTACGGCAATATCCCTCTCTTGACTTATCTTTTATTTATATTTTTTAGTATAAATCGTTTATTTTTGTTTTTTTAAATTATTTTTGTTGATAAACTCTATCCATTTTTTCACGAGAACCGGGTCGAATTGTTTTCCGGAAAATTTGATCAGTTCCTGAAGGGCATCTTCTGAAGACATCCCCTTCTTATAGACCCTTTCAGAAGTCATGGCGTCCCATGAATCGGCAACCGTTATGATCCGTGATTCATACGGTATGGCTTCCCCCGCGAGACGATCCGGATATCCCGCTCCGTCATACCGCTCATGATGATGTCGGATCATCGTCGCTATGCCTTTCATGTGAGTATTCTCCTTGAGGGCATCATAGGCATATTCCGGATGTCTTCTGATCTTTCTGAATTCATCTTCCGTCAGTCTCGAAGGCTTGTTCAGTATATTATGCGGAATGATGATCTTTCCGATATCATGTACGATTCCCGCCCAATATATATCCTGTACGGTCTTTTCATCCAGTTCAAGAAATTCGGCAAAGGCGGAGGCCAGCCGGGCAACATTTTCAGAATGTCCTTTGGTGTAGGGATCGTGTTTCTCAAGCAATTTGATGATACCGAGTATTGTCTCCCTCTGGACGTCCTTTTCGAGTTCCGACAATTCGGAAATCGTCAGATACCCCTTCAGATAATTTGAAAAATAAGTGGCAATACGGAGATCATCATCTGTAAAACCTTCTTCATCGTTGGTATAAAGCGAAATGATCCCGATAAAATTATCCTGTGAGTTGATGGGGATAGAAATCATCTGCCGGATGTCTAAAAGTTTGTCCCGAATCTCAGGAATATTACTTTTCTCGGCAAACTCACCTCTTTCATAGCGCCCCAAATAGGCCTTTTTGGTCTCCGCATACTTTGCAATGGGCAGATGAAGACGGGTCATGAGGTCAATATCCAACCCTTTGAAATCGAGATATCGGTAACTATCATCTTCAAAAATTGCGGCAAAGGCATAATCGACGTCGCCAATCAGAGAGTAGATCTTCTCAAAACTCTTCAGTATGAACGTTTCTATATCGTTGATATAATTTAAAAAATCGGGAAGGTTGATCAGATTATCCACTTTTCCCATCAGATTCTGATTTTCCATATAGGCATCTTCGAGTTCTTCATTCATCGCATTCATCTCATCATACGCATTGACAATCTCGTCTTTCATCACTTTAAAACTGTCATGGATGGATTGCAGCTCAAAGACGTCAGACTGCACTTCCTCTATCTGATAATCAGTTTTCTTAACGTTAAATCCCTTCATGTTATTTTCTACGATCTGTATCGGTTGAGTCAGTGTGTCCGACAGTCTCAAAACCACTCGTCTCATGAGATATGCGACCATCAGAACCAGAGAGATCAAAACGATAACGGAAAAGATAACAAACAGTCTGAAATAAATCTTCACCTTGATGGCGATGTTGTAGCGACCATAGGAAGAATCCTTGCTGATATAATATTCCCCTTCAAGGACATTCTGTATGACGTAGATGGGTTGATTGTCGGTTTCGGATTGCTTGAAAAGGGCGGACTCCTCACTGTTGAACCCCTTAAAGATTCTGATCTCGGAAACGGAATCACCGAAGACTTCATTTCCTATTCTTTCTATCATGTCATCGATTTCCCTGAATCTGATGCCCAGTTCAAATATCGTATTATCCGGCATCTTCACATAGGCATACAAACGGATAAGATCCGTATTCGTCTCCCTTGCAAGCGGTCGGAGGAAAACGGTTCCGGGAACGGATTCCGCTACCGTTTCGGTAAAAAACGTCCATTTACTGTATTCCAATCCGAGATCTGGTTGGAAATCCGTGTCATAAATGACAAAATGATCGGAAAATCGGTAATAGTTGATGGCTTCTATTTCCAGCGTATCGTATTCAATCTTAAAGAGATCCGACTTGATCCGTTCGACTGCCTGTGAGTCAAAGCCGGTCTCAAACTCACGTTCTAAGAGAGTTTTCAACGCAGGGTTAAAAAGATCCTCGATCTCCTGAAAAAGGGTTCCGGTCTTAGTGATGTAAAGCTCTGTCAAAGCATCCATACGGCTGCTCTCTACCCTGAAAAACATCATCGTAAGAACACTGAACACCACAACAAGAAAAAGGATAATGGGAATCAGTAAAACTTTATAGAGCTGTTTCGATCTTCTGAGTAAAGTGTTTTTTAATGAAGGCATCGTATGACCATCCGTATTTAGTATTTTAGCTGTTTATAGTATAGCACGCTTCTAAAAATGAAACTATACCTTTACAAATCTATATAAATTATTTATGATAAAATATAAAACATTGAAATCGTAAGAATGTCTTTGAGAAGGCGGAAGTGAGGGGAAATATGACGAATCTGAAACTGTATAAGGGGCTTGGCTATCATTCGTTCCTGATACTTGGGGCTGTTACAACCTATATCTCCGCAGTCATGCCACTGATAAGAGAAACTCTTGCGATCTCATACACACAGGTTGGTCTTATTTTTGCTGCTAAATCAACCGGTTTTTTAATCGGTGCCTTGCTGATCGGAACTCTGATAGACCGTATGGGAACCAAAAAACCGCTCATCTTATCTTTTATGGTGCTGCCAACCGGGATCCTCGTCTTTGCTTTCTCCGGTTCCGCCATCGGATTAATCACGGGTAATTTCCTCATCGGCATAGGGGCATCAATCATCGAAGTCGCCATTCCGCCAATCAGTGCCGCCTTCAAGGGGAAGAGCGGGAAGCTGCTCAACCTGATCCACGCCTTTTTTGCGCTTGGTGCGATGATCAGCCCACTGATTGCCTCGTTGATGATCTCAAGGAACCTTCCGTATCCGGCCTTCCTGTTCCTCATTGCAGGGTGTATCTGTATCCCATTCTATTTTTCTACCCGATTGACCTTACACTTACCGGGGAAGGAACAGAGAGGGGATCAGAATACCTCGGACGGTGTTATCGGTCTCCTGAAAGATCGGCTGTTCTGGGTCATCATTGCAGCCACCGTTTTCTATGTCGGTTCGGAACTCGGTATTTCCTCATGGGCTTCCTCTTATTCATCGGATTACAGAAAATACAGCATGGAAGTCTCCAGTCTGCTTCCCTCCATCTTCTGGGTAGGTCTTCTTATCGGACGGTTTATCTCCTCAGCACTTGTCGATCGGATTGGCCATCTTAAATGGCTGATTGTCATCGTAAGCATCGGACTTCCCATCACCTTCCTGTCACAGAGGCCACTTGATTCATTCGGGTTTCTATCAACGTTCCTGTGTCTTTCCGGGCTGATTCATGCCTCTATCTATCCGACACTTCAGTCATTGCTGGTGGATACGATCAAAGACAATATTGGACTGGCTCTCGCTCTCTTTTCCGCGGCTGCCTCTATCGGAAGTATGTTTGCCTCGTTTCTGATCGGTACCATCAGTAATTGCCTTGGAATCAAATGGGGTTATTTTGTCCCCTTTTTCATGTTTATCGGCGTTTTCTGCATGATCATCCTTTTCGCCTTCTTGAGCAGAAAAAAAGGAACCGCTGCAGATTAATTTCCATCTTCACTTTTTTTTCTCTATCGTTCTTTTATAGTCTATTAGAACACAGCTGCCTGTTGGTGTCTCGGCGGGTCTTTTGTTGATCCCTTTCGATTAATGAGCTCGTCCTGATGGATAATCTCTTCCAACCCCGATTCCTATAAACAGGCGGATGTTTCGTTTACGGAAAATCATAAAGAAATCTGAAGTTCAGTTTTATTCAAATAGAAATTACATGATATGAAGTTAATATAACTTAAAATATCTTTACAATCATGGGGAAAAGTGGTACTATGGTAGATAACAAAGCGGGGATAACAGAATCCCGCACTTTTAATTTTTCTTTCCTGGAGGTCTTGCATTGTTTATTTTTATTATTCCCTCATTGTTTTTTGGATGGGCTCTTGGCGCAAATGATGCGGCAAACGTCTTTGGACCGCCTGTTTCTTCAAAGCTGATAAAACTCAGGTATGCCATCGTCCTCTCATCCATCTTTATCATTGTCGGAGCACTGACGCAGGGTCAGAACGGCATGGAAACGATGAAGGCTATTTCATCCGGCTCCCTTGCTTCAAACAGTATCGCCGTTCTTGCAGCGGCTATCACGATGACGATTATGATCAATCTCAGAATTCCTGTTTCTTCTTCACAGGCCATTATCGGATCGATAACGGGGCTTAACCTGATTACCAATACCGATCTCAACTGGCCGATGCTGCTTAAGGTGGTTCTGGCCTGGGTAGGAACTCCGCTTGGTGGATTCTTCTTCGGTTTTGTCCTGTACCGTTTCATCAAACCCTTCTACAAGAAGATCAAGTCCCCGATTATACAGGACAGGGTCTTGAAAATAATGGTAGTGCTCATCGGCTGTTATGGCTCTTATGCCCTTGGGGCAAACAACGTTGCCAACATCACGGGGGTGTTTGCCGTACACACCGGGATGATGAACGCACTGCTGATTGGGAGTCTTTCTATCGCCGCCGGCGTTCTGACCTACAGCCGAAAGACGATGCTGTCATTCGGCAAGGGAATCTCCAATTACGATTATTTTTCATCGTCTGTCGTTATTCTCGCCGAATCACTGACGGTCTGGGTCTATGCCTTTATCGGGATTCCGGTCTCTACCTCGCAGGCGGTGATAGGGGCGACGATTGGCACGGGTATCGGTGCCGGAAACGTTCAGATAAACAAAAAACAGATCTTGAAGATCGTTATCGCCTGGGTAAACACGCCGATTTCTTCCGGATTGATAGCCGTTGCACTCTTCCTTCTTCTGAAAAGTTTCGGCCTCGCAATTTAAAAAAAACTCCTCATGGAGTCTTCTTTCATAATCGGTTAAAGGAACGCTGTGTGATAAAACAGAAATAAAAAAATCCGCTTTAAGCGGATTTTTTTATGAAATCACTAAATAGGTTCTCTAATTCCGGTGATATAAAGGCATCGACCAGTTCTTTTTTATAAATGAAATCCGCGCAGTTTCTCAAATCTTCTACGGCCTCTTCATAAGTCATTCGGTTTCTGTATGGGCGCGTGCTTGTCATGGCATCAAAACTGTCCGCGATGGCAATAATCTGGGATTCAATCGGGATCTGATCCCCCTTCAACCGGTCGGGATAGCCTGATCCATCATATCTCTCATGATGATGTCTGACAAAACGGGCAATTTCCTTCATTCCCTCCGTTTCCTTCAGGATCTCCTCCCCTTTTTCAGAATGCTTTTTGATCTCTTCAAACTCCGCATTTGTGAGTGTGGTAATCTTGTTCAGGATACTTCGTGGAATGAAGATCTTACCGACATCGTGAACCAGGCTGGCCCAGTATATCTTGTTTGTCATTTCCTTTGAGTTCCCGAGTCTCGAAGAAAGCATGGAGGCGTAGGCGGCAACCCGTTCGGAATGTCCTCTCGTATATTCATCATAATATTCAAGGGCCTTAACCAGTGAAAGGACGATATTTGTCTGGAACCGTTCCTTCGTATCGGCATTCTTCTTCATTTCAAGGAATGAAGCGGCGATACCGGAAATGGCGTTGATAATCGCCTTTGTCTCTTCAGAAAATACAGCCTCGCTCTCTTCCGCGATGTCCAACGAAAGATTACCGGCAAACTCTCCATCGATGTAAAAAGGTGCAATAAGCGACTGCTTAAATGGCTTGACGGCTCTTCTGAGGATGTCAGCACTCAACTTATTAAAATCCTGATCATAACGATTATAAAGACCATCAATAATTTGAACCTCTTTTTTCAGATACATATGATCCACTTTCAAGTGAAGACTTTTTAAAAGTTCGAGATCGTATCCTTCACTCGCAACAAATTCCCATTCTCCTCTTTTGATGATAGAAACCGAACCATAATCCGCTTCTTTGATGATCGCAACTGTGTTTTTAAGATACAATTTTAAGAAAGTATCTTCATCCAGATCCCGGACACCAAGTGCACCGGCAAGACCCACCAGATTTTCAAATTTATTCAGAGATTCCTTCAAGACTTTGTTTGATTTTTTTAATTCTGAATAAGTCTGTTTCACTTTATATTCTGCAATATCCAACTGAGTGTTTTTTGCCTCTATTTCATTACTTGTCTGTTTCAAACCCTTTCGCAGATACTGAATACTGAAAAGAAAGAAAAAGAAGACGGCTAAAGATAAAATCAGCAAAAGGTACAGATAGGGATTTTCCACATATTCTTTGTTATGCAGATATTTATCCAGCGTTTTATAGAAAAAAGATGAAGAATTTTTCTTCATTTCAGATATTGAGCTATCTATCATTTCAATCAGGTGCTCTGTGTTTGCCGTTCCTTTTTTTAAAGCATAACGGACATCTGCGGGATTGAAAACGATGGGAGTGGATCTTAAATCATAATCATGCGCATTAATGGCAGCGAAAACACTATCCACAACACCTGCTTCAGCTTTCTGGTTATGGATGGCTTCAAAGACTTCCGGATAATTATCTTCTTCAATAAACTCAACAGAGATATTCAAGGCCGTAAAGATGTTTTTTATACCAAAAGGTCCGGTATAGTTCAGGGCATCTTTTGCGACCGCAATGTTTTTTCCTTCAAGATCTAAAAGAGACGTGAATTCAGAATCTTCATGAATATAAACAGTGCCGTAAGAAGTGATGATATGTTCATGATTAAAATCAAAAAAAATAGCTCTTTCCGCAGAATACACCATACCTGGTAAGATGTCTATAGTTCCTTTTTTCAACATTTCTTCCAGCTCTGGAAACTCACTTAAAATAAATTCAACTTCAAAATTGTTCATTGATCCTATCTCTCGAATCAAATCAACATAAACACCTTTAAATTGATTATCTTCAAAATAACAAAATGGCTTTGCCTGAAACACACCTACTTTAACTGCAAGGACAGTCACTGAAACAATATAAAATAAAAAAAGGATAATAATAATTTTTTTCATTCGTCACCTCGCTTTGAATAGATAGAATATTTACGGCAAATAAATATAAAATTGTCATCTCGTACTGCAACACTATCGAGAACGATAAATTATATTATACCACTGTATCTTAAATTCTTCAAAAACATTATCTGCAGCTTTTCCATTAAATTATAACACTTCATTCAAGAGAAAAGATATATAGAATAAAGACAAATTGTTATAAAGAGTAAAAAATTTAAAAGAGATTATATTCAGAAAACACACAAAGGTATTAAAAACACATAAATAATAACATTAGGTGCTATAATAAAACTAAGAAATTCGACTTATTAAGCAGGGAGATCGGGTTAAAAAGGAGTTGTTATGAGAAAAAGACATGGCGAAACGCTTGTTGAGGTTCTGATTGCTTTTGTGATTATCATCATCGCAATTGCCATTACCGTGTTACCATCAAGGGCAGTGAATCAATTAAAAAAAGAATCCGTCATCAAATCTCATATTTACGATTTGGCCTATTCATATGCTGAACAACAGATGAGTACATCGGTTTTGTTATTCAAAGCGTCAGGTGGATCCACGGAAGTGAAAATTGATGATTCGGATTATAAATATCCACTCATCTTTACAATAACAACCACTTCCACAGATGCCCCCTTTTTGGAGAATGCTACTATTACTATTACGGAGGCGACCTTGTCGGTTGCCTACAAAGGAGAAGAGAATGATTATAAGGTCGAAATGCTCCTTTTTCCAAAACAAAATTAACAGCAGGAATGGATTTACATTAATAGAAATAATCATTGTCCTCGTTATTACGGCCATTCTGGCACTTCTTGCCATGCCATCCGTTTATAATGCCGTCGTCAAGATAGAGAAAGAATCGACAATAGAAAGCGCCGCCGTAGGATTAAATCAGTTTTTTATAGACGCTAGGGCGAGGAGTATCCGGGACGAGGCCCGTTATGATCTTTATAAGACCGGGGATGATTCGCTGAGTTTCAGAAATGTCAACGATGCCTCGTTGGATATCAGTTATCAGTTGCCCGGTGGGTTGAGGACAAAATTGGAATTTTCTGATAATCCCGCTACTTATTCCTATCTTATGGGCTTTTTTTGTGAAAAAAAACCAAGTTATTATGAAGTTCAGCAGGACTTTCAACTATACCTGCTAACGGCAGATTCAACGGTGGTCACGCTGAGTGTCAGCAACGGTTCATCGAAAGTGGTGTATTGATCGTGAAAAAGAGAGACGGATTAACCTTGATAGAAATGACAGTGGTCCTTGTCATTTTGACCCTTTTCATTTATATGGTGGGAACTATCTTTACCGTTACGTTTGATGCCTATCAGTACAACCGGAAAACGGTGGCAAAGATGGCCGCACAAACCAATGTGGACAGTTTTTTCGAGATATTTGAGAAAGAACTCATGTATTCCGGAAGTATGCATCAGGTCATAGCGAATCTTCCGGGATTTAATCAGAACCCATTGAAGATCACAAGGTTAAATGATGGGATTACGAAGGTCGAAACACAATATGCCCTTGCAGAAAAAATCATTCTGACGAAGAAAGATAAAGGTGCTTATACCAGTCAGACAAATATAGGGGAAGACGCAATTGAAAATACCTATTTTGCCCTCTATCCCTCCGATTTTCCTGCGACGGGATCCAATGTTGATATCTGGGCATTGGCTTATGAAGAACTACCGAGTATTGGAACTCCTTTGCCGGCGGCATCCGTTACTGTTGTCCTTATTGAATCAGCTTCACCTGTTCTCGTTGAATTGACTTATTCTACCTCCACATTAAAAGCGATGGAATTGACGTTAAAAAATGTTGATTCGATTCCCGGAACCTATACCTATCTATCACCCCTTTTATATGAACCGGCAATGAACGGTAATTTACCCATAAAACGGGTGGGAAGCGAAGAATGGCATGGAGAAATCATCTGTAAAAACACCTTTTCGGAGAAGGTGGAAAATGGGGCAACCTCTCTGATCGTTACAAAATATATTCCCACGATAGATGCAACTTATACCATGACACTCATTGATCACATTAATTATTTTGAAGCGACAGCGACAACGGATACCTATATTGCCACCATTTCGTATGACATACCGGATCCTAAAAATAGTGAAAATAAAAAAGAAATCGTTGTATCAAGACGTTTTATAAACCCGAATTAAGCGAAGTGATAGAATGAAAAGAAGAGAAGGACTCATGAGCATAGGGATAGCGATCATCATCCTGCTGTTTTCCGTGGTGGCTGCAATGGTTATCTACAATATATCGTCAAATCTTTATAAGACGGTTATCCGATTGGATGAAGGAAAAGAATTACAGTACAGGCGGATCATCATTATGTCACTGAAAAATGTGACTGATCGTTTTCATAACGATATCCTGGCAGACGAAACTAATGTTTCGACTTTTACCTTTACCTTCTCGAAGTGTGGAGAAGTTCCAGATAGTTTCCCTGCAACCATTTCGGTGGCAACAGCCAGTGTAACAGTTAAGGACAAGTCTTTTGGTTTCTTGGAGCTATTTACAAAACCGCCTGAATTGGATACCTACGGGATTGTTGTTCAATACGATAGGAATTAAAATGGCATTAATCATATAGGAGATGAGAAAGATGAAAAAATTGACTTTTTTTATCACAATACTGATACTGCTGACTGTATCGCTGTTTTCAGAAACGGGGAATTTTTACTGGTACAGGACATCGGAAGATACACCAACTGCAAGTGTAAGTGTTTTTCCAAAAACCTCTGAAGTTGATGAGGGTTACTGGCATACAGGTGATTGGGTACTTTTTTCTATTAGTGGGGATGTTGAGGTTACTAACACTGCGACGATTAAAGGCACTAAAGGATGGAAAATAGGATCTAATAGCTCAGAAAATCACAAATTCGAAATAACTAATAATGCTAAAATTTATTCTGAAGATTTTTGGATTGGTCCCGGTATGACTGGAGAAACCGTGATAACCATTCCAAGTTGGTGGAAATGGGAAGGAGGAGTCATTAAAGAGTTTTACAACCGAAGATTGGAGCAAGGTGAAAATCCTAAGGAATTTTTTAAACTCAACACTCCTGAAACGTTTGATGATCCTTCTGAGGGATTTCCGCTTATGTCTGTTCATTTTACTCCTCACTATTTAGCCTTTCTTGAAGAAAAAGAAGATTTAATGACGAGTTGGGATTCAAATATTATTATTAATTCAAGTGGAAAATATGAAAATATAACAATTAATTCTAATCGTACCATTACAATTGAAGTGGCAGAAGAGGATATCGTAATTCAAATCAGAAACTTTAACATTTCAGGGCAGTTAATTGTAAAAGTTAAAGATGCTGTTGAAAATCCGGGGCGTGTCTTTCTGTTTTTGGAAAACTATGAAGAAAACGGAGGAGGAAATGAGCTTGGTACAGAAGGGTTTAAAGATTTTTATGTCTTCTATACGGGAAATAATGATTTCACACTTGGCGAAACAAACTTGTATGGAAACGTGTATCTTTTGAATTCTGGTTTTAAATTCCAAGGTTCGTCAAAGGGAATTTATGATGTTTTATCTATAGCTGACGGGGATAAGTGGATTAAATTTATTTCAGCAGGTTCTGGAATGCTTCATTCCATTTATTCTCAGTATTCAGATATTGAAATAGGGAATACCGGGAAGATTACCGGGGGTATCGTAAGTGGTGGAAGTGATGTAAATATTACGAATGTTAATTCCCTGAAATATATTTATGCTCCAAAAGCATTGATTACATTTGGGAATACCGGGCTCTATGAAGGGACATATATTGGGAATAGAGTTATTATCAATAATGTTGTTACTATTCAAGGTCCTCCAGTTAAAAAAATCGAAAAACCCATAATACCTCAACCGGAAATCCCTTCATACTATGATGATGAATGGCTGGTCAATTTAGATGTAAGAAGCAATCAAATTAAAGCCTTTTATCCTGTTCCAAATATCTACGGCGTCAAAAATGATCAGAAGAATTTTACCTCGAACGGCGATATTAATATCTATATTTATAGAGATACCAAAACAGTTCCCTTTTATGTGTCTTTAAATGGTGAGGAATTAGGTCCATGGAAATTACTTATAGAAAAAAATAATCCAAATAAAAAAATTCAAGAATCAGATATTTTAAAATTGTTTGATAATAATCCAGAAGCTGGCCCGGAAAAATTAAAAGCTGTGAATATACAACTTCCTGATAATTATACCGGTATAATCAGTTATACACGTGATGTAGATGATTCACAATTCGATCCAATCAAATTTAAAGTAAACAATCAGGTATATGAAACATTTGGTGGTTCAACTATCAGTCTCGAATGGAAAAATGGTGAATTTATAAAAAAACCTTGAGTACTTCTTGAAAAAGTATAGTTACAGTGATGGAAGGATTCATTCGCAAGGCTTGGTTACGGTAATAACGATAACAGCTCTCGAAAGAGAGCTGTTATTCTTTTCGGGGGAGAAAATTGAGCGTGTTATACGGTTTCGGTAGATGTCTGTGGAAACTAAAAATTCTGATATTGACGGTAAAGGCGAGTGATTCGGATGAATTTGTCTGGAAATAAGCACTTTGCGGGGGGGTGCCATGAATAAGAAACTGACGATAGGAGAAATGGCCAGGTTTTTGAATATTTCAACGCATCAGATCAGGTATTATGAGGAAAAAGGGGTTATTACGCCTGAAAAGAATGCTGAAAACGGCTATCGGCAATATGGATTGAAGGAGGTTTATACCCTTAGCCATATCCTTTTGCTGCGAAATTTCAACATTTCCGTTCCCGATATAAAAAGGAGTTTTGAGGATGAGTCCGGTTCATCGTTTTTCAACTTGCTGATGACTTCGTCCGATGGGTTACAGAGGCAAATCGACGAGTTGATCCTGTTGAAACAGAAGACCGAATTGATAAGAACCCCGGCTATCCGACCGGATTTTTCAGCCACAAAACAACCATCGGTTGTATTCCGTAGGGTAACATCTCTCAGCATTTCGTTCAACCCTGTTTTGGTCAAGCGAAACAGGCTTCTAAATTTGTCTTGAAAGGAATCAACCAATATTTTTGAAATCTGTTCGGCATCTTCTTCTCTCCAACGTCGAATGATGATTTCTTCATTTCCGTTACGCAAGTGCCTTCCTCCATTCTCTTTCCGATTGCAGCAAATCAATTGTGCAATACAATCATAAACCTTAGGAGCGTCCCAATGTCAAGTTAATGCCTTTTCTTTGCTGGTTAGATCACCCGAAATATCCGATGAAGGCTTCCGGATATAGTCATAAAAAATAGTATACTATCATGAGATCGAAAAAGGTGGGGATTATTCTGAAAATAGACAGATTGGTCAGCATGATTTTTCTGCTCATGAAAAAAAAGAAGATCAGTGCAAGAGAATTATCGGATTATTTCGGATGTTCCGTAAGAACGGTATACAGGGATATAGAAACACTTGAAAATGCTGGTGTCCCCATCATCTCCCATCAGGGCGTTGACGGGGGCTTTGAACTGGTGGAAGGTTATCGGATAGAGAAACCGTTTCTTTCATCTCAGGAGGCTTCCACAATCCTCGGTATCCTCGAAGGACTGAAACATGTCATCGACGATGTCGAATTAGAAAATATCTCCACGAAGATGCAGGGAGCGGATTCGGCCTTTTCCAACATACAGTTTGATATGAAGGGATGGGGAATGAGCAGGGATTTTAAAGAGAAGATCAATCTCATCAATTCCGCCATTATTAGTCGCACGGCCATCGAAATCGATTATTACAGTCATTATCTTGAGCATACGAAAAGGACGATACATCCGTTGAAGTTCATCATCAAGGGATCAAGCTGGTATCTGTACGCCTATTGTCTGTTAAAAGATGACTATCGGCTCTTCAAGGTGCCTCGAATCAAGGACATTCGTTTCCTTGAATCGTCCTTCAAGGAGAAAAAGTATATCTATACACCGCCTTTGAACATGGAGTGGGAAGACAAAGGGGAGGAACTGGTCCTTAAATTCAGTACAAAGGTCTATTCTTCGTTCAAGGATTTCTTTTTTGAGGAGAATATCGTCGAATACAATGAAGATTATTTTATTGTAAAGGCGACTTTTCCATACGATCAATGGGTATTAAGCCTCGTTCTCAGTTATGGGGACCTCGTGGAAGTGATCAAACCTGAAAGGCTCAAGGCGGATCTCATCAGACAGGCGAGAGGAATCCTGAGCCTCTACAATGAAGAGTGATCTGTTGGGGAGTCTATTTCTTCAAGGTAAAAAATGAGTGACCGTCCGTTCTCAACAGGCTGAATGCCGTCCGTTCGACGAGCTTATCGACGGTCCTCTCACTGTAAAAAGAGATATGGGTGACATCCCGTCTGTACCACCAGTCTTCAAAGGCGGCGGTTCCCGTATGGAATTTTGTCATGATGGCGAGGACAGACTGTTTGTTAAGCAGGTTGTAGAGTTTTTGCAGCGCGACAAGTGGAAATCGGATATGTTCAAAGACTTCGGTTGAGGTGATAAGGTCGTATGTTTCATTAAATAGGCCTTCGTTGGGGAAATAGAACGGATCATAATAAGCCACCCTTTTCCCCTTCAGTTCCATGAGCTTTGCCAAAACGGGACCTGGCCCGCATCCGAAATCAAGTACGCTTTCCGCCTTTTCAAACTCAGGTTCGACGGCTTCAACGAGAAACCGTTCAAACATCCTGACATAGCCTTCGTTCTCTATCGTGTTGTTGTGATTGATATACCGTTTCTCCTCTTCTTCAGGCGACAAGATAAAGGCATCATCCACAAAGATGAAATCGCAATCCTGACAGTGATGATACAATTTTTCCCGGTCCGTTCCGCCCCCGGTGATGAGGGGTTCAGTTTTCCTCGAATTGCACAGTCTGCACGGTACGACTCTTTTCAACACGTTTTAACTCCTTCTCCATCTCGATATAATGTAAAAAGATAAACAGAACGGCCATGATAAAGATAAAGCTGCTGGCCCGCATTCCCTCGATGAGTGTCTCACTGTAGATATTTGCACCGATGAAGCCCAATACACTTGAAACAGCCGTCAGAACGAGCAATATGGCGGCAATCTTTCCCATCCGGTTCTTCCTGTACAGGGAGATGGCAAAGCAGATGCAGGGAATGCCAAGCACCGCATAGGCGAATGAATTGACGATGTTGAAGATACTGCCGTGAACACTTTGAATGAGTTGAAAGACCCAGTGATCCAGTATCATGTTGTTGCTCAACTCGAGATTCTTGATTATTTCCGGAACGATACTGATCTGCGAACCGTAAACGATGATGTTTGCGATGGCATAGATGGGAACAAACAGGATGCCTATGTTGCTTTCAAGGGGTAACGTGTCCTTCGCATCAAGATAAAGTGCGGAAAACATCGCCACGGTGAAAAAGGTCATCAGCGTTGCAAGGACATAATTCAACTGATAGACAAGTGTCGTGTCCGACAGGAAGTTGATAAATTCATTTCTCGATTGGAAGCCGCTGATTTCCGCAATAGAAATAGGGGAGACGATTCCCCAGGCGATCAGCAGGATAAAGAGGATAAAGGTGATCCACTTTGCCTTTGTATAAAATGCATTGTTCCGAAGGTTTTCCGTCATTCAACACCTCTTATGCCGATTTTTCGTCATTTGATTAACCCGTTAAGTTATTTTAACACAAAAACAAGGAGCAATCCGAGAAATGAATCTTTGGATTACTCCTTTTATTTCTATCCCTTTGGCCTTCCGGTATTATAACTGAATATCCTTGAAATAGCCGTTTAGATAGGCGATAAACACACCGATCTTCTCCACACTTGCCAGTACATCCTTCACATCGCTGAGGAATTTCTGTATGGATGCGCTGATCTCTTCAGCCGTTGCCGAACTCTCTTCGGAGATTGCCAGAAGATTTTCTATGCTGCTTGAGACGTTCTCAAGCTTTTCCGTATCATCCTGGAGTTTTAAGATGATATCGTTCAACTCTTCGGAGATACCCGAAATATGGCGGCTGGATTCCTTATTCTGTTCGGAATTCTCCTTCAGATTGATCGATTGTTGTTTAATATTTTCGAACTGTAGTATCAGATTTTTCGTCAGGGTGTTGATCCCATCCGACAGTTCCTTCAGATAGGTGGATATCTGATCGGAGGAGTTTCTGGTTTCTTCGGCAAGTTTTCGGATCTCATCGGCGACAACGGTGAACCCCTTTCCGGCTTCACCACTCCTTGCAGCTTCAATCGCTGCATTGAGTGCGAGGAGATTTGTCTGGTCGGCAATCTGGCTGACGGTATCCGAAATACCCATGATCGTACCGGCCTTTCCCTGAACTTCTTTTCCTATGTTCACCAGGCCATCAAAGGCCACACTCATTTCCTGTATGCCATTTGCCGAGTTTTCCACACTGTTTGCCGAATTGAGAATCGACTTGACGGCATCATTCAGCGAATGAACCATTTCAGTTTCCTGTGATACGATATCCTTCAGGTTGTTAACGTTTGAATTGACCGCTTCCGAGATGGATTCGGTATCCGCACTGATATCCACCGCCGTAGTAGCAACCTGATGGGATAATTCGCTCATCGTACCCGTCAAATCCTTCATCTCTCTCGCCGATTCGGCAATGCTCTCGTTGAACGTTCCGATTTCCTGTAGATCACCACTGAGACCTGACATCAGTTCCTTTGACTTGAACTGTGTCTCGTTATATGTGTCTATAACCTCTTTAAAGTTTGATTCGTCGTTAAAATAAATCGGCTGATCGAAATCTTTGTTTTTTAAATTCGTGAAGGCTTCCTTTGTCAGATTCAGCCCCTTCTTCGTAAACCTGAATCCAAGGAAGGATAAAACGGAAGAGACCGCTCCGGTTATGACGGCTGCAAGCCAGGTCTGCTGGAGATATCTGAATGAGATCCAGGCAACGGCGGCAATCAAAACGGGGACGATGACCGTGAAGATGATGCCGATGTTTTTCGTCAGTCCCAATGCCATAAAGCGCAGGCCTTTCATTTTCGGATGTTTTCCGTAAGTCTTTTTCGTATGAATCTCTATTTCTATCATCCCACCGCCAAGATCACTCTTGCCGCTTCTGATGACTTTTACCTTCGTCGGGTCGTTAAAAAATTCTCCCGCACCTTCAACCAGTCCCAGAAAATAATAGGTATAGTCCCTGTGGGAGCGGTAGGTGATTTTTGCACTGTTTTCCGTAAGCTGCTCGAATAGAATTCTCGGAGGTTTTGCCCCGGAAATTCGCCTTGTAAGGATCGAATGGACCATATCCATCGCTGAAAGAAAGGAAAGAACTCCCGGTTTTTTAAAGTATTCAGGATAAAATTTGTGGAATGTGGCAATGTTTTTTCTACCGGTCTTTCTCCAGAATTCCTCATCGGAATCCCCCGAACTTTTGGCAATGGCGGCAGAGATTTCTTTTATCCTGCTCTCCTCAAAATCTTCAAGAGGTGTAAAGACTCTTTCGGGATTGAGTCCCTTTTTTTCCGATACGGATCTGACAAGTTTTTCACCATATAACCCTTTCCAGGTTTCAAGCCAAATATTTACAAGCATCCCCTTCATAATACAAACCTCCAATTGGTAGAATGAAATCTGTATAAAACGAATCGCCATTCATTATATCACCAATTTATCCCATTTTCTTTTCGTTTAGTCATATAAAACGAAACGGACCCTTTAAGGGTCCGTTTTCAATGTGGGGGGTATATTTCTATTTATTCTCAAGGGGGATAGGGGGGTCCTATCATATTTTCTATTTACATTCTTTAGACAGCACGACTTTGAAAAAAGTTCAAAGTTCATTGTGGTATAATTTTGAGGGGGGGAAATAAATTGAATTTCTTATTGGAAAACTCAAGAAAAATTGCCTTTATACTATTCCTGTTATCCGCTTTATTAGCTGTTTTGATATACACGTTCCCACGATATGAATATGATGCACAAGCCTCAGAAGTTACAATAGCGTTCGAAGATGGTTACAACGCGGAAATCTCCCCTTTCTATTCTATACGGGATATCGACGCGACCGGACTCGCCGGTGAACGGGTCATCTCCGTTCTGGATTTTGACCGATTGAAGGGGGATTTGTCTTTCTATGAGGCCCTGTTAAAAGACAGGAATGGCGAAAAGGTCATATTCATAGGCAATCCACCCGATATTCCACCAAAAGACTTCGCCGGCCTGCTTGATGAAAGTAGAATAGCCGTAGGGTTCCTTGAATTAAATCAGGTGACAGAGTGGATGAGAAACTGCCTTCAGAACATGTCGGAGGAAATACGTCAGAAACTTTTCAGGGTGCATACCGTGAAGCCTGCCGAACTCGATACACTCAAACTCACCTATCCCATGGTCATCAGAAGATGGATGCGAGCCGCTCAGGAGCGCAGTATCGATCTGTTCTGGGTACAGCCGTTTGATGAAAGCTTTGTCTCCTATGAGGTTTACGGAACGGAATTATCGAGGACCGTCGGATTTGCAGAAGAGCTTACGACGCAGGTTCCGGATCAGAACATGGCCTTTAAGATCATATTCATCACGGGATGTTTTGCGATTATCTATTTCTATTCACCACTCTTTTTTGTCATTTCAGCCGCAATCTTCGTATTCAGTATCTATTCCACATCGATGAGTGATGCCTACCTTCAGCTTGCCGGTCTTTCGGCCGCATTTGGGGTTGCCGGTTTATACCGCTGGATAAGGCATATCACCGAGTCTCCGATGATGAAATATGTCTCGTTGCTCCTGATCACCTTAGTCCTCGGCAACCTGATCAACGCCCTGTCTTTTTCCTTTGATGCCGTCAATCAGATCTATCTGCCGCATAATGTCAAACTGACATTGTTCTTCCTGCCCTTCCTGGTCTTCTTAAAGGAATTTGCAGAATACGGTTTTAAAGATTTGACTAAAAGGCTTCACTGGACGGATTTACTCTTTATCCTCTTTATTATCCTCTTTGGAATATACTATATCATTCGTTCCGGAAACAGTGCCTGGGTAATGACGAGTGAAAGACAACTGAGAGATTCCATAGAAGGTATTTTCCAGATTCGACCGCGGTTTAAGGAAATTATCGGTATTCCCTGTCTCTGGTTGTATTTTTCCGGAGTCCATAGAAAATTCGGGCGTTATTCCTTCATGATCCCGGTACTCGGTACCGTTGGTCTCTGTTCGATTGTAAATTCCTTTCAACACGTGCATTCTCCGATACAGACGGTCATCTTCAGAGAAATCCTCGGAATCTTTATAGGAAGTGTATTGGGAGTTCTCATCTGGTTAATTGTAAGATACCGCGATAACGATGTTTCCAAGCAGATCTAACCCCTCGCTTTTTTGTACGGAAAAATCGTATTTCAGAAGGAAAGAAAATAAAATATGATAGAATAGACATATAAAGATAATTTTGGAGGTGGAAACATGAAAAGGCTATCGGTAATTCTTTTGGTATTGTTGGCGGCAGTTATTACGAGTTGTTCTATTTCAGCTGGTTTCCCCGGACTTTACGGGGGTTGGGGTTTCTTCTTTGATTTCGGTACACCGAGAGGTGACAATCTTCCAGACGGTAATCTTTTGCTTGAGCAGGACGGGGCATCACTGACCGGTACACTCACAACAGGGGACAAAATTTATCAGGTAGAAGGGGAATGTTTCAGAAATCAAACGCTTCTTCTCAAGCTCACGGATGAAAACGGAGAGGTAACGGAACTCAACGGTATTTTTGAAAACAATACGATCAACGCGGTGGAAACTGAGGAAAGCAATTGGTTTGCAGTAAGGGAACAGTGATCCTATGAAAAAAACATTCTATGTCGTTCTTTCCCTCCTGATCCTCGCCGTGGTATTCACCGGCTGCTATCTTTCGGTCGGTCTCTTTCCAAGACTTGGAGAAACAACCTGGGAATACAGGGTGTATGATAACACCACCACTTATGCTTCGGGAACCTTTACGATAGACAAGAGAACCGATTTTGATACGTTTAAAGGGACCTTTTCCCAGGCAACACCTGTTGAGGCTACTTATACGTATACGGCAGGAATTGACAAGGCGGGAAACATTACTATTGGAACCATTTCACTCGATGCGAGCGAGGCCATCCGATTCAGTGGCGTGTTGAATAACACGGAAAACCTTATCGCCGGCCATCAGGAACATACGAATGATCAGACAGCCGAACCAATCACCTGGCTTCAAGCCGACTGGTTTGCCACAAAGACATCAAAATAATTGATACTGAATCGGCTGCAGTGTGAGTCATTCACCTGCAGCTTTTTTATATGAATAGAGAGAGGGCATGCTGAAAAAAGAACGTTTTTTTGTATTTTTAACCGATTTATTAATCCTGACTGCTTTTACAATCTACCTCATCTTTACCGGTCAGAGTCATGAAATCACATATTTCATCTTTTATTCCTTGACACTTTTGCTGATATATACTTCGTTGAAAGGGTTTGACCTCTCGCGGGCTCCATCCCCGAGATGGACGATGACCTCCCTTTCGGTGGCGCTTTTTTTAAGCCTCGTGCTGATCACCGCCTTTTCCCTTCTGTTTGGCTACCCGCTGCATATGAAGATATGGGGAATCTTACTGTACTATCTGATCCTGCTGAATCTGATCAACCCCTTCATGTTCAGGGCTCTGCTGAAGAAGAACGTCGTACACCTGTCCGTTCCGCCTGAAACACCGGAGGAGATCATCGCGCGTTTAAAAGGCCACCCGTATATTCTGACCGATGTGAAGAGGGACCCGGAAGTAAAAAAGGATCTTTCGTATTACAGAAAGATCAATCAGATACTTGGTGAGATTCCGTTGGAGATCTATTCTGAGATGGACGGCAAGCTGTTTGATGAGGTAATTGCCCCCAAAAGGTTTCAGCGTAAGATCATCAGACTCTTTGACGTCATCTTTTCACTCCTCTTCATCCTCATCCTCATTCCGTTTTATGTCATCTGTGCCGTTCTGATCCTGATCTTTCAGGGGAAACCCGTCATTTTCAGACAGACGCGAATCGGAAAGGATCAAAGAGCGTTTACCCTTTATAAATTCAGGACGTTGAAGGTTGGTGAAGCGAAAACAACCGGTATTGCGGAAGATCATCTCAACCGAAGTACAACGATCGGTAAATTTCTCAGATCCCTTCGGCTCGATGAAGTTCCCCAGTTTTTCAACTGTCTGAAAGGGGATATGAGTCTCGTGGGACCCAGACCCGAGATGATTTTCTTCCATGAAATGGGAATGAAAAATATCCCGAACTATGAAAAGCGGCTGCTCGTCAAACCCGGTATAACGGGCTGGGCACAGACGATGTACAAGCGTTCCGATACGCTTGAGGAATATTATATTAAAACCGGCTACGATCTTTCCTATATTCTTGATTATTCCATTTCTGCCTATTTCAGATCGCTCCTTTATACACTGGATACGCTGATCTACAGGAAGACATGAGACCGTTGGAAAAGGGTTTCAACAAAAAAGCACGACGAATCAGAGACGTCGTGCCTGTTTTGGAGGGTAATACAAGAAACTGCGTTGTTATTGTTGCCGTTGTTGGTCACATGGCATAGATGACAGAAGGCTGGTTTCCCTTCAATTCGTTCAAAACGCCTTCTCTGATCTGCACCTTTCTATTTCCATAGTCTTCTGCGAATTTCATGTTGTGTGTGATCATTAAAATTGTGACATCCATCTCTTCGTTGATCATCTTCGTGAGCTCCATGACGCGCTCCGCACTCTTCGGATCAAGGGAGGCCGTGTGTTCATCAAGCAGGAGGACTTCCGGATTTGTAATCACCGCCATCACCATCGCGAGGGCCTGTTTCTGTCCACCGGAAAGCTCGCCGACGATGGTATTCATCCGGTTTTCCAAGCCCATGTTCAGCTCTTTCAGGAGGGTGATTGCCTCAGGTTTTATCTTGCTGAAGGTGAGCCCCCTTCGTCCTTTTTTTGAGGCGATCTTGAGATTTTCTCGAATAGAAAGGTTTGAAAAGACACCGGAATTCGGATTCTGATACACTCTACCAATCATGTTCGCCATCTTTGAGATAGAGGGTTTGGAGATATTCTTTTCCTTCAGGGAATAGGTTCCGCCGGTTGGTGTCAATTTTCCAAGGATGACGTTCAGAAGCGTAGACTTCCCCGCCCCGTTTGAACCGACAATCACCACAAAATCTCTTTTATTTGCGGTAAGGTTTACCTCTTTTAACGCAACTTTTTCATTATCCTGTCCGGGATTATAAACAACGGTTATATTTTCGAGTTTGAGCATATGGATTTCACCTTCCCTTTTAGTTTTTTTCTCTTGTTCGGATTCTGTATCAGACTGAAAGCGATAACGCTGACGATGAACAGAGCCGTCAGCAGTTTCATATCGCTTGCCCTGAACCCGATCCTGTACCCATATCGCATGACTATGGCCAGTATTGCCTGGTAGATAACCCCACCAACGATCGGAGCGATAAGTCCGAACAGCGGTTTGATCTTTCCGAAAATGATTTCACCAACCATCACCATTGCCAGTCCCGTGATGATCATTCCCTGCCCCATCGTCACATCCGCAAATCCACTGTAGAGGGTAAACAATCCACCGGAAAGGGAGACCAGTACGTTGGCAAGGGCCAGTCCGAGGATACTGATGAAATCCCGGGACATTCCGAAGGCCTCCACACCTTCGGGATTGCTTCCAAATCCCCTCAGGACTGTACCGAGGTCCGTTTTCAGGAAGATGAAAAGGATACAGATGATGATTCCGACAATCCCCGTCAATATCATCAGATCGCTGCCATCTCTCGCATTGTCGAAGATATTGAGCGCCCTCTCCGCCTGAACGTCTTCCGCAACGGGAAGTACTTCCTCCTGAACGGCACTCTCTTCCAAATCACCGAAGAGGTCGGCGAGGGGATCCGTGCCGCTCATCTCTTCGAAACTTGACATCTGTGTCTGCTGCGTTAACATCGGAATCGGAAGATTGGGGCCGTCCATGATGCGGATGTTTATAGAATAGAGCATGGTCATCACGAGGATTCCAGCCAGAAGCACATGAACTTTCAGCTTTCTGAAGATGAGACCTGTGATCATTCCGGCTATTCCACCACAGATCATCGAGATCAGAAGGGCGAGTACCGGATGAAGTCCCATAACAATCAAGCTGACCGTTAAGGCACCTCCGAGTCCGAAGGAGCCTTCTACCGTCAAGTCGGCCATGTCTAAAATCCTGAACGTCAGAAACACGCCAAGACCTGTTATACCGATAATCAAACCCTGTTCTATAATGGCTATCATTGTTATCAATCACCACTCATTTCTTTTTCCAAACCGTTTTCTACCACGATGTTTGCCTTGGCCATGACATTATCGGGTATCTCAAGATCCAGTGCCGCAGCGAGATCCAGATTAACGTAAAGGATCAGGGAATCGGCACTGATCAGACTCGATTCAAGCTCTGAAACGGGTGTCCCGATGAGAATCTGATAAACCAGTTCGCCTGTTTCAAGGCCTGCGTTGTAGTAATCAAATCCAAAACCGATGACACCGCCACCCCTTGCTATATCGATATCCCCGGCCACGATAGGTACTTTTGCCGTTAAGGTCGTCTTACCGATGGCTGCGATACTTGAGGCCGCTGTGTTATCCGTTCCGATGTAGATAAAGTCAACATCGCTGACAACGGAATTCAGGGCGTTGATCATTTCCGAGGTGTTACTTCCGATGATCTCTATCAACTCCATCCCCAATTCATCGCAGGTCTTTTTCGCCGCATCCTTGAGAATAACGCTGTTGGCCTCACCGGAGTTGTAGATGATCCCGGCAACCTTTGCCTCGGGCATTAAAAGCTTCATCAACCGGATCTGTGTTCTGACCGGTGTCATATCGGAAATACCTGCGATATGGCCTGCATTTTTCCCGAGTTGTGGAATCAGTGAAGCGGCAACCGGATCGGTTACCGCCGAGAAAATAACCGGAATGTCCTTCATGGCGTTGGCACAGGCCTGTGCTGAAGGGGTAGAAATTCCCACTGCAACATTTAGATTACTGTCTGAAAATTGCTGTGCGATGGATACCTGTGTGTTCATATCCCCTTGTGCCGTCTGATACAGTTCTTCAAAATCCACTCCGAGAACAAGACCGTGACTGACAATCTGATCGATAATACCCTGTCTGACCGCCTCAAGCGCGGGGTGTTCAACAATAGCCGTGATTCCTACTCGTTGCATGGAAAGAGCCGTCAAAGAGAAAACCAGCATTACCACAAGAACTACCAATACCTTTTTCATTTCACTACCTCCAGATGATTTAAAAGATTAAAAAATATAAAAAAAGAAACAAATATTGCAAATTTCAATAAAAAAAGAGGACATCCTTTTTCTGGATGCCCTCTCGGATTCCTTCCGGTTTATTTTATGTCAAAACCGACAAGCTACCACAAGAGGGCACTTGCCAATAAAAATAAAATGAATTGTTATTAAAATTTTCGGCCATGGTTCTTTCGAAAATCATCATATCTTTCCTCCGATTTATTTGATTCAGTTATAGCATAAAAAAATTTAAATGTCAAATATTCAGATTTATTAATTTGTTTCTATCCGGTCTCTACCGGAATTTTTTGCCTTGTAAAGCAGATCGTCAGCCTCTTTCACAAGCTCTATCGTTGTTTCTCCCGTCCATCCGGCAAGCCCTCCGCTGACGGTAACATGAAAGCCTTCGACATGTTCATAACCCTTTATCGCATCGGCTATCCGGGTGGCCGTTACCAACGCCTTTTCACGAGTTGTTTCCGGAAAGATGATCAGAAACTCTTCTCCGCCATATCTGCCCGCGATATCCGTTTCTCTGATATTCTTTTTTATGGTTTCGGAAATCTGGACAAGTACCCGGTCTCCAACCTGATGACCGTATTGATCGTTAACGTGTTTGAAATAGTCTATATCCATCATGAGAATGGAAAACTCGCTGCCGTATCTCTTCGAACGCTTGACTTCCTTTTCTATCATACTCAATGTCTTCTTGTGGTTGAAAAGTCCCGTCAGCCCATCCGTGATGGCCTGACGCCTCAGGATGTTATTTGCCATCTTGAGCTCTTCTTCAAGGTTCTTTCTCTGCGTCAGATCCACCATCACACAGATCAGACCGCTGATCCTTCCGTTTTCAGAGAAGGTCTCCTTGTAGAAGGCATAGTTCCGGGTGCTCCCCATCGCATCCTTCACATTGGCCTCAAATTCGCCGTGTCCGCCTTCCCTGAAAAGTCTCGCTTCTATGTTTTTAAACCGTTTTGAAATGATTGGATCCAGAATATTGTCATCAGTTCCCCCAATAATCTCTTCACGAGTTCTTCCGAGCAAAACTTCAAAGCGCTGATTACATTCGATGAGCCGTCCATCGACACTCTTGACGAACATCGGCATCGGGATGGCTTCTATGAGTTTTTTTAAAAATTCGGCACGGTTTCTGATTTCCCTTTGGGCATTCTTCGAGTCGGTTATATCCGTGAACATCGAAACGACGAGTTCGGTTTCACCGTTTTTGTTCTTTATCGGTGTCAGTGTCCTTTTTGCCCAGAACGAAGATCCGTCTTTTTTCAATATCTCATCTTCTTTCTGCACAAGTTCTTTCTCACCGCTGACAAGCGCATCGAAAGCATCGCTTGGATAATGTAGATTTGGTGCCGATCGGATATTCGTCAGGAGTTCCGCTTTATCATAACCCAGCAAATCCAGTGCCGTATCGTTGACTTCCACTCTGTTTCCCAGTGCATCTAAGAGGGTAATCCCGCTGCTGAGATTGTTGAAGACCGTTTTAAACAGCCGTTCACTCGCTTCCAGTCTGTCATAGAGGTCTTTGATCTTCAGCAGTGTCTTGACACGCATGTTCAGTTCAAAACGGTCGACGGGTTTGATGATGAATTCGTCCGCTCCCGCTTCCAGTCCTTTCGTCCTGGATTCATGATCCTCAAGACTACTCAGTATGATGACCGGCGTAAAGGATTTCTTTCGTTGCTCTTTAATGATTTTACACAGCTCAAAACCGTTCATTCCCGGCATCATGATATCCAGAACAACCAGTTCGGGCTCGTTCTCATCCATGAGCTGGATGGCATCCCTCGCATTATTCGCCTGAAGAATGTTATAGGTTTCTTCAAGATATCTTCTGAGAACTATTAGTGTAACAGGTGCATCATCTACCAGCAGTATCGTTTTTTTCTCCACAGTATCTCTCCAATAATGTTATACCTGATTATACACTATCCAAAAAAGAACATGGAAATTCTTTTTCATTTTATTGAATGATTACGGTGGTTCCCACCGGGATCAGTTTCTGCAGAAGCGACACATCATCATTCCACATTCTGATACAACCGTGTGAGATCCTCTTGCCTATCTCCCAGGGTTTATTTGTGCCGTGTATTCCATATTGCGGATTACTCAGCTCAAGCCACCACTTTCCAAGGCCATTGATCGGTGAAAGCGGGGTGATATACTCCCCTTCCCAGTAAAGGGCCGGATCCTCAACCTTACGTTTGATCGAATAGATTCCGCTTGTCGTACTGCCGTTCCTTCCGACGGCTACGGGAAAAGTCAGTAGTTCCGTGTCCATATAATACAGAGTCAACGTACATAATGCCAGCGAGACTCTTATCGTATAAGGACTTTCCCTGAAATGGACTTCACCAATTTTCAGTATATCGCCTGCATGAAGGTTTTTGGACTTTTCAGGATTCAACAACTCAAGATCAGCTTGAGAAACACCATACTCCCCGGCTATCCGGTAAAGATATTCCCCACTCAGGACATAATGGCTCTTTAGGGGTGTCTCTTCAACCGGGATCATCGATGGTTGATAAGGCATCAGCAAGCCGTTGAGAGCAAGCAGTTTCCTGCGTTCCGAAGTGATTCCGTCCTTTGTCTCGAGGTTGATGTACAGCTCATATTCCTCCCCGGATAAAAGGGATGCTTCGGGAATTTCTACGATCGAAAAGAGTTTCTTGTCACCATAAAAAGTAGAGAGGGGTAAAAATAAATCCTTCCCCATTATAAACAAACTGGAAGACGTTATTTCCTCATCTTCCAGTTTTATCAGGCAGTATAGATATTTTTTTGTCTCTGTTGTAAGCTCATCGGTCTTGATATCCGGAAATACGGATACCTCAATCGAAAAAAACATTCCCGTACACAGGATCAGCAACAGAAATATTAATTGTTTCAAAATATCCCTCTTATTTTATATCCGGTTTCAGCAGTTTCATCATGTCTTCATTCTTCATCTTGATCTTGTTTTCACTGAGTTCCTTTGTGGCTTCTTTTACCAGTTCTGCCAGTTCAGCGTGGCTTTCTCTCAGCAGTTTTTCCTCTTTGAGATATTCTGCCCTTTTGCCGATCAGTACAGGAACCGCATATTTGTACGGTATCTTTTTCAACAGTTCATCGTAATTAAACCCAAGTTTAGCCATTATACTCCTCCGTTCCTTTTATCTATATTCTTGAAAGCCTCTATTTCCGCCTTGCATCTGCTCACTCTGAGTTTCTCGGCGGCATAAACAAGCTTCAGTTGTTCGTAGGCATGTTTCGCATTATCGTTGATGATCAGATAATCGAATTTCTCGATCTCTTTCAATTCATGAATGGCATCATCAAGCCTTTTTTTCAAATCCGCTTCAGACTCGGTTCCCCTTTTGGTCAGCCGTGAAACAAGCTCATCATAACCCGGAGGGGCGATAAAACAGACCGTTGAATCCGGAACCAAATGTTTAACGTTTACGGCTCCCTGTACGTCAATGTCGAGAAGCAGATCGGCATGTTCCAACTCTTCGGAAACGCAAAAAGCCGAAGTTCCATAATAATAGCCATGAACTTGTGCGTATTCCAGAAAGTCCCCATCCTTCATCTTTTTGTTGAACTCCTCTTCACTCACAAACCAGTAATCTTTTCCGTTTTGTTCCCCTTTTCTGATGGGTCTCGTCGTATAGGATACCGAAAAGCTGAGTTCCGGGTATTCTTTCGTGAGTGATTTCAGAAGTGTCGTTTTTCCAGCACCGGAAGGGCCTGTAATTACAAATAATATGCCTTTTTTCATTTATTTAGCCTCTGTAATTTATTCTTGAATCCTGATGTCGTTAAGAATCTTTTCCAGATCTTCAAATCCCTGTTTGAATCTCAGAGCAATCGTTTCAGGTTGTATCGCGCTAAGTATAACATGATTTGAGTCGGTTACGACGATGGCCCTTGTCTTTCTGCCATAAGTGGCATCAATCAGCTTCCCATCTGCCTTTGCCTGCTCCTTTAATCTTTTCATTGGAGCTGATTCGGGGTTAACGATAGCAATGACACGATCTCCGACGATGATATTCCCAAACCCGATATTAATAATTCCGTACATTCAAACACCTCCGGTACAGTGATTACTGTATGTTGTATAACTGTTCTTTAATGCTGTTTACGGTAGATTTCCCGTCAATCACAAGATTGGATATGGTACTGAGCTTGTTCTTCGATCCGATGGTATTGAATTCTCTGCCCAGTTCCTGGCAGAAAAACAGTAATTTTGCACCCACACTGTCATTCTCCCCACAGCCATTTATAATCTTGACCATTTCGTTATAATGGCTTTCTATTCTGTCAATTTCCTCTTTTATGTCAGCCTTTTCAGCAAGTAAAGCCAGTTCAAACTCTAATCTTTCCTCCGAATAGTTCTTGTCAATTTCACCGAGGAATTCATTGAGATTTTCCCTGAGCCTTTCTCTGTAATAAAGTTTAAGATTTCCAGCCTCTTCTTTGATCGTATCCCTGATGTTTTTTATCTCATGCAGTGATTCAAGCAGAACCCCTTCGAGTTTTTTCCCCTCAACGAGCCTTGATTCAATCATGTCGCTGATGACCTCTTTCAGTATCGGTGAAAAATCCTTTTTCAGCAGTTCTTCTCCCTCTTCGGCCAGACCAAAACTCACAATATCCGGATTCGACAACATCGTCTCGAAACTGATCGATTCGGCAATATTCAAAGTTCTCCTCAGTTCCTCAAGAGAATAATAATAGTCCATTGCAGTCTTTTCATTGATTCTGACCGTACTCAGATCTCCAGAAACGATCTTTATCCTAACCGTACATTCTACCTTTCCCCGTTTGATGCCCTCCGTGATCTCCTGATTCATGATAGGTTCCAGAAAGGAATACGCCCTTGATACCTTGCTGATCAGATTGAGGTTCTTGCTGTTTACAGACCTCATCTCTATCTGATACTGTGCGGTCTCCGTTGACGTTACTACCCTGGAATATCCAGTCATACTTTGTAATGGCAAGATATACACCTTCTCCCAATATTATTGTCAATTATAACATATGAACGGCCTCTTTCTCGTTTTTTTGAGAAATAGCTTGTAAAATCACTGTGAAATCATGATTTTTAAACCATTATCTGTTTGCGTAAAATATAAAATCTGATTCTTAAACGTATAAGAGTTATTGAGAGTTATAGTGGCGAAATAACAATATAGGATTTCTCGGTTCCGTAAGTAGTGTACATTATGATTTTAATATCCGGAATTCTTTCCAACTCCTTTATCGAAATAGTGCTTAAAGAAAATGTTTGACGATCTCCTCCGGAAGCCCCATATACTCGCAGATAATTTTATACTCATTCCATCTTTCAACATTTGCCTTGTCCTCTCCAGATCCCTTTCTTCCATCTCACTGTGGGATTGTCTATATTATGAAAACGCCGTTTCTTTTTTCTGCAAACCGATTGGAATTCAGCCGGATGATGTTAAGAATCATTTCACTCCCTCCAAGGGAGGAGTTATGTAGATGCAAGGTTTTGAACAAAATTCTCTTAAAACCTTTCATTAAAATGCGATAAATATTAACCATAGGAACTGACTCTGTGGTTCGATTCTTTGAAGTTGAAACAAAAATGGTAAAATGGAACAGGCTGCATTGAAAAGGAGTGAGGATGATGGAAAAATTTTTCAACACTGCCGGACCGGTGAGAGTTGAACAGAATTACATGATAGACCCGTTGAAGAGAATAAAAAAAGACGAAATTATGGAATTAATAGATAAATGGCGTTATTTTATTCTTCATGCACCGCGTCAGACCGGTAAAACTTCTTCGTTGCTTGCCTTGAGAGATTATATCAATAAAGAAAGCACTTATAAGTGCTTGTATGTCAACTTTGAAACGGCACAAACGGCAAGAAGCAATATTGCGGCTGGGATGAAGGCTATTATATCTTCTCTTGATTATGCAAATTCCATCACGTTCAAAGATCCTTTTTTTGAACAATTTCTGATGACAGGCGTCGAACGCTTTGGAGAAAATGATGTGTTGAAGCGTATTCTATCGCTTTGGAGTGCAACAAATGATAAAAAGATTATTCTGTTGATAGACGAAATCGATGCACTTATAGGGGATACCCTGATCTCTGTATTGAGGCAGTTACGGTCGGGTTATGCAGAGAGACCGGAAGCTTTTCCACAATCTGTCATTCTTTGTGGTGTGAGGGACGTTCGCGATTACAGAATTTTTTCGGATAAGGATCAGCAGATTATAACCGGAGGAAGTGCCTTCAATATAAAGGCGAAGTCTTTAACTGTGGGTGATTTTTCAGCAAAAGAAATCAAAACGCTTTACGAAGAACATACAAAAGAAACAGGTCAGATTTTCGAAGAAAAAGTATTTGACCTGGCATGGGAATACACAAAAGGGCAGCCCTGGCTGGTTAACGCATTAGCATATGAAGTTTGTTTTGAAAATAAAACAGGAAGAGATAGAACGAAACAGATCACAACACAAATGTACGAATCGGCAAAGAGAAAACTCATTCTGCGAAGAGATACACATATAGACCAGCTTGCAGACAAATTAAAAGAAGAAAGAGTCAGAAGGGTCATTGAACCAATGCTTGCAGGAGAAAAACTGGATGAAGGGGTTTTCAACACGGATATCGAATACTGTAAAGACCTGGGACTCATCAAAAAGACAGACAATGGCTATCAGATAGCCAACGCCATATACCGCGAAGTCATCCCGAGAGAGCTGGGTTACATGACACAACTCTCACTGGAGAGTATATACAGAAGACAATGGTATGTGGAAGATGACGGCAAACTGAACATGATGAAACTCCTGAAAAACTTCCAGCAATTTTTCAGAGAACAAAGCGAGAGTTGGCTGACACGTTTCAAATATGAAGAAGCCGGACCTCAACTGCTGATACAGGCATTTTTGCAAAGAGTTGTCAATGGAGGCGGACAAATAGACAGGGAATATGGACTCGGAAGAAAGCGAACCGATTTGTACATCCGCTGGCCTATTATTCCGAACCGCTTTTCTGAAGAGGGCAAAGACATCCCGTTTCCGATGTTTTACGATCCCGATACCATTCAAAAAGTCGTTATTGAATTAAAGCTGAAACATAACAACGCTATCGAAACGGTGATTGACGACGGACTGGAACAAACGGCAAAGTACGTGGATAAGACAGGAGCGAAAGAGGCGTATCTGATTATATTTGATCAGGATAATGATAATTGGGATGAGAGAATTTTTGTTGAAAACAGGCGATATAATGGTGTGGCTATTACCATTTTTGGGATGTGAAGAAACTATGTTGACAATAGCCTTCAACTCGTCTGTATATGCAGGTTGAAACTGCATGATACTCAAATTCAACGAGAGTAACAGAAAG